>Ga0184628_10001583_pt1 | contig 11231 bp, 9 predicted proteins | sample PLM4_5_b1_FD_133149 | JGI IMG/M metagenome (GOLD analysis project Ga0184628, IMG submission 133149) | Groundwater sediment microbial communities from an aquifer in East River, Colorado, USA - PLM4_5_b1 | ecosystem: Environmental > Terrestrial > Soil > Riparian zone | place: USA: East River...
GGAAACTCCAACCCATGCATATCCGTTCTGCATGAAATGCTCTGCGACCTGGAACCAGTCTGCTTCATGGTCGTGACCCTGCGAGACATTGGTCCATTCCACGATCACGGTTCCGTTGAACCTGGATGCGGATACGGGCCGCCTCACCACAATTCGCGTCAGATAGGGATTCCCCCCATCGAACGGAGTTGCAGTTGATGTTGACGAGGTCAGGAAACGATTCGCCTTTCCTTCAATAAAGAACTCCTCTTCAACGTATCCCGCCTTTTTCAAATCCAACGGAGTGGAATTAAACGGATAGCCGTGTGAGGGATCTCTCAACAGGGAAGTATTTCTAACCGGTCCGATGACGTTGGGAGGCGCAGGAGGTATCAACGGCGCTGCTGTCGCTACAGGAGAAGTCTGCTGCGAGGCTGCGCTTGTCATGAGAGTAAAAATCAAAAGGCAGCCGGTGATGCCGCCAATGCCGATGAAGCCTGCGCGACCCAGGACTGTCCGATTGTTCATAAAATCCCTCCAGTGCAGCCAAAAGCAAACAATGCTGCGCCTATTCTTGTCGGGCGGCATGTGGCTGTCAAGAAATGCAGGGAAACAGGAGCGATCGTATTTCAGGCCGTGCGAACGCGGTGATACCAGTGGGCAAGCATCAAGGTCAGGACCGTGGTGACGGCGGCAGAAACGTGCATCGTGGAACCTTTGATCCATTTCCAGTGGCTGTGGACCAGTTTGTCCTCAAAGATCATATGGGCACCGGTCCAGACGATCACTCCGGATCCGACATACGCAAGCCACCACAACCTGTTGATCAGGTTAGCAACGAGGTTCCCCATGAACATCAGGATTCCCATGCTGAGCACCAGGCCGAAGATCAGAAGCATGGGGTTTCCTTCGCTTGCGCCGGCAACTCCAAGAACATTGTCGAGACTCATCACAAAGTCGGCAATCAGGATTGTGACAATCGCGTCCGTCATCCCTGCGGCAACTTTGAGGCCTTCATGGGTTTCCTCTTCGGCTTTGAGCATCTTGAATCCGATCCACAGGAGGAGGATGCCCCCAATGAGATGTAACCCTTTCAGGGTCAACAGGAACGCCGCTATCGCCGTCAGCAGGATACGAAGGCCGATGGCCGCTCCGCCGCCAATGAGAATTGCCCGTTTTCGCTGCCGGGGTTCCAGGCGGTGGGCGGCCATTCCGATGACCACCGCGTTATCTCCACTGAGAACAAGATCGATAATGACAATGCGCAGGACCTGCGACAGGAATTCCATGTTCGCCGAGATTCTCGCAGATGCGGCTGGCGTTGTCCAAAGCGCATGAGCTGTAGTAGAGTCGTTGCCGGTTTTACCTGGAGTGGAGTTCCCAACAGTACAAGGAGACGAACGAATGAATTCGAAACGAATAACAATGGTATTTGCGATCCTGGTCACGGTCGCCCTCGCGACGGCATTGGCCGTGGCGCAGGCACCTGCACCGGCAGCCGGACAGGGTGGACCACCGGCAGCAGGAGCCCCGGGTGGACGCGGTCCGGGTGGCCCCGGCGCCGGCGGACCTGGCGGTGGACAGGGACGTCAGGGTGGTGGCGCGCGCGGCGGCGGTCCCGCATTCAATGTGACGAGTCCCGCGTTTCCCGATGGCGGCGAAATTCCGCTCAAGTACAGCTTCTACGGACAGAACGTCTCGCCCCAGTTCGACTTCCATTGGTTCAACGGGATGACGCCGACCGAGCAGCCCGCAACGGTGCAGACCTTTGCGATCATCTTCCGCGATATGGAAAATGCAACGGCCCGTGGTCCGGTGGATACACTCCATTGGAGCGTGTTCAACATTCCGGCTACTCTGAAAAGCCTTCCAGAGGGACTGAAGGCTGGCGAGCAACCCGACGGAACTCGCCCCGGCCCTGGAATCCGTGGCGGAGCGAACGGGTCCTACTTCGGACCTGGCGCTGGCGCCGGCCCATTTCACCACTATATGTTCGAGTTTTTTGCACTCGACGCGAAACTCGACGTTCCTTCGACCGCAACGCGTGATCAGTTGCTGACCGCCATGGAAGGCCATGTTGTCGGCAAGGCCGTGTACGGTGGTCGATTCCGCAACGTTCCGGCTACACCGTAAGAGCTACCAAAGCTGGAAGCCGCGCAGGTCTTTGCACCTGCGCGGCTTCACTTTTTTCATGGGCTATCAGTTTCTAATCGACACTTACGAAACGGAACTTCTGAAAGTCGTCAGCGCATGGAGCATGTTTCACGACGACGACCTGCCGGTTCGTCCCCACCCCACCGAAAAGTGCGCCGAAGCCGAGCCTGGATTATGGTGCGAAGGATCGCGCATACGTCGCATCATCGTGGCCAGCAGATGACCATCCTGCGCGTGCTGAATCGTGAGCTGTACAGCAACTATGGTCCAACGGCGGATACCGGCGGACTGCCTCAAAATCAGGCGCCCGTGATTTATGCGTATGCGGACCTCACGGCTCTGTTGTCCGGAGCGCCCAAGTCGTCCTTACCCTCGACCCCGTCGATTGCGGTCAGCGAGCGGCCTCAGTGAATCAGTTGAACCTCAATGGGATGAGCTCCAGACTCTTCAATCGCGATCGGAGTTCCGCGATTTTCGTAGACCCGCAGGAAGTTGGGATCCAACCAGGCGCCGTCTTCCACATGGGCCCATGCGAAGAGCTTGTAATTTCCGGGTGGTATGCCGTCCGTGTTAAATCGTCCCGTCGGACTCACCGGAACCGTGAAGAATAGATCGAGTCTCTTTCGCAACTCCTTATCCGGCACGACAACCATTCTCGCGGGAACTGCCGTTTCGCGATTGCCTTCAAGCACGCGTCCGAATATCGATCCGGAGTTGGTTGCAACTTCCACCTGAAGCAGGCCATCCGGTTTCCCATTCACGTGAAGTCCATTGGTCAGCACATCGGTATTTCCAAGCTTTATGGCCGACATGTAAGCGGCCTTCAGGTCCAGTGGGAGTTTTGCATCCGACGGGAGTCTGGGATTCAGCGAAATGAGTAACCGATAGTCTCCAGGAGGAAGCTCGCGCAGAGTAAATAAGCCATTGGGTGTGGGGACCACGGTCATCCGTGGCTGTGGATTTGGATATCCCCTGAAACTTCTGTCGACTGGCGAAGTGAGATCGGCAACAACATTTATCGCGAGATGGGAGTAGTCCGGTGGCGGGCCCGGCTGCCAGTCCTTGAAGCGTATTGTTCCCGAAACGTCGAATCCGCGACCGGCGGTAATGGATAGATTCATCACATCGGAGTCCCGAATCTCAACAAGTTTCCGCGCCGATAACTGAGCCGGGTTTCCAGACGCAATGGCGATGAGAAAGTACGATCCGGGAAACACGCCGCGAAAATCAAACTGTCCGTTGTCGGTTGAGTTTTTCCACCGCGTCAAATTGGATTCCGAACCTGCGGTTACCGGGACCAGAAGCATTCGCGCTTTCGAGGCAGGTTGTGGGGGGGAGTCCACGCCGGTTTCAGCAAGGACCGTACCGGTGACGCGATGAGTCCGTATTTTTGCGACGCGGATGTTGATGTCCCGAACTCTTCCGCCATACAGAAGGTCGACGGATCCGGCGGCTGCGAGTTCCATCGTCCCCGGATAGTAGTAGGTCGGGAAACCTTCGGGTTCGCCTTCCTTTGGATTGGGTAGAAGGTCCCAGCTTGCGGGGTTTTCAAAGAGCTGCCGAAACTCGGCCTGACTGTTGGCGGGGTTTGCACGGATGTAATATTGACCGGAGTCCAGCGACCCCATGAAGTAGTCCCCGCTGTCATTTGTTTGGGCCTGCCTGGCCAGCAGCAGTATGCGGCGTCCATTCGTATAGGTTGCTCGAAGCGCATAAACCTGCGCGCGAACACCTTTACCGGACGTATCCGTCACCTTGCCGCCGATGGAACTAACCGGCGTGAGCACGATGCGGACATCCGTCAGATTCTGGCCCGCAGTTAAAGAAATGGGGCTCCAGGGATCGCTTGGTGAATGCTGGCCGTATGCGGCAGTGCGGTAATTGCCGGTATCCGAAGCGACGAGTTCATAGCCGCTGACGGGCTGGAGATCGGGGAGTTCAAACCGGCCGTCCTTTCCAGTGACGTCGCTATACTGCAGTACCTGCCCTCCCTTGACTCCTGTCAGTTCCACGACGGCCCCATAAACTGGCTGGCCCGACGCTCCGTCCAGAACGATGCCCCGAATGGATGCAAGGGACGGTTTTGCGGGTGGCGGCGGCGACTGGACCGCCGAAGTGATGGCCAGGGCCGCCGCAATGATGATCCGGTAAGCGCTCATATCAGAAATCTCTGCCGCACATTCTACATCCTTAAGACGTGTTAGAATGCACGGCATCCATGCGTCTATTGAAATTATTTTTAGCCATCAGCATCAGTGCCTCCTGGGCTTCCGCACAGGACCAGTTCGTGATCAACATGGACGCGAGAAATGTTTCCGTCAACGTGACAGTGGTGGACTCGTCAGGGCGTCCGGTGACCAGGCTGACCCGGAATGATTTCTCCATCTTCGAAGACGGAGTATTGCAGGACATTCAAAAGTTCGAGAGCGTGGATATCCAGTACAACATCCTGATGCTTGCCGACTGCAGTGGAAGTACCGAAGCCAACTGGCCGTTTATGAAGAATGCCGTCGATCGGTTTGCCGCCAAACTTCGGCCGCAGGACAAGATTTCCGTTGCCCAGTTTGGGACGCGTATCGAAACACTGATGGACTGGCAGGCGTGGACAGGCGCTTCCCTTCGGGTGAATTTGCAGCCCGACTCCCGGACATGCCAGGGGACAGATGTTTACGAAGCGGTTGAAAGCGCCGTTGCTAGATTTAGAGGGATCAATGGTCGAAAGGGCATCGTGATGTTGACGGACGGAATGCACAACGGGTTTCCAAAACGGGATATGGTTGTTCAGGGCCGTCGCATCCAGCGTATCGACAATGCAGACAACGATAAGGAGTTTCAAAAAGTCCTGAAGTCGATTTCGAAGAGCGATGTGGTTTTCTACTTCGTTGCCATCAATACAGACTTGAATCCCGACGAACTTGGCCGCCAGGGGCTGCAGTCTCGTGCGGGAACCGGAGTATACAACCCGGACCTTATTTACAACATGCAGCAGGCGCGATCACGGATGGAGCAGGTTGCCGATGTGACCGGCGGCCGCGTGTCATTCCCAAAAAGACCAGCTGACGTCGCCGTACTGTATGAGGAAATTGCGCGCGAGTTTGGTACAAACTACGGTTTGTGGTACGCGCCGTCGAACTCGAACGACTCCGATAATTCCAGGGAGCGCATCATCACCGTCAAAGTCAATACACCCGGTTTAACGGTTAAGCAGAACCGCGATCGATACTCGCCACTTCCGAAGTAGCTTCCACAGCTTCCCCGAAACTCAGCGCGCTTCCATAACAATCTCAGGGGTGCCGGGTCCATTTTCCAGCCCCTGATAACGCACCCACGCGTGAGGCTCTTCCACGTTGAACCAGAAATAAGTCTTTGGATAAAACACTCGCAGGACATTCAGCAGTCCGAGATGTGGAACCAATTCGACCTTGTAGCAGTTGATGTCGCCTGCGGCTGTCTTCACACGTTCGGTTCCCCGCGGCTCGATGGTGACGTCATAAAGATCCGGCTCGTTGGAAAGGAGATGAGCTCGAACGATCCCGCCAGTGCCGGACTTTCCAAACGGGAAGAACTGAAGAATTCCCGCGATCCCTTCGATTGTCAGGACGTTGGACGCGGCGGAAAAAGTTGAGGTCTGAGTTTCCCCTTTCTCGTTCCGACGTTCGAATTTTACTTTTTCGGCGGTGCGGTCGAATGACTTCTTCTCGACAGCGATGACGTGGCCCTGCATGTCCCATACCGTCTTCTCAAATTGCAGGGGAAAGAAGTCGCCTTCGGCGAACCAGATGGATTCCAGTGTCCATCGGACCTCATGCGCAAAGGGCGAATAGTTTCCTTTCCCGTTCTCCGTGAAACGGACAGCCTTTCTGCCTGCAATAGTCCAGGGTTCCATCGTCCAGTCTGCGCGCCAGCGCGGCTCGCCCTTGACGGTGGATGTAACGACGGTTCCGTGTTCGGAGGGAATGGCCGCCGGCGCTTTCAGTTGTGTCGCTGAAAGGGTCAGAAGCAGCAACAATACGGCTGGAAAATTCATGGGTCGACCGTCGGATGCTGCTTGATGGCTTCCAGGATCATTTTGAAATGAGCCGGCAGGACGGTGCCGTCCCGTGGGGCGCTCATGATGTCGTCAAATACCGTGGTCAATTCCTCAATCTCGATTCCCATTTCTCCGAGGTCCTTGTAACCGCGTACATACCCGTCGGGGAATCCCAAAAGATGACCGAACTCATGTGCAAGCGTGCGCATGAACACATCACCGGGGCCCAGCGCGACATACCGTTTCACAACGGCATTTGTCATTTCGGCACCTGTTGTCAGGACGAGCCCGCCTGTTGGGAATCGAGCAGCATGAGCACCCACTTCGAAATGGGCCCCACGCTCCGGCGCTTTTTCGCCTTCATAAAGTTCGGCCGTCGAAATCTTTCGGAATTCGACCTCGACGGAGTACGTCGACTCTGCGTCGCGAGCCAGCCACACGGATTCGATCACCGATTTCGCCAGGGCGAGATATCCGTCATTTTCAATATCGGTATAGACCGGAACCTGAAGGGTGATTCGGTGATTCACTTCATCGGCGACGACACTGATGGCCGTTGGGACCAGCGGTTGACCGAGCACCTGACGAATGGCGGCGGCAGTATTTGCATCCGCAGTCTGAAGCATGTTGTAGACCTTGGTCAGTTCATCGTATCGCGGCCGGTTCTCTGCGATCGTGCGTTGCCACAGCCGATTGTATTGAATGTACTGGTCAATGACGCGCTGGTTGTCGACAAGGCTCTTGTAGGAACTGATCAGTGAAAGCAGCAGCGCATTTTTCGCGAGTCCGGTGGCCCTTGTCGCCAGGCGCATTTCCTCTTCGGTGCGATCGAGCTTTATGCCTTCGCCGTCGATATAGCCGCGTGTAATGGGCCAGCTGTAAGCAAACGAAGTCACTCGCCGGGACGACGGAGGGGCGTTGTCGACGATTCGCGGTAGAAACTGGTATCCGTAGATGACGGGTTGCGGCGGCGCCTCGCGTAGTTCAGGAAGGAGTGCAGGAGCGTCACGCTCGATGGTCGTTTGCAGGGACGCGTGGAGTGTTTCAAGTCTGTCCCGATACGCACGAAACTCCTGCTCCACTCGATCTCCTTCTCGAACGTAAGCGGGAGGCAGGTTGGAAGGGGCGATCTGTCCGGCGGAGAGGACAAGCGCTATTCCGATCCAGGTAAGCATCGGAAATATTCAGATAGACCCCTCTCCCAACGGGAGAGGGTGGCCCATCAGTAGACGGGGGCCGGGTGAGGGGGAATCATTCCAATTTAAACTTGAACTGTCCATGGGGTAAATTCCATCTCATGGGCCACCCCCTTCCGTTGGAAGAGGGATAGACTTTTACCGATTCACTGCAAGGCCGGCGGAATCCTGGATCCGTTTCGCAAGTTCGTTGTGCTGATCCCACATCGATTTCGGCATCCGGCTGCCGTAGGACTTCATGTAGCTTTCCTGACCTGCGATGGCCTCGATCCATTCCGTCGGTTCCACTTTCAACAGTCCGGACATGACGCTTTCCGAAACAGCGAGTCCGGCAGAATTGATGCCATCGGACGTTGGAACAAAGCCAACGGGTGTTTCGACGGCTTTGCCCTTGCCTTCGCAGCGATCCAGTATCCATTGCAGGACACGCAGGTTGTCACCGAAGCCTGGCCAAATGAACTTTCCTTTTTCATCGGTGCGGAACCAGTTGACGCGGAATATTCTCGGAGGCGACTTCAGCTTCCTCCCGACTTCAAGCCAGTGTCCGAAGTAATCGCCCATGTTGTATCCGCAGAACGGAAGCATCGCCATGGGATCGCGGCGAAGTTCGCCCACCTTTCCAGTGGCCGCGGCTGTTGTTTCGGACGACAGCGTCGCTCCAAGAAATGTTCCATGCTCCCAGTTGCGTGCTTCAAAGATCAATGGCACGCGTTTTCCTCTGCGGGCTCCGAAGAGCATGGCGTCGATGGGCACTCCATTGGCGTTTTCGAATTCCGGCGAGAGTGAGGCGCATTCAGTGGCGGGTGTGGTGAAACGGCTGTTGGGATGGGCGGCCTTTTCCTTCGAAGCCGGGGTCCACGGGCGTCCCTGCCAGTCCAGCGCTTCTGCCGGCGCAGGATCGTCGTGACCTTCCCACCACGGGGTTCCATCTGGTCTCAGCGCCACATTGGTGTAAATCGTATTCCGATTAATCATCTCCATGGCGTTTGGATTTGTCGCACGGCTTGTTCCGGGAACCACACCGAAGAAGCCCGATTCCGGATTGACGGCCCAGAGCCGTCCATCCGTGCCAGGCCGAAGCCAGGCAATATCATCGCCAACAGTCCAGGTTTTCCATCCAGGCATGGAAGGAGGAGCGACCAGCATTGCCAGATTTGTTTTTCCACATGCTGACGGAAACGCAGCGGTGATGTAGTGCGTTTTGCCCTGCGGATTTTCCAGTCCCAGGATCAGCATGTGTTCGGCCAGCCAGCCTTCCTTGCGTCCGAGCCAGCTTGCCAGGCGGAGCGCCATGCACTTCTTTCCCAGAAGCGCATTGCCGCCGTATCCGGAGCCGATGGACCACACCGCATTTTCTTCCGGGAAGTGAACGATAAACCGACGATCGGGGCTGAGGTCTCCCAGCGAGTGCAGGCAGCGGGTAAAGTCGTTCGGATCCGTGAGATGGTCGAGCGCGATCTGACCCACGCGGGTCATGATGCGCATGTTCAGGACCACGTACTTGCTATCGGTAATCTCGACGCCTACTTTGGAGAAGCGCGATCCCGGAGGTCCCATCAGGAAGGGCACAACGTACATGGTGCGGCCCTTCATCGATCCTTGAAATAATGGGGAGAGCTTGGCACGAGCGTCATCGCGGGACATCCAGTTGTTGTTCCTTCCGGCGTCTTCCGGATCTGTCGTGCTGATGAAAGTGAGATGTTCCGTTCGTGCGACGTCATGGGGGGCGCTTCGATGGAGATAGCACCCGGGTCGTTTCTGCTGATTGAGCTCAATCAACTCCCCGGTGGCAAGACATTCCTTGATAAGTTGTTCGCCCTCGCCCTGGGACCCATCACAGTAGACCACCCGGTCCGGAGTTGTTAGTGCACTGACTTCCTTAACCCACTGTTCAATCGCTGCCGATTTACCTGACATTTATTCTCCTCGGCGTTCAGCTTATCGGGAATATGCGTGCGATTCAAGCAAGCAGCGTCCGTCCAGATTGGCGTTGAAGTTTGAGATGCCCCTCCTATAATGACGAACATGATGTCGAGAAGGACTTTCTTCAAGGCGGCTGTGTCTTTTGCTGCTTGTGCGGCTGTGGTCCTCCTTGCCATATCGACCCTCAAGGCAGGGGAGTCCCTTCCGACCGAGATTCGAGACGATGCGTTCTGGAAAATGGTCACCACGATGTCCGAACCCGACGGACAGTTCCGCTACGAGAACTTTCTTTCGAACGAAATCCAGTATCAATATGTGATTCCCGCTCTGAAAGCGAAGACAAAGCCCGGGGGAGTCTATATGGGGGTTGGGCCGGAGCAGAACTTTACATATATTGTGGCTCTGCAGCCCAGGATCGCCTTTATTACCGATATCCGGCGTCAGAACATGCTGGAACTCATGATGTACAAGGCCGTTTTCGAACTTTCCACCGATCGGGCCGATTTTCTTTCCATGTTGTTTTCGCGCGTTCGACCGGCCGGACTGAACGAAAAGTCCACCGTGGATCAGTTATTTCGTGCCTACCTGCCGGTGGTTCGGGATGAGGCGCTCTACCGGAAAAACTTGAAAGCAATCCAAGAGCTTCTCGTGCAGAAGCATCAGTTTGGCTTGAGCCTGACGGATCTTCAGAACATCGCATACGTTTACGGTGTGTTCGCCAATGACGGGCCGTATCTGGACTATTCCTCTGGCGGACTGGGAACCGCACCTATGGGAGGGATGCCGAATTATTCGGAGTTGATGGTTGCGGACGACTCACACGGTGAGAAACGAAGCTATCTGGCATCCGAAGATAACTACAAACTCATTCGAGAAATGGAGCTGAAAAACCTCGTCATTCCGATTGTCGGGGATTTTGCAGGTACAAAATCGATTCGTTCGATTGGGCAGTACCTGAAGGAGCATAACGCCACCGTCACCGCGTTCTATCTATCCAACGTGGAGCAATATTTGTACTCGGACGGCAAGCTTTCGGACTTCTTTAATAATGTCGCGACCCTGCCGATGGACAATTCCAGTACGTTTATTCGGACGTTCGGGCCCATTGGCGGTGGTTTTGGTGGAGGCCGCGGATTTGAATCGACCCTTTCTTCAATGATGGATCTGGTTAAGGTTTGCACGTCCGCCCACGGATGCGACTATTCGACCGTTCGTCAGATGTCGCAGTAGATCCCTCGCCCCGGTGATTACCTACAAAGTCACACTCGAATACGACGGCAGCCGCTACAGCGGATGGCAGGATCAGATAAATTCCCGCACCGTGATGGGGGAACTTCGCAAGGCCGCCGGCCAGATCTTTCGCGGTGAATTCGAAATGCAGGGTGCCGGCCGAACCGATGCGGGCGTGCACGCGCTTGGCCAGGTGATGCACCTGCAGGTGAATGGAGAAGTCCGTGAACAGCCGCAGGAATTGATGCGGCGCCTTAATGAACTGCTTCCTGCCGATATCGTCATCCTGCAGATGGAGCGTGCGCGACGGATGTTTCATGCGCGGCATGACGCGGAATCCCGCGTGTACATCTATCAAATTTCGAATCGGAAGCAGGCGTTCATCAAGAAGCATGTCTGGTGGGTGAAAGAAACGCTCGACGTCGATGCCATGGTGCGATGTGCAGCCACTCTGGCGGGCCGACATGACTTTGTCTGTTTTCGTGCCCTGGATCCATCGCGTCCGCACGAATCCACGGTGGTGGAGGTTTCCAGCGCGGAGATCGAATCGGAAGACGATATCGTTCAGTTTCGCATCGAAGCCTCTCACTTCATCTGGCGAATGGTCCGGCGAATTGTTGGTGCGCTGGTAAAGGTCGGAAAGGGCGAGATTACCGAAGCGGACTTTGCAAAGCTGCTGAACGGCCGTTGTGAACCAAATCTCGATGTGGCGGCATGGA
>Ga0184628_10001584_pt1 | contig 11229 bp, 7 predicted proteins | sample PLM4_5_b1_FD_133149 | JGI IMG/M metagenome (GOLD analysis project Ga0184628, IMG submission 133149) | Groundwater sediment microbial communities from an aquifer in East River, Colorado, USA - PLM4_5_b1 | ecosystem: Environmental > Terrestrial > Soil > Riparian zone | place: USA: East River...
CCGCAGCGTCGCCATCCTCGCAAGGAGCCTCTCCGACCATTCGGTCAGCGCGGCAAGATCGGGGGATTGCAGCGTGTATTGGAATGACCCGCGCGCCGCACGGCCACCCATGGTGATGTCCTGCGTCGGCGCGAGCGCGAGACTCGCACCCTGAATGCGCGCAATCTGCGGACGCAACCGATCGATGACCTGGGAGGCCGTCTCGTTGCGCGCGCCTCGCGGCTTCAGTGCGATGAAGAATCGCGCCGTGTTTGCCGTCTGCGCGTTGCCGTTGCCGCCGATGCTGCCCGTCTGTGAAGCAAATCCGGCGATTGCCGGATCCTTCAGAAGCACCTCGCCGAGCCGGCGCTGCAGGCGCATCATCTCTTCCGGGGATACGTCCTGAGCCGCTTCCGCTAGGCCTTGGATCATGCCGGTATCCTGGATCGGAAAGAACCCCTTGGGAATCGACAGCGCCATGACCGCGGTCAGCGCAAGCGTCAACATGAACGCAGCGAGCGTGGTCGCCTGGTGACGCAAGACGACATCGAGCGTCCGCCGATAAGACGCCTGGACCGCATCGAATGAGCGCTCGATCGTCCGATAGACAGTCCCATGTTTCGAGTTGGCCTTCATGTAGCGCCCGCACAGCATAGGCGCGAGCGTGAGTGACACGAGCGCCGAGACGGCAACCGCCATCGTCACGGTCAACGCGAACTCACGGAAAAGCCTCCCAACAATGCCGCTCATGAACAAGAGCGGTATGAAAACTGCCACCAGCGAGATGCTGATCGAGAGTACTGTGAACGCGATCTCGCCGGAGCCGCGCAACGCAGCTTCGGATGGGGACAGGCCTTGTTCGGCATGGCGATAGATATTCTCCACGACAACGATAGCGTCATCCACCACGAAACCGATCGCGATCGTCAACGCCATGAGCGACAAATTGTCGAGGCTGAAGTCGAGCGCGTACATGGCGGCGAACGCGCCGAGGAGCGACAACACGATCGTGATGCCGGGGATTGCCGTCGCCCAGAAATTGCGCAGGAATAGCGAGATCACCATGACGACAAGAGCAACCGTGAGCACGAGCGTGAACTCGACATCGCCAACCGATGCCCGGATTGTGGTCGTGCGATCGAGGATCGTCGCGACCGATATCGCCGGCGGAATGTTCGCGGTCAGCCGCGGCAGCAACTCCTTGATGCGCTCGACCGTGTCGGTGATGTTCGCGCCCGGCTGCTTGTAGACCGAGAGCAGGATCGCGGGCGCGTTATCATGAAACGCGGCCGCATATCTGTCCGTCGCAGCCGAGATCGCGCGCCCCACATCGCGCACGCGAACCGCACCGCCATTGCGGTACGCGACGATGACATCGTCGAATTCGGGAGCTTGCGTGAGTTGATCGTTGGCAACAATGGACACGCTTGTTCTCGCACCTGTCAGCGTTCCCTTGGCAGCGTTCGATGTCGCCGTGATCAGGGCGGGCCGAATCTCTTCGAGCGTCAGCCCTTGTGAAGCGAGTTTCGCCGGATCCACCTGGATACGGATCGCGGGCCGTTGTTCTCCACCCACAGACACTTGGGCTACGCCCGCTACCTGGGACATCTGCTGAGCGAGGAAGCTGTCGGCGTACTCGCTAACCACGGTGATAGGTAGTGTCTCAGAGCGCACCGACAGCATCAGGATCGGCGCGTCCGCCGGATTGAGCTTCTTGTAGGTTGGCGGCATCGATATCGATTGGGGCAGCGTCTTGCCCGCAGCCGTGATCGCCGCCTGCACGTCCTGGGCGGCCGCATCGATGTCTCGGTCGAGATCGAACTGGATCGTCACCGATGTTGCGCCCAGCGCGCTGAACGAGGTCATCTCCGTGACGCCCGGTATCTGCGCGAACTGGCGCTCGAGCGGCGCTGCAACCGATGACGACATCGTCTCAGCGCTCGCTCCGCTGAGTTGCGCCGTCACGAGAATGGTCGGAAAGTCGATCTGCGGCAGCGGCGCGACCGGCAGGCGCTGAAATGCCGCCACGCCGAGCAGCGCGAGCCCCGCCATCAGCAGCGCGGTTGCGATCGGGCGGCGGATGGACGGCTCGGAGAGATTCATTTCGCGCTTTCCGCCGGCACGGCTGGAGCTCTGGCGATCACCGCGCCCGGACGCAGCTTGTAATGCCCGTCGGTGACAACCTCGTTCCCTTCGACAAGGCCAGCGGCGACGATCGTCTCGCCGTCCGTCGCCGGGCCGACTTCGATTAGGCGAGGCGCGACCGTCTCCTCGCCAGAGACAACCCAGACAAATGCGCCCTGCGGGCCTTGTTGCACGGCCACACTTGGGATCGTGACCACATTGCGGCGCAATTCGACCAGCACGCGCGCATTGACGAACTGCCCAGGCCAAAGCCTGTCGTCGGCATTGTCGAACATCGCCTTGAGACGGATCGTGGCGGTCGCGGGATCGACAGCATTGTCTATCAGAAGGAGCCGGCCCTTGGCGAGTTCGCCAAAATTGTCCTGATCGAACGCCGTCACTTCGACCGCGCCGCGCGCCATCGCTGCTCGCACATCATCGAGATTGCTTGCCGGCAAAGTGAAAACCACCGCGGACGGATGCGTCACGACCAGCGTGGTGAGGGCGCTCCGCTCGGCCAGGCGCACAATGTTTCCCCGATCGATGAGGCGGATCCCGACACGCCCATCACTCGGCGCTCTAATCGCCGTGTAATCGAGTTGGGTTTGCGCGATGTCGATCGCCGCATCATCGGCTGCGATGGACGCCTTCAGCTGATCGAACTTGGCCTGCTGCTGCTCGATGTCCTGCCGCGAGACGATGTCCCGCTGTCCGAGCGCTGCAAATCGGTTCAGATACTTCTCCGCGGCAATGAGAAGAGCAGCGTCCTGAGCCTTTTTCGCTTCGGCTTGATCCAGCGCCGCCTGGAACAGTCGAGGCTCGATGTGCGCAAGAACGTCGCCTTTCTTGACACGCTGGCCCTCGGTGAAGAGCACGTCGACAAGTTCGCCTTCGACTTGCGGATGGATGGCGATGCTCTGAGAGGGCTGCACTGTGCCGAGACCGGTCAGAAAAACGGCGACGTCCCGGTGTGTGGCGGACGCGACGCTGACCGGAATGGATGCGGACGCCGGTCGCGCCGGAGCGGCCTGGGGACTTTGTTGCGAAATCCAGAAACCACCCCCGGCCAAGACGAGAACCAACGCGGAAGAAACGATGGGTTTAGCCTTAAGCAATCTATTTCTCCAACCATCAAAGGGGACGCAAAAGCGCCCGTGGTGATATTGAAATAGGGCTGCTACAATTCATCCTAGGCTTGGGATCGCCGCCGGAACTAACGATTTGATCTATTGGTCTGCAAAAGTGAAACTTGGGGTAGGGCGATGGCTCGGCGCACCGCATTCCTGAACGGTCTGCGCTCCTTCGAAGCGGCTGCGCGTCATGGAAGTTTCACGTCGGCGGCGAAGGAGTTGAACGTCACGCAAGCTGCCGTAAGCCAGCAAGTACGCCTTCTCGAGAAGCGCCTTGGCTTTGTGCTGTTCAAGCGCCACGCCAACGAACTCGAGCTCACAGATCAAGGACGCGCATTTCAGCCCGGGCTCACAGATGCATTCGACTCCATCGAGCGGCTCACTGATCAAGTGGCAGCAATGAGATCAGGCCCCGTGCTTGTTGCAGGCATTGCGCCAGCGTTCGCCTTGTACTGGCTGATTCCTCGATTGCCCGGGTTCAGTCGCAAATATCCTCAAGTGGAGTTTCGTATGGCGACTGGGGGCGAAAGGCTGCCGTTGCGCGACGATTGGACGTGTTCAGTGCGACGCGGGGTTGGCGATTGGCCGGGTTATGTCGCCGAAGAGTTGTTCCCGGTACCCCTTGTGCCCGTGTGCACGCCTGCGCTTGCGAAGGGATTGCGGAATCCCCGCGATCTCAGCAAGGCGACGTTGATCGTTGTCGCGCATTTGCGCGCGCAGTGGACGTGGTGGTTTGGAGCGGCGGGGCTTACGGCTGCAATCCAGCCCGCCGGTGAAGTGGTGTTTGAAAGTTCCCCGATGGCGATCAAGGCGGTGCTGGATGGTGTCGGCGTTGCTGTCGCCCAGCTTCCATACGTCAGTGACGCCCTTGCAGCCGGGCGGTTGGTATCGCCGTTTCCAATCGTCTCGAGCAGATATGAGAGCTGGTATTTGGTCTATCGGCCCGCCCGCAAGGAAGATCCCGCGTTGCTTGCGTTCCGCGATTGGCTCCTGAGCGAAGCCCAAATGCAACGCCGAGACTACGAGAAGGTGGTCTCGCCTGTATCTTTGGCACGCAGAATGAAGCTGCGCTCGCGAAAGCGCGGTTGACCTCAGGGGTCTGGTCCGCCAATGGCAGCAACCTGTCGGAAAGCGGACCAACCAAAGGCCCTGAAAACTCAGAAACTGGCGATTCTCGGACGTCTCTATTCGCAGCCGTGATGTCCGTTGTGCGGCCTTTAACGGACACCTTCGGGATGGGGCAGCTTTAGTGCGAGAAAGCGGTCAACCTTGGCATGAGACTTTCGAGGCTTCCATTCACCCCGTTCCCACCGCGCCAAGGTGCCCTCATCTACATTGATGAGGCGAGCGGCTTCTTTGGCCGGCAGTCCCAACTCAAGTCTCTTGCGGCGGATCCTTTCGGGTAATGTCGTAGGGGCTGGAAATGGGTCGCAGCCAAGAAAGCAAAATATCCGGGGGTAGTACCGATCTTCCGGCCTTGACCGGTCAGTCTCCCAGAGAAGATACGTCGAGGTGTTTACCCCGAGACCTACGGCCACCTCCCGCTGCAATTTCCCATCCAGCAGGCGCCGCCTTCGTAGGTGTTGACCAAGTGTGGCCGGAATTTTGAGATATGCTTTACTGCGCATGGACTTAAGGCGAACCGGGATGTGCGGCAGTAAAAAGGCAACGCGATCATGCCGCTGCGGTTACCTCACCGATCCCGCGCAATCCTGCGGCCGCGCGCCGAAATGCGCGCAGGAATATCAGTCGAAGCTCTCGGGGCCGCTGCTCGACCGCATCGACATCCATGTCGAAGTGGCAAGCGTCTCCGCCGCCGATCTTGCGCTGCCGCCACCCGCGGAGGGCTCACGCGAGATCGCCGCGCGGGTGGCGAAAGCGCGCGACATCCCAGCGCGCTCGTTTCGAGAAGGCGGGTCTGCGCACCAATGCCGAAGCGGAAGGCGAATTGCTCGACAGCGTGGTCAAGCCCGACGCCGCGGGACAGAAATTGCTGACGGACGCCGCCGAGCGCATGCGCCTGACCGCGCGCGGCTATCATCGCGTGCAGCGCGTCGCGCGCACCATCGCCGATCTTGCCGGCGTCGGCTCGGTCAACCGCGGACACATCGCCGAAGCTCTCTCCTATCGCCGCATCCACCACGCAGGGTGAGGTGGCGCGAAAAGAAAAGGGCGGAGGGTTGCCCCTCCGCCCTTCAACTCATGCGCCGTAGCTCAGTTCGGCTTCTGCACGAAGCGCAGGAACTCGGCCCACGGAACCGAACGGCCGTGCAGGCCGGCGATGGTCTGCACGTCGATCTTGTAGGCCTTGATGTTGTCGTAGAGGTTGACGGCCGCTGCCGGCGGCGTCATCGGCATCGGCGCGCCGGCGGCCGGCGGCGTGTAGATGTCGGCCTCGATCAGGATCTTCTCGGCCGGCAGATACGCCATCACCATGCCTTCGGCATGCGGGCTGCCCTGCACATAGAGCACCTGCAGCTGCCGCTGGCCGTCGCTCAGCGTGTATGTCGAGTCCACGGGCTCGAACTGATAGCCCTCGTCGTATTCCGTCGGCGGATAGAGCGAGAGGCGATCCGGCTCCAGCGTCCACGGTTCGTGCGACAGCACCTCGTTCTTGTAGAAGAGAATGTTGCTCGAATGCGTGATGATGGCCGCGCCCTCATGGAACGCGGTGCGCACGCCGCCCAAATGGTCGAAGTGATTGTGCGAGTTCACCACGTACTTGATCGGCTTGTTCGGATACATGCCGCGCACGTGATTGAACACCGCGAGCGTGCGTTCCTGGTTCAGCGGCGCTTCGACCAGCGCGATGTAATCGCGGAACTCGACCGCCACGCTGTGATGCGTGCCGCCCGTCAGATAGGTCACGCCCGGCGCGAGCGTCTGCGCCGTCACGGTCACAGCCGGCGCCGCTGCGTTCGCTACGTTCGGCGGAACGGTCAGCGCCTGGCCGCAATCGTTCGGCCTCACTGCGGTCACGTTGAAGCCCAGCGAGTTGTGGCCGCCATTATAGTTGGGCGGCTGGGTCTCGTTGTCCCAGTCGGTGTGCTGGTGATAGTTGCCCGGGTACCGGACGCCGTTGTTGTTCGTCCAGTTGCTGTACTCGATCTCGTAGTTGAGATCGCCGCGAACCGGGTTGGCGATGCGCGTCTCAATGCGCTCGGGCAGGTTCTCATCGTTCATCGTGGCGTTGACCCGGTACTTGCCCATCACCTGGATCGAAATGATGTTGAGCTTGCGGTAGCGGTGTCCGGCCATCGTGCCGACCGCGCCGTTCTCGTAGCGGGTGAGCAAGACAGGGTTGGCGCCCGGCGCCATCGCCGCCTTCACGAAGCCATGCGGGTTCATCACGATGTCGAGCGCCCGAATGTCGGCCTGCCCCGGCTGCGCCGTCGCCGAATTGTCCATCGGACTGACGTTCCACGCCGTCCGTTCGACGACGGCCGCAATCTGGCGCTGGTCGCCGTTAATCGGGATGCCGCCGCCACCGACGCGCGGGAAATTGCCCTGCCGAATGGTGCGGTCTTCGAGCGAGGTCTTGGTTTCGAAATTGATGGTGCGGCTGTAATTGGCGATCTGTACCCGCGGCCAATCGTCCCTGATGTCGTGCGCCTGGCCGACGATGCCGACATAGCCGTTGTCCGCCGTGTAGGTCACGCACCTGAGATTGGCGCTGCCCAGATTCTGCGCCACCGTCTGCAGCACCGATTGCGCCGTGGGCGCGTTTTGTGCCGCCGCTGCGACGCTCATAAGCGCCAGCGCCGCCACGGACAAAGTTCCTATCCTGCGTGCCATGAACCCCTCTCTCCCGATGTTTTCTTGATCCGTCGCCATGGTGACGAAGGCGATCATCCAGTCGGCCCATCCTGACTTGGAAGCGATACTATCACAGCCGCTGTCTTCGCCAACACGAGCAGCGCTAGGATCGATTCTCTCAAACGCGTGATTTGCCATCCGATACGACGAGGAGATGAGCACGATGCGTTACGAGCTCTATTACTGGCCGCAGATCCAAGGGCGCGGCGAATTCGTGCGGCTCGCGCTGGAAGAAGCGGGTGCGGACTATGTCGACGTCGCGCGGGGCAAAGGCGGCATGGCGAAGCTGCAAAAGCTCATGGAGCGAAAGAAGGCCGCGCATGCGCCGTTTGCGCCGCCGTTTCTGAAGGCGGGCACTCTGCTCATCGGTCAGACGGCGAACATCCTGCTCTTTCTCGGCGCGCGCCACGGACTCGCGCCCAAGAGCGAGGCGGGCCGGCTGTGGGTGAACCAGCTTCAGCTGACGATCGCAGATTTCGTATCCGAGGCTCATGACACCCATCACCCGATCGCCGCGAGTCTGTACTACGAAGACCAGAAGTCCGAGGCGGCCCGCGCGGCCGAGCGTTTCATCAAGGAGCGCATGCCGAAATATCTCGGCTACTTCGAAGACGTGCTGGCCGGCAACGGAAAGACCGCCTTCCTGGCCGGGCGTGGGATCTCCTACGCCGACTTGTCCTTGTTTCAGGTCGTCGAAGGGTTGCGCTACGCCTTTCCCCGCGCGATGCAGGCGCTCGAGAAAAAGCTGCCACGGACAGTCGGCCTGCACGATCGGGTCACCGCACGGCCCAGAATTGCGGCCTATCTCAGTTCATCTCGCCGAATACCGTTCAACGAACACGGCATTTTCCGCCATTATCCTGAGCTAGATGCTTAGTTGAGCTCAATCCGATCGGTGTTCGGGACACGCCAGCCTTAATGCGCAGGTTCCTTCGTCTGGGGCGTGCCCGGGGAATTGACGATGAAACGGGCGCAAATCCGGCCGTTCTTGCAGGGTTTGTTAACCGGCTCTGGCCCAATCTTGGTTTCCGAGTTCGGAGTGATAACACCCGCGATGAAAGCCACCGGTTTGCGGCGCATCACGATCGTCGTTGCGGCACTTATGGTGTCCGCCTGCGCGGGACTTCGCCCGGACAACGACCCGATGGCGAGTTCGCCGAGTCAAATTTCCCAAGTGGCGCAGGCTGATAGCGCCTTACCCTTTGCCGCGAATTTCGACGTCGCCCTGCGTCAGGCGCAGGACATGCGCAAGCGCGGGGAGCTCGACGAAGCGTCGCGCGTGCTGGCACAGCTCGTCATCGCCGCTCCCGACGACGCCCGCGTGGTCGGGGAATACGGCAAGGTCATGCTGGAGAGGGGCCGTACCGACGATGCGGCGGCCTTCCTGGAGCGGGCCGTCACCCTGCAAGCCTCTGACTGGACGCTGTTTTCAGCGCTGGGCGTGGCCTACGACCAGAGAGGCGAATATCAATCCGCCCGCGCCGCCTTCAATCATGCTCTCGCGTTGAAGCCCGGCGAACCGGCCGTGCTTTCCAACCTCGCTCTGTCGCACATTCAGATTGGCGAACTGGACGAGGCGGAGCGGCTGCTGCTTCAGGCTAGCGCGCAGGGCAAGGATGTCCCCGGTCTCGATCAGAAACTGGCGATGGTCCGGGATCTGAGAGGGACGGCGGCCGCGCAAGGCGGGATGCCCGTGGGATACTCACCCCAACCTATCGAGCCGGTTTTCGATTCGACTCTGCCGGAACTGCAGCCCGCGCCCGTGCCGATTGACATCGCGCCGGCGCCTGCTCCGGTTGCGCCGGCCGTGGAGCCAGACCGGCAGCCTGTCGCCCCTGCGCCCCCGAAGCCTAAGACCGTCGCCCTACCGATACCGTCGCCGGTGGTCGCGTCGCGACCCAGCGGAATCAAGACCGTAGCGGCCATTGTTGAAGCGCCGGCCAGAAATCGGATGCCGACGCTTATTGCGGGATCTTCGAACGCCGTTCGGCCAGGACCCAAGATCATAAGAGTTCCAGCCGCGCCGCCGGCATCGGCCCCCGAGGAGGCGGTTCCGGTTGAGAGGCAGGCAGCCCCCTCGTCCCCCCGGCCATCGCGTCCGACTGTTGTCGCCACTGCTGCGCCCATGCCGGCCGAGCCCCTGGCCAGTCCACCGCCCCAACCAGCGGATGAGCGCGCCGCAACGCGAACGGCGAGCATTCCGTCTGTGACGGCGCCGCCGCCCAATTCCTGGGAATCGGCGGTGCGGGTTTCCCTTCCCCCGCCCTCCGATGCGCTGCCGAAGCCGCCCGCACCCGATCCAACGCCCGTTCAAGCCGCCCAGCCGGGGTGGTTCGACATCGTGAAAAGCTGGGCCTTGGCGGTGATCGGTTTCATCAGCGGATTCTGGGCGTAAGCCCACCCAAACTCCGCGTGATCTAGAGCGGGCCTCCCGTAGTTGGCGCGTACTCGTTCGTGATAGCAGCTTCGAGCAGGCGGCCACGAATCGCGCGAGAGCATGTCACGTCCTTCCGGGTCCAGCGGGAACACAAGCGCATCGCGCAAGGATGCCGGACGCCGCGTGTGGCTCACGCTTGTCGTTCTGCACCGCTATCTCGGCGTCGCGCTCGGACTGTTGATGCTCGTGTGGTTCTTGTCGGGCATCGTGATGATGTACGTGCCGTATCCGCAACGCGGCGAGTCGGAGCGGACATCGGCTCTCGCGACGATCCCGTGGGAGCAGTGCTGCAATTTTTCCGGCGTGACGCTCGCGGGCGGAGCCCTGATCGAAGCTGCGCAAATCGAGAACGTCGCCGATCGGCTCGTGATGAGATTGCGAAGCGGCGGCGCGCCGATCATCGCGGATCTGACGAACGGACAGATCCTTTCGATCGGCGACGCCGAAGCCAGTCGCATCGCCGAAATCACCGCGGAGCGCGTTATCGGCGGCGCGCCCGCCATCCTCCCGGCGGAAAGAATCGAGAGCGACCAATGGACCGTCGGCGACAATTCCGTCAATCGAAGGCCCCTCTACCGGTTCGCGTTCGAAGATGCGGACGACACGCGTCTCTACATCTCGAGCGTCACGGGCGAAGTCGTCGTCTGGACCACGCGCGAGCAGCGATTCTGGAATTGGCTCGGCGCGATTCCGCATTGGCTCTATTTCACCGAGCTCAGGCGCAACGGTCCGCTATGGGTGCAGATCATCATCTGGTCGTCGGTGCTCGGAACATTTCTCACGGTCATCGGCCTTTATCTTGGGATCGCGCGTTTCAGGACGGGCAGGGACGGGCGTCTGTCGCCGTATTACGGCTGGTTCTACTGGCACCATCTGAGCGGACTGATCTTCGGCATCGTCACGCTGACCTGGGTGGTGAGCGGATTGTTTTCGATGCAGCCTTGGGGTTTCCTCGAAAGTCCGGGGGGCAATGAGCGTCAGGTTCTCGCGGGCGCGTATCCACAATGGAACGAGCTGCAGACGTCGCTCGACACGATCCGCAACGAAGCGACGACAGACATCGTCAGTCTCAGGGCGGCGCCGTTCGCCGGCAATCTCTACTGGCTCGCCACGCATCAGGATGGCCACATCGCGCGTCTTGATGATCGCGGCAACCAAGCCGCTGTCACGCCCGAGGATCTCGCGCAAGCGACGCAGCGTCTCGCGGGAGAACGCGCCGTCGAATCCGCCGAGATGCTGCATGCCGAAGACGCGTACTATTTCCGCTTCCAGGGATTTGCCGAGCGCGATCCGCTGGTGCTGCCGGTCCTTCGCGTCACGCTGAACGATGATGAGGCCACACGGTACTATCTCAATCCGTCGACGGGCCAGCTTCTGCTGCGGGTCGATGCCGCGGAACGCGGCTATCGCTGGCTGTTCAGCGGGCTGCATCGCTGGGATTTCACCGCAGCCTTCCGCTCGCGCCCGCTGTGGGACATCATCGTGCTGTTCCTGATGATCGGGAGCACCGCGGGAGTCGTCACAGGCGTCTATCTTGCTGTTCGACGCATTCGGCTCGACCTTGGGGTCTGAACCGCCTTAGGATCGGCGGGGGCGTGCGAGGTTCATATGATCGACATCATCATCCATGGCCGTCCCCGAAGTCTCGGTGGATTCGACGTCAACCGGGTGCTCCCCGTCGCCGAGCGCCGGATGGTTGGTCCTTTCGCCTTCTTCGATCATTTCGGACCGGTGGATTTCCCG
>Ga0184628_10001585_pt1 | contig 11227 bp, 7 predicted proteins | sample PLM4_5_b1_FD_133149 | JGI IMG/M metagenome (GOLD analysis project Ga0184628, IMG submission 133149) | Groundwater sediment microbial communities from an aquifer in East River, Colorado, USA - PLM4_5_b1 | ecosystem: Environmental > Terrestrial > Soil > Riparian zone | place: USA: East River...
GCACTGCTGATCGCGTGCAGCGCAATCGCGTGCAGCGACGTGCCGACGACGCCCACCAGCGCGTCGCCATCGACCTCTGGGGCGGCTGCGGCCGAAACGGCCGCGTCGCCCTTTGACGTCAAGTACACGGTGAAGGCCTCAGCGGGCGCCAACGGCACGATCAGTCCCACCGGCACCGTCAGCGTTTCCGCGGGCAGCATCCAGTCGTTCACTATCACGCCTGCAGCCAACTATCGGATCGCCGACGTCATGGTGGACGGCAACTCGGTCGGACCCGAGCCGACGGTGACGTTCAACGACGTGAAGGCCAACCACACGGTCACGGCGACCTTCGCGCCCGACCTGCTGGTCGGTCTCTACACCGGACCGCTCACGATGACCGCATCGCTGAACATTTTGGACAGCGACTGTGTGGGCCCGAGCATCGGCACGGCGGGGGTCGGCGTCCCCGAAGAGTCGGCGCTGTCCATCACCCTGAATCAGACCAGCGTGGCGGTCACACTGCGGTCGGCGTCGAGTGGCCTGCAGTGCTCCTACGCGGGCCAGACGGCGGCGGGCTTCCTTTCCGCGAACGCAGCGCACTGCGATGCGCCGGTCATCGCTCTCAGCTGCTATGACCGTGAATCGCGACGCCTCAAGGTGATCGGCTCTACCATCCATGGGGAGCTCTCCGGCAACACAATCACCGGAACGGTGGCGACCTATTACAACGTGGGCGCAACCGCGGTCCCATTTACGGGCCTGATCACCCAGCACTCGTTCACTACGACGCGGCGATAGCCAGCAGGAAGAAGACATGAAGATGAAGCTTGCGCATCTCGTCACGCTCTCGGGCTTGGCTCTGGTCATGGCCTCGCCGGCCCTGGCGCAGTCGGTCCAGCCGGTGGGGCTGCCGGTCGGCGTCTACGTCGCCGCCACGGGCGGCGCGTTGCTGTCGCCCAACACCACCGGCGCTTTCGGCGCCGAGTTCGGCGATCGCATCCACCCGCACGTGGTCGCCTACGCCACGCTGACCTACTTTGAAGATCTGATGGACTCCAGCGTCAGCGATCAGCTGGCGAGCGCGAGCCGAACCCTCACGTCGGTCACCGGGCGCTCGTGGAACCTGCAGGGGCGCGACCGCGGCGTCGGTTTCATCGCCGGCGCGAAATACCTGATCACCCGCGGTTCGGTGAGACCGTACGTGGGCGGCGGCCTCGGAGTTCTGGGCCTTCGTCGCTTCGTCACGGATGCGAGGGCCGGCGATGTCACCCTCGCGACCTTCAACGACTTGAACATCGGCGACGGGGCGCTCTCCAGCAGGACCATCGGGCGCCCGCTCGGCGAAGCCGCCTTTGGCGTGGACTTCGAGTTCGGTCGCACCCACAGCGAGCTGGGGTACCGATACCGTCACGCGTTCAATCTCACCAACACGCCTGACTTCTCTCAGGTGGTCGCGGCGATCGGGATCAACTGGTAGGGCTCGTCAGGTTCACACAGGTTCACAGGTTCACGCAGATTCGGTTCTCGGGGGCGTGGGTTGCCGGATATCGCGGCCAGCCCATGCCACCCGTGAACCCCTCATAACCACCAACCACCAACCACCAACCAACCGCGAACCACCAACCACCAACCACCGACCGACTGAGCCCAAGTTTCCGTCGTTAGCACATCGCGCGGCCAAGGAAGCGTGGTGTTCACCTTCGGTCAGATGACGGGCAAGAGGATCATGTTCTGGGCTGTCGCGCAGCGGGACGCTCGCGCGGGTGCTCAACTCGCAACCACCAACCACCAACCAACCACCAACCAACTACCAACCAACCACGAACCACCAACCACCAACCAAGCAAACGCCCAACGCTCACTGCAATTGAATCTCGGGAGTTAGCTCGGGAGTTAGAAGGGACGCAGCGACGCGGAGACCGTGGCGCCCGCGCTGTTGTAGACCGACGACCGCGTGACCGTGCCGCCGCCGGTTACGCTCACGCCGGAAGCAAACTCGTGGGTCAGCCCCACGTTAGCCGAGTGGTAGGTCACGTGCTGGTTGTCCACGCCGAAGAGATAGGCGGCCTCGAGCCAGGATTCGCGATCGCCGGCGTAGCGAAGTGGTCGGAACCATCCCCGATATACGGCGCCCGCCTGCTCTTTCCAGAAGTTGGCCGGCGCAAAGTAGTCGGGCGGCCGGCCGCCAGCCAGCTGCCAGTCGTACAGAAGTCCCTCCACATCCACCCGTACTCGCAGCTCGTGACGGCCTCGAAGCACGCGTTGACTCGCCATGAGGCGCGTGTCGGCGCGCTGGTTGCCGTCGGTGAGGCGCGCGGCGCCGGCCGTGAGGTCGATCGAGAGCTCGGACGAGCGGCGATAGGCGATCGTCGCACGCGGACCAGCCGCGGCGATGTTCGCGTCGAGCGTGCGCAAGTTGTCGAGCACAGGCGTACGTTCGACGCCGGCGGTGAGCCGAAGGCGATCGGTGGGCAGCCAGCTCAGCGCCACATCGCCGCCCGCGAACGGCGACGAGAGATCTGGGTAGGCGTGCGCGGCGAGCCCGGTCTGCACGCGCCACGAGGGCCCGAGCACGGCGTCGAACCGAGCGTTCAGCCGTAGTCCCGTTGCCCCGCGGGTCGAATCAGAGACACGAGACGGTCCGGCAGCGAGCAACCATGAGCCTTCGCCAACCCCGCCCGACACGCGCGCGAGGCTGTCGATCTCGCTGAGCAGGCGCTGCGCGTTGTATCCATCCGCCGATTGCGACAGAACCAGGAACGAAGCTCGTGTGGCACGACGCTGGCGCATGCGAGCGTAAGACTCGGTCGCCTGGCCGTGACGCGGCTCGACGGCGAGCAGGGAGCGGAACGCCTGGCTAGCATTACGGAACTGGCCGGCCTGCATGTACGCCCCGGCGAGCTCGAATCGCGCTTCCGGGTCGGCGGGTTCGAGCGTGAGCCACGTGCGATACGCCGCGGCGGCCTTGCGCCACCGTTCGTCGTAGTAGGCCGATTTGGCAGCGGCTTCGGCGCGAACCGCCGGGTCGTCCGGATACAGGCGCGCGACCTCGCGATAGCGCGCACGGGCGGCGCCGTAGTGCTGCCGCCATCCTTCGACGCGTGCCTGCTGCCGACGCGCTCGCTCGTCCTCTGGCGCCGCCGAGAGATAGACATCGTAGGCGGCCACCGACGCGGCGAACTGGCCCGCGTACGAGAGCAGCTCCGCACGCAGTTTGAACGCATCCGGCGTGCCTGGCGATTCACGAAGCGCCTCGTTCACCGCGTCCAGCGCGTCGTCCCATGAACCGACGGCGCCCAGCAGTCGGGCCTTGGTCAGTCGCGCGGCGAACGCGTATCCGTCGCGCCCGGCGATTCGATCCGTCCACCCGACCAACTGCGCGACGATCGGGTCGTTCACGTCATCCGAATAGCCCGACAGGCGGTCGGCCAGTTCCAGCATGACGGCGGCGTCGGTGCCGAACTGGGCGTCAAAGTTGTCGAGTGCCCGCGAGACGGTAGCCGTCCCCGGTCCGCTCCTCTGCAACTCGACGATAGGTCCCATCGAATCGCGGGCGCGGGCCTGGTCGAGCCGGATGAGCTGCGCCCGCACGTCGGCCAGCGTTTCTGCGGCCTTGGCGCGGCCCGGTGCCGCGGCCACCACGCTTTCGAGATCGGGTCTGGCACGCGCCGGTTCACCGGTCCACGCGAGCAGCAGTCCTCGAAGCTCGCGCTGGTCGATCGTAGGCTCGCCTGCACCGATCCGGCGCTCGAGCATCGCCAGGGCTGGTGCGTGCATCCCTGTGGCGACGGCACGCTCGACGCCGCGATCGAGCCACCGTGCTTCGGTTGCGCAGCCGGCGCGTCGATGCAGCAGGGCGTCGATGAGTGCCGAGGGATCTTCCTGCCTGTCGAGCGTCTCGAGGGGCCCGGTCGAACAGCCATCGTCTACGGCGGTGGCTGCCTCGGATACGTACGGCACGCGCTCAACCCTTGGCTCGGTCGGACGAGAAGTGGCGCCGCGAGCAGGAGTGGTCTTGGCCACTGCGGTTCGTTCAATCGCGGCGATGGTTCGTGCGCGGCTCGCCGTCCATGCCGCGTTGCTCTGCCACACACCAGGTTCAATGTTGCGCCAGGCCTCGTAGGCCTGTCGCATCTGGCCCGCCGCTTCGAGCGACAGGGCTGCCTGCGCGGCATCGCCCCTGACGCCGTCGGGTGCGGCGGCCGCTCGAGCGAAGGCGACCGCGGCTTCCTGTGGCTGACCCTGACGCAGCCGGCTCTCTCCGATGCGACGAGGCCAGAGCGCCGTCCGCGGGTCGAGGCGCGCGGCTTCCTCGGCCAGTTCCACGACGCGTCGTTCGTCCTGGGCGAGGCGGGCAAACTCGAGGAGCCGTTCGCGCACGCGGCTCATCGTCGGATCGATCGCGAGCAGCCGTCGTCCGAGGGGCTCGGCGTCGCGCGGGCCGACTTCGGCGGCGGTCCAGAAATACTCGTCGAGCGTTCTCGTGTCGAACGGCTGGATCGCGTCGGCCTCGCGCAGGAGCGCGACCGCACGGGCCGGGCGCCCGGCGACGCGCTCGTTGCGCGCCATGCCGACGAGCACCTGCGCGCGCGATGGACCTTGCGCCGCGGCGGGCGACCCGTACGCGAGCCCGACCGCGAACACGAAGAGGAAGGTGGGCAGACGTCGCGTCATGATCGTCACGGCTTTCCACCGCTGGCCGCGAGCGCGCGGCGATAGTACCCGTCGGCTTCCTCGATGTGGCCGACGGCGCGCAGCGCCTCGGCGAGCCGCAGGTTGATACCGGCATCGGCCGGATATTCATTGGCCAGGCGGCGAAGCGCGGGGAAGAGCACCATGTCGTCGTGACGCGCGGCCGCCGTCTGGGCGATCACCTCGAGCTTCGCGCGCGTCAAGGCGGGGCGCGCCAGCGCGAGGTCCGCGAACGTTCTGAAATCGCCGGTGGATGCGTGATCGAGCACCGACGCCGGGCGACTCAGGTACACGAGATCACGGTAACGCCAGTCGAATGCGGCCAACTCGAGGACGGCCAGGATCGCAACGAGAAGAATGAATCGGGGCAGCATTAGGCGGCGACCTCCTCGGACATGCGCCTGTGCACTTCCGACGCATCGACGTGGGCCTCAACCTGCAGTCCCACCAGCCACGTCTGGAACGCGGGCAGCGACGCAGGTAGCGGCTGACTTCTTGCCACGGTGACGTTCACGCTCCACGGCTGCGCGCCGAGTACGGTCACCTTCATGCGCGTGCCTGGCGGCACCGCGCGCGGCATGACGACGCCGAACCCGTTGGTGCTGACGTCGTGCAGCAGCGCCAGCACGGTTGCTGGTCCAGTCGTCACCTGCACGGGCACGTTGATGAACGAACGGCGCGGCCGGGCGATGTAGCGATCCGTCACCCGCTTCACGATCCTCCGCCAGAGGTGCACGGTCTGCGACGGCTGTGAAAGGTCGCCGAATAGGCGCGGCACCACCATGTTGAGCAGGGCGTCGTTCAGCACGTCAGTCTGCTCGTTCGTCAGGTCGAGAAAGCGCACGCCATGCACGAACCACGGGCCACGCCGGCGGTGGTAGGTGGTCGTGATCTCGCCCTTGCACTCGAAGGTCTGCGCGCCGAGGGCGACTGAGAGCGACCAACGCGATCCGACGGGCAGGGGTCCGAGCCAGAGCAGCTCGCAACCCGTCGGCGAGAGGTTGGCCGTCATGCCTGTGTCCGGCGCACCGCCTGGCGATGTCCCCTGCATGGTGACCGGACAGGCGGTGACGAAACGGCAGGCCTCGCGCCGCTGCGGCGGGCGCAGCGCGATCTCGATGACGGCCAGCATCATCCAGAGGTTCCAGACCGTCCAGAACATCGCAAGCCCGAGGCCGAAGAAGTCGTCGGCGACGTCGAATCGCAGCATCAGCACGCACCACTCGATGCCGAGCAGCGAGAAGGCGACGAGGCCGAGAAAGGGGAGTGCCACGGTGAGATCGCGAGTGGTCGAGGTGCCCTTGCGGGTGACCACGAAGATCGACGGCCGCCGGCGACCGACCAGCAGCCGCTTGACCGCGCGCGCGAGCGTGAACGCGGTGGCCATGTTGAAGAGCTCGTCCATCAGGAGCCGACCCTGTCCCCGGCTCAGCACCTTGTAGGAGACCGAGAGGGACAGCAGCAGGGCGCCGTAAATGAACACGAACGTGGGCCGGAAGTTCGCGATTGGGTACTGGCCGGTGAAGAGGATCCACGGCGGCGCGAAATAGAACACCAGCTTGGCGACGCCGGTCGTCCAGTGGTACATCGACCCGGCATAGCAGATGCGTTGCGGCAGCGTGAGCCCTGGCTCGGTGAGGGGGTTGATGGCGCGGATGATCTTGAGGTTGCCCTCGGCCCAACGGAGCCGCTGCACTTGTAGACTGGCGAAATCCATGGGCGCGAGCCCGGTGACGAGCAGCTCGTCCAAGTACACCGACTTCCAACCGTCGGCGTGGAGCGCCAGCGCGGTGTGCATGTCCTCGGTGATGCTGCCCGTTTCGAGTCCGCCGCGCGGTTCGAGCGCCTCGCGCCGCAGGACGGCGCCCGTGCCGCAGAAGAACGCCGCGTTCCAGTTGTCCTTACCAGGCGAGATGAGGTTGAAGAAGACGTCCTGCTCGCCGTACATCCGACGGTTCTTCCAGTCGACGCGATGCTGTGGCGAGTCGAGGTTGTGGTACCGCTGCGGCACCTGCACCAGGGCCACCTTCGGGTCGCGGAAAAAGCCGAGCGTGCGCACGAGGAAGTCGGCGCGCGGCGCGTGGTCGGCGTCGAACGTGGCGATGACCTGCCCGGTCGTCTGACGGAAGGCGTTGTTCCAGTTGCCGGCCTTGGCGTGCTCGTTGTTCGCGCGGCTGATGTAGCGACAGCCCAGTTCGTCGGCCAGTGCCTTCACTTCGTCTCGCCGCCCGTCGTCGAGCACGTAGGTGGTGTGGGGATAGGTCATAGCCATCGCGGAACGCAGCGTCTGGCGGAGGATGGCGACATCCTCGTTATAAGTGGTAACGAACACGTCCACCGTGAGGTCATTCGCTGGCGCCGGCACGACCCGGCCGCGCAACTCCCACGTCTGGAAGAAGTAGAAACAGAGCGCGAAGAATCCGTGCACTTCGGCGGCGTACACCACGAGCGAGAAGAGCAGCGCCTCGGGGTTGATGGTGAAGAGCGTGCGGTACACGAGGTAAACCGCGTAGACGAGCACGCCCAGGACGGCCGCCACTTTGTTCAACCGGCGCCGCGCCGGTGACTCGAGGTACCGAAGCGTGGAGTCGGCGTCGAAGGGCTGGTCGTGGGTTGCGGCGGACGTCTCTACGGCTGCCAGGGGAGAGGCATATGTCGGCATAGGTCCGGGGTGCAGCAGACTGCGACTCCTGTGCCACGGACCATCGACGGCCGACGACTCATGGTTGCGCTGACGTGCGCGATTTGGCGCGGGCGAAGCTGCGCCGGCTCTAGATACGGCCTGACGGAGTTGAAAGTCACAGTCGAAATCCGTGAGCGCCGGTTTCGCTTCTGTCGCCTCGCAGTTGACGCACGTACGAACGCGGGGGCACCACGTCTACAATGCCGGCGATGCCATCGTGGCTGGAGCCGCCGCAGCTTGTCGGCATCGCCATCGTCGCGGCCGTGCTGGGGCTCTATGGCGCGATCGCGCTGGCGCGGAAGCATCGGTTCAAGGCGCTGGCGACGTCCCTGGGAGCGGTCCACGTGGATACCGGCATCTTCGCTCCCGGTCGGATCGAAGGTCGCGACTTCGAGATCGAGGCGCGCACGGTGGGGATGGGTCGGTACAAGAAGTACCGCACGAGCATCCAGGTGACCAGCGCGGGTGCGCCCGGGCGCTATCTGGTGAAGCCGGAGTTCTTCGAGCACTTCCCCGACTGGAAGCACGCGCTGGCGCTGGGCGTGCACGAAGAGCGCGCGTTCGTGGTGACCGTGTCGTGGCCGCGCTACCGCGAGGCCGACGCCAGTGAGCGACAGCTCCTGCTCGACTGGCTGGGTCGCTCCCGTACGTTCGATCCCCACCGCGTAGGCCGACAACTGCAGGTCCTGCGCATCAGGGACATCACGATCGAGAAGGGCTCACTCGCCGTCAGTTTCCCGGGAGCCGTGTCGCGCGTCGATCGATTACGCGACACGCTGGCCGTGCTCCAGAGCGTGGGCGCCTGACCGCGTTCTTCGCGTGCGTCTCTGCGGCTGCGTCTCTGCCGGTTACTGACTACGACCTGCTGTCGAGTGCTTGACGCTTGAACGCGGCGACGAATCCGCGGAGCACCGGCGAAATGTCTCCTCGGGCCAGCTCCACCTGAATGAGCGTCGTGCGCTCGTCCAGCCAGGCGGCCGCCACCGCCGTGCGCAGCTCGTTCGCCGTGCGCGCCTCGAAGCCGCGTCCGCCCCACAGGTCGGCGAGCGCCGCATACGGCCACGGCGTGACCTCGTTGTAGGTGGCGTGCGGGAAGAACGCCTGCAGCATCTCCCAGCGCTGATTGTTCAGCAGGACGATGACCGGGTTGCACCCATATGCCGGCGCGTGCGCGATCTCTGGTCCGGTCATCTGGAAGGCGCCGTCGCCCATGAGGACCAGTGGTCTTCTCCCGCCGGAAATCTGCACCCCTAGCGCGGCGGGCACGGCAAAGCCCATCGTGGCGTAGTACGCGGGAGCCACGCATTCGTTCGCGCGAATCTCGACCGCGGCGAAGAGACAGTCGCCCGTGTCGCATACGAGCGGGACATCGGGATGCTGTTCGACGAACTCGTTGATCACATCGATGACATGCGCGATCGTGACCGGCGCGTCATCGGGTGTTGACGCGAGCCGTGCGGGCGGGGCGAGGACGGCCCGGACCGGTGCCGTGCGAGCCGCCACCGTCAGTGCAGGAGCGTTGAGCAGGTTATGTACGACCTGGTCGAGCGGCGCGTTCTGATAACGGTGGTGCCCGATGAACACGTCGCGAGCCGCGCAGATGAGCAGGTTGCTCTCGCTTAACCGGTGCGCAGATACGCCAAGGCTCGTGTCGCTGATCAACTCGCCGACGAGCAGCACGCAGTCGGAGCCTTCGATGACGTCGCGCAGCGTCGGCGGCGAGACGACGCCGAGATAGGTGCCCACGAACTGTGGATGGCGCGTCGGGAACACGCCGCGGCCCAGAAAAGAGGAGGCGACCGGTACCCCGAGCAATTCGGCGAGTCGCACTACCGATTCGCGGAGCCTGAACCGGTGGACCTCGACGCCGACGATGAGGGCCGGTCGGGCGGCGGCGCGGAGGCGCGCCGCAATTTCGGCGACCGCTTCGTCCACCGCGCCTGCATCGGTCGCCAGCTCGATTCGCTCATCGTCGGGCGGGGCGACCTCGGTCGAGACCATGTCGCGCGGCACTTCCAGATAGACCGGCCGACTGAGCTTGCGGGCGGTATCGAGCGCGCGACAGACGTGTGAGGCCGCCGTCTTCGGATCGTCGAGGATGGCGCAGTACTCGGTGACCTCCTGATACACCTTGAACTGCGATTCGAACGACTTCACCTCGTGGTGGACGTGGATGCCGGCGCGCTTCTCGGCGCGTCCCGGGCCGCCAGAGAGCACGACGAGCGGCGACTCCTCCGCGTACGCGCAGGCCACCGAGTTGACCATGTTCAGGCCGCCCGCGCCATAAGTGACCAGGCACACGCCGAGGCCGTTGGTGATGCGGGCGCTGCCGTCGGCGGCAAATCCCACCGCCGGCTCGTGGCTCAGCCGAACCACTCTGAAGCGGCCGTCGCGTTCGAGCGCCTCGAAGAGATTGAGCGCGAAGTCGCCCGGGAGACCAAAGATGTCGCGGACACCGTGTTTCCACAACTGGTCGAAGAGGAAGGTGCCGAGCGTCATGTGGTCGATTATCGCCGCGTCGCGTTGCGCGCCTCCGGCCGACGATGCTACCGTCGTCGGCCAACAGGGCATGCTCTTCGCACCTCGAGTGACGAGGAGCGTTGCCATGCCGGAACGAACGGTGATCGAACGCGTCGAGATTCTGGAGAGAAACGTGGAGCTATTCGAAGCGCTCCCTGCCCGCGTGAGCGCGCTGGAGTCGCAGATCGTGCAACTTCGCAGCGAGATGCGCGACGAGTTTTCCGCCGTGCGAGGGGAGATGCGCGACGAATTTGCCGCCGTGCGGGGCGAGATGCGTGCCGGGTTTCTGGCTGTACGCGACGAATTTGCCGCCGTACGGGGCGAGATGCGCGACGAATTTGCCGCCGTACGGGGCGAGATGCGCGACGAATTTGCCGCCGTACGCGGTGAGATGGCGGGGATGCGCGACTCGCTGCTGACAGTGCTTCGCGCCGAGATCCGTGAGGGAGACGAGGAGACGCGTCGTTACATGCGCGTCCTGCACGAGGACCTCGTCGCGCGAATCACTCTGCTCCAGAACGGTCGGCGCCCGCGCAAGAAGGCCTAGCTAACCGCGCCAACCGCTAACCGCCAACCGCTAACCACCAACCACCAACCACCAACCACCAACCAGGCGCTGGACATCGGCTTCCCGGGTAGAGGATAGTTCGCTCCGCAGGAACTGGTGATGAGGTCGAAGTGTCTCGGGGTCGGCGTCGTGCTCGTGTGGCTGTCGGCCGCACCGCTCGCCGCGCAGGAGCCGTCGTCTGCGCAGACGCCATGGCAGCCGGCGCGCCTGTCGGACGGGCAGCCCGACGTGCAGGGGGTATGGGGCGCGGTGCTGCGCGGCGTGTTCTCGCTGACCAACCCGATGACAGGCGGCGACGACTTCGCGCAGCGTCTCGGCGGGCCTCCCATCCGTCGTCCCAGCCGCATCGTGGATCCGGCCGACGGCAAGGTGCCGTACCAGCCGTGGGCTGCCGCGCTGCAGGAGCGCCAGTCGAAGGCGTGGGAGCACGCGACCCAGCCGTGGGAGATCGACACGCAGAGTCGATGCCTGCTCTCGATCGCGCCGCGGCTGTCGATGCTGCCGACGCCGTTCCGCATCATCCAGACACCGGGGTTGGTGCTCTTCGTCTGGGAGGACTACCACGCGTATCGCCTCGTCTCGCTCGACGGCCGGCCGCATCTCGCGTCGGGCGTCAAATTATGGATGGGCGACGCGCGCGGGCACTGGGAGGGCAATACCCTCGTCATCGAGACCACGAATCTAAACGGGAAGGGGCGGCTCAGCGTCGTCGGCGATTTCCTCAGCGAGCACGCGCGCGTGACCGAGCGCCTGATCTTCACCGGCGCCAGCGCGATGACCTA
>Ga0184628_10001586_pt1 | contig 11225 bp, 8 predicted proteins | sample PLM4_5_b1_FD_133149 | JGI IMG/M metagenome (GOLD analysis project Ga0184628, IMG submission 133149) | Groundwater sediment microbial communities from an aquifer in East River, Colorado, USA - PLM4_5_b1 | ecosystem: Environmental > Terrestrial > Soil > Riparian zone | place: USA: East River...
CCTTCAATCGGCCGGAAAAGAAAAACGCCCTGAGCGTCGCCCTGCTCGGCGAGATCGCGACCACCCTGCGGGACCTGGCGAATAACGACAAGATTCGCTGCATCGTCACCACCGGCGCCGGCGACTCCTACTCTTCCGGCCGCGATCTCTACGACATGCGCGGCCAGGACAACCGCCGCCGCACCCGCGGCTTCGGCGGCGTCGCCGAGATCGTCGACATCATGCGTAGACTTCCGCAAGTCACCGTCGCCAAAGTGCGCGGCTGGTGTCTCGGCGGCGGTCTGGCGATGATCAACGGTCACGACCTCGTCATCAGCTCCGACTCGGCAAAGTTCGGCATGCCCGAAGTGATCCGCGGCAGCTACGGCGCCACCGCGACACCGTCGCTATTTCATGCGGGAATCCCGTTCAAGAAAGCCTTCTTTATCTCGCTCACCGGGAGAAACTTGACCGGCGTCGAGGCCGAGCGCGTCGGTTTGGTTTCCGACGTCGTGCCGGAAAAAGATTTGGACAGCTACGTCGACACTCTGGCGAAAGAACTCGCCAGCCGCAACGGCCCGACGCTGGAGAATGCCAAGATCGCCGCCTACATGCAAAAAGATTTGCCCTTCGACATGGCGCTGCGCGCCGACGACCTGGTGCAACATCGCCTGCGCTATTACACCAATCCATTGAACGACGTCGAAGGCTATCTGCACTCGCAAAAAGGCGGCGGCACGGTGAAATACGTCAAGCCGGAAGATCGGAAGTAATTAACCTTCGGCTTGCGGATAAAGCGCCAATGCTTTGTCCATGAAAGTATGGCCCGCCGGGCTAGTAAGGAGGAGCAGGATGAAGATTCGCTTGCGCTGCCTTTCGGTGCTCGTTGTCTTTTCGGTCATCGGTTCGCGGGCGCCAGATCTATACGCTCAGGTTACCGCGCAGTCCAAACTGATCGAAGGCGCCAAGAAGGAGAGCCGCTTCGTTTGGTACACTTCCATGGCCATCGATCTTTCCAGGCCGTTGCTCGACGCCTTCACGAAAGAATACCCGTTTCTCAAGGGCGAGGTGGTGCGCGCCGGCAACGAGCAAATTACCAACCGAGTGTTGAACGAAACGCGCGCGGGCAAGTGGGCGTTCGATCTGCTGAGCATCAGCAGCGCAGAGCTTTTCGTCGACCGGGGAATTCTTACACCCTATCATTCGCCGGAACGGGACGCCTACATCGACGAATTCAAAGACCCGCAGGGCTATTGGACGAGTCTCTACAACAGCAATCTGGTGCTCATGTACAACACCCGCCTGGTCCATGAAAGAGACATCCCCAGAAATTATCCCGACCTGCTCGACGCCAAATGGAAAGGCAAATTGCTCATGGACTCGACGGATTACGATTGGTTCGGCACCCTCGCGCTGGCGTGGGGGAAAACCCGAGCGGTAGCTTACATGAAGCAGTTAGCGCGCCAGGACTTAACCTGGCGGCGCGGCCATGGTTTGGTCGCTCAATTGATCGGCGCGGGTGAATTGCCGCTGGGCTGGGCCTATACCTTCCGCGTCGAACGTATGAAAAAAGAGGGAGCGCCGGTGGATTGGTCCGACACCTTCGATCCCATCGTCACGACGGTGCACGGCATCGGTGTCAGCAGCAAGGCGGCCAACCCGAATACCGCCAGGCTTTTCGTCGACTTCGCCCTCAGCCGGCGCAGCCAACAGATGATTCGCGACCTGCGTTTGGTGCCGTCGCGCCGGGATGTCGAACCGTTGGTCGCCAAGATGGACCAGAATCGGCTAAAGGTAAAACGTATCCCGAAGGAAGTGTCGTTGAATACCGATCAGTACGCCAAAGAGTTCCGTGAGCTTTTCGGTATCTAACCGCAAGTAACCAGGAGGTTCGATGAAACCTACTCGGCACGGCCTCGCAAACCTGCTGGCGATTTTTACTTTCATATTGATCCAGGCGCAATGTGTCATCGCGGCGGATCGCATCCGCGTCGGTCTCAGCTCCTTCACGCCGATCAATGCCGCACTATGGATCGCCGAGGAAAAAGGGCTGTTCAAAAAATACGGTATCGAGAGCGAAGTGGTTTTGATCGGCGGCGCTTCCGCAGGCGGCGTGAGCTCGCTCATCGCCGGAGACGTGCAGTTTCTCGGCGGCGGAGGCGGCGGGGTGATCAGCGCGGCGCTTAGCGGCGCCGATGTGATCATGATCGGCTCCATCGTCAATAAAGGCGTGCAACGAGTCGTCGCCCGCAGCGACCTCAGACGTCCCGAGGAGCTGCGCGGCAAAAAAATCGGCATCACCCGTCTCGGCGCGGCATCGCACTTGGTGTTGCTGATCATGCTGCGCAACTGGAACATGACGCCCAACGACGTGCAGACGCTGCAAATCGGCTCGTCGCCGGCGATGATGGCGGCGCTGGAAAAAGGCGGCATCGACGCCGCCGTGCTCACCGAACCGACTTTCTTTTTCGCCGACGACCAGGGCTACCGGACCCTCGCCGATCTCGCCGATATGGACATTTATTATTTGCACAGCATGATCGACACCACGCGCAGCTACCTGCGCGCCCATCGAGATGTCGCCACGCGCTTCATGAAAGGTTATGTGGAAGGCATCGCCTACTTCAAGAAAAACCGTAAAGAGAGCATTGATGTGCTGGCAAGAAAATTACGCACAGCACCAGCCCAAACCAAGTATCTGGAACGCTCCCATGCGCTTTACACTTCTGGCTACTTTGAAAACGCGCCCTACGTTTCATTGAAAGGCGTGACGACCCTGCTCGACTTTTATGGACGGGATAATCCGCGCGCCAAGACCGCCAACCCGCAAAGCTTTTTTGACAACAGCTTGGTCAAAGAATTGGACGACAGCGGCTTCATCAAAAAGCTCTACGAGTAGCAATCGCGATGGCATTTTCTTTGGAAGAGCGCGTCGATGCCAAGCATGGCATGCTGATCGTCGTCGACATGCAGAACGACTTCTGCCACCGCGATGGTGCCGCCTGCAAGCGCGGCCGCGACATGGCATTCGTTGAAAAAATGATTCCGCGGCTGATAAATCTCGTCAATCAAGCCCGGACAAATAATTTCCCCATCTGCTTCGTCAAAACTTCAGGGAATCAGTGGACCAACTCACCGGTTTGGACAGAGTTTAAGAATCCCGAACTGCTCGCCTGCGCCGAAGGCACCTGGGGTGCCGAATTTCACGAAGGCTTAGCGCCACGACCCGGCGAAACGATCATCACCAAACACCGCTACAGCGCCTTCATCGGCACCGATTTGGATATGTTACTACGCGCCCGTGGCGTCAAAAGCCTGCTGGTCACCGGCGTCGGCACTGGCATGTGTGTGTTCCACACTCTGACAGTTGGATTCATGCTCGACTACTACATCACGCTCGTAGAAGACTGCTGCGCAACCACCTACGGGCCTCAGGCGCACAGTGAAGCAGTGGCTTTGGTGAAAAAACACTACGGGCGTGTCGTGTCGTCACAGCAGATTATAGAAGCTTGGATAGAAACAAAGTAACCCGAGTGAAGCCTTATGTCTCTAAAGATCGCCACAGATACCACGAAGCGATCGATCGATAAGGCCGCCAGCTTTCCGCAACGCGCGGCAGCAAGGTAGCTGAACGGCGCTTTTTGCCGTAAAGTTTTCGCGCGGCACGTTGCAACCCGGCGTCGCCGAGAGCGAGGACGTCCAATCGCTTCAAGCCAAACACTAGAAACATCTCCGCGGTCCAGCGGCCGATGCCGGGAACTATAACCAGTTTCTCAATCGCAGCTTCGTCATTGAGGAACAAGATTTCCTCGAAGTCCAACCTGCCGTCACTGACATGCGCCGCAAGTTCGCCGATGTAACGAGTCTTTGCCCCCGAGAGTCCGGCACCGCGTAATTCCGCCGGCGCGACGGATAGCACCTTGCCGATTTGAAACGGCACGCCGACCAGAATCCCCACACGCTGCTTGATCGTCGCCGCCGCTCGTGTCGATAGCTGCTGGCTGATGATCGAGTTGGCCAGCATATGAAACGGCTCGAACTCACGTTCGGCGATGGGGCAGTGACCATGCCTGGCGATCAGCCGTTTCATAACCGGGTCGGCTTTGGCTAAATGGCGTTCGGCCTTGCGAATCGCTTGGGCGGCAATAATCTTGTCGAGCGAGTTGGGAGATTGCTCCATAGGTACCAGTCAATTTGCCAGCCCTGCATAGTCAGTTGAGTTTACGGCTCGCCGAAAAAGTTGACCGCGTTGTCGTAGAGAATCTTCTGCTTCTGCCTTTCATTAATATCTGTGCGCGCGATGATTTCTTTGGCGGCGTTGTGGCGGCCTTCGCCGTGGGGCAGGTCGGAGGAGTAGAGAATTTGATCTTCGCCGAGCAGCTCGATTTCCTGCGGCAGTAATTTATCGTCGGCTTCGCCGGCGAGGAAGATCCGGCCCGACTTGGCGTACTCTTCTATGGCGCGCTGCGGCAACTCGGTTTTGATCGGCATCTGACTGCGGTCGATGGGCAGATAGTGATCGAGGCGCGGCACCATGTAGAGCATCCACTCGGCGCCGAATTCGAGAAAGCCGACTTTTAGGTTTGGATAGCGGTCGAGCATGCCGTGGCCGACGATGGCGACGAATGCCATCTGCGCCGGCAGGCTCATGCCGATACCATGGGCGGCGAGCAGGCCATTACAGACATCGGCGAAGGGCGGATAGCTCATGCCCATATGCACGCATAACGGCAGACCGGATCGAGCGAACTCATCCCACACCTGGGTAAAACTGGGATGACACAGCAAACGGTCACCGGCGGTGCCGTAAACCACGGCGGCCGTGGCGCCCAGCTCTTTCATCTCAGCCAGCGCTGCACAGCCCTGGCGGGCGTCGCGCAGCGGCAAGAGCCCGGCCCACTTGAGCCGTTGCGGCGCTGCGGCGCACTGGCCGCCGACATAACGGTTGTATGAGCGCATCAGCGCCGCTTCGAAAGCCGGATCGTTGGTCATGCGCGCATAGAGCGTGGTCGGATAAAGCATCTGGTGATCGATGCCCATGTAATCCAGGCCGCGCAGTCGTGCCCCGGTGTCGGATAGATCGAAGCCGCTGAGAGGAAATTCCGCGCTGTGCGTCTGGGCGCCGAACTCTTCGAGCACCCGCGCCGGTTCATTGCCCGGTTGGCTGCCGGGGCCCAACGCGTGTGGAATGATTTGTCCCTCTACCAACCAACCGTTGGTCCACCGTCCCATGTCAGCGACGTCATGCACCCGCGTCGGCCGCGGCCGGCGCGCCACGAACTCTTGCGGCAAAGTTTCCCACATGCGCGGGCTCATCATCGCATGAGCGTCAGCGTCAAACAGACGATAACCTTGCAGCATCTTTCTCTCCTTGCCTGTCCGTTGCCAAGGCAGCGACGAATTAATAAACGGCCGGCCTAACGCAGCACTTTGCGTTCGTATAACCCGCGTATATCTTCCGCCGACACGCCGAGAAGGTCGCCGAGCACCGCTTCGTTGTCTTCGCCGGCGACATGCACCGGGCCGTCTACAATAACGCGGTTGTGAGATAGCCGTGCCGTCGGGCCGGCCCTGGTCACCCAGCCGATCTCACGATGAGTCACATCCCGCGCCAGGCCGCGTTCGCGCAGGTGCGGATCGCGGTACAAATCTTCAGCCGTCTGGACAACGCCGGCGGCAAAGCCATCGCGCTGCAACAGAATCATCAACTGGTGCGGCGTGTACTTGCTCGTCCACGATTCGATCTCGGCATCAAGATCGGCGCGGTTGACGATGCGCGCCGCGGCGTCGGCGAAGCGCGCGTCGGCGAGCCATTCGCGGTGGCCGATGGTTTCACAGAACCGTTTCCATTCTTCTTGGCCGTCAATGGCGATGGCGCACCAGCGATCGTCGCCATTGCAGCGGTAGCAGCCATGGGGCGCCGCCGTGGCGCTGAAATTGCCCTGCGGTGCGGGCTCGCGTTCGTTGACGAGCAGTTCCAATAACGCCGGACCGATCATCGACGCGGCAGTTTCGGCTTGCGAAATGTCGATGTACTGCCCTTCTCCGGTGCGGGCTCTATGGTGCAGAGCGGCGAGGATCGCCACCGCGCCATAGGAGGGCGCGATGTAGTCGGGAAAGGCGGTCTGGCTGCCGGCACCCGGCCGCTCCATCTGCGGGTCGCGCCAGAGATAAGTCATGCCGGAATAGGCCATGAGGATCGGACCGAAGCTGACATAGTCGCGCCGCGGACCGGTCTGACCGAAAGCCTGCAAGCTCGCCATGACGATGTCCGGGCGAATTTCTTTCATGCGCGGATAATCCAGCCCCCAACTCGCCATCACCCGTGCGCTGAAATTCTCCACCACCACATCCGACTTGGCGATCAATTGTTTCGCCAGCGCCAGCCCCTCGGGATTTTTCATGTCGAGAGCGATGCGCTTACGGTCGCGGTTGCTTTCGAGATCCGCCGCTACCTGCCAACGCTGGCCCCGTTGCGGGCTGCGGACGACCCGGCCGGCTTCGATGGTAATCACCTCTGCGCCCTGATCGGCCAACAGCCCTGCCAGCGCCGGACCGACGATTCCCGTCGGGAAACTGATCACGCGAATACCTTCGAGAGGTTTGCGCATCGCCGCATTCGCGGTCGGCGCGGATGCAACGCCGTGGCGCCAAATTGACGGGACGTTAAATTCGTCGGGAATTTTGTTGGCGCTGGCGCCGAGCATCGGCGCGCCGCGCGCGATACGCCAAGGACTCGCGGTAAACTTATAGGGATCGCCGGGAAAGCGATGCTTGCCCAACTCGGGGTGGTCGACTTCGACAAAATAGTTGCGATGTTTAGTCTGCTCGTCGGAAACGTAACCGCTCGGCGGATTGATCGGCGCCGCGGCTAAGCGATTGGACTGAAACTCCTCGAAGAATTTCTTGACCGGATAGTTGAGGGTGCGCGCTTCGACCAGACGATCGATCATCGAGCGCAGCGCGAAGCGGCTCTGAACATTCTCCAGTTTCGGATCGAGCAGTTCCGCCGGTTTGCCCAGCCACTCGACGAAGCGGCGCCAATGCTCCGGCTGATTGACGAAAATGCGCGCGTAGCCGTCCTGGCACTGATAGGTTTCCGCCACGGTGGTCGACTGGCTATGGCCGCTGCGTTCCGGCACTTCCGCGGTGACGCTGTAGCGAGAAATAATACGCAGAAATGGATCGGCGGCCAAAACATCTTGCAGCGATACATCGACATGGTCGCCGACACCCGTGGCGCGCTGGTTGAACAGCGCGGCCATGGTGCCCAAGGCCGCATGCACCGATCCCAAATGATACGCCACATCGCACGGACCCATGAGCGGCGCCCGGCCCGGATGGCCGCACAGATTCATCAGTCCACCCATGGCGAAGGCGACGATGCTCGGCGCCTTGAATTGTCGATAGGGTCCGGTGCGGCCAAAGCCGCTGATCGACGTCAGCACCAGCGCCGGGTTGATCTTTTGCAGCTCAGCGAAGCCGAGCCGTAAACTATCGAGATAGCCAAACGGTTTGTCTTCGATCACGACATCGGCATGGGCCGCCAGTTCACGAAATATTTGGCTGCCATTGGCATCTTCAAGATTCAAAACTACGCCATGCTTGTTGGTGTGATAAGCGGCGAAGGACAAGCTGCGTTCGCGATGAGGCGTATCATTTTTGAATGGCCCTTCACGGCGCATGGGATCGCCGCCCGGCGATTCAATGAGCAACACTTGGGCGCCGAGATTGGCGAGCAGTAAGCCGCAGTACCCGCCCATGCGGCCGGTCAGATCGAGAACGCGCAAGCCGGCCAATGCGCCGGTCGCTTGGTTTGAATCAGACATCGGCAAACTCCATTCCAGAGCACAGCCTTCGCTCAAGCTCCCCGAGTATATTTAAATCTACCGGCAGGAAACAAGCTGCCAGCAGATTCAACTTCGGCAATTCGATAACGCTGCGAACAAGGATAGGACGAAGCAGGCGGGCTAAAAGCTGCCAGGCGGCACGAGCGCACCGTTGCTGTCGTAAACTTCGACCGCGCCGTATTTCTCCAAGACCGCTTTGATCTTGCCGGCGTCTCCCACCGCAGCGATCTGAAGCTTGTCGGGATCGAGATACTTGCGCGCCACCCGCTGCACATCCGCCCCCGTCACTGCGGCGATCTTGGCGGCATAACCATCCCAATAATCGGCCGGCAAGCCGTAAAGCTTACGGGTAATGGCAAAGCCCAACGCGCGCGACGGTTGCTCCAATGACAGCGCGAACCCCGCGACGATCGAGCGCTGGCTCTCCGCCAATTCGCCGAGCGGGACTGGTTCATCGCGAATGCGCCGGATCTCGTTGAAAAATTCGGCCATCGCGCCCTCGGTAACTTCCGTGCGCATATTGCCGCCGGCGCGCCACGGTCCGGGGTAGCGCACCGCGGTGAAGTCGCTGTAAACTCCGTAGGTGTAGCCTTTTTCCTCGCGCAGGTTGAGAAACAATCGCGCCGAGGCGCCGCCGCCGATGACATCGTTCATCACCACCATCGGCATATAGTCGGGGCTGCGCCTGTCGATGGCGATGTTGCCCAAGGAAACCGTCGTCTGCACCGAGTTAGGGCGGTGGACGAGATATACTTTGCGACCGCCGGCAGCCTGTGGATTGCGTGGCAAAGTCGGCTTCAGCTCGGTTTTTTTCCAACCGGCGAGCAGCTTTTCCAATTTGGCGATTAAATCCTTGGCTCTGACATCGCCGGCGATGCCGAGGATTGAATTCTGCGGCGCATAGCGTTCGCGGTGCCACTGGCGCAGCCCATCCTGGGTGAGCCGGTCGAGAGACTGCGCCGTCACCGACACGTTGGCCGCCGGGTGCTCGCCGTACACGGCGCGATTGAAACGTTCGCTCAAGAGAAAATTAGCGTTGGAGCGCTGCTCGCGCAGCTGCACGCGCAACCGTTGCTTGAGCTTCTCCAACTCATCGGCGGCAAAACTCGGTTGCAGCAGGATCTCGAAAGCGATGCCCATCCACTCTTCAAAGTTATCACTGAGACCGGCCGCGCTCAGCACCGTGTCTGACGAGCCGAACGACGAACTGGCGCCAATAGACGCGCCCAGCCGGTCAATATATTCCGCGAGCTGGATGCTGTTTTTGGTTTTCGTCCCCTCGCGCAGCATTTGCGCCGTGACACTGGCCAAGCCGGTCAGCGCCGCGGGTTCGAACAAACCGCCCGCGCCGCCGACATGAAGCTGCACGCTGACATAGGGGGCGCGGCGATCTTCGACAATTAATACCGTCAGGCCATTTTTGAGCTTGGCTTCCACCGGCCTGGGAAGTTTCAAAGTGAGAATATCCCGCGCCACCGGCGCGCGGTTTTTGCGCTCGACCTTGGTCGGCGGCATCGCTGCGCCCTCTTGGCCACGCACCGCTGCCGGCGCCAGCGTTAAGCCGATCGCGAGGGCCAATACGGTGCAAAAAATCGGCAAAAATTTCACCATCGGTTTACTCATGTCAGCCGTTCAACCGCCGCTTGGCGCCGCGGCCGCCTTAGGCAGGGTGGTCACCACCGTGCGGTTGGAGTCAGTGAAATATTTTTGCGCGACGCGCTGAATATCCGCTTGGGTGATCTGCTCGTAGCGCGCCCAAACCTTATTGATCAAACCGGGATCGTTGTAGTAGACGGCAAAATGGCCCAGCGAGTTAGCCCGCGACCGCGTGCTGTAGAGCTGTTGCGCCCGTTGGCGGCGCAGCTGCATGCGGACTTTATTTAACTCGGAATCTTCCACCGGGCTTTTTTGAATGCGTTGGATCTCTTCGTAGAGCAGTTTCTCCAGGGCGCCCAAGTCGGTGGTCGGCCGCGCCATCAGGCTAAACCAGAACAGCGACGGCCCGCGCTTCTCCTCGGCGTCGGCATAGACACTCAAGGCCAGTTCTTTTTCCTTGACGAACTTCTGATACAGCCGCGAGGACACGCCGCTGGAAAGCACCTGCCCGAGCATTTCCAAGGCGTACCAATCCGGCGTATTGGCGGGGGGAATTTTGAACACGACATCGAGGCGCGGCGTTTGCGCGAAGCCGTCTTCGACAGTCTTGCGTCGCTCGGCTTTCTGCTCCGGCTCGTTCATGTCAGCCGGCGCCGGCGCCGGCTGCGCCGGAATATTCTCGAAATACTTCTTGATCAATGCCAAGGCGGCTTCGGTTTTGAAACTACCGACCATCGACAGCACCGCATTGTTGGGCGCGTAGTAAGTGCGAAAAAAATCTATGGCATCGTCCAGCGTCGCGGCGTTCAAATCTTCCATGGAACCGATGGTCGAATGTTTGTAGGGAAAGTTGTCGTAGACCAGATCGATCACCGCCTCATAGGTCTTGCCGTAGGCGCGGTTGTCGTAGTTCTGCCGGCGCTCCTCTTGCACCGTCGAGCGTTGATTGTCGAAGTTTGCCTGGTTGATCGCCGGCGCGCGCATGCGGTCGGCCTCGAGAAAGATCCCCAACTCCAACTGATTCGCCGGTAATGTTTCAAAATAGTTGGTGCGATCGGAGTTGGTGGTGCCGTTGGCGCTGCCGCCGTTGTTTTGCACCAGGATGAAATGCTCGCCCTTGCCGACATTCTCCGAGCCTTGAAACAGCATATGCTCGAACAGATGGGCAAAGCCGGTGCGCCCGGGGCGCTCATCGCGGGAGCCGACATTGTAGGTCATGCAGATGGAAAAGGTCGGCGCGCGGTGATCTTCGGCGAGCAGCACGCGCAGACCGTTTTTGAGTTTGAACTCGTCAAAAACGATATCGTAGGATTTTGCCGCGGCGCTGGACTGCGCCGCGGCGCTCTCTGCTTCTAGCGCCGGTTTGGTTTGCTTGGCGGCGGCTGCTTTAGCGTTCGCCGCCTTGCGCTTGGTCGGCTTGGACTCGGCGGCTTCCGCATTCAAGGTAGCGGCCAGAAACAGCAGCGCGAGCCAAAGCGCCGCCCAGGCTCTGAATCCGCCAACAAATCTCCAACCTTTGGCGATCATTGCGAAAACTCCTGCGTATCAGCTGTTGTCATGGGCCTATTAATAACATCATTCTCGGCGACAAGGAACTTATCCGAGCCAACGGTAGTGGTTCACTTTGATTTCAACCAATCCCCAATATAGGGGCAGACCCCTGTGTCTGCCCTCTGGGACGGGCGACCACAGACTTTCTATGAGACTTGTCAAGTCTTTTTTTATTGTTTAATTTTTTTCATGCTGCCTGGCGTATCACCTGACGGGCGATGTCGGCCAAGTGATAGTTCTCATCGTACG
>Ga0184628_10001587_pt1 | contig 11223 bp, 16 predicted proteins | sample PLM4_5_b1_FD_133149 | JGI IMG/M metagenome (GOLD analysis project Ga0184628, IMG submission 133149) | Groundwater sediment microbial communities from an aquifer in East River, Colorado, USA - PLM4_5_b1 | ecosystem: Environmental > Terrestrial > Soil > Riparian zone | place: USA: East River...
ACGTAGACGCACACCAGTATCGAGGCAGTCCAATAGACCTAGACGTATTCGCAGGGGAGGTTACAGTACCATGAGTCCATTTGCTACAGCGTGCTACATTGTAGCCATCATTCTAGGTATTCTAGCAGCTATACCAGCTGTGCCATACGGCAGCTCACTGCTAGGAGGTGCAGTTGCCTTTACTGCGGCTGGACACGTAGTGCCTTAGATCAGCGTACCCTTACGTCGTTTGAAGGCAACCACCCACGCATACTGAGGGACCGGCACCAATAGGTAGCCGGTCCCTTTGCATTTACTACACAGCTTTGGTACTACACACGTACAGCGGATGTGTTCGTAACGTGAGCCTTTTATAGCGTGCGTATCAACACTCCACTCGCGTCTAGCCGTTGCGTAGCACGGTCGGTACTGTAGGGGTTAGCTACAATCACCTCCACAATGCCGGCTTGCACGATGGCGTTGGCACACGGTGCACACGGCATATGCAGGGCGTACAGCTTACAACCATCTAGCTTGATACCCTCGTGTGCAGCTTGCAGAATGGCATTCATCTCAGCGTGGATGGTGCGTATGCAATGGTTGCCATCCATCTCACAGCCACGATACCGTTCTGGCAATGAGTCGTCACCCATGTACAGTATGTCGTCGCAGTGTGGCTGACCTGGCAGTGAGCCATTATAACCTGTAGCCACAATGCGGTTATCCTGCGTGCAGATGACTGCTGCGGTGTGCAAGCGAAGGCATGTGCTACGCTCAGCTATCAAGCGTGCACAGCCAATAGCTACATCGTCCCAGGATGGCCTCATACCTTCCTCCACTCAGTGTCAAGGTGTGGTCCAGTACCGTAGTCGATGGGTGTGTAGTCGTTGAACAACATAGGTGCGTACTTCAACAGTTCGAGGTAAATCTGATAGGCCAAGGCACGTATCTCTACCTCAGCATACATAGAACAGCGCATCTCTAGGAAGTGTCGCCACGCACGCACGTTAGCTGTAATGAGGATGGGTGCTTCAGTACAGTTGGGAAGCACGCTGCGTGCTGCTTGGCGCACTTGCTTACGTAGCTCTGTGCCTTGCAAGTCCCCCCTATAAGCCTCTTCTAATCTACCACACATGTGTTTGTATAGGCTTAGAGCGTTGTCGATGAGATCCTCGAAGTCTAGGTGTAACTCTTCTGAGGTCTGCACTTCAGGACGTTCTACAAACCTTACAGCGTTCTCACCTACGTAACGCTGAGAGACCTGTGAATACGAGAATCCTGCTCTATGACGCACAATCTCATGCGTGCAACTACGGCTAACCCCCCAACACAGCACACCGAAAGATGCGTGCTCCAGAACAGAGCCGTGTGCCTCGGACTTAATACGGTCCAGGTATTTCTGAGCATCCTTGTTGTAAGTACGAGCCTCACCAAAGCTGAGGTAGTCTAGTTGGCCGCTAAACTTGCATATCTCTTCTGCCCAACCTAAAAGCGTCGTATCATCTAGGTACGCTTCATAGCCTAGACCGTAACTCTCTAAGAATAGTTGGGCGTTTTCTATTAACGGCTGCGTGCGGCTTACTACTGCTACGTGTGGCTCAGTGAGGTAGGGCGTGCCTAGGTCGGTACGCTTAATCATATATCCCCCTCAAACTCAATACGGTTAACACGCGTTACAAGGTAGCGTATAGTGCTAATCAACGGGTCTTGTCCAGTCGCCAAGTAATCACCAAACTCGAAGGTCAACTGCTCTGCACCGTTATCACCGCTATTGATGTTCACACCCACAAGCCGCTTGGCTCGTCTGATGTCACCTAGCCGCACGTACATACGGTCACCTATGTGATAATCCCGCCCGTACACAGCTAAGTTGGTTTGCCTAGGTGTAAACTTGAATGATTCTTGTGCCGCTAGTGAATTAATAAGCTGACGTGCGCCTGAGTTAAGTGCTTGAATATCATTCATAGATGATAGACTACGCACCGCCTCTATATGATTCCAGGGGCTCTCGTTGACGGCACTTTCGTTTATAATGGTGCCCACATTGCGTAACACTCCCACCCCACTACCTGCCGCAAACACAGCAGTGACTTCTTCAGTTGCGCTGTTAGTATAACTCACATCGGTGATGTTATCGTTGATATCACTAAATGTGAGTGGTGGGATACTAAGAGTTAAGTCCTGCCCTATCATGGGATAACCAGTGGTGAACAGAAACGAGGGTGGTGACATAGATGTGATAGTAACTCTGAAGTCCACCGTCGTAAGTGTGTCTTCAAAGCTATTACCTATCTCTTGCAACACGTCAAGCAAGTTCTTATACGCACGCTCACCAGACCATATAGGTGCTTGACTGATGTCTCCCGCAGTTACCCAGGTTGATATACGTCCTGGCAGGAAACGTGCTGAGCTATCAGCTAGCTCACCTAAGTTCTCCCGCACATAACCTTTCATTGCGTTATCAGCAGGGATACCGAGATACAGCCCTCCACCTATAGACGTGCCCTTATAGGTTTGTGGACTGTTACCACCGTACATGATACAACGTCGATGCAGTAAGTCTTCCAGCGAACGACCGTAGCTGGTGAATATACGGTTACCTGCTGAGGTGATCTCGTGCTGTGGTGTGCGGTGGAAGCCTATATACTCCTCATACCAATCAAGCCCACGCTCTTTGTCTGAGCGCAGCACTTGTATGATTGAGTCTTTGGGCCACTGTATTTGACCACGTGCCTCATCAAGCTGTATGGTGTGCGTGCCAAACGCGTTGATGCGCGGCTGCACACTGAGTGAACGCCATGAGTCCAGCACATCTACCAACGTGCCATCAGTGTTGTATCGACGGATCTGTAGTCTAACTGCCACTTAATCCCTCCGTTATGTGTGCCCATCGTGAGCCACTTATTATTTTGGATACAGTCGGTTGATCTGTACAAAAGGCTTCTGCCACATCCTTTTGTAAGAACCCAAGCTTATACAGTTCTCTTATAGCTATAACATCTTCCTCTGTTAACTTAGCCATACCATTGTCGCTGCCTCTACTCCACTTACTACGGCCTTTGTTAATCATATCATGCATGTTATCTAATTGTGTTCCTAAAAATAGATGCTTAGGATTCACACATCTACGTATATCGCATTTATGTAATACGGACATTTCTGGATCTAAAATAGGACCGTAGTGTAATATGAAAGCTACTCTGGAAGCTCTTACATTCTTGGTGTGGGTTAATGCAAATTGACCGTACCCCTCTATATTAACAGAGTCTTTCCATAGCCAACATTCATCTTCTGTTTTAATATCTACATGACTCCAGAACCTTTCTGAAATTAACGTTCTTACACGCCCTGGACGACCTTTAATCTTACCAGGCATCTCATCTATGATTTCAAGTAATACCGCAGTCATTTACCTGTCTCCAAGTAAGCTAGCATATGCGCGGTGGCGTCCACCTCATGAATTACATAAGGGACTTTAAGGTCACGTAAGAGCTGTTTAGCATCCGCCATGTAAGCTAACCTCTGCTGGGGGTAGTGGAGCACCAAACGCTTGTTGTACAGGTGTGCTATGGCTCTAAGTCCACCTACAATCTCGATGGTCTGTAGCCCGTACTTGCTAAGCACTCCACTGGTAGTGAACCGTTCCACCACTATCACATCGAACGCATCACGTGCAGCCAGTGACCACACTTCATTAGGGTCCGTCAGCGCACACGTAGCTCTCTGGCCGCTGTCTAGCTCGAACGCGATACCACTGGTGCCGCCAGGATCGACACTAATCACTCCTTCTGCCATGCTACCCTCACAAACTCTATCATCGCACACAAGCCGAAGAACCATACCGACATGAACCATACCAAGAACCAACCTCTATGCCCAAAGCTAGCAAACATGCACACCATGCACACCAGCTCAGCAACTATAAAGGCAAGTGCACGGTTCATGGCTGCACGCCAATAGCAAACATCACCCTACAAAAGGCGTGACCCAAGTGTTGGCCAGCCTCATCATCAGCAAAGTCAGTGCCGTGTTGTATTTCACGTAGAGCGTTGATAAGGTGGTTGATGGCATGATTGATGTGATCTTCCTCACTAATAGCCCGCCAGTTCTCCTGTCCTAGTGGTGTAGGTTGGCCACGTTCATACTTAGCATCCCCCTCAGCCAAGATGCGGCCTAGCTGCATCATGGCTTTAGGGTCCAACCTATGGAACGATGCTCCGATGTCAGTTTGTTGACCTCGTGGTATCGTACTACTTTTCGCATCTACGTGTGGTGCGTGCTCTGGACAATACCACTGATTGTATATGTTCTTCCAATCCGTGTATTCTGTAGGGGGCTGTCGCGTGCTAACACTGCTAGTGCACTCTGGCCAATTACACTTGATAATCATATCGACCTCACATAACAATCTAGGCACTTGCCCGATTCGGTATACCACGGCTCGTCGTCGTGTTCACAGGTGTGCACGTGTGGTGTGCGCACGAGGGTTTTCACGTCGTACAGGTTGGGGCCGACCTTAGGTTCTACTGGCACTGTGGGGAGTCCTGCTATGGTCTGTGAACTCATCACGTCGATGATGTAATCCAGTGCTGCGGCTAGGTGTCGCTTGGGTATGTTCACCACCATGCTGTCGTACACGGTCCACAGTATGCGGCAACCCAGTGTCTCTCTAAAGTATTGATCCCACTGTAGTTGTAGTAAGGAACTTAGGGTATAGTCACTACCGATGGACTGCCCTTTGAAGTTCACTGCCTGACGTTCTTGTTTGAAGTCAGTCATTAACATGAAGCGGCGCTTACGGCCATATGGTGTGACAAGCTCCCCATCGCGCTTGGCCGTTTCGATGGTGTTCTGCACGTAACGTGCGTAGCCATCATAATAGGCGAAGTAATTGTTGATGTGCTCCTGGGCTTCCTTCTGCGTGCCACCGATACCCTTCTTGGGGTTGGCTAGCTCTTTAGGCCCAATGAGGTAGATAACCTCAAAGTTGACTTTCTTACCACGTTGTCGTTGAGTCTTCCAATCAGGCGCATCAGGCTTTACGTGCAGCACGCGGGTAGTGGTCTGTGCGTGAATGTCACCCTCACGTAGTGCGCTGAGCATGTGGTCGTCTTCACCTAGCCCCGCAGCCATCCACATCTCAAGCTGTGAATAGTCGAACTCCGCAATCACATGGTCCTGGCTATCGGGTACGAAGATAGATCGTAGCTCTGCATACTCCCCCACCGTATATGCCTGTGGTAGGGTGTTGAGTGGTGGATCTACGTAGGTGGGGCGTCCTGTGGCAGTACCATGTAGCAACGTGTTAGGGTGCATCCTACCGTCGAGCTTGATGTCACGCACGCCTGGTATGAGGTAGTGCTTGACGATGTGGTCAAGCCGTGCGTGCTCCATGTACGCATCTATCCAGGGATGGTCAAGATCCTCAATCACAGCACGTGCGGTAGAAGGGGCTTGTGGATGCTCTAACCCCAATACCTCATAGAAGAACTTAGACTTCTGCTTGGGGCTGTTGAGGTTAAGCATACCGTCCCAGCCGTACTCCTGGGCAAGCTCTTGTAGATGTTCTTCTCCTTCTTGAAAGCGTGGACCCCATAGCAGGATAAGGTCTTGTAGCTTGCGCCGATCAATGTTTACGCCTGCGTAATTGTTCTCGGCGTAAGCTCGTGTAAGCGGCATAAGGCGATTTGCATACAAGTCGTACACATTGTCGTCATGCAGTGCTGGCAAGTATATGTCGGGCAGTCTAAGGGTATACGCAACGTCATTGGCGTTGTATTCGTAGAGGACATTAGTGGGTAGATTAGCAGGATGTTCACCGCGCTGTCCTTTCATGCGATCTTTATAAAACTCTGCACCACAATATTCATCCGCCTGTGGACCTAGCCCATGTATACCGCCGTAGTTGTCGTGCATCTCATCACGTCCACCACGTTCATCCAGTGCGTATGACATCATCATAGTGTCATGAGCTATGGGTAGTTCAACGCCTAGATAGTGCTTCATGCCGTTACGGTCAAAGGCAGCGTTCTGGTAGGTGTACTGTGCGTCGGGCCAACGCAATCCGAGCAAGATGTTGGCAGGCATTACACCTACCACCTCTTGACCGTCTTGAACGTAACCTACTCCTACGCACAGCAGCTTGTCAGTCCACACGTCAATGACGTTGACAAAGCGGTTGTCGGTCTCGATGTCTAACGTAACTATTCTATCTAAAGGCAACCCGTCTAAGAACGCTTGTGCTGCAACGGCTGTATCTATGACCGTGTACGAAACATCTTTAATTGAACCATCTAGTGGCCAGCTCAGGATGCGTGGTATCTTGCGCAAGTCTCGGATGACGTGCCGTGTGACTGATGAGTCACCCTGTATCGCACCAATTGGTTGTAGGGTAGGCATCACGTAGTAACCACGGGCAGGTTTGAACACAGGCACACCACGTGCCTTCATAACTTTCATACCAGTCATGTACTGACACGCGTCAGTGCCTAGCGTGATAACCAACCGTGGTTGCAGGGCAGCTAGTTCACGCTCAAAGCGTACTACACACTCGGGGTGCTGTTCCAGCAGCGTGCGCTTGTCGCCTTTGATGGGCTTGAATGGTTGACACAGGATGTTAGTTACGTACACTTTGCTGCGGGACCATCCAGCATACTCTAGCTCAGCATCAAGCAGCGTACCGTTAGGCCCCACGAATGGTCGTCCCTTACGCTTTTCCTCTGCGGCAGGCATATGCCCTACAATGACTACGCCCTCTGCGGCGTTACCTTCCCCCTCAATAGCGCCAGGACAGCACTTCACAGTGTCTCTCCAAATACGGTCTCTATCTGCCCATCGTCTAGCTCAGGTAGCATACGTTCAGCCAACGTCAGTGCGCCTGCGGCACCTAGCAGGCTAGCCCCTAAATCGGACGCCTCATCACCATTCATCACATAGTACATGCCGCCCATGTCCATAACGATAAGCACTTCATCATCTTTCCTGAACACTCCCACTTTTGGTTTCAGGCCATCCGTTTCTAATTGGCGTGTATCGCTCATGTTGGCAAGACTCCTCATCTAGATGTTTCACACACTCAGCACAACTCAAATGGCCACACGTAGGGCACAACCAGGCTTGTAGAGAACCACACCACTCACACAGGGGCCAGCGGAGATTACCCACTGTAAACAATGGTAATAGACACCACCGCCTCTCTGTCTATTTCTAATGCCGCAAGTGCTTGTAGTGCAGCACCTTTCCTATTAGCTGCAAACATATTTACGGCGTGTACATATCCCGACTCGAATACCATGATAACTTTGTAATTCATGCTTCCACCAACGTTCCAGTATTAGTTATGGCCTTGTACAGCTCTTTAGGGTCTAGCTCACCATTAGCCTCTAGCATGGCAATAATCATGGCCCGCACATAGGCTGATACACTTAGCTCACGGGCCTCTGCCTTACAGCTAAGTGTGTTGACTATCAGCGGTTCTAACCGCACCGTTATCCGTTTAGTCCGTTGCATCTTCTTTCGCTCCAAATGCAAATAGTCTAGTTCCTTTAGCGTGGTCGATCTCACTGTCAACCTTGTACCGTGCACCTAGTGAGTTATACAGTGCCCACAGCTTGCGGCTCAGTTCCGTCGAGGATTTGTACGTGCGCCTGAACTCGTTGCTGTCGTCACTGTACGTCTCTAAGGCAGTCCATAGTGTGCCTGGGCCAGTAAGTTCGTTGGCGTACTTGCTCTTTTGCACGAACTTGTCCAGGGCGCTTACGAGTAGCTGATCCTCTATCACAGCGAATGACTTCTGTGTACCATTGATGCTCTCTATCACACGCTTGAAGGATGGTCCGATGCCCAGGGCTGAAGCAATCCAATACCCAGTAGTGGCGAAGTCTTGGATACGAGTGTGTGGTACGTCATCGTTACTGGGTAGTGGTGTCTTGAGCACGCACTGTATGTCTTTGACGATGGCCCACCATATACGCGACCGTTGTTGTAGGAGCGTGGTCATGATGTCACGCTCGTCTAGGAACTCGTTGTCGGGCCTTCTATTTAAGTGGATGATGAGCAGTCGGTCCGCAACGTCCGCACGTGCAAACCGTGGTTCGTGTGCCGTCAACCCTACCATAGCCTGTCTACGCATACGGAACATGTCATTGTCAGTGAACAACTTACGTCGCTCGATGTCAGACGTGCCTGCGCTAAGCGCCAAAGCATTCATGAACCATGTCGGCACTGGACCGTCTTGGTTGTCGATAGCCACCAGTGGGTTGTTAGCCACTGACTGGTCAAACTCCGCTTGATTGGTAGGTGCGATCACTTCCTTGCTGTCACCGTATAGGAGCTTGTACACCTTCTTGAACACGGTACTCTTGCCTGAGCCTGCACGCCCTAGCAGGGCCAGGATGGGGCGGGACGGGGACGCGTGCCGCATGAGCATGAACACGAACCACACACGCAATAGCACGATGGCCTCTTGCTCAGCCATGTTCTCTACGTACTTTAATGAATCGTTACCAAACAGCATCTCACACCACGGTTGGTCAGGCCCACGGTCATCTAGCTTGAATGCCTGTGCACTGGCTTGCCAAGGGAACAACACATTGTCCGCACCTTCAGATACCACATCTACATTATGGGCGGTAATCTTGGCGATGTCCCTACCACCCATGTGCACGTACATGGTTTTGGCCGTGTGGTTGTAATAGGAAAGTGCACAGTTCAAGCCTGTAGCTGGTAACTCTAGGCTGTGCGTGCGCAGGGTGTCAGCTATGTACTGATACTCAATCTCCGATGCGTTGAGACCAAAGCGTGACTCAAGCAGCGTGCGCATGGGGTCACTACGCCCCTCTACCATCGTGGGCCTACCTGTGTCGTTAGGTATGTACCACGGCTGCTCGTCTACCGTTTGCATGAATCTACCTTGACGCTCCATGTGGTTCAGTACCACATCCTTTATACGTTGCTTCTTGAGTGCAGCAATGCCTGGTGTCTGCCGTGCGGCATTAACCTCAGCACGGGTATCCACTTCATTGTTGAGCACAGACTTGCGTGCACGCTCGACATCCTTAGCTAGCTCACGGTCGCCATTGATGGTAAGGTCTCTAAACTTATTGTTGGCACTGTCTCTAGCAATGCAGAATACTTGGTCCCTATCAAGGCCCGCCCTAAAGCAGGCACGCATGAGGGTCCACAAGTAATTAGACCTATCATTTTGTATGATGTTGTAACGGTTATAGGTTGCACTGGGGAAGGTATCTTTGAGTGGTCGTAGTAGTTCTTGGCCGTGAGTGTCGCAAGCATGGTTGGCATCTATCCAATCATCGTCAGCTTGCGTGCTAGGTGTATACGGCAGTGGAGTGAGAGTGTCCACATCCTCAGCAGCAATGGGAACCAACCCCGCACCCACCACCTTGACCGTGTGCGGCACATCGTATTTATAGTTGAACGTACCAGGCACACGTAGCTTACGGCCCAATGGCCACCCGCTGTGGTCACAGTCCGCAATACTGTAGGTAATGGTGCGGGACAGCTTCTCATGTACTGCAAGGTCTTGTGCCTCAGTTAATACCCAGTAGGCTTGATAGCGACGGGGCGACGATTCAACGAGTACGGTTGGTTGTATAGGTAGATGATTGATGTCGGCGTTGTCAAGGTCTGCCTGTATGGTGCGCGTGCCTTCCACAACGCAAGCCTTGGTGGTGTTACATGAGTTGAACAGGTACGAGCTAAAATACACGTTGTAGGTACTAGCCAGCTCTGTAGCTCTAGCGACTGCCTTATCACACTCATCAGGCCACCTGAAGAATAACTGCTGCCATGCTTTACCATCGCTGTATGCAATTAAAAGCCAGCCTGACGGCGCAGTAATAACAGCACGAAAAAACTCTGCTGTGTCCACTGCCTACGCCCCAATGCGCAACGCATTGTAGGCACGCTCGAATTGTTCACGGGTCATCACTTCACCCATCACATCGGTTGATAGCCAAGCCTTTACCATTTGACCATGCACTGCACAGGACCACGCACAGTACGACACATTATCCGCTGTACGCACGTAGGTCCAATCACATTGCTTACAACAAGCAGCTAGCTCCATCGCGCTTTCCCATCGTAGTTGATCCACACACTCGTCACTTGCACGTTGCGTAGGTCTTCGTGAAACGTGTTTGGCAAGTGAGAAACGAAGTAGTGCCAGAGGTCGTTCTCACCATTACCGAAGTAGGCATAGATAGCGTCGTGTATAGGGTTCCTCTCATCCATGTCAGGCATCTCGAACGATACGTTGAACTCTACTTTCATTACTCACTCCAGGTCGCCCGTGATGGAGTCGAACCATCGACCAGAATGTTATAAGCATTCTGCTCTACCGCTGAGCTAACGGGCGTAATGGGGGTGGGTTACTGCCTACATACATCGCTAGCGCAGGTAGTCCGACGTACACGTTTGTTGTAGACAACGTGCATGGTCGATAGTCCGTATTGCTAGTAGCTGTAACCCCTTACCGTATGTAACGACCCCACACTGGTGCTACGCTGCCGTCACCTTGTCGATGTTGGCATAGATGACTGGCTCACCGTTCTTGTCAACCTTGCCCTTGGTGTCAGGGTTGTGCTTGATAGTGATGACACAGGGGTCACCAGCTATCTGCTCAGCCAAACGCTGTACCTCGGCGTAGAACGCCTCATCGGTATCAGTCTCCTCGAAGTCGTCCTCATCGACACCCATAGCAACAAAGAAATCCATCGTAGCCCACAGTGCCTTCTCAGTGAGGTTGAAGTAGCGAATAACGCTACGCCCCTCGAAGTCACCAGGTTCAGTGATGATGAACTTGGTAACGAAGTTCATCGACTTCTTGTTGTTGGCTTCGTCTACCTTGCCTTCACTGAAGATGGCATCGTAGTCGCCTTCGGGAATCATGGTGCGCTCTGCGGACTTCCAACTGATAGCTGGCATTGTTCTCTCTTTCGTTGTTGTTTGTGCTGGCTCTGGCGTGGTATCGTAGGTGTACTTGAGTTCTAGCTGGGGTACTGCACTCACCACATAGATAAACTCCTTATCATCAACCTTGATTGTCTGAGCCACATAGTCGCCAGGGGGCAACTTGGGCTTACGAGTGGATTTCTTAGTGGTCATCGCGTTGTACCTTTCGTGCGTAGCGTTCAGTGGGGAATGGTACACCCTCGTAGATGGTAGCCATCATATCTACGAGTGGTGCTTGATCCTTACGGTAGTAAATGTCGTTGGGGATAGTCC
>Ga0184628_10001589_pt1 | contig 11220 bp, 11 predicted proteins | sample PLM4_5_b1_FD_133149 | JGI IMG/M metagenome (GOLD analysis project Ga0184628, IMG submission 133149) | Groundwater sediment microbial communities from an aquifer in East River, Colorado, USA - PLM4_5_b1 | ecosystem: Environmental > Terrestrial > Soil > Riparian zone | place: USA: East River...
GGAAAATTCACCTGCGATTTGCCAATGCCCGGGTGCAGCCGGAACAGGTTCTCCAGCAGCCAGACGCACGCCACGCAGTGGATCGCGGGAATGTGCAGCGTGATGCGGCTCATCTTGCCGTCGGTGAAATCCAATAGGCGCTGCTGGAGCGCCGGTTCGTCGAGGTAGGTCCACTTCTCGAGCTTGCCGGCCTGCCGGACCTTCACCCCCGGATGCCGGCTCAGGTCGTAGAACTGGGTCAGCCCGTTCTCGGCCAGCAAGTCGTGCACAAACTGGCAACCCTGGCAGCAAAAACAGTGTTCCTCCCGCACAAACCGGTCGTCCGGACACGGCTCGCCACAATGAAAACAGGATCGCCGGACCGCCTTTGCAGGCGCCGGAGCCTCCACCGATTTCACAGTTGTTTCCAGGACCGTTTCCATTCGCCTCAGCGGCAGCCGGCATCTGCGCTCTCCGGCGCGTGAACAGGCTTCACGCCGGGGATGCGGCATTACCGGCAGCAGTGATTGTGCTTATAAGTCTGCACAATAGGCCGTTAGTATCAACCATCTTAACCAAAAACCAGGCCCGGATGGCTAACCCTATTTTGTTAATCACTTAGCAAATAATGGCCAGCATCGTGGATTCCACGATGCCACAATCATGTCAAGCACTATTGATCCCCGCCCACCGCCCGCTATCTTCTATCTCGAGAAGAGTCAATTCTCTTTCTCCGGGACCAAACTATTATGAGACGACGTATCGAAGACGAATTCACGAACCTGACCATTTCCCGCCAGCGCAAATACCAGTTGCGCAAACAACGCGATAAACGCTGCACCGAATGCGGCGAACCCGCTGAAGTGGGCTCTCGTTGCCTGAAGCACCTCATCAAAGCCCGCGAGCGCCAGCGCAAGAAGCGCGGTCTCAAGCGCCGCTATTACAACACGCTTAGCTATCGGCTGGAATCGGTCGGCAAGGCTGCTTGACCTTAGGATAGTCTGCGACTGGCCGTCAATCGGCGGCTGGAAACTGTGGTGGCGGAAAAACGAAGTGGCGGAAAAAAGGCAAAGGCGGCCCGGTTTATTCCGAGTCGCCTTCACCCGAACCAGCTACCATGAAACTCAGGGCAGCGCACCACCGCCACCCCGGGTAGTTCAGTAGAACTGACCTCGTATTAGGACGTTGCCCTCCCCGGACCTATTCACTCCGCTTTCGGGGACTCAGCTTTCTTCTCCAGGTCAGTGACGCGCTTCAGCAAATCCGGCAGCCTTTGGATGACGATCATCTGCCGTTTGGCCTGTCGATCGGGTTGGGCCGGGCTCCCCAGCCACTTCTCGCCGTCCGGAATGTTCGTCATGACCCCGGATTGAGCGGCCACCGACGCCCGGTTGCCGATCCTTAGGTGTCCCGCCAGCCCCGCCTGGCCCGCCAGAATCACGTAATTCCCCAGCCGGGTGCTGCCGGCTATTCCCACCTGCGACACCACCAGGCAATGCTCCCCAATCACCACGTTGTGGCCGATCTGCACCAGGTTGTCGATCTTCGTCCCCTTCCCAATTACTGTCGGGCCCAACGCCCCGCGGTCGATCGTCACATTCGCGCCAATCTCAACGTCATCCCGAATAATCACGTTCCCGATCTGCGGGACCTTCAAATGGCTCCCGTGATCGAGCACATACCCAAAACCATCCGACCCGATCACCGTCCCGGAGTGGATCCGCACCCGGTTGCCGATTTCTGTGCCGGGATAAATGGTGACGTTCGGGAAGATATTCGAGTTTTCCCCTATCTGGGTCTCCGCCCCAATATGGCTGCACCCTTGCAGAACGGATTTGGCGCCCACCCGCACCATCTCTCCGATCACACAACAGGGCCCCACGAACGCCGAGGGATCTACCTGGGCCGTCGGCGCCACGACCGCCGAGGGGTGAATTCCTGCCGGGTAAACCGGCTCCGGGAAAAACAGCGGGAGTGTCCGGGCAAACGCCAGCCGCGCATTGGCGACCCGAATCAGCACCTTGCGCTCCGACTTGAAAGCCCCATCCACAATCACGGCCGAAGCCGCGCTTTGCTCCGCCCGCGTAAAATAGTTCTCGTTCTCGGCAAAAGTCAGGTCCCCGGCCTGCGCGCGGTCCGCGGGCGCGAAGCCCCTTAAGACCAGCGACCCATCGCCCTCCACTTCGCCTTCGAGATGGCGGGCAATTTCAGCGGCAGTGTATGGCATATGAATTCGTCGGCTCTGAAAACGGCGCCGCAAATCGCGGTCTGCCGGCAAGTCAGCCGTTGACTTGGATACAGGCGCTCACTATAAAGTTCGCGGCTTCTATTTCAACTTTAACTTTGATCTGAGGCTGGGGGCCGGCAAGCCCGCAAGGGCTTCCGCACCTATTCTTTTCGGTTTGGGATAGTAGCAACGAATAACGAACACTCGAACAAATACAGGAAAACTCAAGTATGTCCAACAGACCCCTCAACGTCGGTTTAGTCGGCGGCGGCAAAGGCGCCTTCATTGTTCACCCCCACCAGAAAGCCATCCACTTCGACGGCACCCGCCGCGTGGTCGCTGGGGCGCTGTTCCCGGACCCGAAGGTCGCCCTCGAAGAAGCCGCCAATTGGCCCTACCCCATCAAGGGCTACGGCTCCTACACAGAAATGATCGAGGCCAATGCCTCCCTCCCGGATGACCAGAAGCTCGACTACATCCTGATCGTCACGCCGAACTTCGTCCACTTTGACCCTGCCATGAAGGCCATGAAAGCCGGCATCGCCGTCTTTTGTGAGAAACCTCTCTGCCTGAATCTCAAGGAAGCCAACGAGCTGGTAAAAACCTCCCGCAAGCTCAATGTTCCCTTCGGCGTCGCCCACACTTACCTCGGCCATTGGACCAGCCGCTTCAGCCGTTACATCGTCCGCAGCGGTTTGCTCGGTGATGTCCGCTGGGCCGACAGCTCTTACATCCAGGGCTGGCTCGCCACCAAGCTCGAAGCCACGGGCCAGCAGCAGGCCTCCTGGCGCGTCGATCCCAAGCGCGCCGGCGGTTCCGGCTGCGGCGGCGATATCGGCACGCACGCTCTCATGCAGCTCCGCTATGTCACTGGCCTGGAAGTCGAACAGCTCAGCGCCCAGCTCGAGACCTTCGTCCAGGGCCGCCAGCTCGACGATCACTTCACCATCTACTGCCAGCTCAACAACGGCGCCAAAGCCCTCGTCCGCGCCTCCCAGATCTGCATCGGATTCAAAAACGACCTCGGCATCGTCGTCGCCGGCACCAAGGGCTCACTCCGCTGGCGCCAGGAAGACCCCGAATGCGTCACCATCTGCCTGCCCAACCAGCCCGACCGCGTCTATTGGCGCGGTGCCGTCACCCCGGGCGATGGCTTCCTTCCCAAGGACATGCCCGCCGACCTCATGGCTGAGCCCACCATTCCCAGCGGCCACCCGGAAGCCTTCCACGATGCCTTCGCCCGCCTCCATCGCTGCTTCGAAGCCGACGTCCGCAAATGGAAAGCCGGCCAGAAATTCAGCGTCGACGGCAGCAAATACGCCAACGTCGAGGACGGCTGGACCGGCATCGCCTTCATCGAAACCTGCGTCAAGAGCAGCGCGAAGAAGGGTGCCTGGACCAAAATGCCCAAAAAGATCTAACTCCTCAGAAAAGAACCTCTCACCAAGGGACGGCGGATCACCCCGCCGTCCCTTTTTTCTTACGTGAGCTTCAGTTACGACTCGCTCAATTGCCTCAAGCCCATGGTGGACGGAGTGGGCACCACGGAATATGGTTATTCGGCTGTCGGACAGCTCTGGACTGAAGATGGTCCGTTCGACAGCGGGTGACATTATTAAGATAGCGGTCTTTGTCCTGATACCTGCCATGGCAATTGCACTTGCCTTGTTGAGTGCCTTTGCTTGGTTTCCGGACATCCTCTCCAGTCGTGAGGTGGTGGTAGCGCGGGTTTCAGTTGGGGAGAATGGAGCAATCGATCTCACCCAGCGCTGGGTCGGAGATGGCTACCTGACACAAGTGAGGCACACCCTGCGATCAGGAGAAGTTCTGCGTGTTACAGGAGATCCCGATGCCGCAAAGGTATGGAGAGCAAGGCTGGAACTCATGACAAATTCAGCGTCTGTCCGCATTCGATTCAGAGGCCATGATTGGGGTTACTATTATCTTCTCCAGGAATTGTCTTTTGACGGAAAATCGCAAAGCGCTTATTGACATGATTTATCCGTCTTTACGCGCTTTTGATCCGGAGCGCAGCGACCGCCTCTGCTGTAGTGCCCCTGACCCGAGTAAATATTGCCAGTTGGCGGAGGAGGTCCGCTAGCCCCCGATCCGTTTATAAACCGTTCTTTTCATTCACCTCCCAATTCGCGTCCATTCTCGTCCATACGCGGTTGCCTTTCAGACCTCGTGGCCAGCTCAGAACCGAGTAATCACTATTTTAATGACTTGACGTTGTGGTCTTTGGGTTCAGTATGCATCAATCTGGATGGCCCGTAGACTTCGATTGCAATATCCTGGGGCGATCTACCACGCCATGAATCGTGGGGACCGACGGGAGGCCATTTTCTCGGATGACCAGGACCGCGAATGCCTCCTGGAAACTCTGGCAGAAACCCGCCGAAAGACTGATCGGCAGGTTCTTGCACACGGGATCGCCCAACCACCCGTTACGAAGGGCCGAAAGCAAACGCCCCGGCACTTGCCAACGATTTTGCTATCAAAATTCCTGTTCGGTTTTGAATCCGGCGTCCATTTACATATAGATGCGTAGCGATTTCGACTTGCTTAGAGAATACGTGGATAGCGCTTCTGAATCGGCGTTTAATATGCTGGTCGAGAAGTATCTTCAGCTTGTGTACTCCACCGCGTTGCGTCAGGTCCGGGACCCGCATCTGGCCCAGGACGTATCTCAGGCTGTGTTTATCATCCTGGCTCGAAAAGCTCGCACCCTTCGAAAGGACACGCTGTTGAGCGGATGGCTTTACCGCACAACTTGCTTCGCCGCAGCCGATACGATGAAAAAACAGCGCCGCCGGGAATTTCACGAGCAGCAGTCACCAGCCCTTGCGGCTACAACAGATGATTCATCCGAAACAGAACCCACTACCGCCTTACTGGATGAAGCAATCGCGTCTCTCCGCGAAAAGGATCGGGCTGCGATCATTCTGCGCTTCTTCCAAAACAAGCCCCTTGCCGAAGTGGGCGGCGCTTTGGGCCTGACCGAAGATGCCGCCAGAATGCGAGTATCGAGGGCTTTGGAACATCTAAGAAAGCTCTTGGCCCTGCGCAAAGTCGCGCTTCCGGCTGGCACAATAATGACCCTGTTGGCTGGACAGACAGCACATGCCGCCCCGGTTGGCCTGGCCACTTCGGTGAAAGCAATGGCAGCGGCGAAGGCGGGCGCTGGCGCTGCTGCTGCGGCCACTATCGCAGAAGCTACCCTGAAGACTCTGGGATGGTTGAAAGTCAAAACCGGAGCCTATGTATGTGGCGGCATCGTGCTTGCCGCCATAACCGCGGACATATTGGTCAACGGGTCTGCATCCCGCGCATGGCCGCTAGGCGGCGGGCTCCGCTACGAGGTTGCGGGAACTCTCCGTGTCGTCCCCGCAACCGGAGGCGCCGCCGGCACAGCCAACGAGGGCAATGAATTTCAGATGCAGATGAAGCGAGGAGTCTGGAGCCTGAAGTTGGATTTTTCCATGGATACTAACCGGAATCCGGTGGTTTATGAATACGACGGATCAAGACTTGCTTACTACGCCGAGCGGGCCACAACTCGGCACGTGATCGAAGGCTCTCCCGCTGTATCCAATCTGGTTGCCCATTCCATTGGCGACGCAGACTGGGCTTTGTTTGCTGCGTGCCTTCACCTGTATTTCTTCGACCTTACGAATAGCTGGGCTTGGCCGCGCACCCTGCCCTCAACGCCCAATTCACTGGTGACGCATGCAGTTGCCATGGAGTGGTGGGCCCTGCCACCGGGAACGTTTCCCGGCGACATTTGGTTTTTCGATTCGGGATTTCCCTCCCTGGCAGAGGATGGGTCCGTGAGAACAGAGCCCCTCCCGCCGCCTTTCAGCGGTATGTCAGTCCTTGGCGGTCATCTCTTTGTGGGCCCGTTCACGAACGCCGACTCGCCGTCTATGCCCATGTCCTTTCGCTACGACCGGCTCTTGCTCCGACCCGATGCCAGGACAACCAATGACGTTTACCGGGTCCTCTCCGTGGAAGGAGTGGTCTCGAAACTGCAAACAAACCAAAAACGTCGCCTCGACGACCGAGCGAGAAAACAAGCACATGAACAGAATAGATCCATGTGAGTGGTGCGGCGCTGTGAAGAAACGCAGCTGTGATGAGGACCGCTCTTCGATGACCAAACTGGCGCCATTGGATAGAATTGTTGAGCAGGTGCTCATTACTGACTTCAACCGAAATATAGTTATGAAAGCAATCTATGGTGGTTTTTCGTTCCTCTTGCTGTTGTGTGTTCTCTGCTCCCCTGTGACCAGCCAGGCAGACCCCGTCACAGACTGGGGCAACAACGCCTACGTTCGCACCAACGTCCTGCGGGGTGTGACTAACGTCATCGCGCTAGCCGCAGGCGACCAGCATTACCTTGCCTTGAAGGCTGACGGGACTGTGGCTTCCTGGGGCGTCAACTTCAATGGTCAGACTAATGTCCCACCGGGATTGAACGATGTGGTGGATATCGCAGCAGGCAGCACTCACAGTCTGGCTTTGAGAAGGGATGGCACCTTGGCCTTCTGGGGGCAAATAATCAATAGCAGTTCCGCCGCGGTGCCAGACAACGCCACAAACGTTGTGGCGGTAGCCTCGGGATCAGGCGCGCAACATGCCTTGGTCTTGCGGTCGGATGGCACTGTGCTGAACTGGGGCAACAAGGCTTACGGGTTGACCAATATACCGGCGAGCGCGCGAACTGTGGTCGCCGTAGCGGCAGGCGCCACTTATTCTCTGGCGTTGCGAGCGGACGGACAGGTCGTGACTTGGGGCTATCATGCCCCCGCCGTTCCAGCCACTGCCACCAACATCGTGGCAATTGCGACGGGCTGGTATGGCAACGCCGCGTTGCGTGCCGATGGAGCCGTTCTCGTTTGGGGAAGCATATCCACCCCCACATCAGCTTTTACCAATGTCGTTGATGTGGCTTGTCCATTCAGTGGTTTTGGCGGCAACTGTGCGCTTCTGGCTGCCAGGAGTGACGGAACCTTGGTAGTCAATCCCGGAAGCGTGCCAGCGGCGGCCACAAATGTGGTCGCCATTGCCGCGGGCGGATATGACGCCATGGCCCTGACCGGAAGCGGACCGCCGGTCTTCCCTGGACTCCCCGTCAACCGCACGGTCGCCGACGGTTCCACGGCCTATCTGCGCATGCGCGCAGTCGGCGCCCTCCCTCTCTTTTATCAGTGGAGTTGCAACGGAACGAATATTACTGGGGCCACTAGCCCGACTCTGGCGCTGACTAATGCGCAGCCCGGTGAGAACGGGAATCATTACACATTGACCGCAAGCAATGTATTTGGCGTCGCCACGAATGGACCAATCGTGCTCAGAACGATCCCGTTGGAGTTCTCCATCGAACCTCCAGGCTTGTCAACCGTCGTAGGCGCGACCGCAACATTCCAGGTGACCAATATGGTGGGGGAGGGTCCTTTCAGCTACCAATGGCGGTTCAACAATACGAACATTGACGGAGCCACTAATTCATCACTCTCGCTTGCCGGTCTGCAATTAAATCAAGCAGGCACTTATTCTGTTGCAGCGAGCAATCGATACGGGCAGGTCACAGACGAAGTCGTCTTGGCCGTGCGGCCATTTGTTTTTAACATGGGGGACGCGAGCCCGCTGATGACGACCAACGGGCTGAAACTCCAATTGGACTCGGTCTATTCCTCCAACTCCGTGGTTCTGTTTGCCTCTACGAACCTGGTCACCTGGTTGCCCATACTAACCAATCCGCCGACGACAGGATCGGTAATGTTTCTGGATACAGCCGCGACCAACCTGGCTCGGCGCTTTTATCGGGCAAGCGAGCAATAACCGGCGGCCGATGGATGAGACCTGAAAAATGAAAGATGAAATCCGATTTTGTTTGCCACCTGGAAAAAGCGGGCGCAGCTTGTTTGTGATGCGCGAGACAACGCAAACGGGCGTGCCCGCCTACGCCAGGCGAACCTTCGCCACGCCCCCGCATCCGGGCACGGCGGAGACACTGGTTTTACGTTAGATGGAGGACACCATGAAGCAGCCGCTACTCACCAAAAATGCGAAGGCCGGATATACCCTGGCCTTGCTTTTGTTTTTCCTGGCGTGCGCCCTGCTCGCTACCGGTTGGAGATTCCTAGGCGCCGCCGCCGCGGCCGCGATGGTTTGCATCGCATTTGACACGGCGTCAGGCCATGGGCATCTCTCCAAAAGGAGCAAATGATCCCGCCTTCTCAATCTAGCATACTGGCTTCAGGCAAGTCCGGTTTCGCGCATCTGGAGATGATCCGATATCATTGCCCCGGCCTTCCTGAGCCGGATCGTTCGATATGACAGCTACGTCATCTACCTCAGCTCACTTGCGCTCTAGGGTCCGAGCGCTGCTTGCGGTGCTGGCAGTCATCTGCTTGGTTATTGTGGCCATTGAGGTCTCTGTGAGTGGCCTCGACGCGTGGAAGTTTCTGGTGGCGGCAACAGGGTGGGCAGTTCTGCTTCTTTTCTCGGCCGCAACCGGGCGCCGGTTTTGGCCTAGCAGCAAGTGAAAGCGTTATCGAACGATGCGGCTTCAGTGGACGCGCCAGCCGCGGCTCTTTTAGCATTTGTGCGTCTGGGGCGGCGCGCCCCTGAGCCGCGTCGTTGGACGCCAGCGTATATCAAAAACCACTACGACACAAAATCATGACATCACTACCACTCTTCGCAGCAATGATTGGCGGCTGGGAACTGATCCTCATCGCAGTTGCGCTCGCTTGCATGGCATTCTGGATTTGGATGATCATTGATTGTGCTACCTACGAGACCGCGACCGGCGCGAAGATTGGATGGTTGCTCATCATCCTACTTGCAGGGATTGTCGGCGCGCCGCTTTACTTTCTCGTGCGCAAACTGCCCCGCAAAGCCCAGACACAGCCGCTTGGGGGAAATTGAGTAGTGAGTCAATATGGGCACTCTTGCAGACATATCACTCATTGATGCCTCGCTCTGTATAGCGTTAGTGGTTGCGTTGGCCGTAGGCTTCCTGTTGCTGGTAACTGGATGCGTTTTGATTCTGCGTGAGAATACGCGTAAGCGGGGCTTAAAGATGTTGCTCGGCTCTGTCCTCTTCGGCGTGCTGGGCGTTGTTATTTACGTATATATTTATATTGATGATATCCAGCGCTATGGGCCGCACAACTCAGTTAAGACGGAGCTTCCCTCAACTAATGGCAATCCTTAGGTAGGAATTGTGTAATGAACTTAACACGCAAATCATCAATCACTGGGGTCAGACCGTAGAAACCATTGGCTTGTCTTCACTGTAAAGTAAAGGAATCGCGCCTTGAAATAGTGTCCACTTCCTATGAGACATTCCCCTTGACCTGTTTCGCTGCAACGCTATAACTGTTCTCCGCACTTTGACATCACGGACTCTGCATAAATTTTGCCTCCTTGAATTTTAACCGATCATCTAATTTTTACCCAAACCATCCCAAGTCTTGTGCTTATTCTGACCGCATGCAGACCGAAAAACATACCGATTTCGGTCAGGTTCAGACCGATTCGGGTATTAAAGATCAACCACACTTGAACCACCTTTACCGGCCGAAAACACAATTTTGGTAAAGAAAAAGTAAAGAAAAGGTAAAATCCCACGCGGACCCTCGGACTTCCGATATTGCTCCTCCGGAAGGAGTTCGGATTCTTGCCGCGCCTAAGCTTGCGAAGGCGGGTCGAATTTCTGCCGCCCGACTTCGCCATCCGCCTGTCAAATCCTCGAGTCGGATTTCGGTTTTCGGCCTTCTTTCGGATCTCTGATTTCGGTTTTCGGCCTTCCCCTCTTCTCCCCCCAATTATCGCCTTCCTAATTGACAAGTTTAACTTGTCGAATGACTTTCACCACATAGTATCTCTCGATCCCCTGCCCTTGCGCCGCAAGGACGGGTTCCTGAGCGATTTGCCAAATTGAAACCGACGATTCCAGCCTCTTTACGCCGTGCGCCGCTGGCGCTGGCCCTGTGGAACTGTGCCTGGTGGCCGACCACCCCGGGCACGGCCGCCACTACCTCCAACCCATCCGTTCTCTTTAATCGCGATATTCGCCCCATCCTTTCCGATAACTGCTTCCATTGCCACGGGTTCGAGGGCGGCAAGCGCAAAGCCGACCTGCGCCTGGACATTCCTGAAGGCGCCACCGCCGACCGCAAAGACGGACCGGCGATTTCCCCGGGGAACCTCGAGAAAAGCGCCCTTTGGAGGCATGTCTCGTCCAAAGATCCCAATGTCATCATGCCGCCGCCGACCTCGGGCAAGCGGCTCAAGCCCGAGCAGATCGAAAAGCTCCGAAAGTGGATTCTTGCCGGCGCCCAATACCAAAAGCACTGGGCCTTTGAACGGCCGATCCGCCCCGAACCGCCAACGGTTCATAAACCAGATTGGCCCCGCAACGACATCGACCGATTCATCCTGGCTACCCTTGAGTCCAGGCAATTGAACCCTACACCCGAATCGGAAAAACCGACCTGGCTCCGGCGCGTGACCCTGGATCTGACCGGCTTGCCCCCCACCCCCGCCGAGGTGGACGTCTTCCTGAAGGATTCCGAACCCGGCGCCCACGAACGGGCGGTGGACCGCCTCCTGGCCTCGCCCCGCTACGGCGAGCACATGGCCCGCTATTGGCTGGATGTCGCCCGCTACGGCGATACCCACGGGCTGCACCTCGACAATGAGCGCTCAATGTGGCCCTACCGGGATTGGGTGGTCAAAGCCTTCAATGACAACCTCTCCTTCGATCAATTCACGGTCTGGCAATTGGCCGGCGACCTCCTGCCCAATCCCACTCGCGAGCAGATCCTCGCCTCCGGCTTTAATCGCTGCAATGTCTCCACCAGCGAAGGCGGCGCCATCGACGAAGAATTCTACGTCCGTTACGCCGTCGATCGCGTCGAAACCACTTCCACCGCCTGGATGGGCCTGACGATGGGCTGCGCCGTGTGCCATGACCATAAGCTGGACCCGATCACCCAAAA
>Ga0184628_10001591_pt1 | contig 11218 bp, 7 predicted proteins | sample PLM4_5_b1_FD_133149 | JGI IMG/M metagenome (GOLD analysis project Ga0184628, IMG submission 133149) | Groundwater sediment microbial communities from an aquifer in East River, Colorado, USA - PLM4_5_b1 | ecosystem: Environmental > Terrestrial > Soil > Riparian zone | place: USA: East River...
ACTGGACGGGTATTTTGTTTTGCTCAACGGCAGCTATCAAGCTCAGGGGACGACCGACACATCCGTTGCCCCGCCGCCTCGGCAACCCGAGCAGCAGGTGACATTCTCCATGGTTCGGGGAGCCATCGTCTCCGGCCGAATTATGGACGGGAATGGGCAATCAATCAGCGCCGTTCAGGTCGCCGCGTACCAGGTGAAGTTTCAGAACGGCCAGCGTGTTCTCACGCAGGCCGATCCGCTGGTTCAATCGGATGACCGAGGGGAGTACCGGCTTTTCTGGCTGACTCCAGGAAGGTACTATATTCGCACAATTGGCAATCGTCAGGGAGCGCGGGGAAATACTGGGGCATTTCCCATCGCGTTCTACTACCCCGGAACTATGGATCCGACGACGTCTTATCCGATCCAGGTTCGTGAAGGTACCAGCTTGGCTGACATAGACATCACAGTGCAATCCATCCCAGCGGTGACAATTTCAGGAACTGTCATCAATGCGATTCCGGGAGAACAAATCGGACTTCAAGGCCAGTTGAATCGATCCGTGACGGCTTTCTATTTGGCTCGGCGCAATACGGGATTTCTTGAGGCACCGATACTGATTCAAAATGGCGCCAGTAGTGCGACTCGTGGACCAGAGACACTCTTTGAAATCCGTGGTGTTCCTCCCGGATCCTACGACTTGTATGCTCTGTTTAACGATGCTACTGCAACTGCGCCTGGCGGGATCTATGGATCCCGAACTCCAATTGAAGTGGGCGCGGAAAACATCGCCGGGATTCAGTCGGTGATCCGGCCCGGTGCAGCTTTGAAGGGGAAGGTGACAGTGTCTGATTCAGTGTCGGTCCCCACGCGCGGCGGAACTTTCCAGCAGGTTACGCCCTCAACTTTTCGAGTTCAGATGCGAGCGAAGGAAAACATTCCGACGCAGTTGCTACGGCCATTGCTCCAGCCAATCGCGCCGGACACGGATGGAGTCTTCACTCTGAGCAATCTGATCGACGGTCAGTATTCCATTTCGGGCGTAAATTTTCTGCCTTCCAATGCCTATATTTCGGATATTCGTCTGGACTCGCGAAGCGTTTTCGACGATGCCGTCATCACCATTGTGAAGGACTCTCAATCCACGCTGGACATCATCGTCAGCCGCGGGGGTGGAACAATTGAAGGCACTGTGCTGGATGCCCAACGCAATCCGCTCGCAGCGGTACGAGTCATATTGATTCCAGATCTGCCCAGACGGCAGAATGCCATGCTCTATAAGTATGTCGACAGCAATACGAAGGGCGTCTTCAATTTGAACAGTGTCGCACCGGGAAGATACAAGCTCTTCGCTTGGGAGGAAGTTCCTCCGGGAGCCGAACAAGATCCCGATTTCATTCGCGACTATGATCTGCTGGGCACAAGCGTCAATGTGTCCGCGGGAATTCCTTTGACGGGCATTCGAGTAACACAGATTCCCAAACGCTGATTGTAGGTTAGTGGATTGAGTGGGCCGTCCAGGGGCGATCGCTCCATCCAACTGTTTCCCCACTCAGTTCTGCGCCATCCTACGTTGAAGAGATGCGAAATTAGATAACTCTACGTCACCAGAATTCCCCGAATACCCACCGAATCGTTTATGCTTTCGTGCGGCAACGAGACGTAATGAACATTGCTCTTCTGAAACTTCAGCTCTTCTATTCCGGCATTCGTGCAGGACAGAACCTGCCATCGCCGCTGGCCAATCCTTTTGGCCTGGTTCACCTGGTATTACCGGAAGGCGTCTCCGTCAGCGTCCACCTGAATGAAAACGGCACCGAATCTCCGTTCACGCTGCGAAAGGACGGCGCGCAGTTCCTTCTCGATATCGCGGGCAGCGATCCGGTCCCGGTGGAATGGACACCTCCACTCCAAAGCTATCAACAGAAAACATCATCCGGCGTTCTGGTATCCGACATTCTCACGGTTCACGGAGATTTCATCGCCGTGCATCCCACGCATGCCTGCCGGTTCGGCCAGAGCGGACTCTCATGCCGATACTGCGGATCGTCACGCGACATCTCCCAGCATCCGCCCTTCACTCCCCGCGATCTGGTTGAAGCGATTCAGATCGTCGAGCAGGAGAAGCGCTGCGATCTGGTCAGTCTCTCCTCCGGACGCGTGGACACTCCGGATGGCGGCGTCGAACGTCTCGAAAAGTGGGTGACGGAAATTCGGAAGCATTTGAATGTACTCATTGCGTTGGATCTGGTGCCACCGGCCACCAACGACTGGATCGACAAGACCTACGCCATGGGCGTCGATGCGCTGTACTACGACTCCGATTTTTTCAACCCCAACGACGAGCCACGCAAGGATTTTGAAAAGCACAAGTCGCGCCAGCTCGAAGCACTCGCCTATGCCAGCCTCATCTTCCCGACGGGAGCCGTGCTGTCTCATCTGGTCATCGGACTGGAGCCGCTGGAGGAAACTCGGGCCAGCATCGACCTCCTGATTGATCGCGGGGTGGTTCCGGTACCGGCCTATTTTCCGCCCTACGATGGATCCACTCTGCGCAACCGATGGACCGCCACACCCGAGGAAGCGAAAAGCATTTACGCGCACCTGTATGAGCGTCTGGTTCGAACCCGCATCAACCCGCACTGGGTCCAGCAATACGACGTGGTGCTGACGGCACTGGAAGGCCGATTCTTCTCGAATGAATCTCCGCGCTATCACCTGAAGCTCAAGAATTTTTATGAAACCGGATTCGGCAGGTCCGTGCGTTTCAGCATGGCCCGGTTGCGCCGTCATCTGCGCGTGGTGCCCGTTTAATGCAATTCAAGATCGATACACGCCCCCTGCCCATAGTGATACTGGCCCGCTGGTGGCGCTTTCCCGTATTCGCGCTTCTCAATTTCTCGCTCTACTACCTGCACAGCCAGGGTCCGCCGGACGGACTTTCCCCGCAGGGATATAACGCACTGCTCGTCTTTCTCGCCTGCATTTTCCTGTGGGTGACGCAGCTGCTGCCAATGCCGGTAACCGGACTCTTCGCGTTGATTGCTCCTTCGCTCCTGGGGGTCGTCACGCTAAAAGACGCCTTCTCGTTTTTCGGTTCCGAGCCCGTGTTCTTCATCATGGGGGTTTTTATCCTGGCCACCGCGCTTTACGTGTCCGGGCTCTCGACTCGCATGGCGCTGTATCTGCTTAAGAGCGGGGCGAAGTCTCCAAAGCGGCTCATCTTCCAGGTCATGCTGACGGCGGCCCTGCTGTCGTTCATCATGAGCGAGCACGCCGTGGCGGCCATGATGTTCCCCCTGCTGGTGATCATTACCAAACGCCTGGCACCCAGTCCGCAGTCCACGTCCTACTCTCGAATTCTCTTTCTGGCGATGGCATGGGGATGCGTGATCGGCGGGATCGCCACAATGCTGGGCGGCGCGCGCGTCCCTCTCGCCGTGGGTCTGCTTCAGGAAGCAGGGTACGGCACCATCACGTTTGTGCAGTGGTCGACGGCGATGTTCCCGATCGTCATTGTCCTGTTCGGCTTCTGCTATTTTCTGCTGACCCGTTTTTACCCCATTGAAATCGACACAGTCGGCGAGGTCGACGCGGTCATCGATCAGCAGATACGAGATTGCGGCCGGCTGGTCCTGGAAGAGAAATTCCTCGGATTCCTTCTGCTTTGTACCATTGCCGCATGGATCTTCTGGGGAGCGCAGCTGAGCATGGCGGCGATATCCATCCTGGCCGTTGTTCTGCTGTTCATGTTCCGCGTGGTGCCGTGGCGGCAGATTCAGGAAAAAATGGAGTGGGGCGTCATCCTGATGTACGGCGGCGCGATTGCCATGAGTTCGATCATGAATTCCACCGATGCCGGAGAATGGTTCACCCGTACGCTCGTCGTGCCGTACATCGGATCGCCGTGGACGCTGGTGATCCTGCTTTCCCTTGTCACGATGGCCATGACCGAAGCGCTGAGCAACTCCGCGGTCGTCGCGATTGTGGTTCCGCTCGGAATGTCGATTGCGAAGCAGTTCGGACTGGACCCCAAAGTCGTGGTGTATGCGGTCGCGTCGGCATCCAGCATGAATTACGTCCTTCCCATGAGTACTCCGGCGGTTGCCATCGGATACTCCTCCGGGTTTCTCAAAATCCGTGAGGTGATTCTTCCAGCGTCCATCATGTGGATTGTTTCCTGGGCAACACTGATGCTGGTCGCGCGGTTCTGGTGGCCGGTACTTGGCGTCCACATCGGGGGGTGAACGTCCGAGGCGGACTGAGACTTCTGTGGGAAAACGGAAAATGGAAAGTGCACGATTCCGAAATTTCCAATCCGAAATTTAAAGTTTAAGATCCGAAGAGAGTTGCCGAGCTTTCCCCTTCGGATTTGAAACTTTAAATTTCGGATTGGAAATTCAGGAATCGTGCACTTTCCATTTTCCGTTTTCCTCGGAATTGCAACCGCACAGCATAAGATGCTCGTTCAGTTCTCCATTGACCGCCATCCGCAACCGGACCCAGAATGAACAGGTGCATCGGCTGAGCAAACTCGTCGTCTTACTTCTGGCACTGGGAGTGGCAGTGTCCTCCTACTGTGCGCAGGTTTGCAGCATGCCTCAGCTCATTGCGCCCGATTGCCCACAGCATCACGATTCGGAAAAAACGAACTGCTGTGAGCATTCATCATCCGACACGGCATTGACGGCACGGGGAGATTGTGGATTCGAGGTTGCATCCGTCTTCCTGATTTTTCTGCCGAACCAGCTGCAGGTGCGAGAAACATTTGATCCACCCGACTCCGTGATCCCCTACGCGCTTCGAATTACGCCTTCCGTCCTTAGAGTCTGATTCGACCTCCGTTTTCTCTCCGAACTCCAACTCGATTTTTTCGCGGAGGCGTCATGCGAATTGTTTCCATCGTTATTGCAGTCCTGACCTGTCTACTTTTCGTCCCGAATGGCTTCGCACAGATGCCGGGGATGACGGCCATGGAAAACAGTGCGGGCACCATTTCTTCCGGCACGAGCATTGAGCCGGCCGCCGTGGCGGAATCATCCACGATGATTCACGGATCCCTCGGCAGCTGGACTGTAATGTTTCACGCAAACGCGTTCGTGCTGGATATCCAGCAGTCCGGCCCGCGGGGAGGGGACAAGTTTCTTTCCACAAACTGGATGATGCCGATGCTGACCAACCAATGGGGTCCGCATTCGTTAACGTTGCGTACGATGCTGAGCCTCGAACCTGCGACGGTGACCAAGCGGCGATATCCGCTGCTGTTTCAATCGGGGGAAACTGCGTTCGGGTTGCCCATCGTCGATGGCCAGCATCCTCACAACCTGTTCATGGAAATTGCCGGCCGTTACGATTTCGATGTGAACGACAAGACGCGGCTTTTTCTCTATGGAGGCCCCCTTGGTGAGCCGGCGCTGGGACCCACGGCGTTTCCGCATCGTTCCTCTGCTTCGGAAAACCCTGTCGCAATGCTGGGGCATCACATGCAGGACTCGACGCATCTTTCATACAGCGTGATCACGGCAGGAATTTCGGCGGGCCCGATCCAGCTGGAAGCATCGACATTTCATGGGCAGGAACCGAATGAGAATCGCTGGTATATTGGCACCGGAAAGCCGGACTCGTACTCGGCAAGACTGTCGGTTGCTCCAACCCGGGAAATGGCAGGACAGTTTTCGATGGGAAGAATCAACAACCGGGAGCCTCACGAACCGGGACTGGACACTGTTCGGATGACCGCTTCGATTCATCACAACCTGACCCTGGCATCCGGGAGCCTGGCGTCGAGCGTGATCTGGGGACGTAACAACGACATGATCGATTCCGAAGAACGGATCTTCAACGCCTATGCACTGGAATCGACATTGAATTTCAAGAGCCGCAACTGGGTCTGGACACGGATTGAAAATCTGGACAAGGATCGGACTCTTCTCTTTGGCGAAACTCCCGAAGCTTTGGAAGTCGAGGAGACACCCATCGGCCGCGTTCAGGCATACAGCTTTGGGTATGAGCGGGATATCTTCCGAACGCAGCTTTGGGCAAACGTCGGCCTTGGCTTTCAATTCACGACCTATGGATTGACGAACGAGATGAAGACGGTTTACGGGAACAGCCCGAAGTCGTTTGTGGTCTTCCTGCATCTTCGGCCGGTGGGAAACATGGCCGCACATATGCGCGCCATGCACGGGCATTGAACAGGTAACGTATGGCTCGCTCCAGGTTCAAATACATTGTCCTGATCGTGGTTCTGGCTGTAGCCGCCGTGAGTCTCTGGGGATGGTCGGTACTGTCGCGTGGCCTCAGTGCGCGGGACGAACCAGGATTTATCGAATCCTTTGCGGCGCGGCGTCTCCGTCGCCTGTCGATCCCGGCGGATGCACGGAATGCGAAGAATCCGGTGAAGACGACTCCGGAGGTTCTTTCCGGAGCAATGGAGCACTTCGCCGATCATTGCGCGATATGCCATGCCAACGATGGAACCGGGAATACCGAGATTGGCAAAGGGTTGTATCCGAAAGCGCCGGACATGACTCAGGCTGAAACACAGGAACTCGCGGACGGCGAGTTGTACTACATTATCGAGAACGGAATCCGGTTTACCGGAATGCCGGCGTTCGGAGAAGAGTCCGCGGGAATGGGAAGTGAAGAGAGCTGGGCGCTGGTTGCGTTCATCCGGCACCTTCCACAAATCACGGTGGAAGAGATCGCAGCGATGAAGAAGATGAATCCGAAGAGTCCCGCGCAGTTGGAAAAGGAAGAAAGAATACGCAAATTCCTGGAAGGTGATGATGGGGCGGCCTCAGAACCCGGACAGAAGCATCATCATTAAATTAAGGAGAACCCAATGTTAAAGAAAATCACACTTTGCCTCATCACATTCGGTCTGCTGGCCGGATTGGCCGTTGCGCACGGCGATCCCATCATGGGAACGGTCACGGCAGTGGCCGCAGACACCGTCACGATCAAGGACAAGGACAACAAGTCCGCTGTGATCATGTTGGAGAAAACGACGAAGTACACGCTGGACAGCAAACCCGGAAAGAAAACGGATTTGAAGGTCGGCGTACGTGTCGTCATCGATGCGCACATGGATGCCAAGATGAAAATGTATAACGCCGAGGAAATCAGCATTGGCGCCGCGGTTCCAGCGAAACCCGTAACGCCTGCTGCACCGACGAAGAAGTAAGTCGCTGGTATACTCTGCGCAATCAAAGCATGGAGGAACCCCATGATCACCAGCGTCCTGTTCGCCCTGATACTGGCGGCGCCTGTACAATCGGGAACAATACAAGGTACGGTTCTTCGCGAGGGCTCATCCGTGCCGATCTCCGGTGTGAAAATCACCGTGGGCGGCGGCACACCGATGAACCCGAGGCAGGCGCAGATGCTTCTCAGCGCGCAAGCCATCGGGTACAACTTTTCATCCGTGGATCTTGATGCGGCACGCGCGGTGATCGCACAGCAGGCCTCCGGGACGCCGGCCGCTCCTGCGACCCCGTTGACGGCAGTCACCGATAACGACGGGCGTTTCATATTGCAGAACGTTCCGGCCGGCCGGACGACTGTAAGTGCTCAACTGACGGGATTTTTTGGTCCGAGCGTGAATGGCGCATATCCCGACACCACGAGCACCTCCATTGTGGTGAAGGACGGTGAACCCTCAATCCTGAAACTTTCGATGGTCCCTGGTGGAACGGTCAGCGGAAAGGTTTTCGATTCGAACGGCAAGCCGTTCTTCAATGCAATCGTCGGAGTGCTGCGACCAGGCTACATACGCGGCAGTTCGTCCCTTGAAGCCGTCGACGGAAAGACTACCGACGATCTTGGCGCATTTCGAATCTACCCGCTGCCTCCTGGCGAGTACTACGTCACGGTCATGCCAAACTCCCCTGGCGCTCGTGCGACAGCAGGGCAAAATGCGGAGATTCAGGTCACCACGCTTTTTCCAAACGCCACAACACTGAATGCGGCAACAAAGATCACGCTCGCTCCGGGCGAAGAAGCGAGTGGTAGCGACGTTCACGTTCGAATGGCGCGCACATTCACCATCTCTGGAGTGGTCTCCAGCACATTTCCAGCTCCCCCGCCTCGCGTCGCGCGAGGCGGAGTTGCGCTTCCAACCACCGCAGTGCTTGCACTGGCCAGCCGGGAGACCGACGGATTCGCCGATATCCTGGGCGGAGTGACCGCCATCGCCGACGCCGAAGGAAAGTTTCAGATTCCCAATGTCGCGCCCGGCTCTTACGACTTATATGCCCGACTGCCCATCGACAAAGGCTGGGGCGGACTTGCTCCGCCGGAACGCGCCACTACTCCTGCCGCTTTCGGCCGTGCTGTCGTTGAAGTGCGTGGAAACGACGTCGACAACGTCAGGATTGTCGTTCACCAGGGCATGGATGTGCGCGGTCGCATCATGGTCGATAACATGCCAAAGGCTGCAAAGGTTTACCTGAATCTCATTCCCGACGAAAGCCTGGATCGCGTCGGAGATCAATTGATCACCAATACAATGGGACAGGTTATCAGCTATCGCCCGGTAATCGCCCCAGACGGATCCTTCGCAATTCCACTCGTGCCGGAAGGCCACTACCGCGTTTCCGTGCAGATTCATGAACCCGGCGCGACGTATCTCGCAGATATTCGTCAAGGCAGCATGAGTGTGTATGACAACGGACTGTACGTTGGCAACTCCGAGGTGGCGCCTCTTGAAGTAGATATCCGAACCAACGGCGGAAGCGTCGATGCATTGGTACTTGGCGCCGATCAGAAGCCGGCAGTTGGAAAAACAGTAGTGCTGGTGCCGACGCAGCGACGACAGAATCCGGTTCTGTACATTGTTGGACAAACAGACACCCAGGGCCATGTCGTGATGTCGAATGTTGCGCCGGGGCAATTCAAATTGTTCGCATGGGACAGCGTCCCCGCAGGAGCCTGGATGAACGCGGACTTCATGAAGAAGGTCGAAGAAGCTGGAACGACAGTAACCGTAGGCGCGGGAACCAGGCATACGGCGCAAGCGCGATTGATTCCGCGACCCTGAGTAACGCTACCAAAGTTTCAGGGCGTCATCAGGAAATACGAGACGATCTTCCACTGACCCGACTCTTTAGTCCAGACGGTCCACAAAACGCCGGGATCGCCGACTGTCTTCACCAGGCGGAAGCCGACGGCGTAGTAATTGCCGTAGACCTTTCCGGTTCCGGGTTCCTGAAAGTAAAGATCCTCGTTGGGCTTTCGCTCCTGACATCCCGCAGCGGCCGCCATATGGTCCGGCACCGATGCGATAACGTATGACTTTGAATCGGAGTGTTTCACGAGCCGGACGTCCGGATGCGACACAACGGGCGCGGCAATCGCCTGCTCCAGTTTTTTCACGGAACCGACATTCGCTGCCGCCTTGGTCATTCCTGCCTGAACGAGGCGCCCTGCTTCTTCCGGGCTGCCGGGCGCCGGCGTAGCGTCGTCGCGGTACAGGTTCACGCAGGCATAGGCTTTGGTCGAGAGATGCTTAAATGCTTCGGCGGTACGCCCCTGGACAAACCACTTGTTGAGGAAGTCGCCTGCATTGCGTACAAGGTCCTTGTCTCCGGCAACGTAAACCATGGCCGGAACGGCGGCAACGGAAGCGGATAAAGTGGTGTCTGGCACGCGATACTTGTCGAACTCCGGCTCCGTGTCATAGGAGACGATTTTCCAGTATCCGTTCTGCTTTGCCCAGAGTACGGCAACGGTTTCCGTCTTTTGTCCAGTCACCTTCAATTTGAAAACCGAACCCACATACTTTCCAAAGGACTTGGAATTGACGGCCTTCTCCGGCACGTTCGACGGGTCGAGTCTGTTGAGACACTTCATCTGCTCGGCAAGGTCTTCACGCACGTCGTAAAGGGTGAACTCCGTTGAGAAAGGCTGCGGAATCCGTTTGCCCCTGGGGCCGGTGAGTTCGACGCCGACGATTGCATCCGAAAGTTGCGCGACTTTCCCGATTTGCTGATTGGCATGTTTCAATCCCATCAACAGCGAGAACTTTGCCATACCCATGTCCGTTGCAGGACCGCCGTCGAGTTCACGACAACGGTATGCGCTTTCTGCGAAATAAGGCGCAGCAAGATCCGGCCTCTGTTCCACCAGCCAGGCTTTCAGAAAATCGCGGACTGCAATCTCGGGCTTGGCGTCGGACTTGATCGCGGGCTCGCGATTGGGCCAGCTGTCGGACTCGGAGCTTGATTCCATCAAGGGCAGGCCCAGGAAACCTCTCCACCAGCTGGAAAAGCCGGTCCAGTGTTCATTGTGGCGTTCGTCGTTATTTCCAGCGCGGACGTCGGAATTCGAAGAAGACAAATGGCCGTTCATCAGGGACATCGGGAATCTGCTGGACCGATAATCCACGTCAATGTCGGCGCGCTTACCATCCTTTGCCGCGGAGATCTGCAATGACGGTACGCCGTTCCTGCTTCGATAGCAGATGGGAAAGCCTTTATGAAAAACGACGTTGTCCGGACCGCGTCCGAATTCCTTGCTCTTCGACAGTATGTCCAGCGCGTTGGGTTTCAGGACAACGTAGATTCGGAACTGCTCGTCGCCCCCCGCGCCGTCAATTTTGCCGGCTACCGTATCCACCTTTTCGATCAACGTTATTGCGGAGGCACCCATGGAAGCGTCGCTCTGATCGGTCAGCGTGGTGTGTACCAGGGCATGCGTGACGGCGCTGAATGTCGTTTTCGCCGAAACCGGAAGATTGTCGTAGCCTTCCTGCGGAGTAACGCACCTATTAACGACGTCGCTGAATCGCCTGAACCAGTCATCGACAAGGACCTTCTGTTCCGGCAACAGGTCGGAATACTTATCCCCCAGAATCGCCGTGGCCGCTGGAGGCTGCTGTTGTACTGCGGCAACTGCAACGAAACCGACTGCGGGGAAAACAATGCACGCGGCGATTGCGATGCTGCCAAGCCATATCTGACGCGAAGTATGTCCGAATCTCATATGTACCGAAATAATACGCGAGTTGCCATCCTGAGCAATCTTCATAAATGGAATGGACAAACTGGGGACAGGCCCCGAATTCGATCAGGGTTGATTTGAGACCGGCAGAGTTGTGTTTCGAATTCGGCTCCAGTCCCCACTTTGTCCAGCCATTGCTAGGCTATAATCCCCGGCCATGAAACTACGCTTTGCGCTTGGGCTTATCCTGATGACCTTCCTGCAGAAGGAACCGCTGACTCCGCTTCGTGTGTTTGGC
>Ga0184628_10001592_pt1 | contig 11215 bp, 7 predicted proteins | sample PLM4_5_b1_FD_133149 | JGI IMG/M metagenome (GOLD analysis project Ga0184628, IMG submission 133149) | Groundwater sediment microbial communities from an aquifer in East River, Colorado, USA - PLM4_5_b1 | ecosystem: Environmental > Terrestrial > Soil > Riparian zone | place: USA: East River...
CTCGCGGCGGCCGCGATCTGCATGCCCGTGTCGGCCCAGAGAGGTGACCAGGCCGGAAACGGACCTTCATCTGATCGTCTTGCCCGTATTGGCCAGATGATCGAGCGACGCATTGCCGCGGGCGACGTTCCGGGGACCGTCACGCTGGTCGCCCAGAACGGCCGCATCGTGCACTTCGAGGCTCGCGGTGTGATGGACATCGAGACGAAGCGGCCGCTGCCAAAGGACGCCATCTTCTCGCTGGCGTCGTTGACGAAGCCGGTGACGACGGTCGCGATCCTCATGCTCGTCGAGGAAGGCAAGGTGCGCCTGGCCGATCCGATCTCACGGTTCATCCCTGCGTTCGCCGACCTGAAGGTTGCTGTCACACCCGCACGAACCGTCGCGGTGAGCCGTCCCGTCACCATCCGCGATCTGCTGACGCATACGTCGGGTCTCGTGTCGCCCGCGCGCATTCCCACCGAACCGAACGCCACGCTCGCGGAGTCCATCCCGCATTTTGCCGTCGAGCCACTGGAATTCCAGCCAGGCTCGCAGTGGACGTACAGCAACACCGTGGCGTTTGACACGCTTGCGCGAATCGTGGAGATTGCGTCCGGCCAGACCTACGATCGGTTTCTCCGCGAACGCATCTTCGAGCCTCTCGGCATGAACGACACGGCGCACGCGCTGAGCGCGGCCCAGAAGCAACGCCTTGCCACTCGGTACGATGTCACGCCGGCCGGATTGCAGAAGAACGTGCGTTCGGAAACGCCGCGGTACTTCGGCGGCGGCTGGGGCCTGAACAGCACGGCAGAGGACTACTACCGGTTTGCCCAGATGCTCCTGAACAAAGGGGAGTTCGGTGGAAGGCGGCTCCTCAGTCCGCGTGCCGTCGAGTTGATGCAGGCGGTGCACATCCCCGATACGCTGCCCGGCCGCACACCCGGAACGAGCTGGGGTCTTGGTGTCCGAGTGGTCAGCGACGCCGGGAAGGCTGGCGTCTTCCTGTCGAACGGGAGTTTCGGATGGTCGGGTGCATCCGGGACGCATTTCTGGGTGGATCCCGCGGAGAACCTGGTCGCGGTACTGATGGCGGCCGCGCCAGCTGCCAATCTGCGACCTGACTTCGAGACCGTCGTCCTCCAGGCGTTGCCCGTTCGACCAGCCGCGTCGCAGACGCAATAATCACGCTGAACTACTGCTTCGTCTTTCGAACTCGATCGGTCGTGTCGATGTCGTAAAGCGTCCTCGATCGTCTGGCCAAGTCGCGTGCGCGGGTGTATAACCTGCACCAAGCGACCAGGATACGGTGAACCGGTGCAGCAGCGCGAGGTACACACATGGCCAAGAAGCGCGACGAGGATCAGAAGGATCGACAGCGTCAGGACGAGAAAGCCGTAAGCAGGCGCGACTTCGTCAAGGCGGGAGCGGCTGCCGGCGTGGGCGCGGCCGTACTGACGACCTCTGGAACCGCCCTGGCGCAGGTGTCTCCCACCAACGCCATTCGATGGAACTACGAGGCCGATGTGGTCATCATCGGCGCGGGGTGCACCGGGCTCCCCGCCGCGATTCGCGCGCGAGACCTGGGAGCGTCCGTGATCGTCGTCGATCAGAATTTCGATCCCGGCGGCAAGATGCTGCACAGCGGGGGACAGATTTCTCTTGGCGGCGGTGATCCCCTGCAGTTGAGGGACATCGCCGGCGAAGGCGACAAGGAAGGGTTTGTTACCGCTCCACGGCAGCACGCGGTGGCGGAACTGACCGAGGATCCGGACTTTCTGTTCAGGGACCATACCGACTGGTCGGTCATGGACGCCGCGGCCCAGGCTCCGTACCGTTACAACGAACGCGATCTCCATCGCGCCTATGCCGACAACTGCTACGCCACCAGGGAATTTCTGATGGCGAACTACGTCCGCATGGGCCGCATCTCGGGCACGCACGGCAATGGCGGGATGTCGCGCGCCAGACGGGCCGTGACCTTCTTCATGGAAGGTCCGACGACGGACGTGAAGAAGGGAACGGTTTCGAAACAGGACGCCGGCATCGCCGGCAAGAGCTCGAGCCACTTTGCGCCGCGGTTCATGGAGGATGGATCCATGGTCGCCAGCAAAGGCGCTCGCGTGAACGGCGCCGCGCTGGCCAGGCCGCTGGAATTCAGCGCTCGTGAAAAAGGCGTCCAGTTCATCCTCAACCGCCACATGGACGAGATCATCCGGGAGCAGCAGTTCTCGGGCAGGGTCGTCGGCATCCGGGCCAGCTATTCGCCGAGGCTCGACACGCAGACCGGTGTGCGCCTCGAGAGCCTCTGGCAAAACGGCAACGTCGACGACCGCACGGAGACGATATACATCAGGGCGCGCAAGGCGATCATCATCGGCGCGGGAGGCCACGGGGCCAACCCGCAGTTCCGCAGCATGTTCTACCCCGCGTGGCGAGAGCCCGCGTTCGTGTCGAGCGGCTGGGCGCTGCTCGGGCCCCGCGGTCAGGACGCCAGCGGCATCATCGCCGGCATGAGGGTCGGGGCGAACCTCGCGGGGATGCAGCAGAACCTCTCGTACGCCAGCACGTTCCATTTCCCGGGAAACCTGGCCACGCGGGATCCCTACACCGACATGCTTCCAGGCCATCCGACGTTTTCGATGCGGGGATCGACGGGCATCAACCTGGCCAACGATTCCTTCCAGCACCTGATCGTGGTGAACCAGGTGGGGAAGAGATTTTTCAACGAGATGCTCGTGACGACCAGGCAGGGTGGCGCAAATTTTCCGGCCGGACCCAACAAGGGTCAGCCGAGAAAAGGGCTCGACCACGTGCAGCTCGACTGGCGCAATGCAAGCGTCGAGAACATCAGGTCGACCTACGCCGAGCCCAACAGCATCCACGCCGCGCTGGCGATGAACGAAGGCTCGAAGGCTCCAGACTTTCTCTCCGGACCGATCTGGGCGATCTTCGACCGGGCTGCAGTCGAGCGTGACAAGTGGAACATCGAGCCGCCCTTCACGTCGCCGACCAACGGCTTCTTCTTCAGCGCTGCCACGATCGAGGAGTTGGCCGCCAAGATTCTCAAGGGTCACGAGTTCCAGCGGGTCCCGTTGACGTACCTGAAGGAAACGGTGGCGAAGTGGAACTCGTACGTGGACAAGGGGAGCGATCCGGAGTTCGCGCGCGGGACAGATGCACCGATGCACAGGATCGACACCCCGCCGTTCTACGCGGCGACACTCTATCCGGTCTGGCACGATTCGTACGGCGGCCTTCGCATCAACGGACGGGCCCAGGTCGTGGACATGCAGGGCGAGCCCATACCCGGCCTGTATGCCGGCGGAGAATCAAGCGGTGGCGGCAATCAACATGGCCTGGGGCGAGCCCTCGTCCATGGCTACATCGCAGGCACGAACGCCGCCAAAGAGGGCACCTAGTCCATGGCCTCGGACAACGAGGAGCTGGAGGTTGTCGGCGCCGAGACGCCTCACACGGCGGATGTCGTCGCGTGGGACGTGCCATCGGCGATCGCAGCTGGCGAACGATTCCGGATCAAGGTCGGGATCAAGTGCGCCCACGAGTGCGACCTGACGAACGGAGACGTTGCCGTCTTCGACCACAAGGGCGCACGCATCGCGACGGGGACGCTGCCTGGAGATCTCTGGCCGGGCACGACCGGCCTCTATGTGGCCGAGATCGAACTCGAGGCTCCGTCGGTACACGGCCTCTACACGTGGACCGTCAAGGGCCCCGGTTCGAGTGTCGGGGTCCCGCACGCCGAAGGCTCCGTGAGTTTTGGAGTGCGAGTCGTCAGCCAGCCCGACCACCTGGTGACGATCGAGACGGTCGACCACGTCAATCAAGTGCCCCTCAGCGGTGCTCGTGTGGTGATGCACCCCTACAGAGCCGTTACCGACGAGCGCGGCCGGGCGGAGTTGCGGGTGGCGAAGGGTGCCTACACGCTGTTCGTTTCGCAGACCAGGTATCTCACGCTTGGCCTGCCCGTCGAGGTTGACGCGGACATGAGCACCAGGGCAGAGCTCGACCTGGAGCCCGTGATCGAACGCAACTGACAAGGGAGGTCGTATGCGCACACGCGTGTTGTCGATCCTCGCCCTGGGCCTTCTTCTTCTCTCGACGTCTGCGCGTGCGCATCATGGAGCGGCATCGCTCTATGACGTCAGCAAGGAAACCACGCTGAAGGTGACGATCACGGAATTCGTGTGGACCAATCCGCACGTGGAGGTCGGGATCGCGTCCGTTGACGACAAGAGCGCGCACTGGCTGCTCGAGCTCGGCTCCCCGCCAAACATCGCCAACCGCGGCTGGACCAGCAGGTCGCTCAAGGCGGGAGACGTGGTGACGGTTACCTTCAATCCGGGGCTGCGCGGGGCGCGGATTGGCAGACTCGTCAAGCTCGTCCTGCCAGATGGCAAGGTGCTGATCGCGTGAGCACGCGCGGCCTCGTCGTCGTGACGGCGGGAATGCTCGCAATGGCGGTGGCCGGTTGCGCGGGTGGCGGTGCGCCCCCGGCGTCAGCTCCCCGTCCAGACATCTCAGGTACCTGGCGGAATGACGGGCAGGTGTTGCGTCCGGCGCAAGGCGAGGTTCCGCTCACGCCGTGGGCGGCCGAGCGCCTGAAGACGGAGCGGCCGACCGCGTCGAGCGACTTCCGTGAGACGACCGACCCGGCGGTGCTCTATGCCGATCCCAATGGATACCCGCGGATCATGATGCATCCGATGAAGTTCAAGCTGTTGCAGACCGACGACTACGTCTATCAGCTCTGGGAATACAACCAGAACTGGCGTCAGATCGCACTCAACAGACCGCACTCGCCAGACGACGCGCCGGCCTGGTTCGGCAACGCCGTCGGCAGATGGGAAGGCGACACGCTGGTCGTCGATTCGACTGGGTACAAAGCCTCGACCTGGCTCGATTCACGGGGTCTCCCGCACACCGAAGACCTGCACATCGTCGAGCGCATCCGGCGCGCCGGCGACCGACTGGCGATGGAGTTCACGTTCGAAGATCCGGGGGCGTTCACGAAACCGTGGTCGGCACAGGTGTCGTTCGAGCGCGTGCAGGATGGCTCGATGGTCGAGACGATTTTCACGATCTCCGACGAGCTGCGCTTTCGTGAACGTTTCCTTGGCGTGCCGTCCCCGATTCCTATCCGACGGTAGCCGCCCCTTCACCGGCCGCTCCGGGGCCGTCGGAGCCGGGATTCCTAAACACTGGCCCGTTAAGCAGGACCTGACGTCGTCCGTCCTCCACTCCGGCGCGTATACTCACGTCAACTTGGCACTTACCCCAGGCACCCGCCTCGGCGTCTACGAAATCGTCGCGCAGATCGGCGAAGGTGGGATGGGCGCCGTCTATCGGGCCACCGACACTAACCTCAGTCGCCAGGTGGCGATCAAAGTGTTGCCGGACGCCTTCGCGCAGGATACCGAACGCCTCGCACGCTTTGAGCGGGAAGCGAAGACCCTCGCGTCACTGAACCATCCGAACATCGCCGCGATTTACGGGTTCGAGAAGTCCGGCGGCATACACGCCTTGGTGATGGAACTCGTCGAGGGCGACGATCTCTCGCAGCGCATTGCGCGTGGCGCGATTCCCCTCGACGAAGCGCTGCCCGTTGCGAAGCAGATCGCGGAAGCACTCGAAGCGGCGCACGATCAGGGCATCATTCACCGCGATCTGAAACCCGCAAACATCAAAGTCCGTGCCGACGGCACGGTGAAGGTGCTCGACTTCGGCCTCGCGAAAGCGATGGAGCCGACGGGGGTGATGTCCCCTGGCATGTCGCAGTCGCCGACCATCACGACGCCCGCGATGACGCAGGCGGGGATGATCTTGGGCACCGCCGCGTACATGAGTCCCGAGCAGGCGCGCGGGAGCGACGCGGACAAGCGTGCGGACTTGTGGGCCTTGGGCGTGGTGCTGTGGGAGATGCTCACCGGAACACGACTGTTCGACGGAGCAACCGTCTCCGACACGCTCGCATCCGTGCTGAAGACCGAGCCCGAGTGGAATGTGCTGGCGCCGGCGACGCCCGCCGCCGTTCGCCGCCTGCTGCGTCGCTGCCTGCAGAAGGATCGCAAACGCCGTCTCGATTCGGCCGCGGCCGCGCGACTGGAGATCGAGGAGGCGATGGCCCCGCCGTCGACCGTCGAAGGCGCAGTCACGGCGTCCGCGTCAGCAGCGCCACGGGGACGCCTGACATGGATGACCGCACTCGCTGTCGCCGCCGTCCTCGTGGCCGCGGTACTGGCCATTCCAGCGGTCCTGCATCTGCGCGAGCTGCCGCCGCCGTCGCCACGCGAAGTGCGTCTCGAAATCAACACACCGCCGACGACGGCCCCGGCGTCATTGGCGATCTCGCCCGACGGGCAGACCATTGTCTTCGTCGCCACCTCCGAAGGCCAATCACGGTTGTGGCTGCGTGTGCTGGATTCCGTAGAGGCACGGCCGTTGGCGGGGACCAATGGTGCACAGAATCCCTTCTGGTCGCCGGACAGCCGATCCGTCGGTTTCTTTGCAGATAGCAGGCTCAAGCGGATCGACATCGACGGCGGATCGGTTCAAACACTCGCGACCGCTAACAGAGGTACCGGTGGTGCGTGGAACGGCAGCAGCGTGATCTTGTTTACGAACCTTGGTGACCCGATCTTCCGTGTCTCCGACACGGGTGGTGAACCTGTCGCAGTCACGCAACTCAAGGCTGGGCAGGGCAGTCACTTTTCTCCACACTTTCTACCCGATGGTCGCCACTTCCTCTATTGGGTGCGAGGCAATTCCGCCGTGAGCGGCGTTTATGTCAGTGAGCTCGGAAGCGCAGAATCCCGACGTTTGCTCGATGCGGATCCGGGTGCAAAGTACGCGTCCTCCGGGCACCTGCTTTTCCTTCGTCGGGGCACGCTGTTTGCGCAAGACTTCGACCCGGTCCGGCTGGAGCTGACCGGGAATCCAATTCCAATGGCTGAACAGGTATCGAGTAATGGGCAGGGCTCAGGAGTATCCGTATCCGGCGCCGGATCCATCGCCTATCGTACGAGTTCAGCAAACGCTCAGCGGCAGTTCGTCTGGTTGGACCGGTCCGGCAAGGAACTCAGCAGAGTGGGCGATTCCGTCAGTACAACTCTGTCGAGCCCGTCGCTCTCACTCGACGGCCAGCGTGTGGCTCTGTACCGAGCCTTGGATGGGAATACGGATGTTTGGTTATTCGAAACGAGACGCGGCGTGCTTAGCCGGTTCACATCTGACGTAGCGGATGACACGAGCCCCGTCTGGTCTCCGGATGGTGACCGCATCGTCTTCAATTCGAACCGGAAGGGAATACACGATCTTTACCAGAAGTCGGCTACTGCCGGAGGGAGTGAGGATCTGCTGCTGTCGACAGCGCAGGGCAAGAATGCAACGGACTGGTCACCCGACGGGCGCTTCGTCCTCTTTCACAGTGAGGATCCGAAGAGAAGCTTCGACATCTGGGCCTTGCCGTTGGATGGAAACAGAAAGCCATTCCCGGTCGTCCAGACAAATTTCGACGAACAGCAGGCGCAATTCTCTCCTGACGGCAAGTGGATCGCGTACCAGTCGGATGAGTCGGGCCGCGTTGAGATCTACGTCCAGCCGTTCCCCGGTCCTGGAAACAGGTGGCCAGTTTCCACGAACGGCGGCAGTCAAGTGCGTTGGCGGCGTGATGGCAAGGAATTGTTCTACGTCGCACTGGATGGCCGGCTCATGGCGGTTCCAATCCGAGTCGCAATGAACGGCGGAGCCCCCGAAGTCCGCACGCCTGTAACGCTGTTCGCGCCCCCGCTCGGCGGCGCGGTGCAGCAAGCCGATTATCGTCACCAATACATGGTTTCTTCGGACGGCGATCGGTTTCTTGTAGCCACTGTCACGGAACAAGCCAACTCGCCCATCACGGTCATACTGAACTGGAAGCCCCAGCCGTAGAACCTGCCACTTTTTCGCCTTGAACTTTCGTCCTCAACAGGGTTGAGGAATTGAGCGCTGAATCCCGCTGCCGCGCAATCGCTCCTCCCTAGTCGCCCAGCGTTTACCTATCCGTTCGGAGAGGCCAGAACCTGGATTCCTAAACACCTGCCTGTGTACGGGGACTAATCGCCGTCGTCCTCCCGTCCCGCCCATATAATCCACAGCGAATTGCCCCTCACGCCCGGCACCCGCCTCGGCGTCTACCACATCGCAGCGCCCATTGGCGAGGGCATGGGCCGCGACACGAAGCTGGATCGCGACGTCGCGATCAAGGTTCTTCCTGACGCCTTCGCGCACGATGCCGATCGGCTGGCTCACTTTCAGCGTGAAGCGAAGACCCTCGCGTCGCTGAACCATCCGAATATCGCCGCGATCTACGACATCGAAACACGTGGCCACTTGCCCAGTCGGACGTGCTGAAGGCCAAGCCAGGATGATCGCGACGTTCGCGCGGCTCCTGATCGTCAACGCCCAGGGGCGCCGAACAGTGCCGCTCGATGTGCCGCGGTTCACTATCGGACGGACGTCAGCCGCGTCCCTGTACATCGAGAGCCCGGATGTGTCGCGCGACCACGCCGAGATCGTGCGTGACCGGGATCGGTACCTGCTCCACGATCACGGCTCGCGCGGAGGGACATTCGTGAACGGCCAGCGGATTACCGAGCGTCACCTGGCGCACGGCGACCGGATTCGATTTGGGACCGGACACCAGGTCGAGGTCGTGTTCCAGTCGAAGGAGGAGTCCAATACCGGGTTGAGCGGTATCGGCGCGGACGCCTCGGACCTCCGGCAGATGGCGGCGATCCTGAACGGCCTCCGTGCCATCGGATCCGGACGTGTGCTGGACGAGGTACTGACACTGGTGCTTCAGTCGGCCGTGAGCGTGACGACGGCGGAGCGCGGCATGATTCTGCTGGCCGCGCCGGGGGGCGAGCTCGAGTTCAAGGTGGGATGCGAGGAGCACGGCCCTCTCTCCGGGGCGGCATTCGCCACGAGCCAGAAGATCCCGCAGCAGGTCTTCGCCACTGGGCACACTCAAATTGTCGAGAACCTGCTCGACGTCGGCGTCGCAGACGCGCATTCTGGGACGATTGCCGCCGGGATTCGACAGGTGCTCTGTGTGCCGCTTACGGTCTCGTCCGCCGCGGCAGGCAGGCCGGCCAACGTGGAGCAGCAAGTGATTGGTGTTCTTTATTTGGACAGCCGGGCGCGAGGGAGGTTGCTCTCGGCCACGACGCGGGCCTCACTCGAAGCCTTTGCCACGCAGGCGGCGCTGGCCATCGAGGGCGCCCGCCTCTACGCCGAGGCCGCCGAAAAGAGGCGAATCGATGGTGAGCTCCGAGTAGCGGCCGACATTCAGCGGACGCTGCTCCCAGCACCGACCTGCGAGACCGACGGGTGGGATTTGGCCGCCGTCAGCGTCCCGTGCCGCACCGTCGCAGGGGATTTCTACGACTACATGAAGCTTGCGAGCGGCGACCTGGCAGTCGGGCTCGGTGACGTGGCTGGCAAGGGTCCCCCGGCGGCGTTGCTGGCGGTGGTGCTCCAGAGTCACTTCGGCGCGTATGCGCCCGTGTCGGCTGATCCGGCCGACGCGATGGCTCGCATCAACGATGCGCTCCTGCGGCGAGCGATCGAGGCACGGTTCGCGACGATGTTCTATGCGGTGTTGTCGACCGACGGCCGGCTTGGCTACTGCGATGCCGGGCAGGAGCCGCCGCTTCTGCTGCGCGCCGACGGCAGCCTCGTTTGTCTGGACACCGGCGGTCCAGTGTTGGGACTCTTGCCAGCGGCCACCTACGCGCATGCCGAGGTGCACCTGCAGCCTGGCGATCTGGTGGTCATCTACAGCGACGGTGTGACCGAGGCGCGAAGCACAGCCAACGAGGAGTTTGGACGCGACCGCCTGATGGCGGCGCTCGCCGGGATGCACGGGGAACCCCCCGAGGTCATCCTCGAGCGACTCATGGCCGCCGTGCGGGATTTCTCCGGCAACGGGCCCCAGCTCGATGATATTACCGCCATGGTCGTGCGGCACCGTGGCGTTCCCGATCGCTGAGTCCTCCGACTAGGGCTCTGTCAAGTTAACGGAAATCCGTGCGGCTCAAAAACAGTGGCTGCTGCCTACCCGAGAACGACACTTGCGGTGTCATCGACGACCAAATCACAGCCGCCGCGGCTACCAGCCTCGTCGTCGTGCACCACTGGACCGACGAGCTGAAGCGCCTCGTGCCGACGAACTCACCGACGGCGTCCGTTTCGGGCCTGCGACGAGCGCATCGGTCCCAGTAGTCGGCCAGCCGTTTACCTATCCATTCGGCGAGGCCAGAACCCGGATTCCTAAACACTTGCCCGTTTATGGGGACCGACCCGCTTCCCAGACCGCTACGCTCGTATAATCCCCGACAGTTTGGCCCTGACGCCAGGTACTCGCCTCGGCCCGTATGAAATCACCACCCAGATCGGCGTGGGCGGCATGGGTGAGGTGTACAAGGCGACTGACACCAACCTCGGCCGACAGGTGGCCATCAAGGTTCTGCCAGAGGCTGTCGCACACGACGCCGAGCGCGTCGCGCGTTTCGACCGCGAAGCTAAGACGCTCGCAGCCCTGAACCACCCGAACATCGCCCAGATCCACGGCCTGGAGAAATCGGACGGCATCATCGCACTCGTGATGGAGCTGGTCGAGGGGCCGACGCTCGCGGATCGCATCGCGCACGGCGCGATTCCGACAGACGAGGCACTGCCCATCGCCAAGCAGATTGCCGAGGCGCTCGCGGCTGCCCACGAGCAGGGAATAATTCACCGCGATCTCAAGCCGGCCAACATCAAGGTCCGATCCGACGGCACCGTGAAGGTGCTCGACTTTGGGCTGGCAAAGGCGATGGAGCCCGCCGCGGGCTCATCGCCGAACATGTCGATGTCGCCTACGATCACGACGCCCGCGATGACGCAGGCAGGGATGATTCTCGGCACGGCGGCCTATATGTCGCCCGAGCAGGCGCGCGCCAGGATCGTCGACAAGCGCACGGACATCTGGGCGTTTGGATGCGTGCTCTACGAGATGCTGACGGGGCGATTTGCATTCGAAGGGGAGGATGTCGCTGAAATCCTTGGGGCGGTGCTCAAGATCGAGCCTGACTGGAAGCAGTTGCCCGCGGATGTGCCGCCGCCCGTTCGAAGGCTTTTGAGGCTGTGCCTCGAGAAGAATCCCAGGAATCGACGGACCGACGCGTCCGAC
>Ga0184628_10001593_pt1 | contig 11215 bp, 12 predicted proteins | sample PLM4_5_b1_FD_133149 | JGI IMG/M metagenome (GOLD analysis project Ga0184628, IMG submission 133149) | Groundwater sediment microbial communities from an aquifer in East River, Colorado, USA - PLM4_5_b1 | ecosystem: Environmental > Terrestrial > Soil > Riparian zone | place: USA: East River...
GGATTCGTAGACCGCCGACCAGGATTGTGGAGGCGGCACCTTCACCTCGGGAAAGGGGCCGCTGCCGATCGCCCGCCACCTCAAGCGGACTTCGAGCTCTATCGCAAATGAAAAGATGCCGACACGGTCGCCTGGACGCATCGAGCGAGTGAAAGTCTTAATAGCTTCCGACATGAATGAATCCTGATGTTCGGTACTACCGCTTCGATCAAAGATCAACATGGTGCTGCGCGGCGCATCGGCCAGAGCGAAATATCGAGTCTCCTGAAGTACGCCATCCTCGTAGATTTCAAAGTCGGCCTGCTTCAGATCCAGCACAGGCCGGCCGTTGGAGTCCTTGACGCTGGCCTCGAGTGGCAGCAATCCGGAATTCACGCTCATTTGAAGTGCGGATTCCTGTGCGGACAGCCGGATCACTGTCGCCAGAAGAGCAAGGGAAACAACACCGATAAGTCGATAGGTCATAGCTACTCCTCCAATCCGTCGATAGATCAGTGGTCTTCAGCCCCCACGATACCAAGGCTTTCACACCTACTGAAGCATTACGGGCCCCTTGTCACTTGTCCGAGTCACTTTTCAGCTTCTGGAAATCTGCCCGCGCTTCGCCGGATGATGGCAATGCACGAAAAATCCAGAATCAGTTAAAGTATCCCGATGCTCGTCAACTGCGTTGCATATCAGAGTGGTGTGAAGCTCGCGGACATCCCACCCCAGGACATCAGCGAATACGTAAAGCGGCCAGGCTGCTTTGTCTGGGTGGCAGTCCTCGATCCGGAAGCGGAAGAACTTCGAACCATGCAGGAGGAATTCGATCTTCACGAGCTAGCCGTGGAAGATGCCAGCCATGGTCACCAGCTTCCAAAGATTGAAGAGTACGGAAAATCTCTGTTTGTCGTGCTTCCAATCGTGGAATTGAACGGCGAGAAACTGCAGACCGGGGAACTTGCGGTGTTCGCCGGCGAAAACTACGTGCTTTCGGTGCGCCATCAGGCCGGCCATGGATTTGCAGACGTCCGTCGCCGAGCCGAACTGGAGCCGGAGCTTTTGAGATTCGGCTCCGCTTATGTCCTCTACGCGCTCATGGACGCGGTGGTGGACCGCTACTTTCCTGTCATTGACTCGTTGTCGGCGGAAATTGAAGAGATCGAGAAGAGCATTTTCGCGGAACAGACCACACGCGCCAGCATCGAGGCGCTCTACACGCTCAAGCAACGCCTCATGATTGTGAAACATGCGGCGGGTCCATTGCTGGAAGCCACGGGCAAGCTTCACGGCGGACGTGTACCGCAACTTTGCTCAAACCTTCAGGACTACTTCCGGGACGTCCACGACCATCTGATGCGCCTGAACCAAACCATCGATAACCTGCGCGAAATGGTGACAACGGCAACGTCGGTCAATCTCGCGCTGATCACGCTCCAGGAGAGCGAGGTGACCAAACGCCTGGCTGCATACGGCGCGCTGGTTGCCGTGCCGACAATGGTCGCCGGAGTGTACGGGATGAACTTCGACAACATCCCGGAACTGAGCTGGCAGTACGGATACCCACTCTCACTGGCAATCATGGTGGTGATTGACGTCTACCTTTTCTACCGCTTTCGTAAAGCGAAATGGCTGTGACCTGACGGCGGAAAAAGGCGTTGTACTATGACCCGTCTGAGGTTCTACTGATCTGTGCACATGGAGACTTCACACATCTTTGAACTCGCCCGGCAGTTGATGGCCATCCCGTCTGTCACGGGAACCGAACTGGAGATCGGGAATTTTCTGGCATCCCACCTTGCCGCTTCCGGATACCGCGTGGAGAAACAGGAAGTCGAACCGGGCCGCTTCAATGTCATGGCCTATGCGGGAAAGCCGCGAGTCCTGTTCTGTACACATATCGACACGGTGCCGCTGGTACTCCCGGTCCGGGAAGATGAAAACTTCATTTACGGCCGCGGCGCGTGTGACACCAAGGGCATCATTGCCGCGATGCTGGAAGCGGGCGAACGTCTCCGCAAGGCGGGGATTCAGGATTTCGGATACCTGCTGGTAGTTGGAGAAGAGACAAACGGCTCCGGCGCGAAGGCCGCGAATACCTTGAAATGGGACAACGAGTTCGTCGTGGTGGGCGAACCCACCGGCAATAAGCTGGCTCGTGCACAGAAGGGGACCTTTATGGCCGAACTCTCCGTGCAGGGTAAGGCGGCCCATTCGGGATATCCTGAAGCAGGCGTATCGGCGGTTACGGGCTTGTGGAATGTCCTCACCGATTGCACATCCGCGGACTGGGGAAACGATCCGGTACTGGGGAAGGGAACGTTCAACATCGGAATATTCCGGGGCGGGGAAGCCTTCAACGTCATCCCGGCTTCTGCCACCGCGACAATCATGATTCGAACCATCGAGCCCCGGCAGGACGTGGAAGCGAAGATGCGGTCGATCATTGCAAATCGTGCGAGCATGAACATTTTGGGCGGCACCAACCCGCACCCGATGCATGTCGTGGATGGGTTCGAAACGACCGTCGTTTCGTTCGGCAGCGATGTGCCGTATCTGGGCAACCTGGGAAAGCCATTGTTGATCGGACCCGGTTCGATTCTCGATGCACATACGGTGGACGAGAAGATGAGGAAGCAGGAACTGCTCGATGGCGTCGCACTCTACGAACGACTGGTAAGGAAACTCCTGGCATGAGAATCGCTTTGATCGGTTACGGAAAAATGGGAAGGGAGATTGAAGCCGCGGCTATCGCTTCGGGCGACACGATCGTTCAGAAGTTCGATATCGACCGGCCCGCGGATGTCGCTTCATTGGCGGATGCGGAAGTGTGCATCGAGTTCTCAACTCCACAGACCGTCGTCGGAAACATTCAGCTGGCTCTGCAGGCGCAAAAGGACATCGTGGTTGGAACCACTGGCTGGTACGATCGGTTGCCGGAACTGAAAAAATCAGTCGCGAACTCCGGCCTGCTGTATTCCGCGAATTTTTCCGTCGGCGTGAATCTGTACTTTCGGATGGTTGCCGCTGCGGCCGAATTGATGCGGAACGTCCCGGACTATGACTTGTACGTTCACGAGCTGCATCACCGGCAGAAGGCGGATAGTCCAAGCGGGACCGCGCTCCGTCTTGCTGAAATTCTCGTGAATCGTGTCGACAGAAAGAAGAGAATTGCTACACATCGTATGGATGGGAAGATCAGCCCGGAGGAACTGCATGTCAGTTCCACGCGGGTCGGCACGTTCGCCGGAACACATACGGTGGGGTTTGATTCGGAAGCGGACCTGATTGAAATTACGCATACGGCAAAATCCCGAAAGGGATTCGCGCTTGGCGCGCTCCGGGCGGCGCACTGGCTGCACGGCCGGAAAGGCGTTTATACGATGGACGACGTAGACTTGTAGAATCGGCTTGCAGGAGCAGGGATCATGACGAAGAAGAAATTTCAGGGAACAGGAACAGCGCTGGCAACGCCATTCCACAGCGATGGGTCGCTCGATGAAGCATCATTGCGGCGGCTCGTAAACTACCAGATTCAGGGCGGCATCGATATGCTGGTGCCCTGCGGCACAACCGGTGAAGGCGCCACTCTGAAGCCGGCAGAAGCGGATCGCGTCCTGGACGTTGTCCTCGAGGAAACACGGGGGCGCGCCCTGGTCATCTTCGGTGCGGGAAGCAACAGCACCGAGACGGCGGTGGAGGGCGCACGGCGCGCACTTCGCCTTGGCGCCGCCGGCGTGCTCTCCGTCGGGCCGTACTATAACAAGCCGCCGCAGCGTGGATATGTTGAGCATTTCAAGAAGGTAGCCGATGTCGGCTGTCCCGTGATCGTCTACAACGTTCCGGGAAGAACCGGCGGCAATATTGAAGCCGGAACGATGCTGAAACTTGCAGAAGTTCCGAATATCGTCGCGACCAAGGAAGCTTCCGGGAACCTGGTTCAGATGATGGAAATCATTCGCAACCGTCCGCCGGACTTTCGCGTTCTTTCCGGCGACGATGCCCTTACACTGCCCTTGATTGCAAGCGGCGGTGACGGGCTGATTTCGGTCATTTCCAATGAAGCTCCGGCCATGACTTCGGACCTGGTGAATGCCGCTCTTGAGGGGAACTATACCCGCGCGCGCGAACTGCATTACAAACTGCTTCCGTTGATGACGGCAAACTTTGTCGAGTCGAATCCGATCCCGGTGAAGGCTGTTCTGGCCATGCTGGGAATACTTGAAGAGAACTTCCGGTTGCCGATGGTTCCGCTGCTGCCGGCCCATCGCGCGCCCCTCCAGAAACTTGTCGAGGAGCTGGGACTGCTGCAGTCGGTTGGAGCTCGGCGATAGGAACTCGGTAGGAAAACAATGAAAACCATGAATCTGGCAGATGAGATCGAACGCTTACTGGCTCTTCCGGCCGACCAGGCGAGGCGGGAAGGAATGGCCACGGTCCACGAATTCCGCGAAGGACTGACAAGAGGGAATTACCGCGCTGCGGAAAAGACGGCCGGCGGATGGCGCACGAACCTGTGGGTGAAGCGGGGCATTCTGCTTCTGTTCAAGACGGGTGTCGTGGAATCGAAATCCAATCCGGAAGAGTTCTACTTCTTCGACAAGGACACGCTGCCGGTAAAGAAGCTCGCTCTTGAAGACCGGGTCCGCGTGGTTCCTGGAGGGTCCAGCATTCGCGACGGCGCATACGTCGCACCGGGTGTCGTCTGCATGCCGCCGATGTTTATCAATATCGGCGCATACGTGGACGAAGGGACGATGGTGGACTCCCATGCCCTGGTCGGCTCATGTGCCCAGATTGGAAAGCGTGTCCATCTTTCGGCGGCCGCACAGATCGGTGGAGTTCTGGAACCGCCCGGCGCCTTACCGGTGATCATCGAGGACGAGGCTTTCGTTGGAGGGAACTGCGGCGTTTACGAAGGAGTTCTCGTTCGTGAACGTGCCGTGCTGGCTCCCGGCGTCCTGCTTACTGGCGGTACTGCGGTTTACGACCTCGCGCGCGGACAGGTTTATCGAAAAACGGCGGACTCTCCGCTGGTGATTCCTGCCGGGGCGGTTGTGGTTCCGGGATCGCGTCCGGCTTCCGGCGATTTTGCCGTGGCGAATCACATTTCCGTTTATGCTCCGGTTATCGTGAAGTATCGAGACGAGAAGACCGATGCGGCAACGATGCTCGAAGACGCTCTACGCTGAAGGAGCCTGAAGGTCCGGCTCATCCGACTCGGCGGATGTTTCGTTGGAGTTGAGCGGTTCCGGAATCAGTGGCCGTGGAGGCCTTGGGGGAACGATAGATAGCTTTGCGGCCTTGCGTGCGGGCTTCTTCTTGAGAAGTACTTCGATTTCCTGGCCAATAGCGTACGCCACCAATTCCTCGCCATATCGTTCTTCAAGTATCAGCCTGCGGAAATAGTCCTGTGCCGTCTGATGACCCAGCTGCTGAAAACTCAGATTGATGCTGCTGTTCAGCAGCGCCCCGACTACGGGAACGAGAAGTCCAAGCTCCTTTTCCGTAACCACCACACCGAGGCGATCTGCCACGTAGGCAATCAGGCGGACCATCTGGGGCGCTTCACGTTCCAGCAGGCTGCGATCGATCAGCACTCCGGCCGTTCGGGACATAAACTGGCTGGATTCACGAATCGACGTGACCACCGCCGTTTTGATTGTGAGATACCCCTCGTCAGAAGACTCCGTTGGAGGAGCCATTGCGGCAAGGATGTGCGGCAAATTCTCCGGGTTCTTTGAAGAATATCCGTAGGTACTGGCGATGCGGCACGTGTGCCGGGAGAGCAACGTCATCGACGTTGTCACATCGGCCAGAATCAAAGAGGGAATGATCAGCTGTGCGCCAGGAATCCCTTCAACAACCGTCGTTGCCCCACCCAGCAGGAATCCTTCGGCGCCCAGGAGCATGGAACTCCGAAATCGAAACGAGTTGGCAACCCCGTCGAGCTGGCTGAGTGGCAGGTAGCGCAGGGACTCGATATCGCTGGCATGAATGCCGCGTTTCGCAAATCGACGGGTGATCTCCTGGGTTCCGGTAATGTGGTTTGCAACCTGGACGGTTTTGATCAGTCCTTCCTGCACCCACGCGTTCACGCGATCGGAAATTCCGCGGACCGCGGGATGATCGGAATTGCGGCCCATCTGGAACAGCTTGACGACGGGTTTGCCGGCCGTTGAGAGCACCCTTTGAACGAGATTGGGGCGGACGCGGTGAAGTGCAATCTGGCGAATGACCGCCTGTTCGTACTCCGTGAAGACGGGATTCGCGAGATTCATGAAGTCAGTATAGAACATGCAGCTGTAGTATAGTTTTCAACTATGGCCGAAGCCACCAAACGTCCCTGGGGCTCGTTCACCGTTCTCGACGAAGGGCCAACCTATAAGGTGAAACGCATCGAGGTTCTTCCTGGATGCCGACTGAGCTACCAGAAACACTTTCGAAGATCGGAGCACTGGATGACCGTCGCGGGCCATGCCAGGGTAACCCTGAACGATCGCGAGATCCTGCTGGACCCCGGAGCCACTATAGATATTCCCACAGGAGCTTCACATCGCGTCGAAAATCCTGGAAGTACAATTCTTGTATTCATCGAGATCCAGCGCGGCGATTACTTCGGCGAGGACGACATCGTGCGTATCCAGGACGATTACGGTAGAGCCGGGCAGTCTACCGGGCTATAATTCCCCCGCCGCTTTGCGTTTTCCTTCCAGGTCAATCCATGATCTCCGACAAAGAGCTTCGGCTCATCTACGGGAAAGGTATTTCCATTTCCAGGAAAGGCTCGTTCGTCCTCGTTCACTTGGACAGGCCTGCCCCGGAATTGGTTCGTGAGCGCACGGAAGAATTCAATCCGGAGACGTTCTTTTGCGACCATTGCCCGCTGTGCCAGATGGTGAAAGACAGCGGCGTGCTGATCTTCAACGACTCCATATTTGATGAGGACGAAACGATGGATGAATAGATCCTATTTCAACAGGGCATCGCGCCGTTGTTTCGCATTCCGCTTCTGCACGATCGGCTCATTAAGGAACTGAAGCAGGGGATGGAGTGCGCGGAACGTTTCGAGTACCACTCTGCCGAATTCGGGGGTTGTCACCATATCGGGAGGCAGCCGCCGCGCCGCAAGGAACTGCTTCCGACGTAGAAGATCCGCGGCAGCGTGATCGGGAGGAAAGCCCCGAGGCACCCGCGCCAGCTGTTCGCCGGAGAGTCCTTGAAAGAGCCTGCGGAATTCCCGTGCGTTCAGGATGGCCGCCAGCCGCCGGTGGTGGGCCGCAACGTGGTGGCGTACGGCCGCCAGGTCTTCAGATTCAGTGTGATACAGCCCGCCGCCAATCAGGAATTCGGAGGGGGCAATTTGCAGGTAAAAGCCGGCGCCCTGGTTCTTTTCAAGGTCCCGGTGGGAGAACCCGGCAGCCACCTGAGTCTTGTACGGCGATTTATCTTTCGAAAATCTCGTGTCCCTATAGATACGATAGAGGCTGACTTTGGGGCTGGCCATGATTTCGGGTGCAAACGTCGCGAATTCGGGTGCCAGCGCGTGAACAAGTTCGATCATCGGCTGTTGAACGTTTTCCTGATAAGACTGCTTGTTCAGCAGAAACCACTCGCGGTGGTTGTTCCGCTTGAGTTTCCGAAGAAACGTCAGGCCAGCCGCGGGAAATTGAGGCAATTTAGATCGAGTCATGGCAGTAGAATCATACCCTCGAACGACGACATCAGAGTTTAAAGGGCCAACCGGCATTATCGAGAAGTTCCTGGCGTTACTGGCAATCAGTCACCGCATTATCGGCGAAAAGGATTTCGACGAGCTCCTGAATATCATCACGAATGAAGCCGCCAAGCTCCTTGAAGCCGAGCGTGCCGCGATTTTCCTTCTCGACCGAAGCACCGGTCAGCTGTGGGCGAAGACCGCGCTGGGCGTTTCCGAAACGATCCGCTTCGATTCACGGCTCGGCATTGCCGGCGCAGTTCTGGTGTCGGGCAAGAACATCATCGTTGAGGATGCGTACAATTCGCCGCTTTTCTATCCTTCTGTGGACTCCAAAACCGGCTTCCAGACCCGAAACATCCTGACCGTTCCGCTCCGCAATATTCGCCGTGAAATCATCGGGGTCTTCCAGGTGCTGAACAAGGCGGAAGGCAAATTCACCTCGGAAGACGAACAACTCGTGGAGACTCTCGCGCTTCATGCCGCGGTCGCCCTTGAAAATGCGAAGGAGATTGCGGACCTGGAGACTCGCCAGCAGGCGCTGCTGGAAGAGAACGAATCGCTCCGGCTCGAAGTCGCGGAGCGGTATACCACGCGAAGCATTCTTGGAACGTCCGCGAAAATCAGCCAGATCCGCGAGCTCATCGACCGGACCGCCCAGAGCGGCGTATCGGTATTGATCACGGGAGAGAACGGGACCGGCAAGGAACTTTCCGCACGTGCCATACATCATGGAAGCTCGCGTCGTGGGAAGCCCTTCGTTGCCGTGAACTGCGCCGCGTTGCCGGAAACCCTGGTGGAGAGCGAACTGTTCGGAATTGAGAAGGGGGTCGCAACGGGAGTCGAAAGGCGAGTCGGCCGCATCGAGTCCGCGAATGGCGGCACGCTGTTCCTGGACGAAATCGGCGATCTGAATCTCACGGCACAGGCCAAGCTTCTGCGTGTCCTGCAGGAAAGGGAAGTGGACTGGGTTGGAGGAAGGAAACCCGTACCGGTGGATATCCGCCTTGTCTGCGCAACCAATAAGGATCTCAAGGACGAGATCAAGAACGGACGATTCCGGCAGGACCTTTATTTCCGATTGAACGTCGTGCATCTCCATATGCCGCCGCTTCGGGAAATCCGCGCCGATATCCCCATGCTGGCGATGTTTTTTCTCCGGAAGCAGAATCGCGAAATGGAAAGGGAAGTGACGGGTTTCTCGACCGAAGCCATGAAGGCGCTGACGGCCTACTCCTGGCCGGGCAATGTTCGCGAACTTGAAAATGAAGTTCGAAGGGCCGTTGTGCTGACCAGTGGAAACCAGGTCGAAGTGGAAGATCTCTCCGAAGCCGTCCGCGAGGAGGAACTCGATGGCGCCAACCAGGAATCTGAGACTCCCCTGTCCGCCAAGGAATTAAAGCAAAAATTGAAGGATCGAGTCACAACACTCGAAATTCAAATGATTCGCGGCGCAATGACGCAGACGGATGGAGACAAGCGCCGCACGGCGAAACTGCTGGGATTGAGTCATCAGGGTCTGCTGAACAAGCTGAAGCGTTACGGGCTTCAGTAGTCTACGGATTCAGCGCTTCGAATGCGGTGACGTTGATTTCGATGCTGTTCTTTGTCCCGCCGACGGACCGCTGAAATCGCAAGAGCCGACCGGTCACCGCATCAAACCGGGCCATTGGATACGATGCATATCCCGGAGGAGCTCCCAGCTTCTGCGGCTTCGTTGCAAGATCGATCTCCTGATCCATCGTCTGAAACAATCCTTCGACGGAATAAGAACTGTCACCGGCTCCAGGCTGTAGCGGGCTTCCATTTCGCTCCAGTTTTACGATCTGCTTTGCCCGTACCGTGACTTCGTATCTGCTGGGTTCCATGCGATCGCTGTCGGTTTCGACAACCATGCGATAGTTCGGCGGTCCGGATTGTTCCCATCGAGCCTGTGCAGCATGAAGCGCCTCTGGCGTCAGTTCGCTGATGCGGGAACATGAAAGTAGCAGAAGAAAAACCAGCAGGGACGCCTTGCGCAAATCAGCCACCCAGCGTGATCATCTCAATCTTCTTGTGAGATTCCGGCTTGTAAGGCGTTCCCGACTTCAGGTGCTCCCAGCGTACATCCGAGAAGCGATCCGTCCTTCCAGACCAGAGCCCGCCGATCGTCTGCGTGAGTTCGTCATCGCTGGCTCCACCGCGAAGCAGAGACTTCACATCGAATCCAGTCTCTGCAAACAGGCAGGTCACAAGCTTTCCATCGGCGGTGAGGCGGATGCGGGTACAGCTGCTGCAGAAGGGTTCGGTAACGGAGCCGATGATTCCAACCTTGCCGGAACCGTCGATAAACTCATAGTCGACCGCAGGCGCGCTGCCTCCAGCACGTCCGGTCTCACGAACAGGAAAATGCTCATGTATCACTTTAAGCATTTCCTGCTTCGTGAACGTCTTCTCCAGCGTCCATCCGTTGGCGTTGCCGACGTCCATATACTCGATAAAGCGCATCTCAAAGCCATTGGTCCGCGAAAAGGAAACAAGGTCGAGCAGTTCGTCGTCATTGAATCCACGAATGACGACCGCGTTGATCTTGATCGGACTCATGCCGACTTTCTGTGCGGCGAAGAGGCCCTTCAGGACGGTGTCGAGATCGCCGCGCTGCGTAATGGCGCGAAAGCGATCCGGTTTCAGCGTGTCGATGCTGACGTTGATGCGATGCAGTCCGGCGTCGTACAGGCTCTGGGCTTGTTCCACCAGCAAGGCGCCATTGGTGGTCAGCGAGAGGTCTGAGATCCCGGGTATGGCAGTGAGCGAGCCGACCAGCCGGTCGAGCTGACGGCGAACCAGCGGCTCTCCGCCGGTCAGGCGGATCTGGCTGACCCCGAGGCCGGCGAAGAGGCGGGCAAGCCGCTCGATCTCGGCAAAGGAGAGTACCTCGGACTTTGCCATCCAGGTGTATTCGTCGAAAGGCATGCAGTAGGTGCACCGGAAGTTGCAGCGATCGGTTACGGAGATCCGGAGATCGCGCATCGGGCGTTGCATGGTATCGAGGTAGTTCACGGAATGATTATGAGGGAGCAGGGTTTGGGCTTCAACAGGCATATCCCGCCAGAATAATAGCGGAACTCAATGTCGCATAAGAAGAGTTATGTGGGAAATATGTGGTTATTCCGTGAACTCGCTGCCAGTGCGGGTTCTGTTCCTGCCATCCCCGCTATTCCACGTCCTGCCTCAGTTTCCAGCCTGTGGAAATACCTGTGCAAAACTTATTCCGCCACACATTTGTCGCTGTAAGGCATCGATTCCTGAGGAGTTAGGTCTTATCGGCTGAAACCCACGCCTGTTGAAAACTCCAGCCAATTGAAGCCCTGAAAGGCCCGCTGTGAGCGGGTTTCTTCCCGGGGACCTCGCTGCGGAGCCCTGTTTCACGGCCTCTCGGATTGCCCGGTGGCGAAACATGCCTGCCATGCTTTTGAAACAACGCCGTCACTTCCTGCGGCCTCGATTCCAAAGCCTGGCGTGCAGCTAATTCAATTA
>Ga0184628_10001594_pt1 | contig 11211 bp, 14 predicted proteins | sample PLM4_5_b1_FD_133149 | JGI IMG/M metagenome (GOLD analysis project Ga0184628, IMG submission 133149) | Groundwater sediment microbial communities from an aquifer in East River, Colorado, USA - PLM4_5_b1 | ecosystem: Environmental > Terrestrial > Soil > Riparian zone | place: USA: East River...
CATTCTAAATCGATTTGGCCGCCGGAAGTCGCGTATTAGCAACGCACCCCTGGGTTTGAGTACCCGTTGAATTTCGTGGAGGACGGCGCCGGCATCGTCGAATCGATGGAGAGTGGAATCGGAAATCACCAGATCGAAATACGCGGACTTGAATCGCATCCGGCGTGGATCGCCAACCTGGAACACCGCCCGCTCGCCAAGTTCCCAGGCTTGAGCCGTGGCCCGCGCGTGCTCGATCATTGGGCCGGAGCTGTCGATGCCGATGGAGTAGAAATTTTCGTTCTGCCAGAGGATCTTGAGCGCCGCCAGGCCGACACGGGTGCCGACGTCGAGTACCATTCCGGATTCCACGCCGAGTTTCAACGCACGCGCAGCAAAATCATCCTCGAGTTTTGACGGATACGGCAGCGTTCGGGACTCTATGAATGCCGCGATGTCTTCGAAGGAGTCCTGGAAGGGTACTTCCGCGCGCGATGAATAGCAGAGGCCTGCGATCGCGCCTGTGATCATTTCGAAGCCGGTGAGGCGACCATGCGCTTCTCGACTTCTTCCATCATCATGTTGTGCTCGATCATGTATTTCGCGTTGCGCCAGGTTGCGACCAGATTGTAGTAAAGCGCGATTGTGGCAAGTACTCCGTGGATCGCGCCAAGGTAAAAGCCGGGCAGAACCTTGGTATGAACGCCGCCACCGACGATCATGGTGGCCATCGTGAAAATCATGGCCCACAGCATTGGAGGAAAGGTCTTCGCCTTGAACTGTTTCGTTCGCTGCACGAACTCGGGGCCTTTCTCATCGTTGGCCACGAGTTCCTTCACCTGCTTGCCGGTGCCGATGAAAAAGAACATGGTCATGCTTTGCGCCAGCGTCACGAGAAACGTCGTAAAGAAGCCATACAGGAAATGGTTTCCGATACCCGCCGGACCATGGACGGTAAAACCCATCCAGCCGGTGTACAGGAAACAAACTATGGAAAGCAGGGAAGCAGTCAGTAATCCGATTACCATCGCGTCGAAAATTCTATCACGCCATTAACTGTGGGGGCGGTCTATGACCGCCCCCATAGCCCAAATCTTGTAGTTGTTGTTGTCGCCAGTATGCTATTAAAAACCCATGCGAAGGCTCGCGGCACTGTTAGCGGCTTTTGTCTTTCTGGCGGCCTGTCATCATGGAAAGGCGCGCGCCGGCATCCCCAATTCAAAACCCCCTGATATTAAATCTTCGGATCTCGAAGGGATTGCCTCGTACTACGCCGAGCCCTACCACGGTCGTCGAACCGCAAACGGCGAGGTCTTTGACACGTACAACGACATGACCGCCGCGCACAAAACACTTCCGTTCAATACGGTCGTTCGCGTGAAGAACCTCAACAATGGCGAAGAAGTGGATGTGCGTATCAACGATCGAGGGCCTTTCATCAAGGGACGCGTGATTGACCTGTCACTCGTCGCTGCGAAACAGATCGACCTCGTTCGCCCGGGCGTTGCTCCGGTGAAGCTGAAAATATTGAAGGAAGGTTCTCCGACGACAAAGCCATCCGCACCGGCTGTAGCTCCTGCGACTCCCGCTCCGTCGCTTCCTCCGTCTCTTCCTTCAACGGCACCAGCACCAGCGCCAGCTACGCCGATGCCCGTACCACCGGTCACCGTTCCGGTGCAGCCCGTGACGCCGCAACCTCCGGAAACTGTTCCGAACAATACAGTGCTCCCCGTTTACGGCGTTCAGATCGGCGCCTTTCAGAGCGAGTCTGCAGCAAACAAACTTCGTGATGATCTTGCTTTACGCTACAGCAATGTTTCGGTCCAAAACGTTGTGACCGACCAGACGATGTATCGCGTTCGAGTCGGTAGTGTCCCGGATATCGCTTCGGCCGAACAGCTTGCCAAACAACTCCGCGACGAACACTTCAATACCTTCATCGTTCGTTTGAACTAAATTTGGTATAAACATTCGAATGAACGTTACCTATCATGGAACTCCGAAGAGCTATTGGGAACAGCAGGATCCGAATGAGCCGTATGTTCCCGCGGACTATTTGAAAGACGGCTTTATCCACACGACCGATGGGCCCGAAGCGATATCGATGACGCTGACACGTTTCTACAAGTCGAATCCCGAGCCGTTTGTGCTGCTCCACATCGACAAGGACAGCGTGACGTCGCCGATCCGGTACGACGACCCGGCGGAGATTTTCCCTCACATCTACGGGCCCCTGAACCGGGAGGCCATACTCGCTGTAGAAGAGATTCGACGATCCGGCGACGGGACCTTCTGCAAGCCCCTGCTGAAGTGGTAGCCCCGCCATTTCCATGAGGCTGACATGAAACTGCCGATCCATCAGGTCGATGCATTCACCAGCCGATTGTTTGGAGGGAATCCTGCGGCAGTGGTTCTGCTGGATGCATGGTTGCCGGATGCGGTAATGCAGAACATCGCCATGGAAAACAATCTGGCGGAGACCGCCTTTGTCATTCCCCATCACGGCGTATCGGAGTTGCGTTGGTTCACTCCGACGATGGAGGTGGATCTGTGTGGTCATGCGACGCTGGCGGCAGGCCATGTCCTGTTCAATCATCGTTACCAGTCTCTGAATCAGATTGAATTCCGTACGCGCAGCGGAATTCTGGGAGTACGTCGCGACGGCGACATGATCAGCCTGGATTTTCCATCGCTTGCTTCGGAAACGGTCACCGTAACAGGTGTGGATGCAGCGCTCGGTCTGCAGCCTCGGGAAACTCGAAAGTCGAATAGCCTGCTTGCGGTGTTCGACACCGAGAACGAGATTCGAGCGATCCGTCCGGATTTCGATCGCATTACAGCCCTGGGTGCCTGGATGGTCATCGCGACGGCGCCAGGCAAGGATGTCGATTACGTATTTCGCGTCTTTGCGCCGGGCGCGGGCATACCGGAAGACCCGGCGACAGGATCGGCGCACTGCACGCTCATCCCTTACTGGGCGGGGCGTCTCGAAAAACTACGGTTCACCTCCAGACAGCTCTCCGCCCGAGTCGGTGAGTTCCAATGCGAATTGCGAGGCAGCCGAGTATCGATTTCAGGCGGCGCCGTGGAATACCTGCGCGGCGAAATCGATGTCCGCTGATGTTTCCATCCGTCCTCTGCGAGAAGAGGACGCCCCTGTGTTGTTTGAATCCGTGCGCGAGTCGATGGACGAACTGAGCGTCTGGATGCCATGGTGCCATTCGGAATACTCCATTTCAGAAGCTCGTGACTGGATTGGAACCAAGATCTCGGCATTTGAAGCCCGCGACGAATTTCACTTCGCGATTATTTTAGGAGAGGGTCAGCTTGCGGGTGTCTGCGGTCTGAGTGGAATTCAAAAGGGAAATCGACTGGCGAACCTTGGATACTGGGTGCGGACTTCCCTTGCTCGACGGGGAATCGCAACGGCGGCAACGCGTCTGCTGGCAGACTGGGCATTTCAAAATACCAAACTGAATCGTCTCGAGATTCTGGTTGCGGTTCGGAATCACCCGAGCCTGCGTGTCGCCGCAAAGGCGGGTGCGGTTTGGGAAGGTGTGTTGCGCGGTCGTCTTCGGCATCAGGAAGAAATGTACGATGCGGTTATGTTTTCGATGCTCCGCGGAGATCGCTAGTTGCGCCAGTGGTCGTTGTCTTTGCGATGCTTCTCGTTGTAGTAAACATCGAACTTTCTTCGCAGCCGCTGACGCTGCCATTTCTCATATCGCCACCGAAACTCCGGCATGACCCTGCCGCCCTTGAGATAGAGCAATCCAAACAGCATGCCTCCCAGGTGCGCAATGTTCGCGATTCCGTTGCCGTTTGCGGCCAACGATGAATAGAAGGCCAACCCACCCATGATGAGTACGAAATACTTGGCGCGAAGCGGAAAAATGATAAAGATGATGATCCGGTTCGGAAACAACATTCCGAAGGCGAGCAGGATGCCATAAAGCGCGCCGGAAGCGCCGATGGTGGCGACTGGCGATGAGGGCGATACCAATACCGTGACGATCCCTGCGCCGATGCCACAGACGAAAAAGAATGTTGTGAACTTGCGGAATCCCCACAGCCGCTCCAGGTCCGATCCAAACATCCACAGGCCAAGCATGTTGAAGAGAATGTGAAACGCTCCGCCGTGCAGGAAGATATAGGTGACCAGTTGCCACAGAAAAAAGCTTTGAGTTACCAGAGCCGGCACAAGCCCAAACGTGCGAGTCAGAGTTCGGCCGCCCGAAATTTCCTCGAAGGTTTGAAGGGCAAAGACGACGATGCAGGTGATGATCAGTATCCGGACCGCAGGGCTCCATCGCGGGTATCCCGAACCGGAAGCTATGGATCGTTGGTAACGCGACACTAGGAGCCTTTCGGAGGCTGGAGAAAATAGCCTGCGAAGAACAGTGCGATGCCAATGGCGGCGGTTCTCAGCATCGGATCCATTTTGTCTGCCGGCGCACCAAAGTACACCAGCACCGCTTCTCCGGTTAGAATAAGTCCGGCCAACTGAAGGCCCCTTGCAGCGTAATACCGTACCATTGGCTCGATTCTAACACGCGAGGGTGTGAGGCCTATTGAAGTGACGATTGTTGTTGTTCAGGCTGTGAAAATTCTCGCGTGCTTTCTGATCGGTGCAATTCCCTTTGCCAAGGTCGCCATGCTGGGGACCGGGATTGACATTACGAAAACCGGATCGAAAAATCCCGGGTTCAATAATGTGCTCCGCGTCTGCCGGGAATACGGTATTCGTTCCAAGAATCCGCGTGCGGCACTGGCCCTCGTTGGAGATATTGCCAAGGCGTACGTCGCTCTCGCCATATTTGCTCCGGGACAGCCTTCGAATGTCCAGTGGATGATGGGAATCGCTGCGGTCGCCGGCCATTGCTGGAATCCTTTCCTGGGATGGAATGGCGGAAAGGGTGTCGCAACGACGTCCGGAATGCTCTTTTACCTCGTGCACTGGCATCTCATGCTGTGCCTGATTCTGTATCCCACACTGCGAATGATCGGACGCCGCATGGGATGGAAACAGGAAGGGGCTATTTCTTCGATGACCACGATGTTTGTTCTCTCCACGCTCGTCCTGATCATCGATGGGATAGAGTCCGGAATCTTCGCCTATCTCACTCTGGCCATCGTCATCGTTCGCCATCGTTCCAATATCCGGGAGATATTTTCTAGCGGCGCTTGATCGGAGTCGACGGAAGAATGACGCGATAGTCCGGTTTCAGCAGGAACTTTCCACCCATGCTGGGTACGGATCCCTGGCCGCCCTGATAGTCGAGTGAAGGGCACTCGACAATTCCTTCGACGGTCTTTCCGGCGATTGTCATGCGATAAGTTCCGGAGACAAATTCCGCAGGTGGGCGAAGAAAGAGCCGGACGCTCATTTCTGCGGAATCGCTGCCATTGCTGAATCGCGCCTCCGCCGTGACCGACTCCCCATCGCGTGCGCCGTAAAGCGAATCGAATTTCATGGGAATGGGAACGGGCTGGCCACCATCCATGCGTTCGAACCGATATTCGGAGTTTGCACAGCCGGAGAGGAGAAACAGCAAGAGCAGCACGAACGAGGGGAGCCGAATTCGTTTGAATCGTTTCATGTCTGTATCTCTTTCCCCTGTTTTCCCTTTCAGTTCGGGATGATCGCACATAAAATCGCTAACGTTGTATGGGCACAAACGAATTTCAGAAGCCCGCTGCTCCGAAAGCTGCGCCAGATGGGTCATTCATCGTTCCCGAACCGCCGCCCGCTCGAGGCGCCGATGAGACCGAGAGTCTGGACGTCTGGGGGTTCCGCGATACTCGATTCGATATCAACGAAAACGGTCGCGTCGTCATTCGCGGCTCCCGATACGAACTCAGCGGCAAGGAACTTCCGCGGCTTCTGCCCTGGATCCGCGAAACTCTGAATATTGCGCTGGATTCAAAAGACATTCACCGCCCGTCGTATCCCACAGCCATTCCCGATTCACAACTGACGCCGGAGTTCCGTTCCGCGCTTGAAGGCTTTTTGTCGCCTGCACAGATCGAATCCAACGGGGAGATCCGTATGCGTCATGGCCACGGCCATACGCAGGAAGAGATGTTTGCCATCAAGTATGGACAGCTTGGCCGCATTCCCGATCTGGTGGTGTATCCGGAAAGCGACCAGCAGGTGGCCGGCCTGATCGATTCCGCCAGGAAACACAGCGTCACGCTGATTCCGTATGGTGGCGGAACCAATGTCACCGACGCACTGCGCTGCCATGCTCAGGAGAAGCGCACCATCGTTTCGGTCGATATGAGCCGGATGAATCGGGTTCTCTGGATCGACACAAAGAATCAAATGGCCTGTATCCAGGCAGGAGCGGTGGGACGTCACATCATGACGGAACTCCGGAAGTTTGGCCTGACCATGGGCCATGAGCCGGACAGCGTCGAATTCTCAACCCTTGGCGGATGGATCGCCACCAACGCCAGTGGAATGAAAAAAAACCGGTACGGCAATATCGAAGACATTGTCCTGGATGTCACGGTTGCCACGGCCGCCGGAACACTGGAGCGGGCTTCGGTGTCGCCGCGGGAAGCTGTCGGACTGGATCTGCGGAAACTGATGTTCGGCTCCGAGGGGACGCTGGGCATTGTCACTTCTGCGGTTGTGAAGGTTTTCCCACTTCCCGAGATTCAGGAATATGGGTCCGTGCTTTTCCCGACATTTGAAGATGGCTTCGCGTTCATGTACGAACTTACACGCGAGGCCGTGCCACCTGCGAGCGTACGCCTTGTCGACAATCTTCAATTCCAGTTTGGCCTGGCATTAAAACCGGCATCGTCCGGTTTGCACGTATGGAAGAGCAAGCTCGAACGGTTCTTCGTCACGAAGGTCAAGGGGTTCGAACCCTTCAAGATGGTCGCCTGCACGCTTGTGTTTGAAGGCTCGCGCCAGGAAGTCACACAGCAGCAGAACGATCTCTATCGCATCGCAGCCCGTCATGGAGGCATGAAGGCCGGAGCCGAGAATGGACGGCGCGGTTATCAGCTGACCTACAGCATTGCGTACATCCGCGACTTCCTGATGAACTATTACATCATCGCGGAATCGTTTGAAACCTCCGTCGCGTGGACCGACGCACTGAAACTTTGCGAGAACGTCAAGCGGAGATTGCACGACGAATATGCGCGGCGTGGTCTTCCGGGAAAACCGTTTGTGACTTCGCGCATCACCCAGCTCTACCGCACGGGCGTTGCCGTGTATTTCTACTTCGGGTTTTACTACAAGGGGATTCCCAATCCCCAGAACGTCTACCTGGAACTGGAAAACATTGCGCGCGACGAGATTCTGAATTCCGGCGGATCGCTTTCGCACCACCATGGAGTCGGAAAACTGCGGCGAGAGTACCTGCCGCGCATCATGTCGCCGGCGGCACTGGAGTGGAAGCAGGAGCTGAAGAAAAGTCTCGATCCCCGGGACATCTTTGGTGCAGGGAACCAGGATCTGGGCTGTCGATGAGCGCTGGCGGATGGGCCATCATCACCGGCGCGTCCTCAGGAATCGGGAAAGCGCTGGCCTTTGAGTTTGCCAAAGGCGGCTACCATCTTCTTCTTACCGGGCGTAATGAATCGAACCTCGCTGCGGTTGCCGCAGAATGTTCGAAGGCCTTTCACGTCACTGCCGAATTTGTATCTGCGGATCTCTCCCGGCTGGATTCCATCGACAAACTGATCGCGGAGATCACATCGAAACCCCGGCGCTATGAAATCCTGGTGAACAATGCCGGATTTGGGGTTCATGGAAATTTTGCTTCGAGCGATATCGATCAGGAACTTCAACTGCTCAATGTACAGCTTGCTGCGGCGCTAAAACTCACGAAGGCCGTGCTCCCGTTGATGATCGCGAGTCATAGCGGGAGGATCCTGAATGTGGCTTCGGTATATGGGTTTGCACCGGTGCCGTCGCAGTCGGTTTACAGCGCCTGCAAGGCCTTCCTGCTTTCGTTTTCGACGTCGCTTCGCAATGAGCTCGATGGTTCGGGTGTCACGGTGACGGTGTTCTGTCCGGGAATCACGCAGTCGGAGTTTCGAAATCGTGCCGGCATCGCAGTAAAGAACAAGAATTCCGGCATGACGTCGGAAGCCGCGGCACAGATTGCGTATGCAGAAACCATGCGAGGCAAGGATATTGTCGTGCCCGGATTTCTGAATCGAGCGTTTGTTCTCGCGTCACGTCTTCTTCCGGGAGGATTCTTTACGAAGGTCGTCAAGCTCATCAATCGCCAGCGAGGCCTTTCGGACGAGACTGCCGGCTAGCCTGTTCCAACTGATTCTCGTGGCGATGTATGCCGAGGATCATCGAGAAAGCCAATAAAGACGTTCATTATTTCCACCCTGCTATGTCGGTTAATGCCTTGTCGATGTCTGCGAACTGAAACTGAAACCCGGCCTCCATCGCGTGCCTCGGTTCCACGTACTGTCCGGACAGCAGGATGTCTGCGACTTCACCCAGCGCCAGCCGCAGCATTGGCGCCGGTACCGGGAAAAATGCGGGCCGATGCAATACGCGTCCGAGCGCTTTCGCGAACTCCTTCATGGTTACCGGTTGAGGAGAGGTCCCATTGAAAACGCCGCTGGCCTTCGGATTTGCCAGGATGAATAGAAACAGCGAGATCAGGTCGTCGATATGAATCCAGGAGACCCACTGCTTTCCGCTGCCCAGCGGACCACCGATACCAAGTTTGAAGGGAGGGAGCATTTTCGAAAGTGCGCCGCCTCCCATTCCAAGAACCACGCCGGTCCGGACCACTGCCGTACGAACTCCGGCATTGCTGGCAGCGCTGGTTGCAGATTCCCAGTCTGCACAAATTCCCGCCAGGAAGTCGTTGCCCTGCGGTGAACCTTCATGAAGATGATCTTCAGCGTTGGGGCCGTAGTAGCCCACTGCCGAAGCACTGATAAAACACACCGGTTTTCGTTCGGCCACCAGCGCGGAAAGCTGCTTTGTCGGTTCCGTCCGGCTGGATCGCAGCAGTTCTTTCTGCGCTGCGGACCACCGCTTTCCGAAAAGATTTTCACCGGCCAGATGAATCACCGCGTCCGCGTCGCGAACGCCCCAGGCGAGGCTGGCAGCGGACCAGTCGTAGCCGGCTCCCACTTTCCGGCTGACAGGAAGCACGCGGTGCCCCGCGGCCTCCAGGCGATCTGAAAGTCGCGATCCAATAAATCCGGAAACTCCAGTGACCAGGACTTTCATGATTTGCTCCTTTTGAGGCTCTTCTTTCTGGCGGTCGCCACGAGGTACTTGAGGCCGAGGCTGGGGATCATTCCACCCTTCAGGAACGAGTCCGCCATGGAATCCACCATGCCGACAAGGGATTCGATGGCGTTCAATCGTTCTCGAAAGAGCTGTGCCTCGGCCGACCGTTCGGCTTCGAGTTTTGGGATCCACTCGCGGAGTCTTTCCAGAATGGGGTCCCATTCCCGCCGCTTTCGGGCCTGGACAATATTTTTCATGGCCCGCTCGAGGTCCGTTTCCGGGCGGTAGGAGAGCTGGCGGGATCCGGATTCTTTTTCCAGGGAGAGAAGTCCCCAGTCGCGCAACTCCCGGCATGCCATGCTGACCGCGCCGCGACTCATGTCCAGCCCCGACATGAGCTCGTCGGATGTCGCGCTGTCCTTCCTGGAAATCAGCCATCCGTAGACTCGCGCGGCGGCCGGCGATACTCCCCAGAAAGGCCCCATGCTGCCCCATAACTGCACGAATTCTCTTCGGACGCTGTCGGCGTTATTCATACAGGCGGGATACTACAGTGTGGTTATTGAAGTTTCAAGAAATATTGAAAGTATCAAGCGGCACGCAGTCGCGTGCCGCGGAAATCAGGCCCTGACAGTCCGGAATTTCCATGATAGATTGCGTTGAAATTCCAATCCGGGCCGGGAGGCTTGTCATGTCGCGATTCATTGAAGTCTGTGTGATCACCATACTGCTGTCTGCTTCCGCGTTTGCGCAGGGTGGGCCGGGCGTAAAGGAGATTCCGTACGAATCGGTCCCGAATTTTCTGAAGCTGCCGCCCAACATCTATATGGGAGAAGGCATCGGAGTCGCACGGAACTCGAAGGGACACGTGTTCACCTACACACGAAGCGGGGCAACGAGGCTCTACGAATTCGATGAGAAAGGGGCCTTTGTTCGCGAGATCAGCCCTGGAAATTATGGGTTCGAAATGGCTCATGGCGTACGCGTTGACGCGCAGGACAACGTCTGGATCGTCGATGAAGGCACCAACATGGTCGTGAAGTTCAATCCGGAGGGACGCGCCGTACTGATGGTTGGGCGCCGCCCGGATCCCTTCGACGGCCTGCCGACTGCCGCGACGTTTTATCAGAATCCGAATCCGCCGATGCCTTACCGGTTTGACCGGCCAACCGATATCGCCTTCGATTCCGCCGGCAATTTCTTTGTTGCCGATGGCTACGGAAACTCAAGGGTGGCGAAATACGACAAGGATGGCCGTTTTCTCAAGACCACGGGCTCGCGGGGAAATGGAGTCGGTCAACTCAACACTCCGCACTCGATTCAGGCCGACGCGAAGGGGAATGTGTACGTTGCCGATCGCGGGAACAATCGCATTCAGGTCTACGACAACGATCTGAATCTCGTACGGAGCATCACGGGAATCGGTGCGCCATGGGCGGTTTGCATCACACCCGGACCGCATCAGTATCTCTATAGTTCCAATTCAAGTCCGGAGAGCAATAACTCCACGCAGATGGCGAACAGCGGCGAGATCTACAAGATGGAACTGGACGGAACCATTCTCGGGAAGTTCGGCAAGGGTGGCAAACTTCTGAGCGAGTTCAGTACAACGCACGCCATGGATTGCCGCGTCGAAAATGAACTGCTGATCAGCGAGATCACGAGCTGGCGGGTTCAGAAAATTATTCTCAAACCGTCGGCCACCGGAGCGGCGAAATGAGGGCCACCATGAAGCTTCCACTATTCGTCACCCTTGTGGCATTGCTCGCCCTGGCTGCGCCGGGGACATGGTTTCTCGCGCAGACGGCCGTACCCTCGATAGCGTACGATTCGGTGGACTTCCTCAAGCCCCCGGCCAGCTTGCCAATCGGAGAGGTTGCGGGCGTGGCCACAAATTCGGCTGGTCACGTGTTCATATACATGCGAACCGGACCATTCAATGTGACCGTCGGAACTTCCCGAACATTTCCACACGGATCGTCGCGATTGCTGGAGTTCGATCA
>Ga0184628_10001595_pt1 | contig 11209 bp, 6 predicted proteins | sample PLM4_5_b1_FD_133149 | JGI IMG/M metagenome (GOLD analysis project Ga0184628, IMG submission 133149) | Groundwater sediment microbial communities from an aquifer in East River, Colorado, USA - PLM4_5_b1 | ecosystem: Environmental > Terrestrial > Soil > Riparian zone | place: USA: East River...
CCGAGGTTCACCGAGGTCCGGTTCGCGATCGTCACATCGTCCTGAACGAACAGGGAATACGTGCGTCCTTGCCCGAGTTGCGAGGGCTGACGCGTGAAGTATCTTGTGCGCAGCGCCGGCACACCGTTCTGGGTGATATTCGAAATAAGCCCCCATCCATTGGCGAGCCGGTTGAAGGTCTCTTCTCCAAACTCCGAACCGCCGCCGGCCTTCAGGGCGTGAGAGCTTCCGCCGAGGTCGAAGAACTGGCTGAACGTCGCTCGAGCTTCGTGGCGGCGATAGTTCTGGATATTCGCGAACTGGTTGCCCCCTACCTTGAGATCAGCCTGGGCGGGATCGGTGTACTGGCCCATCGCCGTCAGATTGGTCGGGCTGAACGGCGGCAGGTAGCCGAGATCCGTGACCGGCGCATCCTCATTGGTCTCGCCCATGTAGAGGTAACGCACACTAAGCGAGCTACGGCCGGTCATGAACGTCGCCCACTCGGCGCTTGCGATCCCGCTGCCGTTGTCGGTGTTGGTTGCGACACTTGGCGCCGCGCTCGAGTCAATACCAGCATTCTCGACGTGACTGGGCCGATGCCGATAGCCGGCATTCAATTGATGGCGTGCTGTTGGAACGGCGGTGAGCTTTCCGTAGAACTCCTGCGCTGTGCGTATTTCATCAGGTAGCGGTGTCGCGACCTTGTTCACGCGATCCCACTTCGTCTCACGAGCGTAACGCGCGGATCCGTAAAAGAAGATGCGATCCTGCAGGATCGGACCGCCGACGCCGATCGCCGGCCCGATCTCCGTCGTCAGCTGCGGATCTCGGAAGGCGCCAGCCTTGACTCCACGATCGATCAGGTCGCCCGGCAGCGTGTACGCGCTGACCAGATGCTTCGACAGCCAGTCGAGCCGGCCGATGCCGGCAACACGATTCGAGCCGCTGCGGCTGACCGCATTCGTAACAGTGCCGCTGGTGCGGCCGAATTCGGCGCTGATTCCGGCGCGCTTCAGATTCACTTCAGCGATATCGAGCTCGTTCACTTCGGTGCTGAGATAGCCGTACGCGGGATTGGTGATGTTCGCGCCGTCGATCAAGTACGTGTTGTCCTGTCGACCGCCACCAGCGGCGGGCCCGACGTTGCTTCGATTGTCGGCGACGCCTGGGATGAGTTGGAACAGTCCGCGGTACGTGCGCTCGAGCGGAAGGCTGTTGAACGTATCGGCTTTGATGTTGAAGCTGACCTCGGTCGACCGAACATCAACGCTCGGCGTTGCCGCCGTCACCGTCAACGCCTCCGTGATCGACAAGCCGATGACCAGATCGACCTGAGTGTCCTTCCCGACGTCAACGATGGCGGCACGGCTGGCGCTGCCGATCGCGCCACCGACGGCAATCGCGTATTCGCCAGGCAGGAGGTACTCAAACCGGTACGAACCGTTCGCACCGGTCTGTGCGGTGCGCCCGACCGGCAGCAGGTCGCCCGAGATCTTTACCGTCGCGTCGGAAACGACCGCTCCGTTCCGATCGAACACGACGCCTGAGACGGTTCCGGTGTCCGCGGCGCGCGCGGAAACGGCAAACGCAATGGTGAGTACGACGGCAATGAGCAGCGGGGAGGGCGAGGCGTGTACTGAACTCTTCATGCGGCGTATGAAGAAGGATCGTAGCATCTCGACGTGCCCACGAGGGCGGGTTAGACTCGTTTCTTCCGGACTCTTCATTGACAGAAGGCGCGAACGAGAAGGACCGGTCTCTCGCAGCGCTGACCCCACCATCCGCCGACCGGAGCGCCGGCTTCACAGGTGCCCCGAACGACGACGGGGCCGGCACGGGTCGATTTGCACCCGGTTATGTGTTCGCAAGCCGCTACCGGATGATCACGCGCATCGGACACGGTGGCATGGGAGAGGTCTGGCACGCAGATGATCTCGTCCTGCAGACGCCCGTCGCCTTGAAACTGATTTCCTCGACGAGCGAGCAAGGGCGGGAGCGGATCCTCAATGAGGTGCGGCTGGCGCGGCAGATTACTCACCCGGCAGTATGCCGCGTGTTCGACATTGCCCAGACGGAGGGCAGGGTCTTCTACTCCATGGAGCTCGTGCACGGCGAAGACCTCGCCACCTTGCTCCGCCGCGTAGGTCGACTGCCTGCGCAAAAAGTCGTCGATATCGCCCTTCAGCTCTGCGCCGGCCTGGCGGCCGCCCACGCCCAGGGGGTGCTGCACCGGGATCTCAAGCCTGCGAATGTCCTCATCGACGAAAACGGCTCGGTGCGGATTACCGATTTCGGAATCGCGATCACGACGGACGAGACCGGACACCATGCCCTCATCGGGACGCCTGGCTACATGTCGCCGGAGCAGCTGACGCCTGGCGCTCCGCTTTCAGAAAGAAGCGACGTGTATGCGGTCGGTGTCGTGCTGTACGAGCTGCTCGCCGGAGCGCTGCCATCACCTGGCTCATTGGCGTTCGGTCCAGACGTTCCACCGGAGCTCGAGCAGGTCATCGTGCAGGCGCTCGCACAGGATCCGCGCGATCGACCGGCATCGCCAGCCGCAATTGCAGAACGTCTGCTGATGGCCGCGCCCGCCACCAGCCGTCGCCGCATATGGCCGTGGCTCGGGGCGGCTGCAGTCGCGGCCGTGGTGGGTGTCCTCGCCGTTCTGTCGGCGTCATTGTTCCCGCGCCAGGCGCACGCCTTGCCGACCATGACACGATCGTCGTCGCCGACTTCATGAATACGACCGGCGAGCCAGTGTTCGACGGAGCGCTCAAGGTGGCGCTGGCGGTCGCCTTGGAACAGTCGCCATTTCTGAAGGTGTTTCCCGATGACCGTGTACGCGAGACCTTGCGCCTCATGGAGCAGGCGCCCGAAGAGCCGGTGACGCGATCGATCGCCCGTGAGCTTGCGCGCCGCGAGCGGCTGAAGGCGCTCGTCGCCGGGTCGATTGGGCGTCTCGGCAGCCACTACGTGGTCGCACTCGAGGCGATCAACGCCGAGAACGGCGATGTCATGGCGCGCGAACAGGTAGAGGTCGAGGCCAAGGAGGGTGTGCTGACATCGCTGGGCGCGGCGACCTCGAGGCTGCGTGAAAAGCTGGGCGAGTCGCTTGCGTCGATTCAGCGATTCGATGTCCCGCTGCCCCGAGCGACAACGGCATCGCTCGATGCGCTTCATGCGTATTCACTCGCGCTCGATCAAGGCAGGGTGATTCCGCGCGTTGAAGCCATTCCGCACCTCGAACGGGCGATTGAGCTCGACCCGAACTTCGCCCTCGCGCAGGCCTTGCTCTCGGGTGTGTACGCCAACACCGGCCGGTCTGCAGAGGCTCCAGCCTTTGCGCGCAGAGCGTTCGAGTTGCGCGACAGAGTGAGCGAGCGTGAGCGGTTCTTCATTTCGTGGCGTTACTACCTCGACGCCGAGCAGGCGTGGGACAAGGCGCTGGAACTGGCGCAATCTTGGACGACGACGTACCCGCGCGAAGCGTTTGCGTTCAACAGCCTGGGGATCGCGTCGGCGGCTTTCGGTCAGCATGAGCGTGCCGTCGGTGCCTTTCGCGAAGCCATACGCCTCGATGCCCGGTTCGTTCCGCCGCATGGAAACCTTGTGGGGTCATTGATTGCCCTGAATCGCTTTGCAGAGGCAAACACGCTCCTTCACGAGCCCGGTGCGCGTGACCTCGATTCCATCGGCCTCCGACGGTCGGCCTACCTGCTCGCCTTCCTCGAGAACGATTCATCAGCGATGGCTCGCGAGCTGAAGGCGGCGCGCAGTACAACCGCGACGATGTGGACGTCGAGCTGGGAGGCGCGTACGTCGCTTTTTTCAGGACGATTTGGAGCCGCTCACGCACTGTTCCAGCGCAGCGTTCAGGAAGCGCTTCACGATAACTTCCGCGAGCTTGGCGCTCAATGGACCATGGAGGACGCCGAGTCGCACGCGATCGTCGGGCAGTGTGCCGAGGCTCGGCGCGAAGTCTCGGCCGGACTCGAACTGAGTCGCGACAATTTCACACTGGAGCGCGCGGCTCGCACGCTCGCCCTGTGTGATGCCGGCAACCAGGCCTCGGCCCTCGAAAAGGAGCTGGCGAGTCGATTTTCGAACGCCGCGCTGACGGCCCGTATTCAATTGCCGGTCACCGGCGCTGCCCTCGCGTTGCGTCGCGGTGAATCCGCGCGTGCGATCGAGCGACTGGACGCTGTCGCGCCGTACGATCACGCTCCATCGTCCGAGTTCTGGCCACCCTACCTGCGAGGCCTGGCGTACTTGCAATTGAAGGATGGCCACGCCGCCACTGCCCAGTTTGAGGGCATCCTGAGCCATCGCGAAGAGGCCCCGACCTCTCCGTTGTACCCGCTCGCGCACCTCGGTGTCGCGCGCGCGGCGGCATTGACCGGGGACGTCGCCCGCGCTCGCACGTCCTATGAGCAGCTCTTTTCCCTGTGGAACGGTGCGGATTCGACGCTTCAGCCTTTGAACGAGGCGCGACGCGAATACGCCCGGCTCCAGTAGTACACTCCGTTTGTACCGTCAAAAATGTCCTCGTTACACCACCGCGCGAAAGACGTATTTCTCGCCGCGCTCGGCCATCCCCCTGCCGACCGTGCCGCATTTGTGATGGAAGCGTGCGGTGATGACGTCGGCTTGCGGCACGAGGTCGAGTCGCTGCTGGCCTTTCACGACGACGATGCAGCCGAGGATGAGCCGGCGCAAGACACGCCCGTGGCCGATTTCGCGCCAGGCGAGGTGTTTGCCGGCCGCTATCGGATGACCAGGCGGATTGGCCGCGGCGGCATGGGCGATGTCTGGCAGGCTGATGACCTCGTGCTCGAGACGCCGGTTGCATTGAAGTTGATCAATTCGACCGATCCCGCCGCGCGGGAGCGCATCCTCAACGAAGTTCGTCTGGCGAGGCAGATCACGCACCCGGCGGTGTGTCGCGTCTTCGACGTTGGCGAAGCGGAGAGTGGAATCTTCTACTCGATGGAGTTGGTTCGAGGGGAAGACCTCGCCGCGCTCCTTCGGCGCGTCGGGCGGCTGCCCTCCGAGAAGGTTGTCGACATTGGCCGCCAGTTGTGTGCCGGTGTGGCCGCGGCGCACGCGCAAGACGTCCTGCATCGCGATCTGAAACCTGCGAACGTGCTCATCGACGACGATGGACTCGTACGGATCACCGATTTCGGGATTGCGATTCCACGAACAGACGCCGGTCTTCACAAGCGCACGGGCACGCCGCGCTATATGGCGCCGGAACAACGAGCGCAGGGAGCGCCGCTCTCGGAGCAAACAGACGTCTACGCGCTGGGTCTGGTGCTGTACGAACTTCTCATCGGACCAGAGGCATTCAAACGATCCAGTGACGCGGGCTCGCTGCCGAAGCCATCGACGCTGGTCACCAACGTCAACCCGGAGCTCGAACGCGTGGTCATGCAGGCGCTCTCGCCAGACCCGCGCGATCGCCCGGCGTCGGCTTTCGAAATGGCACTGAGCCTGCCGGAGGATGGAGCCCGAACGGATTCAGGATTCGTCGCGGCGGCCCCTTCGCAAGGCTGGCTGAAAACACCGTGGTGGGTTGCCGGAGCCGCACTGGGTGCCGTCGTCGGTATCCTGGGTATGGCCTCCTCGTACTTCGACAAGCCCGGCGCTCGCACGTTGACCGAGCAGGACACGATCGTCCTGGCCGACTTCGATAACACAACCGGCGACGCCGTCTTCGACGGAACGCTCAAGGTGGCGCTTGCGGTCGCGTTGGAGCAGTCGCCCTTTCTGAAGGTGTTTCCGGACGATCGCGTGCGGGAGACGCTGCGTCTGATGCAGCGCTCGCCTGACGAGCGCCTTACACGTCCGCTTGCGCGCGAGGTCGCGCGCCGGGAGCAGGCGAAAGCGCTGTTCGCCGGCTCGATCGGCAGTCTTGGACGCAACTACGTGCTCGCACTCGAAGCCATCAACGCGGAGACCGGCGACGTGATGGCACGGGAGCAAACGGAAGCTGCCAGCAAAGAGCAGGTCCTCACGTCGCTGGGCACCGCCGCGTCGAGAATGCGTGAGAAGCTGGGCGAGTCGCTCGCATCCATTCAGAAGTTCGATGTGCCTCTGCCGAGGGCCACAACGGCGTCGCTCGACGCGCTCCACGCCTATTCGCTCGCATTGTCCGAAGGCCTCGAAGTGCCACGTCTCGCAGCCATTCCGCAGCTTCAGCGGGCGATCGACCTCGATCCAACGTTCGCAATGGCTCACGCGTTCCTGTCCGGCGTCTACGTCAACACCTATCAGTCGGCGCTGGCTCCGACGTATTCTCGACGAGCATTCGAGCTGCGGGACAGGGTCAGCGAGCGCGAGCGGTTCTTTATTTCGTGGCGCTACTACCGCGATGCCATCCAGGACTGGGAGAAAGCACTCGAGCTCGCGCAATCCTGGACCGCCACCTATCCGAGAGAGGCGTTCGCGTTCAACGGTCTTGGGGCCGCACTCATCCGACTCGGCCGATTCGAGCAGTCGGTCACGCCGTTTCGCGAGGCCATCCGTCTCGATCCCAAATTTGTCCCGGCGTACGGAAATCTCTCCGCGGCGCTGCTCGCGATCAATCAGATTGACGAAGCACGGACCGTTCTCAAGCAGGCTGCCGAGCGGCGGCTCGATTTCATCGGCGCCCGCCGCCTGTCGTACCTCCTTGCCTTCGTCCAGGGAGATTCGACAACGATGGCGCGCGAGCTCGAGGCGTCGGTCGGCGTAGGCGAGACGAATGCCGCATTCGGCTGGCAGGCGCATACTTTCGCCTTTTCCGGGCGCATAACGGCGGCGCACGAGCAGTTCCGCCGCGGCATCCAGATGTCCCTCCAGGGGAACTTCACCGAAGTGGCGGCGCAGCTCACGATGGACGACGCCGAGAACCACGCCGTCGTCGGGCAGTGCGCCGAGGCACGCCGCGAGGTGTCGACGGGCCTCGAGCTGGGTCGTGACAATGGCACGCTGGAACAAGCGAGCCGTGTGCTCGCGTTCTGCGGCGCAGGACGCGACGCGTTGAGCCTTTCAAGCGAAGTGGCGAAACGGTTTCCGGACGCGACGCTCACGAACCGCGTGTCGTTGCCCGTAACCGCCGCGGCCGTAGCCATCAAGCAGGGCGAACCGGCGCGAGGACTCGCCCTGCTGGAGCCAGTCAAGGGTTACGATCACGCACCCTCGGCGGAGTTCTGGCCCGCCTATCTTCGAGGCCAGGCTTATCTTCAGTTGAAAGACGGTCGTGCCGCCGCGTCCGAGTTCGAGAATATCGTCACTCACCGCGGCGAGGTTCCAGCCTCAGTACTCTATCCCCTTGCCCACGTCGGACTCGCTCGCGCAGCGGCGATGAGCAACGATGCCGACAAGGCGCGCAAGGCATACGAGGCCTTCTTCGCTCTCTGGAACGCGGCCGACTCGGACCTGCCGGTGCTACGCGACGCGCGCCTCGCGTATTCCCGCCTTTCAGGAAAGCAACCTCCGCAGGAAGCCAACCCCTCGACCCGGTAAAACTCCCAACGCCCAACTTCCAACTCCCAAGACGCCTTGGGAGTTGGAGGTTGGTAGTTGGGAATTGTCCCGATCCCCTACTTCCTGTCCAGTAACTGCGTAAGTCGCGCGGCTTTCGTGGTGAGGTAGTTCCGTTCCGGAATGCTCGTCGTCCGGCCCGCCGCAGCCCGATAGCGTGCGATGGCGGCCTCGCGGTCTCCGGCCATCTCCAACAGATGGGCGCGAACCGCGTCGAGGCGATAGTGGCCCGCCATTCGTTCATCGGCACCCAGGGCTTTGAGCAGCTCGAGTCCGGCTGGCGGGCCGTTCACCATGGCTACGGCAATCGCGTGATTCAGCGTCACCATAGGATTGTCGGACATGCGCTTGAGCAAGCCATACAACGCCACGATCTGCGGCCAGTCTGTATCTTCGGCTCGCACCGCTTCGTCGTGGACGGCCGCGACCGCGGCCTGCAACTGATACGCGCCAATCGAACCTCGGGAGAGCGTGTCGGTGATGAGCGCGACGCCCTCGGCGATGGCATTCCGATCCCACAGGGTTCGATCCTGTTCCGTGAGCGGGATCAACTCGCCGTCGGGCCCGGTCCGCGCGGGACGCCGGGCATCGGTCAGCAGCATCAGCGCCAGCAGTCCGGAGACCTCTTCCACGTCGGGAAGGAGGTTGTGAACAGCGCGGGTGAGGCGAATCGCTTCATTCGCCAGATCGCTGCGCTGCAGGTTTGGGCCGATGCTGCTGCTGTAGCCCTCGTTGAAGATCAAATAGAGCACGTGCAGAACAGCGCCCAGACGCTCGGCCCGCTCCTGGTCGGTGGGCATGCGGAATGGCACGCCGGATGCCTTGATGCGCAGCTTGGCCCTGCTGATCCGCTGCGCCATGGTCGCCTCGGGAACGAGAAACGCATTGGCGATCTCGGCCGTCGTGAGGCCGCCGACGGCTCGCAGCGTGAGCGCAATCGCCGATGGACGCGTGAGCGCGGGATGACAACACATGAACAGCAGGATGAGCGTGTCGTCCTGCTCCATACCGTCCCCGCTATCGAGTGAAGGCGTCAGCTGCTCATCAGGCGGGGACTGCATCACGACAACGGTTTCGCGACGTCGCCGGGCCAGCTCGCTTCGCACTTGATCGGTCATGCGCCGGGCGGCGACCTGGATCAGCCAGCCGCGCGGGTTGTCAGGCACGCCTTCCTCAGGCCACTGTACGGCCGCCGCGAGCAGCGCCTCCTGAACAGCGTCCTCGGCTGCCGAGAAGTCCCGGAAGCGCCGGATCACCGCGCCAAGAACCTGCGGTGCAAGCTCGCGCAGCAGGTTCTCGCCGGTGAAGTCCAGGGACGCAGCCGTCACAGGTCCACGGGCGGTGCGCTCATTACCTCTCGCACTTCGATCCGCAGGTTCAACGGCGCGCCGCCGGGGCCTGGCGCTGCCGACGCACGAGCCGCGATCTCGTAGGCCTGTTCAGGGCTCTCGACATCGACGATCCAGTACCCGGCGAGAAACTCCTTGGCCTCCGGGAAAGGCCCGTCGGTGACTTCGGGCCCGCCGCCCTTCCTGGCTCTGACTACCCTGGCCTGGTCCGGCGCGGCCAATCCCTCGGCGGCGACCAACTCTCCGGCATCCTTGAGCTCCTTGGCGAAGCGCTTCATGAAATTGATGTGCGCCTTGAGGTCCTCCGGCGGCCACTTGAAGACCGACCAATCCCCTGTCCCCCGCGGTGCATGCATCATCAGCATGAACTTCATGTTCTTGCTCCTCTCGATTCAGGCGCCATGATTGGCGCTTTCATGGGTAAGTCGGAGCACCCGGCGGGTTCTCGACATTTCAGATTATCGCGGGACAGCCAATCCTTCGTCTCTGAGGCCAAAGGCGCCAGCGGTGACTCGCCGACGGTCTGTCGGCAGTGACGCGGTGAGAGGAACCTATTGTCCGCCCCCCGGTGGACAAAGTGCCTGCTGTCCACGGCCAATGCCCCGGCTCTAAGCCCAAAACACGATCTGCCAACTGGAGAACCGCCAGGATCCGTGGCGCAGCGCTTGCACCAGGCCCTTGTTCTTCCGAGCCAATGGCTGCACTTACTCCACGCGTTTCAGGGACCGGGCGTTCGCCTCGCCAAAAGGTCGTCGTGATCGGTGCGGGCCCCGCCGGACTGACGGCTGCTTATCTGCTTGCGAAGCAGAACTTCGCGGTCACCGTCCTGGAGGCAGATAGCGTCGTCGGAGGGATCTCTCGAACCGCGCAGTACAAGGGTTTCCGGTTCGATATCGGCGGTCATCGCTTCTTCACGAAAATTCAGGAAGTCAACGATCTCTGGGAGGAATTGCTCGGAGAGGAATTCCTCCGGGTGCCCCGAATCTCGCGCATTCACTACAAGGGCAGATTCTTCGACTATCCGCTGCGCGCCACTAACGCATTAGCCGGACTCGGCCTGATGAACGCCGTGCGCATCGTACTGAGCTATCTCCATGCGCAGTGGCGGCCGCATCCGCGCGAGGACACCTTCGAACAGTGGGTGACCAATCGGTTCGGCAAGCGGCTTTACGAAGTGTTCTTCAAGACCTACACCGAGAAGGTGTGGGGCATCCCGTGTCATGAGATTCGCGCCGAGTGGGCGGCGCAGCGCATTCAGGGTTTGTCGCTTGCTCGCGCGATCCTCGGCGCAACCGCACTCACCAAACGCGCGGCGTCGGTCAGAAGCCTCATTCACGAGTTCCGATATCCCAGGCTCGGTCCCGGCCAGATGTGGGAGCGGTGTCGCGACCGCATTGTGGCGATGGGGCAATCGGTGCTTCTCGACCATCGCGTGACTGCCGTCGAACACGCAGGAGGACGCGTGGTGGCGGTGCGGGCCAGGACGCGAGATGGGGCCGAGCGACGCTTCGCCGCGGATCACGTGATATCGAGCGCGGCACTTCCCGCGCTCGTTCGGGCGCTCGATCCGCCGGCGCCGGCTCGAGCGATCGACGCGGCGGCGGGCCTGAAGTATCGCGACATGATCGTGGTGGGCCTGGTGCTCGATCGCGCGGATCTCTTCCCGGACAACTGGATCTACATTCACAGCGAGAACGTCAAGGTCGGGCGGATCCAGAACTTCGGGAACTGGAGCCGTGAGATGGTGCCGACGCAAGGACAATCGGCCCTGGGCCTCGAGTATTTCTGCTTCAAGAAGGAACCATTCTGGAGCCGCGGTGACGACGAGCTCATCGAGCTTGCGACGCGCGAGCTCTCGACCCTCGGCCTGGCGAATGGTGCGAAGGTCGTGGACGGCACCGTGATTCGGATGCCCAACGCATACCCGGTGTACGACTCGAGCTATCGCGATCAGCTGGCCGAGGTCCGAGCGGCGCTGGAGCCTATCCAGGGACTGCAAACCGTCGGGCGCAACGGGCTGCACAAATACAACAACCAGGATCATTCGATGCTGACGGCCATGATGGCCGTCTGGAACGTTCAAGGCGAATCGCACGACGTGTGGGCCGTCAACACCGATTTCGAGTACCTCGAGGAACAGCGTCTCGAGCGCGAGCCGGCCGCCAGACCTCTCGACCGACTTCCGACGCCGTCGCGCGCGTTCGCCCGCGGGCGCTTGCGCCTGCGCGTGGAACCATGAGCGGACCGGCGACGGACGCCGTGTCCGGCCGAGTGGCGCTATTCGGAGCCACCGGCTTCATTGGACCGCACCTGGTTCGGAGGCTGCGTCTTCAGGATGCAGAGGTGGC
>Ga0184628_10001597_pt1 | contig 11194 bp, 16 predicted proteins | sample PLM4_5_b1_FD_133149 | JGI IMG/M metagenome (GOLD analysis project Ga0184628, IMG submission 133149) | Groundwater sediment microbial communities from an aquifer in East River, Colorado, USA - PLM4_5_b1 | ecosystem: Environmental > Terrestrial > Soil > Riparian zone | place: USA: East River...
AACTACGGTTATTTCCAGGAGATCCGCATCTTTGACGAGAACGGGGACGAGCAGTCGATCCGCAATCTCTACGAGGAAGAGTGGGCAAACGAAGCGTGGATTCGCGCGGTGCCGCGACGCTTCGTCAACGTCCGTCCAGAGCGCGGTGTCGAACCGACATTCGGTGTGGGAGACTTCGTCGGGATGAGCGCCGGAAGCAGGCTCAACAGCGGCGTGTCGGGGACGCTTCTTGTCTACGAGTTCGAGGTAGAGATCAACGTAAACGGAGTGGTGGCAATCACTCAAATCACCGCAAGTGACGACGGAGCGGGGGCGCCCGCTGTTGGAGGTAACTCATGAGTTCGATCTACCACACCACGCCTGAAGCAGAGCAGGCGAAATTCGACAATCGGATCACCGCGCTGGAGCATCGCCGTGATGTTCCCGGTTTCTACGAGATCAAGGTCTTCGCGGATGACGAAACCCTGGAAGCCGGAGATGGGCAGTTCATCCTCGCGATCCCTATTGACCTGGATCGTGCGAAGCTGCGCTACGTCAACGCCTTCGTGACCACGGTTTCTTCAAGCGGTTTGGTTGAGATTCAGATTCATAATCTGACAGCATCGAGCAACGTGCCTAGCAACTTTGACATGCTTCTCACTCCTATCACGATCGACGCAAGCGAGTACGACGCTGAAAATGCAGCCACACCGTGGGAAATCGACAAGGGCTACAACGAGTACGGGTGGCCGGACACGGACAACACGGTCTACTATCGACAGCAGCTTCGGATCGACGTCGATGATGAAGGGACTGGCGCGAAGGGTCTCGGAGTGATGTTGGGCTTCGAGTAGATGACGCTCACTCTCGTAGATCCTTCTCCAGCAGCAGTCATCACGCACCCGAGCGGGTTGATCAGCGTACGTCTGGCTGACTACGTCGGCCCCGCCAGGGGAACACTCTCAACCACGAGCGACTCGCAAGCACCGGCCGGGACGTGCGTTGTCGAAGAACAGGTGCTTCCTGTTGCAACGTCGATCTCGGGAGGGGATCTCAACTCAAGCTCAAGATGGGCTACCGCTGATGATTCCGTCGTGATCCCAGCGGTTGACTTTGCTCGCCCCGCACTTTCTTGGTACTGGGCGTTCATCTCCCTCCGAGTGAACGGCGATCCCCCGAGGGATGGTTTCTACAAGTCTTCCTGGGCAGCTCATAACAACACGCCCAGCCTGACGTACATCGGTGTTGCGTACGGGAGAAAGCGCGCGGGTGTCTACACCTATTTCGAGGGTACTCAGAACGTTCCATCGAGTTTGTTTGAGCATTATCTCATTCGCTCTCTAGGCGTCTTTTCGACTGGTGGGATTCTCGACACGGACGATTTCATCATCCGCGCATTCGGAGTCACCGGAGGTGACCTGGAGTTCCGAATGGAGACCCTGTATCTAGTTCCCTGGGACGAGATCTTTCCGTCGGAAAGAAATCGCTACAGCACCATGTTTGTTTCCAGCGGCATTTTTGACTGGTCTTCCAACGGGACTCTCTGGAGAGACAACGATGAAGACGCGACGGATCTACCGTTCGAGGGCGGGAAGTTCTCGGTACTGCCATTCACCACTCCATGGACACCAGATGACCCTGAGTGGGGTCAGGCCGTCGATATGCAGATCGACGATCTTGAGCCGACGGCTACAGATGTAAACGGAAACTTCGACTTCTACCCGGATGATCCGAAGTCATGGCTGATCATGCCGGTGGGGCCGTCCTACATTCCAGGCCCAGAGGAGTTGATGTCTGACGACTACCTGTTTGCGCAGGGGACAGACGCAACCTACGGACTTCTCTATAACGCGGACATCGGCGAGGACTACATGCGTTATCTCGCCATCGGAGACACCAGCACGATCCCCGAGTTCTGGGACTTCCCGACCGACACGATTCGTGGGACATGGTGTATGCCGGCCTCCGGGCCGACGATCAACCCAGCCTCCTTCGGTGCGGGCCAGGGGGTCGGGTACGTCTCGACGTTCTTCGGGAACACCACCGGAACTAACATCATCTCCTTCCCAGGGAATAACCTGCCAGGCGGGGGCATCGGATATTACGGCTGGGCACGATACGGATACAACGATTTCCAGGTGGGATTCGCCACCTCGGATGATACGAATGATCCCAGCCTAGCCCTGAAACAGTATCTACCCGATGGACTGGAGTTCTTCGAGGCCTCCGCTCGATTCGCCCTTGAAGACAACTCCGTGTACGCAGGCGTCACGCTGGGGGTAGAAGCGACCAACTCTCCTGGGTTCGGTGTCTTTGCCAATCTTCGCTGGAATCCCAGTGGGAACATTGACCTGGATCTGTATTCCGGCTACGGCGGGTTCGTCGGCGAGGAGTACGAGGAGTTCGGATCTGGCCTCGCGGTGATCGACAGTTCATGGTCGCTTGGAGACTACTACTGGCTCAAGGTCGAGAAGCGCGGCTACTTTTGGCGCGCCCGCGCCTGGAAGGACGGAGACTCAGAGCCTTCGACGTGGGACTGCGAAGGATGGCAGCCGATGATTGCTTTCCAGTCTGGGTTCACCAACATGGATTGGATCCATTACCCCTACGACGACAACTGGGTGGGAAACGTCAATCACGACATTGCCGAGTGGGATCCGCGTGGTGGCTATGGCTTGGCCGCGGGCGGGGGTCTCGCTTACTCGGGGCATCTAGCCTCGTTTCACTACGCTCGTCGCCAACAGGCCAAGTTGGAGATCCGCATGGCCGACTTCGACGCGCACTACACCGGAGACTCAACGACACCGACGGACATGGGGCTTCGACTTGAGAGTGACGACGGTCTCATCGACTACGGCTCGACGACGATCCCTTGGGGCGCACATCGGATGGTGGAGGCAAGTAAAGCGGTCCATTCTTCCGGTCAGGACGAGTTTGGAATCAACGTCTCAATGTGGAAGGAGACGGGCGCACCCGATTGGCAGACCTCTGGTGCTGGACGCATCTTTAGGATTGCGCCGTTCCGCCGCTTCGTCCCACAGATCTATCGACGGGTGTTCGGGTAAGTCCGCTTCCCCGTCTAACATCTAGCCTGTGCCCAAGTCCACACACTTCCCGCCTGTGATCACTCAAACAGGGGGCGCCCAGGGAGTCAGCATGCAGCTGATCAAGGTGACGTCGATCACACTTGACCCCGTCTGTAACCAGTTCAGCGGCACGCAAACCGTCGCTCACCCCTTGATCACGTAGATGGCCGGAGTCGTCGCAAACATCTCGAAGGGCAGCGAGGTCGCGTACTACAACAACGTGCTGACGAATAGCCCGACGAACTCCGCCTTCATCATGCTGATCCTCGCGACGGGCGGGGACTCGCTCTCGACGTTGCAGGACTACGACACGGTTGCGGCGATGCTCGCCGGGCCTTCTGCTGAGGTCACGAACACCGGCTACTCCCGTAAGACGATCGTTGACTCCGATCTGTTCGCCTGGTCGCCGGACGACTCTGGTAACCGAGTCTTTCTTGACTTTCCTACGCAGACGTTCGCCACAATCTCTGCTGGCAACGTTTGGGATCACTGTGTTATCGCCTACGACCCTGACACGACGGGTGGTACGGACTCCACTCTGGTCCCGGTCACGATCGCCGAGGCGCGGATCAGCGGTCTGCCGATCAGCCACACGGGCGGTAATACCGTGATCGGCTTCCCAAACGGCTGGATTCAGAACGTCTAGGACCAGAGAAAGAGCCGCCCGAAGGCGGCTCTTTCGACACCGGCCTACCTCTTGAGAGGTTAGACGCTGATGTCGCCTTCGTCAGCTGCGTCACCCGAGCCAGACACCGTGACGTGCGAGGTGCCGGTGTAGTCATTCGGGAACGTCAGCGTGGCGCGACCGTCGTTCTTCACATCGGTGCGGCCGGAGAAGCGATCTGCCTCTGCCACGTTGGGGTCGAGGTTCTCGGTCTTGATGTTCACGAGGTCACCCTGGACGAGTTCCGTGTCCCAGGTGATCTCCACTGCCTTGCGATCTAGCGAAAGTTCAACCATCTGTAAAGCACTCCCTCTCACTGCCTAATCCTACGTCCACACAGTGTATGTGGCACTTGTTACGTAACTAAGACAGCGAGAGGACCAAAAAAGGGCGCCCCCAAAGGGACGCCCTGGTAATACCACTCTTGGTCAACTACTTTGAGCTGCGCAGCCTCCGTACGAATCCGAAGGACACCAGTATTACCGCCGCTGCAAGCAGCGGCTTCGGATCAGTGATCATCTCGGACCGCACGATGCGGAAACCGTCAATCCATCCTGCAACGAACATGGATCTCTCCTTTCGTTCAGAGACACCAGTGACATCCTGCTTTTCCTTCGTGGTGCATGTACGCCGCAGTCAACGCCTGGCCTAGTGGACTAAGCCAAGGCGCATATATCACAGGCCCACCTGCCGGTGGCATTGGGATCTCGGGGATCATGAATCCCCTACGGGTCAGATCAGCAACCGTCTGCCTCCAGTAGGGAGCAAACGTACTCCAGCGGAACTGCATCCAGCCACCGACCGTGTCGGCGCCAGAGACGTTGTCGCCCCCGACGTGATACCCACGCCAGAGACAAGGCGGAGCCGTGCAAGCCCCGCTGTACCAGACCCACCTACCCCATCCACCCTCACGATCGGAGAGGCGGAGAAGTTCGCCACTCGTACCGGGGTAGACGCGCTGTGCGATACGAACAGCTGTTTGCCAGTCGTTCGTTAGGGGTAGCTCCCACCAGAGCTTCCGCTTGGCGGCGATGCTCAGAGAAAGGTGCAGTTTGTAAGAGGCACGGGCGATCGTGCAAGACCGTTGCCAAGGCACCTCCCAGCACTTCTCCTTACGGGGCGCCCTAACCCAGCGCCCTTGTCCTTCCCAGAAGGCCAGGACGGTGCGAGACTTCCTCAGCTGCTTGGTTGCAACCGACCGCTCAGCGGCCAGTAGTTCCCTCGTGATCTTCTTGATGTTTGGTAGTGCGAGTGGTCGGATCTTTGCCGATGTTTCCGAGCGAGTCTTGCTCGGTTCGACAATTCGGGTATCGACTACCTGGTACTTCTCGTACTTCTGGAACTCCTGTTCAAGTGGTTCTGGATTCTTTGCTGCCGCCATCCCTGCGGTGATGTAGATCGCGCAGGACAGCCCGATAATTGCAATCAGTCTCAATACTCCTCCAGGTCAGGCTTCCCCGGCTTCCCGCGTTACTTCGGTGGCGGGCACCGGATGGTCGATCTGGGTCCGTCTGGTTACCTCCTTGTTCGCTTGGTGAGTCCGAGGATCATTAGATCCTCTCACATCTGTAGGGCGGGGAATGTCCTGCTTACGACGTATCCTCTGGTGCATGACCGACAAGGAGCGGCTAGAGAAGCTACTGCGTGCCGAGTCGTATTTGAAGCGCACGACAGCGGCGTACAGTCCATCTGGCCCGTGGTGGAAGAGGGGGATGCCTCTTCTTTGGGAAGTTCGTATGTCCCTCGGCTCAACCGAGGACGGTCTTGCTCTCTCTGAGGCTCATGGGCTTCTAAAGAAGACGGAGAAGGGCTACGACCCCAGGGCGCCCCGCTGGAAGGAAGCGATGAGTCGCATCGACAGCGTCGAGGCGCATCTTGCGAAGCCTCCAGTGCCGAATCTCGGACCGGTCATTCGAGGGGGCAAACCCATCCTGCTGGAAGCTCCAACACACAACACCGATGGTGTCTTTGACGACACCGGCTCCAACTATCCAGCGTTCGACTTTGGTTGGACAGCCGGGTTGGAGGTACTTGCTCCTGAAGATATGCACGTAACACAACAGTCGGGAGCAATGGGCGCTGATGCGTTTTATGCAACTGGTAATTCCGATCTAAAGTATTGGTTCGGACATATTACCAGAGCGCCAGCAAATGGTGTTCGTTTTGAGAAGGGAGATGTGCTGAGTCGGATCGCCTTTATCCCTGGTGCTGATCACGGACATATTGGTATCGACGCTCGCCTATTGATCCACAAGGATTTGAAGTGGGGTTATAGAGGCAATGGGCCGGACTACACATTCGGCGCTCCCACGATTGGCTCTCAACTCGCAAAGGAACTAGCCCTATGAGCGAAATTGGAGTCCATCTCCTTGGACGCAAGCCCTCCCCACCGGACCTACGTGACTTTCGGCTTGCCAACTTTGAAGGCATCGGCGCAGAAGCCGGAGCCGTCGATCCAGCTGAGGAAGCACGGCTGGCTGCTCAAGAGCTACGGCTGACTACGGTCACCTACAAGCGTTGGGCTGCGACGAAGTACGCCGATGTGACTCGGACGCACTGGTGGAACGCGTTCAACCATCTGGCGAACATCACTGGCGATGGTCCTCCGCCCGTCGTGATGGACAAGTTGTGGGACATCGACTTCCAGTTCGACCAAGGCGAGACGCCTCACTGTGTTGGCTTCGGCTGGGCCGGGTGGGGCGTCGCGGAGCCGGTGGTTGATGAGTACGTCAACCAGGTCGGCCACGACATCTATTACGAGGCCAAGGTGATCGAGGGAGATCCTCTTGGTGAGAACGGCGCCTACACCAGGGACGGAGCTAAAGCGATGGAGAACCGTGGGCGACTCGCGGTCTACGCCTTCGCCCTCTCGCTCGACGAGATTCTCACTCATCTGCGTACTAAGGGACCGCTCGTTATTGGCACCGACTGGACAAACGACATGTTCAACCCAGACGCGAGCGGCTTTGTTAAGCCGACCGGACCTAACGCTGGCGGACATTGTTATCTGCTCTACGGGATCACCGGCGACACGCTCTACTTCAAGAACTCATGGGGGGACAGTTGGGGTCTTGACGGCTCGTTCAAGATGACTTTCGCGAGCTTTCAGATTCTGATGGAAGCCTGGGGTGAGGCAATTGCGTCTGTGGAGCTTCCTCTCTGATGTTGAACGAACAGGAGTCTCGTCTAGTGACCGCCGCTGAGTTGTCTCCGGAGATGTTGGCTCAGGCCGCTGATCTGCTGGGTGTGACGCCAGAAGAGCTACTTCTCGAAGAGCCTGAATGTACGCCGCGCGAGGGCGCCCTGACAGAGGCGGAGATCTACGAACTCGCAGACATCTTCATCGAGAAGCATGGGTTGACGAATGTGCGCTGGGATGGGGAGTACCTGCGGGCGGGGCACGAGTATCGCGATGAGGCGTTTCGCGAAGTGGTCGCGAACATCATTCTTGACACCGAGCTGACACTCGACGGGACGTTCCCTTTGGAGAGGTGGCGCGAGGGATGATCCGTCGATTTCTGTACGGCCCCCCGAACTGGCTTGTTGAGAGGTTCGAGTCTGAAGACCGACGCATGTTCGGGTTCTGGACGATCATCCTCTCGATCGTCGGCGCAATCTTCTTCGGTCGCCAAGTGCTCTACGTGACGATTCTCAGCATCGTCGCGCTGATCCCGAACTTCGCTAGCGAGACCCCAGTGGAGACGGAGGACGACTGATGGCTTGGCCGGAAGTCCCTAACGATTGGCTTGAGGACTATGTCGTCTGGCGGATCAACAGCGGCAAAGCCGCAACGAGGCCCGCGACGGTGCCAATTCCCGTTCCACTCTATGCGGATGAGTTCCTCTACTGGAGTATCTGGCGTCGTAAGGGGCGCCCGCTACCACGACCGACGACATTCCCTCCGGCACCAGGAATCGAAGACTGGGCGTACGCGGTTCTCGAAGGAGTCAACAAGCGCGCACCGATTCAGATTCCTGGTACGACGGTCTGCCCACACGACTACATCCTCGCCTGGGCGATCTGGCGCTTCAAGAATTCGCCGCCCGACGAGAAGCCCGCGAATCTGCCGAAGGACATCTCGGTTTCAGCGCCGTACTGCTGGTCGTTCCTGAACTGGGCAGCGTGGCAGCGCAAGAGGATCTCGTTCCCCAACACTCCGCGCCCGAAAAACATTCCCGACGTGATCCCACTGTGGTGTTGGGGTCATCTCAAGCAGATCAACCAAGCGGTCAAGCCAGGCGATCCTCCGCCTCCGCCTCCGCCGCCTGATCCAGACAAGCCGCCGAACTCTTGGCATCTACCAAACCCACTTCTCTACACGACTTGGGGTTGGGTTAGCGAGTGGGTGGCCGACGACACGATGCTTCGCAAGGCGCGAGACGCGGGGATCAAGTCGATCGGTCTCCAGGGTGGCCAGTACGGGCCTGACGTGCCGGGTCGCTGTCGCGCGTTCGGGTTCAAGACCTTCCTTTGGGGAAGAGCGAGACCACAGGATGCAGAAGATCTGGTCGTTGGTGGATTCGATGGATACATGCCGCAGATCGAAGGGCCAGGCGAACACGTAGATGCCGTCAACGTACTGCGGTCCGGAGCTGGTGCAGGACTTTCACTCGGTACGGTCACGACGCTTGGAGCATTCACTAGCTTCAAGCGTCTTCCACCCACGCAGTCGCATCCCGAAGGGAAGTTGACCACGGTGGAGGTCGAGGAGCTAAAGGCGTTGGGTCTCACCTACGCCTCCGTCGAGGTCTATATCCAGGAGGGACCGCACTTCCCGATCTCCAGCATGATGTGGGCCGCTAATCAGCGCGGACTTGACTACTTCGACCCGCTGATCGGCCTTTATTGGGAGACGTCGATCAACGCCTACCGCCCGGCGGTAGATCCTAATTCCCTCGATGCTCGTGGACGCCAGCTCGGTTTCTACATGGCCGAAGGATTCATTCCTTTGAACTGGCAGGAAGTCACGGCACTCGGGACTTGAACGGCCAATGACGAATACTGAAAAGGAACGTCTCGCAGCGGCGGCGATCATTGCGCTGGCAATAATCTCGATTCTAGGGATCGTCGCCGGAGTGGTAGTGGCATGGTTGGGATCGAATGTTGGTTCCGTGTTCGCGATTGTCACCGGCGCGGTCGGCGGAATCGTGGCAATCGCAATGTGGGATCGCAAAGACAATTAGGGTCGAGGGGAGTCGTCAGATGTCCGAGGGAGATGGGGGTGGGGCAAGCCGCTCCACAGAACCGGCAGCAGGTACGTCGGCAGCCACCGACGTTTCATTGCGTGAACATCTTGCGCAGCGACTATCCGAAACTGAGCATCGGATCGATGAGCGCGATCGTTATCTTCGTGAAGCGGATTGGCGTCTCGCGCAGGAACGTGACAGACGGTACGCAGAATTGGCCGGGGAGCGGGACCGCCGGTACGCAGAGGTCGCGCTGGAGCGGGAGAAGGCACTCAAGATCAAGGAGACCGCCGACCTTGCCGCCCTCGATCTGGCGCGGGAAATCCAGACGTACAAGGACGAGAAGGCAAACCAGTTGCGCGAGCAGATCAACTCCGAGCGAGGACAGTACGCCTCAAAGGACGATGTGGCTGCGGCCGCTAGGGAGATCCATGCCCTGATCAAGCCTCTCAACGACTACATCCTGGCGCAGCAAGGGAGGGCGTCTGGCATCGGTGTGAGCACTGGAGTGCTGTTTAGCGTGATCGCCGCTATCGGGACTCTCATCGGAATCGCCACAGCGATTGTGGTGCTCGCAAACTAAGGAGAGACATGCTCTGGACCATTCTTGTGATCCTCGCGATAATCGCCCTGGTGCTTTTCATCCTCGGGCGCCGATAAACCGAAGGGAGGGAAAATGCAGGCATACGTGAAGGCAATCGCCGCACTCTTGGCCGCGATTATCGCCGCTCTCGCCGCGCAAGTTGGCGCCGGGAAGCTCGACGAGATCGACGGCGAAGGGTGGGTGAAGGTGATCGTCGTCATCTTGGGCGGCACCGCGCTCACCTGGTTCGTCGAGAACGTACCGGGTTTGTTCGGTGGCGTGATCAAGGCAGTCGTCGGTTCGGCGACCGCTTTCTTCTCGTCACTAGCAACCGCGTTTGAGAACGGCGGCGGCGTCACGCAGGGCGAGCTACTCACGGCCGCTGGTCTAGCGATCGCCGCTCTGTCGGTCGTTTACCAGCTTAGAAATATCCCCCCATCGGGCGCCTAGGAGGCTCGTAACCGCTCACGTCTACGGCGCATGGATTCGTTTTTGCAAGTTTTGCACTGATGATTCCATCGCCGTAGACGTTCGCTGTAGTGGGAGTAAAGATTGTCTCCGTCCATTACGTGGCCATTGGGACAGAGACGTCCGATCGGCCAGCGTCTCCTCATTCCCTCTGAGAGTGCGCCCCTGAGCATGTTTTCGCTGTGCGTGACAGGCTCAAGGTGAGCGGGGTTGACGCAAGCTGGAATTCGACAGAGATGATCTAACTCTGGTCCAGGATCTCCTACCAAGAGGGCATAAATGACGCGATGCGCCGCACGAGTCGCGCCATGCCAGTAAACCCGGCCATAGCCATGTTGTTCGTGTGCGGCGATCCAGATCCAACAACCCGTGTCTTCGCGGACCTCAATCTTGTTTAGTAGGCGTTCAGGGAGACTCGTGATGTTCACGGAGTGAAGTATACCGTCGCAATGTCCCCCCATCGGGAGCGTAGAGAACGGAGAGAGGGGCCGGTCTACGCGGCCCCTCTCTCGCGCTACTGCCCAATATCAGTCCCACAAACCCGAGAACCAGTGGGTGAGGAGCGTCTGCGCCTCCTTGAACTTTGCCTCGCCCTCGGGGTTGTCCCGAAACCAGTTGTCATCGAGGTAGAGCTGATAGCCCTCCTCGATCTTGGCGAGAATCGCATCCCACGAGTGTGTGGTCGAGACTCCAGAACATGCTGTCGTCGTAGCGGCGCGTGAGGCGCTGCCACGCCATGCGCGTGCGGAAGATCGGCCGATGACGGTTACGCGAACGAGCGATTGAAGATGTCCAGGGAGCGCCAGCCATAGCAGTACCAACGCCTATACCGGGGGAGGCCAAACCGACTCCCTGGGTAGTCTTCTTCGCCTTCGTAAGGCCCAATCAGAGTCTTCCTCCAGTTCATGCTTCAGCCTCCAGGTCGAAGTTGATCTCAGCGCGCTTACGGGCGCCCCGCCGCTTGGGAACGTAGTACTTCTCGAAGTGGCAGATACCGCAGCGGGGATTACCGCAACCGTAGACCCGGTTCTTCCGCATCGTCCCGATCCCGTTCGCACAGTGACAGTCAACGTCACACGAGACAGCGGGAGGTGCAGGCCATTCCTGGTTCGGCCGACGATCCGGTCCGATGCAAGCGCCCATGTGCGTGGCGAGTTCCATTCGCCAACGACGCGCTGATTCTCGTAGTAGGAGCCGGGTTTGACGGCGAGCGTCGAGTAGTCGCGCC
>Ga0184628_10001598_pt1 | contig 11189 bp, 13 predicted proteins | sample PLM4_5_b1_FD_133149 | JGI IMG/M metagenome (GOLD analysis project Ga0184628, IMG submission 133149) | Groundwater sediment microbial communities from an aquifer in East River, Colorado, USA - PLM4_5_b1 | ecosystem: Environmental > Terrestrial > Soil > Riparian zone | place: USA: East River...
CGGGCATGACACCGGTCATCGTCACGCATCGCTTCTATGGCCGCTCGATCGCCGATCTGGTGATGGACATCCAGCGCATTAAGACCGCGCTGCTACGGGCGCTGCTCGACAATGCCTACCTCGCTAACAACCCGAGGACTGAAATCAGTGAAAGCCACACGTCAGAAAACACCATTGATGATCTTCTTGTTTCTCGTCCTGGCGGCATTGTGCGCACGAAGCAGCCGGGGGGACTTAACACGCTGACCACGCCGCCGATCGGCGGTCACGTCTTCCCGATGCTTGAGTACCTCGACACCACGCGCGAGTGGCGCACGGGGGTGACGCGCCAGGGCCAGGGCATCGACGCCAACGTATTACAAAATCAATCCGCGACAGCGGTGGCGCAACAGCACACCGCCGCGCAAGCGCGCATGAAGCTGATCGCGCGCATCTTTGCCGAGACGGGCGTCAAGGACTTGTTCCTGTTGCTGCACGCGACCATCCGCAAGAACGGCAGCAAGGCCGAGACAATTCGCCTGCGTAACACCTGGGTGCAGATCGATCCACGCGAGTGGAAAGAGCGCAACGATATGACCGTCAATGTCGGTCTGGGCAGCGGCGGCAAGTCGGAGAAGCTCCAGGCGATCATGGTCATTGCCGGGATGCAAGAGAAGGCGCTGGCGAATGGCCTGACCAATCTGGTGTCGCACCAGAACCTCTACAACACCGCCAAGCATCTGGTGAAGTACACCGACAACGCCGCAGTCGAGGAGTTCTTTACCGATCCATCGACACAGCCGGATTGGCAACCGCCACCCGATCCGAAAATGCAGGAGCTGCAGGCGAAGAACGAAATCGAGAAATCGCAGGCCGAAGCCGACATCATCACGCAGAACAAGAAGATCGATAGCGAGATTGCGCTGGCGCAGAAGAAATTCGACCTAGAGCGCGAGCTGAAATTCCTCGAAGCCAAGATCAAGCTTGCCGGTCATCAGGCGGACATCGATCACGAAAACCAGAAGGCGGCGATCGGCGAACGTGCGCTGGTCAACAAGGCGCACATCGATGAGCGGGTGATGCTCAACAAGGCGTCGATCGATGAGCGCATGCAGATGCGCAAGCTGAAGATCGAAGCGAACAAGACCGCTGACGGTGAGGAGTTCACCGAAGAAGGCAACATCCAAATGAAGTCGCCAATGGCCGATGCCCTGGCGGAAATGGCGAAGGGCATTGGCGCGGTGGCGCAGCTCACCGCTGAAACACACAAGGCCGCGCGAGCCAAGCGGGTGACGACGCTGCACCGCGATCCGAAGACCAATCGTCCGTCACACGCAACATCAACCATCGAGGACTGAGATGGCGACATACACCAAATACAATTTGTTCATCGAAAATCTGGCGAACAAGTTGATTGATTTCTTTGGAACGACCGACACCTACAAGGCGATCATCCATACTGACGCGCCAGCCCCCACCACCGACAACGTGTTTACTGACTTGGTCCCGATTGGCAGCAGCAACGGCTACCCTAACGGCACAACCAACGTCATCGGGTTTGATAGCACGCGCACTGGCGACACCATCACCGCAACTGCTGTCGATGTGTTGTGGACCGCGACTGGCGGCAACTTGGGTGGCAGCACCACGGGTCGCTACTTCAGCTACTACGACGACACCTCTGCGAGCAAAAACTTAGTTGCGTCCTGGGACTACGGCTCGACGTTCACCGTCGCCACAGGCGAGACGATGACGTTGGACTTCGGCGCAACGCTGGCGACGTTGGGGGCAACCTGATGGGTGACCCTACGCCGCGTCCAGCCACGCGCGTGTTGGCGTGCAAGCGAATTGCTGTCGCCAAGATACGCCACTTGATCCCGATAAAATATTTCGAGGTGCTTGAGCAAAATCAGCTCATCGCAACTTGCTGTCGCCATCCCGAGGAACACGACATCGAGGCGTTCAAGTCGCGCAGCGAAGAGACGACGCCCGACATTTACATTTTTCATTGTCGATGCGGGCGGCAGCACCGCCGGTTCTGTGTTGGCGGCGGCGATGTGAGGCCGGTCTGGGAAGCACGATAGATGGCATACATTAGTGCAGATCGTGTTCGTGACACCACGACCTCGACCAGCAGCCCGCTCACGCTTAGCGGCACAGCGCCAATCGGCTATCGCACGTTCTCTACTGTCTGTTCAGTCAGCGACACGTTTCCGGTTTTTCTTGTGCATCGGACTGCCGCCACATGGTTGACGGCGATTGGGACTTACAGCGCATCGAACCAAATCACACTGGGAACAAACATCAGTAATAGTCCTGGGTTTGCTGGTTTCGCCCCAGGCACGATTGACGTTGTTATGGGGGTTCTCGCATCGAAAGATGTGCTGACCGACATGACGCAGACGTTGACCAACAAGACGCTTACATCCCCGACACTCACGACCCCAGTGCTAGGCACACCAGCGTCAGGCAACTTAGCAAGCTGCACCGGGTATCCGATTGCTAGTGTGTCAGGACAGGGTACTGGTGTTGCCACTGCCTTGGGCGTCAATGTCGGCACAGCAGGCGCATTCGTTGTTAATGGTGGAGTGCTGGGCACGCCATCGTCAGGCGCACTGTCAAGTTGTACGGCTTTGCCGCTGACTACCGGTGTGACGGGTATCTTGCCAGCCGCCAATGGCGGCACGGGGCAGACATCGCAAAACCATGGGTACTTCTACGTCCATCGCAATAACGTAACTCAAACTGGCATGACATCTAGTGCCAATAACAAAATACAGTTCACGACAGAGGGCGCTGACGTTGCGGGATATTTCGACAACGCAACAACCTACCGCTACACGCCGCTTGTGGCAGGCAGATATTTTATTCTATGTGCTGCCGGTGCTAGTTACGCATCGACCTCTGCCACCTCTCAGGCTATTATCTTTCAGAACGGTGTATATAAATTTCAGGGGAACTACATGGCGATAACCAACACAAATATGTATTCTCTAATATCCGCTGTCCTGTCTTTTAATGGTTCAACAGATTACGTCGAAGGATATTGTTACTTGCCATCGGGCGCGACGGTCATTGATGGCGACTGGGGCAGCACATTTCTAATGGGCTGGAGGATAGGTGACTGATGCATCCTAGATATTATGAGGGTGTCGTCTATCTCCACCCCGAGGTGGACTGGACTGGACCGCCGCAATCACAACCTTTGATCTTGCAGAATAATGGTGCTGGTCCCTTCATAGTGTATTGGGGGCTTCCAGGCGAGCCGCCAACCGATGCGGAGATCACAACGGCGTTGGCAGAAAAAGACGGCGCGGCGGATGCCGAGGTGCTGCGGGTTGCAACCTTCTCCGACGATCCCGAGGTTGTCGAAGGATTGAATGCGACAAAAATTTCGACCGCGCCTGAGATCGACGCTTATGTCGAGCAGACCATCACGCTGACCGCAACTGACATCGAAGCGCTGCGGCTTGAGGTGCAGACCGCACTGCGCGCTATCCTGCGGCGGCAACTCAAGGTCTTATTCAATCCTGACCCACTGCTTGGTCAACTTAACAGTGCAAAAGAATACGCCAAGCAGAGGCAATTGTGAGATGGTGTGTTTATTACACGCACGGTCAATTCTCCGACACTGATGGCTTGCCCTACGATGCGCCGACGACCGGCGTACAGGTCATCGCTTATCAACAACCGGATGTCGGCAGATATATTCTCGCCAAGTGCGATTTTTATTGGTGGGACATCGCGCGCAGCCAGTGGTTCGGTGGCGACCAGTCTGGGTTCTACCAGCATCTGTTCGGCAAGGGGCCGAAGATGGTTTTGTTCGGCGCGACTGTCACTAACGCGGAATACGAAGCCTGTGTGAAGCTGGCGCTGGCAGACCCCGGCTTACCTGACAAGACAGCGAGGCTCCCCGGCGAGGATTTTTAAGCAATGCCAAATCCGGCCTGGGCACAAAATAGTTACGCCTTCTATGCTGACGGCACCGAGACTGGCTCTGTCATTATCGGCGCGGCAAACACCGCGCAGTGGCTCAACGTCACCAGCGATCGCAATCTTCAGCTCCGCATCCGCGTCCAGAACACCACTGCAAACGCTGGCGCAACCACTGACGATTGGCAGCTGCAGCGGTCGATTGCCGGTGGCGCGTTTGCCAACGTCACGACAAGCTCGACGGGCGTTAAGGCGTTTGCTTCCGCCAGTCTTACCGATGCGGCAGTCACAACCAACCGGCTAGGAGCAGGAACCGGCTCATTCGTAGCTGGTGAGATTTCCGAGACGGGCCTTGTCACTGATCGACAGGTCACGGCGAGTAATTACAGTGAGCTGCTGTATTCGCTCACGCTGATCGCGGCGGATTTGTCTGCTGGTCAAGCCATTACGTTTCGCGTCCAGTTCAATGGCGCGGTGCTTGGTGCGTACAACCAAACACCGACGATCAATGTTCTAAAGAACGTCACTGCGGATGCTGGTAGCTACAAGCTAACTGGCAGTGCTGCGACATTTGTATATCTAGCCTTCGCGCCAGACGAGGCTGGCTGGGCTGCAGTCCCATGGGCGGCGGGGGCGTGGGCTGGCGGTAAGATAGACGACCCTATTGCCTTTACTGGCTACACGCTCGCTGCCGACCCTGGCGCGTATAAGTTAACCGGCGCATCAACCACGCAGACGCTGCGCGGGTTGAAGGTTACCGCCGATCCTGGCGTCTACAAACTCACTGGCGCATCGACCACACAAACGCTGCACGGCTGGAGGCCGAGCGCACTATCGGGCGTCTACAAGCTAACTGGTGCGTCCACGACGCAGCCGTTGCACGGCTGGCGCGTCACAGCGACCGATGTCGGCAGCTACAAGCTGACCGGTGCGGCAACGACGCAGACGCTGAAGGGTTGGCGCGTTACAGCTGATGCTGGCAGCTACAAGCTGACTGGCTTCGCCGCCACACCTGTCATCACGCACGCCTTTGCGTTGGTTGCTGGTGCAGGCAATTACAAGCTGACCGGCTCCGACGCGACATTCGTTAAGACCAACGTCTACTCGCTCGCGGCGAATGCTGGCAGCTACAAACTAACCGGTGCATCGACCACTCAAACGCTGCACGGCTGGAAGCTTGCAGCTGCTCCTGGTGCTTACAGGCTCACTGGCGTCGATGCCACGCCACGCCGCACGATCATTACCAGTGCGCTTGCTGGCAGCTACAAGCTGACCGGTGCGAGTACAACGCAGACGCTGCATGGCTGGCGCGTCACAGCTGCCGCTGGTGCGTATCGCTACGTTGGCTCTGACGCCACACCAGCGATCAGTGCCGAAAAGCGAATACTCGCCGATCCGGGTTCGTATCGTTACAGCGGCACCGACGCTGTCCTGCGGTTTACGCGGCTGTTGGCAGCTGACAGCGGCAACTACCGCTACAACGGCGGTGACGTTTCGTTCAACATCGGCGTCAGTGTCCCACCGGTTGTCGAAGGACCGGTTGTCGGCACTCAAGGCACGGGCGCAAATTTCTCGCGCAAAAAATGGCGCGAGTGGCTGGAAGCCAAGCGAGCGCAGCAGGCGCTTGAAGCCAAAGCCAACGAGCTGGTGGACGGCAAACGCCGCACCGCCATGCAAGAGGCGGCAGCGACCGCCGCTCAGGCGATCGACAGTGCGCTCACCGATGCCGATGTCATCGACACGCGCGCCTGGGACCGGATGGTTGCGGGGCTCAAGGCGGCAGAGGCGGCGTCAAAGCTCGCCACGGTCATTCGCCAATCGGACATGGCGACACGCGCCGCCGAGGCAGTGCTGCGCGACATGGATGATGACGATGATGCAGCGGCGATGTTGTTGTTGGGTGGCTGATGCAAGATGACAAGCTCAATACCACGATCAAGCGCTGGGCGGCTGCAGCCGAAATTCTCGACAATCCGCTGATCAACGAAGCGTTCGACAAACTGTCTGATGCCTATGTCGAGCAGTGGAAGCTTACTCAGTTTCGCGACACCGAAGGCCGCGACCGTCTTTGGCAGGCGGTTAACTGCATCGGCAAGGTGCGCGATCATTTCCGCCTCATGGTCGAGGACGGGAAAATTGCCAAGGCCCAGCTAGACGACATGCAAGGTCTGGGTCGAACCCGCTAACCCCCGAAGGATAAAATGTCTGACACTCACAACGTCGCCCCTGGCGGCGGTGCGGAGCCGTCTGTTGCTCCTGCGCCTGCTCCCACCCCGGCGGCACCGACGACACCGTCGCAGCCCCCGGCAGAATTTACCACTCGTGATGCAGCTCGCGCGCTTGCCGCGCGGCGCGTCGAGAAAGCAAAGGAACGCGCGGCTGGCATAGCCGCAGGCACTGTCGAACCCGATGTCGATGACGACACCGCGATGGTCGAGGTGCCACAACAGAGTTCAGCTGACGCTGAAACCGCCGCCCCTGAGAAAAAGGCTCCCGGCGAAGAGCAGACCGTACAGGCCGACCCGGCTGAAGAGCCGCCCATCGAGCCTCCAAGGTCTTGGACGCGAGAAGCGAAAGAGCAGTGGCAGTCCTTGCCTCGCGATACGCAAGAGTATCTTGCGACCCGCGAACAGGAACGCGACCGTGAAGTTCGCCGCTCGCAAAACGAGGCTGCTGAGTTTCGCAAAGCCATCGAGGCTGAGCGACAGGCAGTATCACAGGCACGGCAACAGTACGAAACCGCACTGCCGTCACTCCTGCAAACTCTCCAAGCGCAACAGATGGGAGAGTTTGGCGACATCAAATCGATTGCTGATGTCGAACGCTTGGCGACTGAAGATTGGCCGCGCTATGCGCGCTGGGACGCTGCACAGAAGAAGATCGCAGCGGTTCAGCAAGAATGGTCCGCCACTCAGCAACGCCAGAGCGAGGAGTATCAACAGCAGTGGTCCCAGTTTGCATCTCAGCAGGACGCTATGTTTGCTGAGAAGGTTCCTGAGTACGCAGACAAGGACAAGGCTTCGAAACTTGGCGAGACGGCAATCTCCGTCCTGCGCGATAAAGGGTTCAACGATCAGGAACTAGGTGCGCTCTGGCACGGGCAAAGCTCGATGAGCTTGCGCGACCATCGAACGCAACTACTCATCCTCGACGCTGTTCGCTATCGCGATGGATTGAAAGCCGCGAAAGCCGCTGCAGCCAAACCTGTTCCCCCGGTGCAACGCCCAGGTGTTGCTCGACCACGAGGCCCGGGGTCAGACGCAACTCTCCAAGCCCTTAGCGAAAAACTCTCACAGACCGGTTCTCCGAAGGATGCCGCGAAGCTGATTACTGCGCGGCGTTTGGCTGGGGCTTCCCGTCGATAACAGGAGCCAGCAATGGCAGTTGATGCAAGTACCTTCACGACCTACGCCAAGATCGGCAATCGTGAAGACCTGTCGGACGATATCTTCAGGATCGATCCGACCGAGACGCCATTTTTCACCATGTGTGAAAAAACCAAAGCCTCGTCTACCAAACACGAATGGCAGACGCAGGCACTCGCCACCGTCGATGTCACCAATGCGGTACTCGAAGGCGACGACGCCACCACCGACGCTGTCACGCCGACCGTTCGCTTGTTCAACCGCTGTCAAATCTCTGACAAGGTTGCCCGGGTCAGCGGCACCCAGCAGGCGTCAGACCCTGCCGGTATCAACGGCGACGAGCTGAGCTATCAGGAGACGCTCAAGGGCCTGGAGCTGCGGCGAGACGTTGAGGCGATCTTGCTGTCGAACCAAGCGCAGACCGCGACTGGTTCGCTTGGCATCGGCGTTGCACGCAAGACCGCCAGTGTGTTGAGCTGGCTGGCGAGCAACACCGAGAAGAACCATGCGTCCGTTGGCGATCCGGCAACGGCGGATGGCGCGGCGATCCGCACTGACCAAACCCAGCGCGCGTTCACCGAGCCACTGCTGAAGAGCGTGCTTGCCAAGATTTGGCTCAACGGTGGCCGCCCCGGCACGATCATGGCGGGTGGCTTTAACAAGCAAGCGTTCAGCATGTTCACTGGGCGCGCATCCCCGACTGAAGATACGCGGGCGAAGAAGATCACGGCATCGGTTGACGCCTACGAGAGCGACTTCGGTACGCTCAAAGTGGTTGCCAATCGGTTCATCCGCACGGCGTTGTCTCCATCGGCGCAAGGCCGCGAGGTCTTGATCTTCCAAGAAGACATGTGGGCGATCGCTCACATGCCGGGACGCAAAATGCTCAGCATCGTTCTCGCTAAGACTGGCGACAGCGATCGCAGGCAGATGCTGACCGAGTACTGCTTGGAAGCCCGCAACGAGAAATCGTCTGGCATCGTCGCCGACTTGACCACAGCGTAACAATAGGCGGGGCGGTTCGCCGCCCCGCTTCACCTCCCACAAAAACAAAGCAATCACCCAGCCCCGTTCGGGGCTTTCTTAATTTGGAGAACGGTCATGGCATTGCCTGACATCCTCCGGTTTCAAAACCGGGTCTACACCCTGCATGCGCCACTGCTGAATGCTGCTGGCACCATAAGCTTCATGCCCGCTTCGCGCGGCAAGATTGTCAAAGCCACGCTTACCTCGCACGGCACCATCACCGGCTCTTCAGCTCTGACGATGTCGATCAGCGGCACAGCGGTCACTGCCGCTGCAGTTACACTGCCTGCGGGAGCTGCTGGCAGCACCGGCACCGTCGAGCCCACGGCGCTGAACGTCTTTGCCTCCACCGACTACATCACGCTGACCTGGGCTTCGGGAATTACCGGCGCGTTTGCTGGCACCTGGGTCGTGACTATTCGGGAGTTCTAAACATGGGACAAGAGCGTTTTGGTACTACGCAAGTCACGGCGTTCACCACAAACACGGCAGTGCCGAATGCTTTTGGCGCACAGACCTATCGCGTGCGGCTCGCGGCAACGGCAGCGTGCTTCATCAGGATTGGTGATGGCGTGCAAACTGCGACTGTCGCCGATGTGCTGCTGCCTGCAGGCGTTGTTGACTACGTCACGGTGACGCCAGGGCAACGTATCTCTGCTGTCCAGCAAACTGCTGGTGGCTCGCTCTGTGTGACGGAGATGATCTGATGTCTCAGGTGCGCACTCGCCCTTATGTCGATGAGGGCGAGGGCACCATCACTTGGCAACGCACTCAAGACATCGAGCCGATCCTTGAAGCCAACAAGCGGCGGCAGAACGAGCCGCAGAAGTGGGCTGGCGGCGGTGACGCACGCTGGCACCACCTCGCTGAGATACCCAACGTCATCATCGAGAAATGGATGAACGAGGACGGCGTCAATCTCATCGCCATGCGTGGCGAGGAGTTCGCCAAGTTCATCAAGAAGAAGCTGCGCGACCCCGACAACGCTTGGCTGCGCGCGACCAATAGAAGGCTCTAGTCACATGCCGTTCTCCAGCTACAGCGAGCTGCAAGCTTCGGTGATGCGGTGGATGGCGCGTGACGATCTTACCGACTACGTCCCTGACTACATCACGTTGTTTGAGGCGTTCATTAATCGGGTGCTGCTCACGCATCGAATGTCTACCGCTCATACTTTCCCGGCTGCAGACGCTGTCGCAGAATTGCCGACAGACTTTTTATCAGTGAAAAGTATTATTAATGATTTCTCTGGGAATACGGCTCCGTTGCAGTTTGTTACTGCAGAGCAGTATTGGCGACAATTCAGTTTTACGGAAGCGGCGGCGCGGCTCACATCAACAATCTATACTATTGAAGGTGATTTCATTTATCTTGATGGGAGCAACTCAACAATTTTCATTAGCTATTATCAAAAAGTGCCGCCGCTCACCGACGCTGCGCCAACCAATTGGCTACTCGCTGATCATCCCGATTTGTATTTGTTCGGCTCGCTGACTGAGAGCAACGCCTACGTTCAAGACGTGCAAGCGGCAACCTTGTGGAAGGCGCGGCGCGACGAGCTGGTGCGCGAAATGTTCCTGCAAAACTTCCGCAGCGGCGGTCCAATGGCGGTCAGTGCAGAGGGAGCAACACCGTAATGCCGGTCTTGCCGTTCGGTGAGTTTCGCCCTGACGTATCCGACTACTCAGGGCAGCACACACGGCGGCTACTCAACGTGCTGCCGCGCGGCGACGGCTACGGACCATTCCCCGACTTCTCGATTTATTCGGCGGCGTTGCCGGGGGTGTGTCGCGGTTATTATCACGCGCGCAACCAAGACGGCACGGTGACAATCTTCGCCGCCACATCGACCAATCTCTACAAGCTGGACAACACCGACTTTACCTGGGACTTGGTGAGCAAGGTTGGCGGCTACACCGCGCTGGCGAATACCGACAATTGGTGCTTCCGGCAATTCAATGAGGTGGTGATCGCCTGTCAACTCAACACTGTGCCGCAGGCGTACACGCTAGGCACTTCGGCATTGTTTGCCAATCTTGGCGGCACGCCACCGCAGGCGCGCTACGTCGATGTGGTGAACCGGTTCTTGGTGCTGTCTGGTTTCGACAACACGATGCCCTACCGCATCCACTGGTCCGGTTATAACGCCATCACCACTTGGACGCAGGGCGTCAATCAGTGCGACTACCAAGACTTTCCAACCGGTGGCATCGTGCGTGGTGTTGCCGGTGGCGAGACAGGTTATGTGATGAGCGACAGCTCTGTGCGGCGCATGACCTACAATCCTGGCTCGCCCACAGTGTTCAACTTCGACATCATCGAAGAAGACATCGGCCTGTATGCACCGACCTCGCTGATCCGTTCGCGTGATCGCGTGTTCTATCTCGGCCCTGATGGTTTCAAGATGCTGGTCCCTGGCGGGCTGCCGAAGGGCATTGGCAAGGAGAAGGTTGACCGCTCGTTCTTTGGCGAGGTGGATGCCTCCAATCTGCGATTAATCATTGGCGTTGCCGATCCAAAAGCCACTCGCGTGATCTGGGCCTACAAGTCACAAATGGGCTCAGCTAATTTATTTGACCGGCTCTTGGCGTTCGACTGGGCGCTTGACCGTTGGGCCGTCGCCAACATGTCTGGCGAGTACATCGCTGCGCTCGCACGTCCTGGCCTGACGCTTGAAGCGCTGGATGCAATTTCAACCTCGATTGAAACAATGACCATTCCGTTTGACGATATCGCCAGCAGCGCGCTTGCGGCGGTGTCGGGCTTCGACAGTTCGCACCGGCTGGGGTTCTATACCGGTGCGCCGCTGGAGGCGGTCATCGAAACCGCCGAAAGCAGTGGTGATGGCAAGCGTTTCTACATTCGTGGCTTCCGTCCGGTGACTGA
>Ga0184628_10001600_pt1 | contig 11188 bp, 11 predicted proteins | sample PLM4_5_b1_FD_133149 | JGI IMG/M metagenome (GOLD analysis project Ga0184628, IMG submission 133149) | Groundwater sediment microbial communities from an aquifer in East River, Colorado, USA - PLM4_5_b1 | ecosystem: Environmental > Terrestrial > Soil > Riparian zone | place: USA: East River...
AAAAAAACAAATCGAAAGTTTTAGAAGCAAAGTTTCAAGAACTGTTCAAAAAAGCCAAAGACGAACCGCTCACCAAACCGCTGAAAGATATCGATCTCGATTAGCCGGATCGCCTATCTAAGCAAGTTGGCAAGTTCTAATTAGCAAATTAGCCCAGCCAATTCATCGCATCATCGCCGCTTAGAGTCTGATGCGGCGCGCGAAGATATCGGGCTTGCCCTCGCGGCTCGATACCCAGACCATCAAGTACTCACCGGATTGCCGGGTCGGCACGATCTTCGCCGAATAGTCGCTGGCCTCCGATCGGGTTAACTGGAACACATGCGATGACGGCGACGTTACGCTGCGCGCTAAGATGTCGCCACGCACGCCGGTGCGTCCGGAAGTCCAACTGACAAAGACTTGCCCTTTGTCTTGGTCTTGGAAAACCGCCGGCAGGATGTCGACAAACTTATTGTCGGGATCGCCGAACGACGACACCACCGGCGCCGACCAGACCACGGCGTCGCGCGAAGTCGCGAGCACGACATCGGAACTGCGGTCCTTGTGCAACTCGAGCATCGCCGACCCGCGCCGGTAACGGGTCCAAACTAGGTAATGCTCGCCGCTCGACGCTTGCAGAGCGTGGGGAAAGTCGTCTTCTTCAGAGCTGCGTGTCACTTGGTCCGGCGACAGCCAGGTCTTGCCGCCGTCCAGCGAGCGGGTCATCCAAATGTCGCGGCTGCCCGACCGGCGCGACGACCACAGGATCCGCAAGATACCCTTGGCGTCCTCATAAATCGTCGGTGCCCAATCGATGCCTCGGTTAGTGATCGACTGCGGTTTGTCCCACGTCCGGCCGTCGCGCGAAGCGGTATACCAAACATCGGTGCGGCCTTCTTTTCTTTGTAGTTGGCACCAGACTAGGTGAAATCTACCATCGCGCGTCTGTATCAGCGACGGATAATAATCCTCGGCGGGAACATCATGGATGCGCCGCTCCTCGGACCAAGTGCGGCCGTCCGCCGAACTGCTGATGTACAGATCCACCCGCCCGCGCTGCTTGGAAGACCAGACCACATAAAACCGGCCATCCCGCGCCAAAATCACACTCGGGTCTTCATTTTCCTCAGGGCCTCGGCTCACCCGCACTGGGGCGGACAATACCGGGTCGGCAATCGGTCCCGTATCTAAAACGATCTGCGGTTGGGACTGCGGCAAATGCAGCAGCTGGGGCAGCTGTGCGCAGCCGGCCAGCAAAAATCCGAGCAATAGGGGGGTCGTGGCAAAAATCCACCGAGGTAATTTATTTGTCAATTCTTCGCTCAAGGTTTTATCTCCTCACAGTCCCGCTCCGCGCAGGTCGGCTCGACATCGTAGTCAAGATAGAAATAACCGCGCCAAATTTCTAGCTTCTTCAGTTTGGTTACTCGGGTATCGGCGAAAAACCTGACCATGATTGCCAAAACGAGTTTTCATGGCATCGCCGCCTTGGCTGTGATCGTGGCTCGGTGCCTCTCTAGCCTGCGCAGCTCGCTTGGTACCGGGACTCAGATGAGCACGATCTCCTGACCCGCTTCAGCGCGCGCCATTGACGATCGATAAACAAAACTTGCCACGCCAACTGGCCGCAATCAAACCGATGACCCGCTACCACTCGATGATCCCTCTGGTTCCGGTTGCCGACAAACCCTTATCTCGTGCCCAGCTCCCAGAGAAAAGCCAAAGCAACGATTCGGCCAATCCATAGATCTTTTCCATCAACCAAACTCCTCGATGATGATAACATGACTTTCGAGGGGTGGCTTATTCGGCGTATGATTTGGTTTCCCGCGCCGGTTTGGTTAAAAAACAAATATGTTAGCCATGGTTCTCGACCATCCCAGCAAACCGTTACGAAGAACCTCGGTCGTCAAACCCGATCCCGGCCCAGGCCAACTGTTGATCCAGGTCCACGCCTGCGCCGTCTGCCGCACCGATTTGCACATTGTCGACGGCGAATTGACGGATGCCAAACTGCCGCTCATCCCCGGCCATGAGATCGTCGGCAAAGTGGCGCAACTGGGCGATGGCGTCGTTCGATTTAAAATCGGCGACCGCGTCGGCGTACCCTGGTTGGGCTGGACCTGCGGCACTTGTTCGTATTGCCGAAATGGCCAGGAAAATCTCTGCGACCATGGCAAATTCACCGGTTACACCATCGACGGCGGCTATGCCGAGTACACCGTCGCCGATCAGCGCTTCTGCTTGCCAATTCCCGACGGCTATAACGACGCTGAAGCCGCGCCGCTGCTGTGCGCCGGACTGATCGGCTATCGCAGCCTGGTCTAAGCCGGCAACGGCAAACGCTTAGGCATCTACGGCTTCGGCGCCGCCGCCCATATCGTCGCCCAGGTCGCGCGCTATCAGCAACGCGAGATCTACGCCTTCACCCGGCCCGGCGATGAGGCAGCCCAGCAATTTGCCTTGAGTTTAGGCGCGGTATGGGCCGGCGGTTCGAACCAACGACCGCCAGAGAAACTCGATGCCGCAATCATCTTCGCCCCGGCCGGTGAATTAGTTCCCCAAGCTCTGCTAGCCGTCCGCAAAGGCGGCTCCGTCGTCTGCGGCGGCATCCACATGAGTGACATCCCGTCTTTCCCGTATTCGATCCTCTGGGAAGATCGCACGGTAACTTCCGTCGCCAACCTAACCCGCCGCGACGGTGCAGAGTTCATGGCGCTGGCGCCGCAAGTGCCGGTTCGAACCGAAGTGGAAACTTTTCCGCTGGAAGAAGCCAATGAAGCATTGCATCGACTGCGTGGCGGAAAGATTAAAGGCGCGGCGGTGCTGACGATGGCCGCAGCTAGCGCAGCAACGGTGTGACTTAGACCGCTGTCTGCAGCGGCACGATAACTTCCCGCGCCAAGATTTCCACTTGCGCGCGCCAGCCCTCGAACGGTCCGCCAGGACGCATGATGAACTTGGTCGCGCCGGCGGCTATGTACGCTCGAACTCTGGCGCGGACTTGGTCGGGTGTGCCAAAGGCTGTGAATTCGGTCGTCGGCATATCTGCTCGTGGGCGCATGGAACGACCGCCGATCTCGGCAGCTTTTACGCTGTCGGCAGCAAAATAAAAAGGAATGAGCACGCCATAGTGATCCTCTTCGACTTGCCGGCCTGCATCGGCAGCGTAGCGGCGAATCGATTCAATCCCTCGTTCCACTTCGCCAGCGGAAACTGACGAGACCAGCCAGCCGTCGCCCAACCTTCCCGTTCTTCTAAGCGCCGCTTCGCTGCGCCCGCCGATCCAGATCGGCGGCCCCTTTTTCTGCCAAGGCCGCGGCATGATCGTGACGTCTTGGAGCGAAAAGTATTTACCGGTGAATGTGACGTTCTCTTCAGTCCACAAGCGACGCATGAGTAGGATCATTTCGTCGGTTCGTCCTGCCCGTGTCTTATGATCGACGCCGACGGCTTGCAAGTCTTTGGATTCTTCGCCGCCGAGACCGATGGCTGGAAACAATCTTCCTTGGGAGAGAAAATCCAGCGTCGCGAGTTCTTTAGCGAGGACGATGGGATTGCGCGTCGGCAGCACCAGTGTGCTGGTGCCGAATTTCATCTTGCCCAGCCGGCCGGCCATGTAGGAGAGAAACGTGATGGGTTCGAGGGTTAAGGCCGACGAGACCAGTCGGTCGCTCACCCAAATGGAGTCGACGTCTAGCGTTTCGAAGTAGTCGACCAGATCGAGCACCGCCTCGGGCCGGATGTCGCGGCTCGGCCATTGGCCGAGCTGTATCCCGATGCGGACTTTCATATTTGCCAATTACTTTTCGTAAAGCTTCTTGATGAAACCGCTCTTGTCGAGTTCTTCGACGAAGCTGGCGTCGACGAAATCCTCCGGCTTATATTTGTTGATCTCGGGGCGCGTCGCGGCGAGATATTCGATGCTGGTCCTCATTCCCTTCAGATTGGGATAAGGCGCCGACAAGCGGTGTTTAGCGAACAGTTCCCAGGATTCCTGCGCCATCGGCTCATCGTTTAACCGCAGCATTTTTTTGATGACCCGCTTGCCCAGCTCGGGCTCCTGCTTGAAGCGGGCAATGCCTTCGACATGGGCGCGCATATAGCGCATGACCAGATCGCGGTCCTGCTTGATCTGCGTGCGCGTCGTGGCGATCTCACTCCAGGGGTAGTCAACTTCTTTGAAAAAATCCCACAAGACATGAAAGCCGGCGCGCTGCGCATAGATATAATTGGGATGTGACAGCGTTGACATGGGAATCCGCCCCTGCTGCATGGCGACGAACCGGTCGGCGTCGCTGCCGATCTGCAGCATGGCGAAATCTTTATCCGGATTGAGGCCTTTTTGCCGCGCCAGATACTTGACCAAAAAGTCATTGAGCGAGCCGAAGGTGGTCACCCCGATGGTCTTGCCCTTGATGTCTTCGGTGCGCTTGATGTCCGAGCGCGCCATCAAGTATTGAATCACGCCCGGCATGGTGTGCGCCAAGATTACCATGTCGGAACCGGCGAGCACCGAGCTCATCACGGTGGGCGTGGCGATGGGCGAGATTTGCACGCTGCCGGAGATCAACGCCTTCGACGCGATGCCCGAACCGGCCACCGCCACCGGCTCGACATCGAGGCCATACTTCTCGAAAATTTTCGCTTCTTTGGTGAAATAAATGACGATGTTGCCCATGCTGATGGCGGGCACGCCGACTTGAACCTTCTTGAGGCCGCGGGACTGTGCAGTGATCGTCGATGGCAGAGTGATCAGAATCGCCAGCAATAGCGCTGGCCGAATGCGCCGTAGATGCATAACTCAAACCTCCGTCGAAATGCCGGTCTTTAGTGGCATTTAGTCCTGCCTTGAATGGCTTGTCAATGTTGTTTTCCGGCGTTGACAAAGCCCGGTGGATTGAAATAAGTCAAAAGCATCATGTTACCGAATTTACCGAGAGAAAATCTGTTGGAGCTGTGCCGGCGGATGTTCGTCATCCGCCACTTCGAAGAGAATCTCGTGGCGCTGCACGACCGGGGCGTGTTCGGCGGCCACTACCATCTTTATGTCGGCCAAGAGGCCACCGGTGTGCCGGCGCTCGCTTGCCTGCGCGCCGACGACTATCTCTTCACCACGCACAGAAATCATGGCCATCTGCTCGCCCGCGGTGTCGAGCCGAAAAAGCTCTTCGCGGAAATCTTGGGCCGCGTCGACGGCTTGAATAAAGGCAAAGGCGGGTCGTTTCACTCGGTCGCGCCGTCGCTGGGATTTCTCCATAGCTCAGGGGTCGTTGCCGGCATCATTCCGCTGTCCACCGGCACCGCCTACGCGTCCAAAGCGCAGAAGAACGGCCGCCTCACGGTTTGCCTGTTCGGCGACGGCTCGCTTGAAGAAGGCGCCGCGCCGGAAGCGTTCAATATCGCCTCGCTGTTGAAATTGCCGCTGCTGTTTCTCTGCGAGAATAACGGCAAATACGGCACCGGCCGCGCGGTGGCGGCGGCGCAATCGAGTTCCATGGCCGCCTATCCGCTCACCGATCTGCCGAAAGCATATAAAATCCCAGCGCAACAGATCGATGGCATCGACGCCGGCTTGGTGCACGCGACGATCTCGGAAGCGGTGGAGAAAATTCGCCGCGGCGAAGGGCCGCAATTTGTCGAAGCGCAGACGGTGCGCTATCCCGGCAGCGCAACCAACTGGCCGACCGTGCCGGCGCCAACGGACACAGCATTGGCGTGGGACGTCAGCCAGGTGCCGGAGAATGCTCGCGAGTGGTACCGCAGCGCCGATCCATTATTGGTTTATGTCCGCGAGTTGGTCGAGGCGAACCAAGCTAAGCGCGATGAAATCGCCGCTCTCGAAAGCCAGGTTAAATCCGCAATCGCCGCCGCCGTCGACTTCGCCGTTAACAGCCCTTACCCTCAACCGGAAGAAGCTGAGAGAGACTACTTCGCCAAGAGTCCACTATGAGAGAACTTGCTTACTACGAAGCTAAATTCGAAGCCCTTAACGAGATCATGACCGGCGATGAGCGCGTCCATCTGATCAACGGGACTTTCCTGAGCTTGAGCCCGCACCGTCACGTCTTTCAAAACCTGCAAAAAAAATTCAGCGCGCGGATGTTTGCGCCGCCGATATCCGAGTTGGGCTTCTGCGGTCTCGCCACCGGCGCGGCGATGGCGGGACTCCGCCCCATCGTCGATTTGAGCACGGGTAGTTTCATCTATGAAGCCTGGCCCCAGGTCGCCAACGAAGCTGCCAATGCTTACTCCATGTCCGGCGGCCAGACCCGCGTGCCGGTGGTGTTCCATCTATTTCACGGACTGCGCGGCGGCGGCGCGGCGCAGCATTCGGGCAGCCCGCAAGCGATGCTATGGAATGTTCCCGGATTGGAAATCGTCATCCCCTCGTCGCCGCGCGATGTCAAAGGATTATTGAAAACTGCCGTCGCCAGCGACAACCCAACAATCTTCGTCGATCATACCCGGCTTCTGGACGTCCGCGGCGATGTGCCTGAGAACGATAAACCGATTCCATTCGGCGTCGCCGACGTCAAACGCAGCGGCAGTGATGTGACGGTGATTGCGACTTCCTACACCGTCCAAGTCGCCCTCCAAGCCGCCGCGAAACTCGCCAAGGAAGGCATCGAAGTTGAAATCGTCGACCCGCGCACCTTGGTGCCGTTCGATCTCGCGACGATTTTATCGTCGGTGGAGAAAACTCATCGGGTGGTCATCGCCGACGAAACCCATCAGAGCTGCGGCGTCGCCGCCGAGATCGCCGCGCGCATCGCCGAGAGCGGTTTCGACAGGCTCAAAAGTCCCATCCGCCGGGTCTCGACCCTCGACGTGCCGGTGCCCTACAGCCCAGGTCTCGAAGCCCATATTGGCCCATCCGAGGCGCGCATCATGGACGCCGTGCGCGCCGCGCTGGCGTAAAAACTGATCCGCGTTCTTGAAATCTCCGATGACCTGCCGAATAGCAGTCATGCGGCTCGCTTTGAGTCATGGCTAGTAAGAAAAATAACTCCAAGGAAGTAATCGCTCTGCTGCGCCGCATGTGGCTCATCAGAGCGTTCGAAGAAAAAGTCTCCGCGCTCTACGCTGAGCGGCAGATTGTCGGCTTGCTCCACTTGGGCATTGGCCAAGAAGCGGTCGCCGTCGGCGCGCTGAGCTTATTGCGCGATGACGATTTGGTCTATGGCGGCCACCGCTCCCATGGCCACGCCATCGCCAAGGGCGCGGACATAAATAAATTAATGGCCGAGATCGCCGGCCGCGCCACCGGTTACTGCGGCGGCAAGGGCGGCTCGATGCATATCGTCGCCAAAGAGTGCGGCTTTATCACCGCCACCGGCGTGGTCGGCGGCACCATTCCGCTCGCCCTCGGCGCAGCCTTTGCGGCGAAGGAAAGAAAAAAGCGCCAACTCGCGGTGGTCTTCTTCGGCGACGGCGCTGGCCAATCCGGGCCGTTTCACGAGTCCCTCAACATCGCCAGCCTCTGGCAACTGCCGGTGATTTTTGTTTGCGAAAACAACGGCTACGCCGAGTTCACGCCGCTGTCGGCGCACACCAAGATCGAGCGGTTGGCGCAGCATGCCAAGACTTATGCAATTCCCGCCGACACCGTCGACGGCAACGATCTGTTTGCCGTGCGCGAGGTAATGTCGCAAGCCGTCGACCAATGCCGCGCCGGCAAAGGCCCGGCGTTCGTCGAATGTCTGACTCAGCGCATGCGCGGCCACTATGAGGGCGATCCAGCCAAGTACCGCGAGTTGTCCCAGCTCGCCGAATGGAAGAAGAAAGATCCCATAGCCCGGGTTGCTCGCGTCTTAAAGAACCAGAAAGCGCTCACCGACAAAGAACTGGCAGCGATGGAAAGCGAAGCCCAGGCGCTAGCGGAAAAAGCGGCGGCATTCTCTTTATCGTCGCCGTGGCCAGCAGAAATCGAAGTCGATAGCCAAGTGTACGCAGCGGCATCATAAGATCCGAATGTAGGGGCGCATCACGATGCGCCCTCCGATGGAACCACAACCAACCATGCCCGAACAAACCTATCTCGATGCGATCCGCAGCGGCCTCGAAGAAGAGATGCGCCGCGATCCGGCTGTCTACATCTTCGGCGAAGATGTCGCCCTCGGCGGACCCTTCGGCGTCACCAAGGGTTTGGCCGAAACCTTCGGCGCCAACCGCACGGTCAACACACCCATTAGCGAAGCCACCGTCATGGGCCTTGCCATCGGCACCGCCACCGCCGGCCTGCGCCCGGTGATCGAGATCATGTTCATCGATTTTATCACCCTGGCGATGGATCAACTGATCAATCACGCCGCCAAGCTGCACTATATGTCGGGCGGGCAGTTGAAGATTCCACTCACCGTGCGCGTCCAGTGCGGCATCAGCGGCGCCATGGGCGCGCACCATTCGCAAAGTCTGGAATCATGGCTTGCCCATGTGCCGGGATTGAAAGTCGTCATGCCGGCCAATCCCGCCGACGCCAAAGGTTTGTTAAAATCGGCGATCCGCGACGATAATCCGGTAGTGTTTATTGAACATCGCGGTCTTTATTGGAGCAAGGGCGAAGTGCCGGCAAACGAACAGAGCGTCGCCATCGGTAAGGCCGCGCTGATGCGCGAAGGGACAGATCTCACCATCGTCGCGCTGTCCAGCATGGTAGCGCCGGCGCTGGCCGCAGCGAAAGAATTAGCAGCAGAAGGAATCTCGGTAGAAGTCATCGACCCACGGACGATTTCGCCGCTCGATATCGAGACCATCGCCAACTCGGTGAAGAAAACCAGCCGCATGATCGTCACCCATGAAGCGGTCGAACATGGCGGTATCGGAGCGGAAATCGTCAGCCGGGTGCAGCAGGAAGTTTTTTACTATCTCGATAGCCCGATCGTCCGGGTCGCCGCCCCATTCGCACCGGTGCCGGCCGGACCGACGCTGGAAAATAAGTTTTTGCCGAACCAAGAGCGCATCGTCGCTGCGTGCCGCCGCGCGATCGCGCCAAGCTAGATTTACGTTTGCCAGGTCAACGACAAGACCAGGCCACGCCGCTTTTGGCAAATCTTTAACTACTCGCTTCGACGCTTTCTCTCCCGCGCGACGTCGGCGCACAAAACGTCGAAGAGTTTCCCCTGCCCGATGGGCGTTCTCGCATCGACTATCCGGCACGCCCGACCTTTGTACCCGCGCTTATCAAATCGCTGGGCATGAACCGCCGGCCCGGTTCCGATTTTGAAATCGAACCGCGCTGGACCGCCATGGCGCAAGACGGCCTCGACAGTCAGGATTCCTGACAACTCGCGATTTTATTATGATGTCAGCGTCGCCATGGGCGATGTGGTAGCCGGGGTTACAACCGAGCCATCTCGATGAGCCTCCCAGGCGGCTGACCGAGCCAATCTGCATGACAGGTTCTCAGCACCGCCACCGCAATCGATCATATTTTTACGCTTGTCATCACTGGCATGACTTTGACAACTGCCGCCTGTCAACGTTCACCACGGTCAATTTTCCCCTGATACAAATATTCCGCAAAGTCGGTACTTTACAACGTGTGTTTGCCATTAAAAGAGGTGGCATAATCCTTGCTTTAGAGTCTACTCAGTTTGACAGGAGGCTTGAAATGGAACCGGCAGCAGCAACAAGCTCAAAAATTATCGCTATCGAACGCAAAGAATTCCGCGCCGTCAAGTGCGAACAATGCGGTGCCAAGATGTATCCCAAATCACTGTTGCAAGCACACCTGAGCAAACACCGACTGCACCAACGCTGGCTCAACAGTGAACTGCGCAAGCTGCAAGACACATTCTCGCGCATGCGCAACATCGCTTAATTAAGGTTCTGCGAACTTCCCCACAGGGGGAAGCTCCTCCCCGACCAACCCGCGCCCGCCCCCACTGGCGCGGGTTGGTCCCCCTCCCAAAACCAAAAAGATTCGGAATTTACTCGAAGAACGCCCCTTCGATCAGTTTAGGTTTGGCCACACCTTGCTCATGGGCACGACCTGGAACCGCCGAACCGTCGGGATTGAGCCGCTGGTCGGCCTTGTCCGGCCCGGCGCCGATGCGCGCCATGACCAGCGGCGTCTGGCCGGAATTGCAGAACTGATAGTAACTGCCCGCAGGCAACACGACCGCGTGATTTTTGGTCGCCGTCAGCACTGTTTGGCCGTCGCGTTCGGTGTTGAATTGCGCCATGCCGTCCAAGACCACAAAGATATGATCTTCCTTGGTGTGCGCGTGCAGGGCATTCTCGCCGATGCCAGGGGCATAGCAGTGAATTCGCAGCGTCATCAAATCGGTTTCGGCGAGCATGAAGCGGGTATGGCCCTCGCTCACCAGTTGAGTTTTTAATTGCACGACTTGCGCTTTTGGATCCATAGATTCTCCTTTGCCGAATAGGTTTAAACACCGCCGATCTTAGGATAGACGCGGCGCCCACTGCAAGGCGCATGCGTAGATCGGTTCATGGTCACCGGCAAAATTGCATAATTGGTTGCAAATCTCGCCTGCCTCGGCTTATCTGAAAGGTTCCAAATACCGAGACGTAACTTGACACCGCTGTTCGCTGAAGTCTTCGCAATTTTTTCCGCCATGGGTTGGGCATCGGACTCCATTTTGGTCCGCTACGGCCTGCGCAAATCGAATATCTTCGCTGCCATGTTCGTGAGTTACGCGGTCTCGGTCACCTGCATGTGGAGCTATCTCATCGCCACCACCTCGCTCGAGTTTCTCAAGTCTCCGGTGATGATCTACTACGTAATCAGCGGTTGCATCCAGCCACTGTTCGCCCGCGCGCTGTTTTACCAGGGCATCACGCGCATCGGCGTCGCCCGGGCCGGACCGCTGCGCGGTATCGAACCGCTGTTTGCCAGCGCCATCGCTGTCGTTTTCTTGCACGAGCGGCCGGGCTGGCTGGTTTTTCTCGGGACGATTCTCATCGTCGCCAGCCTCTGGCTGATTTCGGGAAAGCAGCAAGGCGACACGAGATGGCGCGTGATCGATGCCCTCTTTCCGATCAGCGCCGCGCTAATTTCCGCCATCTCCCAGACCCTGCGTAAACAAGCGTTGGCGATTGTTCCCGATCCCATCGTCGCTGTGGCGATGGTGACCTCGGTATCGCTGATACTTTTGATCGGCTTTGTTCTGGTGACCCGAAGAACCCATCAACTGCGCTTGGAGCGCGGCGGTTTTCTGTTCTTTTTTTGCGCCGCCAT
>Ga0184628_10001601_pt1 | contig 11186 bp, 22 predicted proteins | sample PLM4_5_b1_FD_133149 | JGI IMG/M metagenome (GOLD analysis project Ga0184628, IMG submission 133149) | Groundwater sediment microbial communities from an aquifer in East River, Colorado, USA - PLM4_5_b1 | ecosystem: Environmental > Terrestrial > Soil > Riparian zone | place: USA: East River...
AGCCGAAGCTGTCCCCCGGTATGTCCCCGTGGGTGGGGGGTCGTTTTCTACTCGGAAATCTTTGCCCAGTTGGTCTCAAGGCCTCACGTTCGCAGTGTGGGCTTTCTTTTGAACGGATAAGTCCGTATGTCTCAAGGACCTGCAGACTCACTGTCTTCGGGACGAACTGGACTGGGAACTAATACCCAACTTTCACGCCTCAATTGGGTCGCTGGACCAGCCGATGCGTGATTTTCACGCGCTCGATGCTCGCTCACTGCTCGGCAGCTTCTGCCTCGGTAGGTGCTTCTACTGAGTCCGCGAAGTGTGGAGTTACGGCATTGCGCCTCTGAACTTCTTCATTCGCCTCAGCCACAAGCTTATCGGTGACTGGTCCAAGCTGCTGTGATGGGTCTGATAGGTGCGCGATGATGGCCGAGTGCAGGTCATTGGTGTTCGGGCCCTTGCCGCTTCCGCCTTCAGACTCGGTCCGTTCGGTGATGGTGTCACCAAGCGCAATATAACTCATTCGATGACAGGCCTCTGCGGCGCCGGCCATGTCCACGAAAAACTTGGCGCTCAACTGCATTGCTCCGTCTCTGGTCCGCACGCTTGCCCGGCTCATCAGGTCCTCAACACTCATGTTGGTCACCTCGGTCAGCAGCCTGTTGAGCTGCTGTCGGATGCACTGAGCCTGCACGAAGCACAGGGCCCTGTTGGTCGCGCGTTCGAAGTCGCCGGGCCGGCCACTCTTGGACATCAGCGACACGCGCCGCAGCTTGTCGGCCCAGCCCTCGGCTTCCGCAAGCTCTCGCACCTGCTTGGGCTCGAGGTCCAGTGCAGCCGCTGTCCGGTCCACGTCACCAACGAAGGTCATGAAGGCCAGGAAACACTGACTCACGTCCACCTTGTTCTTGTCGATGATGCGGCTCACTGCGACTCTCCTTCGGGTGGTGGCCCCTTCGGTTTGTTCTGTTGCCACCACAGCCGGCGCTCGGCGGCACGTCTCACGCGCTTCGACTCGGTGAAAAGCTGCTTGGCCTTCTCGCTGGCACCGCTGAAGAGGTTCGCCTCGTGGTCCTCCGGTATGTCTTGAGGACCTGATGTCGGTTCGTTCACTATCTCAAGAGGGTCTCTATCCTGGACTTATGTCAACGCCCAACTTTTCGCTGTCCAAAATTAAAAGGGCGCAAGCCTCAACTACCGTCCCGTATGTCCTGGGGTCCGAGAGTCCAGGCGCCAAAACCGAGGGGTGAGACATAAGAACCACGTCACTCTTCTACCTGTATGTATTATATTTTAGTCACAATAGCGTATAGTATGTATATAGAAAAAGAAAGACAGTTTACTGACGTCGTTCTTATGTCCCTACCCTGCCTCGCGGAGGTTAAGTGCGATGCCGCCCTCTCCGGAATTAACTGTCTCCATAAGTTGACGTGGAGCACCTCGGTCACATATATTTGGGACGTGCAAAGTAAACTCAACTCTCGAGACCTGCCGGTATCCTCACAGTTCCGTCACGTTTACTACTCCGTCGCGGCTGGCAACACACCACACCACTTCCGCTTTTCCGTCAGCTCCGATGTGTTCAAGGACCCGAGCGTGTTCGGTCGTCCCGTCGGTGTGTTCAACGCGGACTGCTACGGCTACACGCCGCAAGACCCGAGCGACACGCGCATGAGGGTCAAGCTGAGTGAGGACTCGAACACCAAGCGGCGTTTTCCACTGGCCACTGGATTCAAGGACAAGGCGGAGGCGGCTGTTGAATGTGATTTTTGGAAGCTGGTCCTCCGAAGGAAGTATTTCCTCGAAATTCCCTGGTCACACGGGACCTACGAGGCCTTTATTGAAGCGGCGCATTTCGCACAGAGAGACCCGCTTGCCGAGCTGGAGGATGAATCACGGTGGACACACGAGCTGGTGGACTTCATCAATGAGCATCAGGCCAAGCTGCTGCAACATCGTGATGCACACAAGCCCGAGCTGGACCTGGATGAGTGGGAGAAGGCCGCAAAGAAGCTACCCAGTCGCGCCCTTTTCGTATGGGTGCAACAGGTGCGAGCAGCACAGCGAGAGCTGGAGCAATTCGAGGCGAACACACGGGGGATGGAGGATCGCCTGAAAACCCTGCTCAAGTATTACACCAGCATTCGTGACGCACGCAAGCCTGAGTGTCTCGCCGGCAAGTTTGCTGGCCGTGTGATGGGCCTGAACACCGTGATTCAGTCAGGCATACAGGCGCATTCCAGTATATCTGGACTTCTGCAAGACATGGATAAAGAGCAGGCGCAACTCGAGTCCGCCCTGAACACGTTAACCAACAGCCGTCCGCCGGCTATCCCCGACAGCGATAGCGGCACACCGATGCACTACCAATCCAACGTGTCATAGCTATGCCCACCACACCCAAGCAACCCTGGACCAACAAGCAAATCCTGCTGGACAAGCGCATCGCCGAGATGAAGGAATACATCAGGACCTCACACCTCAACGTCCGAGCGCGTCAGCGCGCCATTGCCAAAATCAAAACCGAAATCCGGCGCATCAAGCTCGGAAAGTTTTAACTATGAAAAAACCCACACCACCAAAACGTAAAACTACGCGCCCTCTGTTGCCCACCGCGAGCAACATCGAGAACATCAAGAACCAGTTCAAGCAGCACGCCTCCAACAAGGTCGTGGTGCAAGGCGCTGATTATTCCAAGCAGCCTGAGAAGGAAGTGAGTGAGGAACAGTTGCATCAGGAAGCGAAGCAGCAACGCTTTTACCCGTTCCCTGTGAGTGGGCTCATCTGCGAGTGGGTCACCAACCCAACGCGGCCCGGCATCTTTGTGGTCTGCGTGAACCTGGAAGGGGACGCGACCAAGGAACCGAAGCCCGGCTTTTTTGCAACGTGCCGTCAGGCGGAGGTTGCCCAGATGCTGTGCGACGGGGTGAACTTCCTTTTCAAGTGCCAGAAGGAGATGGAAACCGCCAGATTAGCGGGTGAAGCAGCGGGTGGGGCGGCGGCGGTTTTTTCTCCCGTTGTTCTTCCCAAGAAGTGAAGGTCTACAGAGTTGACATTAACCCATCACCTGCTGTAAATTCAAAATCATGAAAATTGAAGTCTTTTCGCCACCACCACCCACATCTGAAACCCCTATTACCTACCCCGTCCTGATGGAATATAGTGGCCCAGGCCATATCCGGGGAGAATTGGTGTTCCTTTTCCTGTCCGAATCCATGGGCATCGTGCTTCGCGCTGGGCCGGGTGATGTGTGGAAAGTTGGTGAGTTCAGCGGCTCGTTAACGAGCTGTAAGGCTCCGGGTGTCTGGAGACAGATGCGACCCGAGGAAAAGGTCACCCTATCCAATTTGTAAACATGAACGCACAACAAAGATTCCGTCACCTTCTGGAGAATTCACAGGCGCTTTGTGCCGCTGGCCCCGACAAGATGCCCTATCTATGCGTCATCGGGACGCAGGACTTCGATGAGTTGAGGGCTGAAGTTGAGAGCCTCTATGAGCAGCGGGACTACCTGTCACGTATTGAAGACAGACTCGCCAATGAGTGGGACCCTCTCAACCCGTCATGCGAACAGTTCTCTGCGCTGAGGGAAAGAATTGAGCAGGAAGAATTCGGAAGGGAGCAGGCATCCACCCTTGACACTCCCGCCGCCTCTCCAATCATTGCAGAAGTGGGGGCCTCTCTGGACCCGAGGCAGAAGGCTTCCCTGACAGAGTGGTTTGAGTATTGTGGATGCAGATGCTTCCGCGCCCTGAGTGGGCTTCGGGGATTCTGGTTTGCATGAGCACCACCGACACCGCCGACAAGCTGAACGCGAAGCTTCTACCCATCCCAACCGCGCAACGATTGGATGTCTTTGTGTGTGACGGAGTTCCCGATGAAGCTCTTGCGCGCTGGCAATCGCAGGCCGGTGCTTCCGCTTTCCACCGCCCAGTCGATTGCCACAGGTCGGCAAGCTCGCCGGCAAGCTTTTGTGGGATTGTGTTGTTCGTTAGCGGTGCCCAGGGCTGCCTAGACTTTTCAACCTCGGCGATGCTTAAGCCCTTTTACGCGCGGGCAGGCAGTGAGACCAACGCCTTCGAGTGGCAGCCCATCGAGAAAAACTTTGTGAGGCGTGGTCAGGACTGGTTCAACGAACGGAGACCGAAATAATTTATGGCATACAAAACTGGAGCAAAGGGGAACAGTCGCGACTTCGGGGTCAGTGGACCTGGGAAAGGAAGCGCGGACCGCACCACCAACCGAAGCGCTTACGTCAAGCATTTCAGCAAAATCAAATTCACAGGTGGGGTGAAATTCGTGAAGATGGGCAACAAGCTCATCAAAAAATACTCGTAATATGACTGAGACAATCGAACAAATACTACAAGCGGCCATAATCCTCTTGGGTTTTTCCGCAGGGGGTTTCTGGGTCCTCTCCGTCGAGACCCGCATACGTTCGCTTATCGAGCTTCTGGTGGACCTGAAACGGAAATGAGTTCCGAGGGACCCTTTCAACCACAGCCACCGAAGGGACTCGACGAAGATGTCGAGCCCCGAGCCAGGCAGTTGAAAAAGGTTCTGTGCGCCAAATGCAAGGAAGGTATTTGGTGGGACGGAGACTGCGCGCTGTGGTGTGAAAACAAAGAATGCACCGAGGTTGGGCGCGTATATTGGAACGCCGACCTCAAGTTGAAAAAACAATGAGCTGGGCGCACACTCGTTCACCACGGGGAACACTGCCTGATTGGTTATCAGTAGTTATTCTAATCTTCCTTTTCCTTTATCTCCTTAACAAAATCATACAATGATGAACTGGATAACACTTCTTCTAATACTGGCCCTCGTGCTGCTCATCAAAAAATATCTCGAAGAGAACGGACTGCTGTGAGCGAATCAAAGAGGCTCGCCAAGAAAATAATCGCAAAGCTTTTCCACGATTTGCCGGGCTTCGACTCCCTGTGGGAAAACACCAGCGGTGAGGTGCAGCGCGACATTGCGAAGCGCCTAGAGGAAATGCTGGACGATACCGTAGCGCCCGGGTCCGACAAACCGTAGAAATACGGACTTGCCCTGTGCCGGCGCGGTGGTATGTTGTCGGCATGAGAAAACACCAGTTCACTAAGAAGGACATCGGGGCATCGGTTGTGTTCAAGGACCTTAACGGAGACAGCTATAGCGCGACCGTGGTTGAGGTCGCCAGCGATTTCCTTCGGGTCAGGTATCTTAGCTTGGCCCCCATCGGCTGCTTCAAACCCGTGTGTCCCGTGCGTCATGCCGTCGTGCCCCGTGCTGAGTGGGCCTCCCGGCTCACGTTGTTTCCCGCGGACTCCAAGTTTTTCGTCATCTCCTGAATCCCATGAACACCCACACCGTCACCCTTTACTTCGCCAATCCCGGGGACGCCGCTTGGTTCGCCAGATGCGCCGCCGACAGCGTCAAGATTCAAGACCGGCTTGACCCGTGCCGGGCCGGCATCATGCAGGACAGCCTGTCCAAGGCCTTTCGGGTCACCCGGGCGGTTGAAGAGGCCGAGGGGGCACATTCACCCATGAAAGCCAAAACCCTTGAGGAGATTCTCGGAAAAGACGAGTTGGAGCGCCGCCTACGGGTTGCGGAAGACGCGGAGAAACAGGCGGAGCTGGAGCGCGAGTCTGAGATTGAAGCCGAGACCGAACCCACAAGGCCCATCAGGCAGCCCGCGAATACTTGAAATTTTTTCTTGCACTCTCGCCAACCTGTGGCACATTCACCCATGAGCGAAATCATTCAAAGCCAAGTCGTCACCAAAGCTGAACTCGAGGCCTTCGTCGCCGCCGTGTCGGCCCGCCACAACGCTGGCCTGCGCGCCGCGTATCCCGATTGCGAGCTGAACTGGGAAACCATTAGCGCTCAGCCCGGGCGGAAGTATGCCCGGCTGGTCACGGCGTTCAACGGCGAGTCTCGGTCCGCCTTCGCCTTCGTGGACCTGTCCAACGGAGACATCCTGAAGTGCGCCGGCTGGGGGATTCCGGCCAAGCACGCGCGCGGCAACATCCGCGTGGGCGACGCCTCCAACCTCTGGAACGGTGCGTTCATCAACAACGGCGGGGGACTGTTCACGGCGTATCTCCGCTGAGGGGCCTCATGAAAGACTTCCTGCGATTCCCTTACCACCTGGGCCAGACCGTAAACATCCAAGGGCACAGGTTTGTGGTGTGCGACATCTGGAGCGAGACGCTTGCGGATGGTCGCGAGGCCTACCGCTGGCGCGGGTTCTGCACGCCTGATCGCTGCAATGACGGCATCCGGAACACCAGCTACAACAACCACAAGTCGGTGTATGGCGGGCTTCTCTTGACACCAACTCAACCTGTGCGACGTTAACTCATGAACAAAAAATTCGACGTGGTTTGGAGCAAGGGGAGGATTCGATTCAACGACATCAACGTGCCAGGCCATGACGTGGAAGAGGCAATCGCGGTGGTCCGCGCGCGGCACGGGTCCGCGATGGTGGAGAGCATCGTCTCGGTTACGGAATACATAGCGCCTTGCAATCGTCCCGGGTATCGCTGGTGACCAACCAATCAAAACTTTTATGAAACTAAAACTATTTTTCATCTGGCTGTTGTGCGCGGCGTCCGCCTGGGCCGCTCTATCCGCTCCTCCACCGTCGTTTAAACACCTTCCGGACTACATGGTGAGGATGCACTGTGACCCATTCAGCCGGGACGCGCTAAGGATGCTGCAAAAGCAGGGAATTCCGGCGCACCGCATCGTCTACGGGTGGCAACAGATGGGTGGACTACGTAGTCACCATGCCGCCGTGTTGTTCCAGTGGGAGGGCAAGTTTTACTTCATGGACAACGACCGGCAGGCGCCGCGATTGGTGGCGGGAAAAACCGACTGGGGCTGCGTCAATCGAATTAGCGGGGACTTTTACACGATGTGCTGGATGTGCAATGACGACCATGAGAGGCAGGCCCCCCGGAAGATGGCGGACCTTTTTGCGCCGGCCCCGGCGTGGATGAAGACCATCCAAGAATCTCGTTGACATCCCGCCTGGAGCCAAACTTCTTTGTTGTTATGCCCAAGGCTCATGCGCTGGCCCAACGAAAATGGAGGCGGGAGAACCCCGCTGCATCCCGAACAAAGGCCCGTCTTAACGCGGGACAAAACCAAACCTAAAAACCATGCCCCTCTCTTTCATCGTTGGATTCTATCGGGTTCCCGGAGTGCCGGAAACTGTCACCGTTGAAGCCCCGCTCACTGGCATTGCCAAGCGAGACTATGACAATCTCTACCTCGAGCTGAAGAAGCAGTTTCCCAAGCTGCTCCCCGGGGAGGCGCGGAGGACCGGCTCTTGTATCGAGACCCGCGAGGACGCCCCTCAGTTTTTGAACCCCTATCCGGGCATGACCCTGCGCCAGCTTTTCATCGAGACCCCGACCGCCGACGGAACCGGCGCGGAGGCCTTCCGCGAGATTGGCACGGTGTTCTTCGAAGGCGCAGCCCACGACGTGTTGCTGCGCTACCTGCAGGACAAGGGCATGGTCGGACTGACCCTCAAGGACCGCATGACGCGGAACGCAACGCGATTTTCCAATCAGGTTAACGCCAGCATTCCCGTGGAAAACCTGCCCACCATCATCCAGGAAATCCTCGGCAGCGAGAGCCGCGAGCTGGCTCTACGGTTGAAGAAGCACCCGCAAGAGCTGCCCCAGGGGCCGCGCAAGACTCCCCCGGCACCTAAACGCGTAACCGCACCGGTGTTCACTCCGCCCGAGCACCTGCCCGCCCCTAAGGCTCCGAAGGTTGCGAAGACTCCCGAAGCCGATAAGGCCCCCGTTAAGTGAAGTTTTGCTGCAACAAATTCTGCCCTCTGCATGGTGTGGAAATCGCTGGCCCAGAATTTGATTGTGTGGACTATATCGCGGCGAATGGCAACAAGGTTCGAACAAACCGCCATACAATCTGTCGGGATGACGGGGTGAAGTTTGACCTGTGCTCGACATGTGCGTATATTGTGGCGCTAGTAAACGAACCAATCAAATGAACAACTCATCCACTGATACCGACGTTAGGGACCCTGACCTTTGTCTTGAAGTCGAGAAGGACCTGTTCGACCCGAAGACGAAAGCCACCAACCACGAGCGCAAGGTCGCGGCTCGCCGACGCTCCAAGAAGTATCTCGCGCGCCAAGCACCTCGGAATCGGGACGAGAAATACATCGAGAAGCTGGGCACGCTCACTTTCCATCAGTTGATTCGCCGGCTTAAGCAGGCTGCTCGTGTGTCCTCGCATCTCAAGCACCTGATTGCGCGCTCAGAAAGTTATACCGCCGGCAAGTATCGGCCCCTGCACGACTACACCCTGATGTGCTTCGCGCGCATCCAGACGGAGATTGAATTCCGAACCAAGTCGCGAGAGGAAAACCCCCTATGACCCTGGAGCAAATCCGCGAAATTCTTCGCACCGTCTCCGTTCAAGAGACGATGATGCCGAACACTATGTTTGTGAGGGGGCTCACGCTGCCCCAGCTTCGTGAAATCGTTTTGCTCGCCCAATCCCAGCTCTGCGAACTTGAGTGCCGTGTCCCAGTTACCGAACCCAACAACCCGTCGTGATAACCTCCCCACAGCTTAGCGAATACCGGACCGACTATTTCCGGTCGTTCGCGGAGAGTCACGACCTCCAAATCGAATGGCACCTCCCGTCACTCATGCCCTACGAACCCCAGCAGACATCAGGAAAGAGATTTGTCCCGAGGGAGAACCCCCAGGGTATCGTCTTGGGACCACCCAAGGACCGGCATGGTCTAGTTCGGAGTGGTTCTTAATTTGGTTAGCCCTTTCACATCACCGTGAAGACCTGCTACCCAAAATTAAATCACTCTTCCGGAAAGATTAAACGCGATGAATTATAAAAAGATTTTGTTCTGTGGTTTCGGGAGGGCAGGGAAAGACGCCGGGGCAATTTTCCTAGGCCGCGTCACGCAGCTCCGCTACGCTGGAAGCTTCTCTTGGGCAGGCCTGCCTCATATGGCCCGCGTGCTCGGGGTGCATCCCTGCCAAGCATGGGAAGAGAGGCGCAAGAACCGCGAGCTGTGGAAGCAAGAATTGGATTTCATCCGCACCACGGACCAATGCTTCCTCGCGCGCCTAGTTGTGGAGTCCGGAGACATCGCCGCCGGCCTGCGCGACATCAAGGAGATTCAGGCCGTCAAGGCTGAAGGCCTGTTTGACCGCATCATCTGGATTGACAGGCCTGGAATCCCCGTGGACCCCACGGTGACCTACGGGCCCGAGGACTGTGATGAAGTGCTTCTCAACGACGGGACTCTCGAGCAATATCACGCCAAGCTTTTCGAGTGGGCCGTGAATAATCTTCTCCCTCTGAAGAAAACGAACGAGACCGTGGAGCTTTTCCGGCAGTCGAGATTCTACGCCTTCGCACAGTGAAAATCGGAACCAAGTCATTGCTGTTTGGCTGCCATCAGTTTCTGTGGCACCCTTTAACCGTCGCGCTCGCATACCGAAAGCTTTTCCGCCAGTGGCCCGACTTGGTCGGATGGCTCTGTATTGTCTTTCATGACGTTGGCTACTGGGGCCGCGGAGACATCGACGGCAAGGAGGGCAAGCTTCATCCTTTACTGGGCGCTCAGCTCGTAGGCAAGCTTGTATACTGGTGGAGTAGGCTGCGAGGCAACAAAGAATTCTCTTCTTGCCTCATCGGGGCCGAGGCCGCGCACCGATGCATATTTCACAGCGGCTCCCTGGCGCGCGATAACGGCGAGGCCCCGTCTGACATCTGTTGGGCCGACAAGTTTTCCCTGTTCATCGAACCCGAATGGTTCTATTTGCTCCGCACTCGCCTCTCAGGAGAGATGCTCGAGTTCAAGCACCACGCCATTGATAGCGGACATGTTCCCGCCACCGCAACGGACCGCGAGTGGCTGCATTGGTTCAAGGGTCACCTGCTGACCCGGCCCGAAATCAGCAATTTACTTCAGGACCAGTCTTTGGTCCGAAATCACTATCTCCTGCGACATTCACCCCGCGTGTTGAAAGGCTGGATAAACCAGTTTGAAAAAACTAATCGCGAGTCTTCTGCTCGCAATAACCCTGCTCGGAACCGCACAAGCTGACAACGAAACCCACGACCGCACAACCGTCATCTACTGGAGAGACCTATCTGCAACCGTCGGAGAATGTCTGCTATGGCAGATGCCCAATGAAGATGCTGAATCAAATCTGTTGCTCGGTCCTGAGGATGCCTACTACATTTCTCCGACTCAGACGCAAATTGATTCGATGGTTGCCTTCGCCCTCGCCCACAAGGAGTGGACCCCGTATGTCAGTGAGGCCTGGGATTGTGATAACTTCGCCCGCGAGTTCAAGTATTGGGCGGATGTCTGGGCCCTTAGACACTTCAAAGCTGAGGTGGGGCTCACGGTCGCCGTGGCCTACGTTCGACTCGAGGGAGACATCTCAGAAATTTTTCCGGGAGAAGATGCCGTCCCACTGGCTTACCATGCGATGATTACGATTCGCCGCAACGACGGTCAGTGGTTTTTCCTCGAGCCGCAGAACGGGCGCATCGTTCCTGTTGATGGTCTGCTGTGCTTGGGCTCCGTGAAGGTTCTCAAAATCAATCTGTGAATGAACGCCGCCGGGCTGAAGCCCCACCAGGGACCAGCCGCGGAGCACCTGCTTGCGTGCATCAAGCGCTACGGGGCCGCGCTCGACGGCTCCGACATGGGAACTGGGAAATCTTATGTGGCCGGTGCCGTGCTGCGGGAGCTGAACCTGCCCACGCTGGTGGTTTGCCCCGATGTCGCGAGGCCCGGCTGGCTGCGCGCCGGGGAGCACCTGGGGGTCGAGTTCGATGTCATTGGCTACGAGATGCTTAGGGGCGGACGAACGCCCTTCGGTCGATGGCAGTTTCCCAAGACAGGTCCCCTCAAGTCACGCCTGAAATGCACTCAATGCCAGTGCTGGGTGGAAGAGGACACGCCCCGCTGCCCCTACGGGCCGGTTCACTGCGTTGAGACAAAGTCCGTCCCGCACAACTACGGGCGTTTCGTTTTCCACCCCGAGGTCAAGTCCGCCGTGTTCGACGAGGTCCACCGCTGTAAGGCCACTGACTCGCTCAACGCGGAGATGTTGATTGCCGCGCGCCGGCAGGTCGCTATTTCATCGCTGAGCGCAACGCCCGCGATTGTCCGTACTGTCGCCGCAGTC
>Ga0184628_10001605_pt1 | contig 11178 bp, 6 predicted proteins | sample PLM4_5_b1_FD_133149 | JGI IMG/M metagenome (GOLD analysis project Ga0184628, IMG submission 133149) | Groundwater sediment microbial communities from an aquifer in East River, Colorado, USA - PLM4_5_b1 | ecosystem: Environmental > Terrestrial > Soil > Riparian zone | place: USA: East River...
AACACCCAGCCATATCCGGGAGCTTCGTCCAATCCCTTGTCCAACTGGCCGGACAGAACATGCTGCCGGTCATAGGCGAATTCGCGATCGCCATCTGTGTGATGAACAAGGAGTCCAAACGACGGGAGCCCGTCAGGCCGGCCAATCGTCGTCCACATAAGCATCTCGCGGTCGCCGTCGGAGTTGCCAAAACAGGCGATGGGACGGCGACCGATGTACTTATTGATGGCCACTGGTTTTCCGGCCTTGTCGTCGAAGAAATCCAGCGCCGGCTCGCGAACGAGCACCGGCTTGCCTCCGCGCATTTCAAAGTGGGTTTTAATCGATGAACCGACGACCTGTTCAGGCGGAACTCCATATACCTCCTCGGCGAACACGCGCATGAAGTCCACACCGCCGCCTGAGACGATGTACGTCGAGAAACCGTTCAAGCGCAGATACCCGAGCACTTCCAACATTGGCTGGTAGACAACCTTCGTGTAAGGCACTCCCAGTTTTGGATGCTTCGCAGTGGACAACCAGTCGCGCACGGTCTGGAGAAACTCGTCGGTTGTCATACCGGCATGCGTCGCCGCCATGAGTTTGAGTATTCCCTCCATCCCGGTGGCCAGCACTCCCTTCACATCACCGGCGAGTTGCGACTTGAATGGCTCCGTCGTCCTCCATTCCGGGTGTTGAGGCGCGAGTGCGACTAACCGGTCGCTGGCAAAGAAGAACTGCACCGGCGCCGGCATCTCGCACCACAGCGTACCGTCGTTATCAAAGACGGCGATGCGCTGGTTGTCTGGCACAAAGTCCGGCGAATCGCTGGTCGTAACGCGGGCAACGAAGTTGAGAATCGATTGTTTCGCCGGGCCCTCATTCCACGAGGGGAGCGGATCCACGGACATATCTTTCACTCCTCGGACTGCATCGACGATTGAAAAGTCATCGTGCCTGCTGGCAGTGCAACAAATGAAACTTTCCTCCTGACTTAGGATAGCAAGCTATCAAATTGACCTGTTACCGGACTGTTGCTCGCAAAGATTGAACCTATTGAAGCTGGAAGGAGAATGGACCTGTAATCTGTGACAGGTGGGTGGGCAGTCCAGAATTGTGTCGACCGATATTCGGAAGATGCTTCAGGCAAATCTCTCGTCCGAAACTTCTTCTCTATTTTGTCAGCAGTGCCGCAAAGGTGCAGTTTGGGACCAGATCTGGCTCTCGGGAACAACACAGTGAAAGCCGGAGACTATGGCAGAAAAGGAAAGGCATACCCGCCGGCGCGCGACGGCGGAATCGATGGCGGCGACGCAGCGCGACATTTCGGTCAGCGAGTTCTTCGCCAAGAACCGGCACCTGCTGGGATTCGATAATCCACGCAAAGCGCTGCTCACAGCGGTCAAGGAAGCCGTCGACAACTCTCTCGACGCATGCGAAGAAGCCGGCATCATTCCCGAACTTTGGGTTCACATGGAGGCGGCGGGTCCCAATCGTTTCAAAGTGGGAATACAGGATAACGGCCCTGGCATCGTCAAGAAGCAGATCCCGCTGATTTTCGGCAAGTTGCTGTATGGATCGAAGTTCCATCGGCTTCGCATGAGCCGAGGCCAGCAGGGAATCGGCATCAGCGCCGCCGGTATGTATGGAATGCTTACCACCGGCCGCCCGGTCAAAATCATCTCGATCACGTCGCTGAAGAAACCGGCGCACTACTTCGAGATTCAAATCGATACCAAACGGAACCAGCCGGAAATCGTCAACGGCCGCGGCGAGGGTGAAGAGATTCCGTCGGGCGAAAAAGGCCAGCGCTATATTGCAGAACACGGTATCGAGTGGGTGGCGCAGTACCCCACCCCCGATGAGCATTCCCCGCATCAGAAGGAAGTGAAGAGTGGAACCCGAGTAACGATCGAGTTGGAAGGTCGCTACGTGCGGGGACGCGGCAGCGTCGACGATTATCTCGAACAGACCGCTATCGCTAATCCTCACGTCACGATCCACTACCTCGATCCCGAAAATCACGGGACCACCTATGCGCGATCGACCGGGCAACTTCCACCCGAACCGCGCGAGATCAAGCCGCATCCTTATGGCATCGAACTGGGCCGCCTCGTCACAATGCTGAAGGACACGACGGGCGGCACGATGGCGCAATTTCTCACGGATTCGTTTTCACGTGTCAGTCCGGCTGTGGCGAAGCAAATCTGCGATGCGGCAAAAATCAGCACTCGATCGAATCCGAAACGTATCGGACGGCAGGAAGCGGATGCGCTGTATCAGGCCATTCAGAACACAAAGATCAGCGCGCCCGCCACGGACTGCATTTCGCCCATTGGAGAACCGCTCATCCTCAAAGGATTGCACCAGCAGGTTCCGGGCGAGTTCTTCTGCGCGGCGACACGCCCGCCGGCCGTCTATCGCGGGAACCCGTTTCTCATCGAAGTCGGTCTGGCTTTCGGCGGGGCCAGCCCCACTCAAAAGGTAAATCTGGAAACACTCACGGATCTACTATCGGAAAGCGACGCGCGATCCGTTCGTCAATTCCTGCTCACGACCTTTGATGGCATCGGTGCTGCCGGCGCCGAGAGAATCATGACCGAAGCGCGGATGGGTGCGCGGCAGTCTCCATCAAAACTCAAGAAGGACGAGATTGCGCAGCTTCATGGCGCGATGAAGAACGTGAACCTGTCTGAAGGGCAGTCGATGCAGGTGTTGCGATACGCCAATCGCGTGCCGCTGCAGTTCCAGCCTGCGGCTTGCGCGATTACGCAGTCGGTGATCGCCAATAACTGGCGATCCTACGGACTGTCGCAGTCTCGCGGCCAGCTGCCCTCGGGCCCCGTCACGATCATGGTGCATATGGCAAGTGTATGGGTTCCATTCACGAGTGAATCGAAAGAGGCGATCGCTTCCTATCCGGAAGTCACGAAGGAACTCCGGCTCGGTTTGCAGGCCGTCGGCCGGAAGCTCGCGATGTACCTGAATCAACGCAAGCGCGTGAAACAGGAAGGAGAGCGCCGCGAGATTTTTTTACGGTATCTGGGAGAAGTGGCAACCGCGGTTTCTGCCATCAAGGGTTATGGGGATGGAAAGAAGAAGGACCTCTACGGTCAGTTGCTGGGTGTCGCGAAACGCAAAACCGCCGTTGCCGATACCCAGCTCGATGATCGAGGCAAGAAAAAGACTGAACCGGCGGCTGAAGATTTTGGAGAAAACGTTTTAATCGTGGATGCGGAGCAACATGGCGAGGAAAACTAAGAAGACTTCTGAAACAGTCAAGCCGGCCGTCGAGTTGACTGCTAAAGACAAGAAGACGCTCGGATCGATTCAGGGCCTTGCCGATGAAGTCGTGCAATCCGCGGATAAGGGCCGCGCACCTCACGTCGAAATACCTTCGCGATCGTTGACCAACGTCAGGTTCAACCAGTCGAAGCGCATTATCGAAATGGGCAGCGGAACGAATCGCCGCGAACTTTTCAATCTCAATCAGGCCAAAAGCTACATGCAGACGCTTCTGGTGGGATCCGGCGCCAAGCAGCTGATCGACCAGGGCAAGACAACCAGTATCCGCGGTCTTTTCTATCTGCTGAAACACACCATTGCGGGCACCTCCGAAGAGACATTCGATACGCAGGACGAGTGCGATCCCATCATCGAGGACGTGGAGGTCGCTCTGGATTCCATGCGCGAGGAACTTCACCTCTACGCCAAGAACGCCGGAGCGATGGTGGGCCCGATTACTCTGGTCGACAGCGGCGACGAAATCGACTGTTCGCGCATGGGTTCCGGGGGCTATAGCATTCCGTCCATCGTCGAACCGGAGATTGTGCAGTACAAGAAGAACTCCGCGAAGTTCGTACTGCATGTTGAGAAAGACACGGTGTGGCGCCGCTTCAACGAAGACAAGTTCTGGCGCCAGCACAATTGCATTCTCACTCATGGAGGCGGACAGCCTCCTCGCGGCGTGCGGCGCATGCTGCATCGGCTTCATTACGAGTTGAAGCTTCCGGTTTATTGCCTGCTCGACAACGATCCGTGGGGGTATTACATCTACAGCGTGATCAAGCAGGGATCCATCAATCTGGCATACGAATCCCGGCGTATGGCAATTCCTGCAGCGAGGTTCCTGGGCCTGCGCAGTAACGACTACGTGCGGTGTCAGCTCACGCCCAGCGTGCAGATCAGGTTGAATGAGCAGGACATCAAACGTGCAAAGCAAATCGCGCAGTATCCCTGGTTTGCGCACAAGAAGCCGTGGCAGAGGGAAATCGAGATGATGCTCTCCAACGGTTTCAAACTTGAAGTCGAAGCTCTCATCAGCAAGGACGTGAGCTACGTCACCGAGCAGTACGCCCCCGCACGGCTGAAAGAAGAAAACTTCCTGGATTAGCGTACGCAGATCAAACCAGTCTCGCTGTGATCGAAGATCGTCCACAGACCCGGACTTGCAGAGGTTCTTCGGATCTTTGATTGTCCGCTACGCGGTTGCAGTATCGCGCTTGAAGGCATGCACGACAAAAGTATAGGATCGTGCAAAGCAATCCTGGACTCACGTTTTTCGACGGCATTGTTTCCGGCATGTTTTGGACTGGGGGTCCTTTTCAACTGTGATGGCGCGAGTGAATGAACTGTACCAGTAGAACGCAGGAGTTCTTTTCGATGCCGATGTTTTAAAGTGGACTGCTGAGGAAAACCAGACATGCCCAAAATTAGTGAAGTCCCCGTCCTGATCGTCGGGGGCGGCGCCGTCGGATGCGTGTTGTCCATGGAGCTCGCGCGCCGAGGCGTCGAGTATCGCTGTATCGAACGCATGCCCGGCCCGGGCCGTGAGACCCGGGCCATCGCGATGCATGCACGAACGGTCGAGATGTTCGATCTCGTCGATAAGGAGTTAAGCAGGCGAATCCTCGATCGCGATCTTTGGTGCAAAGGATATGTGATGCACTTCCTCCGCGATGGCGAGAGAACGGAAGTCCGTCCCGGTCTCGATTACACGACGGTGGATTCTCGCTATAACTGCATTTTCGCGCACAGTCAGAGCGAGACCGAGACGTTCGTTCGCGATTACACGCGCACCCGTTTTGACAAGAGCATCGAATACAGCACGGCGTTTCAGGACCTGACTCTGGAGGCCGACGGCGTCACGGCGCGACTCATACACACCGACCGAGGCGACGAGGAAGAGCTGGTCCGCTGCAGATATCTGATTGCCGCCGACGGAATCAATTCCCGCGTGCGGCGCGGTCTCGGAATGTCCGTCAAGAGTCAGGACTACACCGGCAGTTTCTTTCAGAATCTCGACATCTATTTGAATGGCTTCCCGGACTGGACGGACTACTTTCACTACTGCGTAGGCAAGGATCATTTCCTGATGGTGGCGCCCCTGCCCGGCGGCCACTTTCGACTGCTGCTGAGCGACCGCGGTGAGGCGGCAGACCCAAACATAACGCCGCAGCAGGCATTCATGCGTCTGCTCGAACTCCACTTCGATGGGGTAACAATGGGCGATGTGGTGTGGCATTCGAAGTGGGAAACCTGGGTTCGACTTGCCGATACTTTTCGCCAGGGAAACGTATTTCTCGCAGGCGATGCCGCACACGTGCACTCGACAACCGGTGGGCAAGGGATGAACTGCTGCATGCAGGACGCTTTCAATCTGGGATGGAAGCTGGCCCTCGTTCTGAAAGGCTATGCCGGGCCCGACCTGCTCGATACCTACGAGACCGAACGCCGGCCCGTCGCCGAACAAGTCATCTGGGCGGCATCCTCGCTGCACGATATTTTCATGACGCACGGCAAGGATATCGCCAGTCGAACACACACGATGTTCGATCCGGAATATACGAGGAAGGTTGTGAACACGTGTTCCGGCGTGGCCTACACGTACAGGGACTACGTCCAAAAAACCGCTGCCCTCACGGAAATCAGTGGCCCCGCCATCGGCGACCGTGCTCCGGACATCGATTTCGAGGGGGGCGGCACACTGTTCGACCGGCTGCGACATGTATACTTCACGCTGCTGGTCATGCCGCGCGAGGGCGGCTCCTCCGTCATCGAAGGGTTGCAAAAGCGCTTCTCGCCGGTGCTCGCTGTCGAAACACTAGCCAGATCAGAAGCCCTCTCCAAACGCTACGGACCCAGCGACGGCCGTATGATCCTCGTTCGCCCGGATGGATATATCGGTTTCAAATGCGTCGCTGAAGAAACCCACCTTCTCGAAGAGACACTGGATCGTCTGCTGAAAATGTGAGGCCAGGACTTTTCAAAAGACGAGCGGACGAATGCCTCTCCTGAAGGGAGAGGCATTCATGAAATACAGACGTCTGAGTTTTCCCCCACCGTTTTATGTCGCCGGTCTCGGCTATACTTCGCTTCCATGAAGAAGCATCGCATGTTGATTGGCGGCGCGTGGGTGGAAGCGGCATCCGGCGAATGGTTCGAATCCATCAACCCTTATACCGCACAGCCCTGGGCGCTGATTCCCCGCGGTGGCAAAGCCGACGCCGAACGCGCTGTCGCGGCAGCGAAGACCGCGTTTTCAAGCAAAGCGTGGCGTGGTCTCACCGCAAGCGCCCGCGGCGCATTGCTGCGACGATTGGCGGAGCTTCTCACTGCCGAGGCAGAAGCTCTTGCCGAACTGGAAACGACAGACAATGGCAAGCTGCTTTCGGAAATGCGCGCGCAATTGAACTACGCACCGAAATGGTTTCACTACTTCGCAGGACTTGCCGACAAGATTGAAGGCCGCGTCCTGCCCAGCGACAAACCGGGTTTCTTCAACTTCACCCGCGAAGAACCTCTCGGCGTCGTTGTCGCACTCACGCCGTGGAACTCGCCGTTGCTCCTTGCGACATGGAAGCTTGCTCCGGCTCTGGCAGCGGGCAACACGGTGGTGTTGAAACCTTCGGAGCATTCCTCGGTTTCCGCGCTGGCCTTTGGCGAGCTCTTCGAAAAGGCGGGGTTCCCACCGGGTGTCGTCAACATCATCACCGGATTGGGCGGGGAAGTAGGCGAGCCGCTTATCACGCACCCCGACGTGGCCAAGGTTGCATTTACGGGCGGCGACAAAACGGGCCAGGCAGTTTATGAACAAGCCGCGCGTGGAATCAAACGTGTCACGCTGGAACTTGGCGGCAAGTCGGCAAACATTGTGTTCGATGATGCGGATCTGGATCAGGCCGTGAAGGGTGTCGTCTCCGGCATTTTTGCAGCCACAGGACAAACGTGCGTTGCCGGCTCCCGCGCTTTGATCCACCGGCCGGTCTATGATGCATTCGTCGATCGCCTGCTAGCTCTGGCCCGCGGCGCGCGAATGGGAAATCCTCTGGAGCTGACTACGCAGGTCGGACCGATCACCACGCAACCGCAATACCGCAAGGTTCTCGAATACATGGAGGTGGCCAGGGGCGAAGGCGCCGTCTGTCTGCTGGGCGGCGGTCCCGCAACCCGGCCGGAGTGCGGCAGCGGATGGTTTGTCGAGCCCACCATTTTCGCCGGTGTAAAAACCGAAATGCGCATCGCCAACGAAGAAGTGTTCGGTCCGTTGCTTGCCCTCATTCCATTTGACGAAGAAGACGAAGCCATCCACATCGCCAACTCCACCATTTATGGGCTTGCTGCCGGTGCCTGGACCCGCAGCATCCGACGGGCGTTCATGATGTCCGAACGGCTGGAAGCCGGGACCGTGTGGATCAATTGCTATCGCGTCAACAGCTACATGGCTCCCTTTGGCGGCTTCAAAAGATCCGGCTTGGGCCGCGAGGGTGGAATGGAAGCGATTCGCGAGTATCTGCAAACCAAAAGCGTGTGGATCGACATTGAAGGCACCACGCCAAATCCGTTTGGCCTGCGCTAGCAACGCCGCCGCATAGCCCCTATTTGATCCCTTTGAACATACGTTCATCCAGCGGGCTGCCCAGGAAGCGCTGAAGATCGTCGCGATATTTCCTGGTGTGTGCGGCTGCTGCGTGTGCGTCGAGCGCTTTCCGGCTCTGCCACGTCTCGATGATCTCGAAATGATTTGCGCGCATCGTGTGCAACAGGGCGTCGAAACGCATGTTTCCGCTTTCGCGCCGGCTTGCTTCCGCAAGCGTCGTTAGCATGGGAGCAACTGCCGGATCCGGCGACACGTCAACATGCGTGATGACGACGATTGCGCCATCTCCGGCTTCGGCTGGCTCAGACGCGACGCTTAATGTCTTGTAGGGGCGCGTGTCCCAATCGCTGAGACGCACCGCTTGAACAGCATCCGCGAGGTGCTTCCGGGCGGAAGCACTTGCATCAAACGCTGCTTGCGTCTTCCAGGTTTCGACGATTACGAAATGTCCGGACCGGTCGATCTGCTCGAAGAACTCCGTGCGGATATTGGCGGAATCTTTATGAACCTCATTCCGGTACTGCCGAAGCGTCGTCAAGGCCATCGAGCGGGTTGACGGATTCACTTCAATGTACGACACGGAATAGAACCTCATATCGTCTGGAGCGCTGGCCGGTGTGGCTGGCGTCTGAGCGGCAGACTGAGACGAGGCCATCACGCTCGCAAGCAGCAACGTGAAAACGAACTCGCGAAGTATTTTCAATCTACTCAAATCATGGTTCATCGAATGTCTCTTTCAGTCGCAATGGAGTTGGTCAAATTCATGGCGCCAGTCTACACGGCCTGGGCACGGAAATTTCTTCGCAATTGGCGAAACGGCACTTTGAACGCTTCAGGCGGAAGTTTTAAGAGTCTGCGCAGTCTTAGACCGCGCCTGCAGTTTGAGCGGCTGCCAGGGAATGATGCAGGTTTCGTTGCCGGCCATTCCAGACCCAGCGGGTCAGGCCGATCGCATCGATGCCCGGCCGGGTGGAGAGCTGGTAAATTGCAATACTTGGAAGTGTCTGGTAGCAGCCCCATTCGCGTTCGCTAGTCATCATGAAGTCCAGGTCGAACACGTGGATAAGACCCATGCACTTTGCGCGCATATCCGCGTCAATCCCCACGAATGCTTCATCCAGCAGAATCAACCGCGGCGCCAGTGGATCTGCTGTGCGATAGAAGGCAGCGGCCGCCGCAAAATGAGGCAACGTGAGCGCCACCGCTTTTTCTCCACCGGAACCGGTGCCATGCGTTCGGTGTGTGAGCCGTTTCCAGACGCCATCCTGATAGCGTTCCACCCCGAACCAATGCCACTTCCTGTAATCGAGAGCCTCGGCGAGCGCTTCGTGCCATCCCGCTCCTCCAATATCGGTGGATGCGGTCTCAATTTGCTGCTGCAGAAACCGGCCCAGCATTTTCCGCTCGGCCGGTGACCAGGTATCGTTCGATTGCATCAATCGCTGCCTTGCCTCGGCCATGCCTGTCGGCGCAAATTCGGCGGGCCGCCAGGTGAAGCGCAATTTCATCCCGCTGCTCATCGGGCGGGATTCGAGTTCGATATTCATCTGCCGCACCTGCTCTTCGGCGGCATGCAGTAACTCGCGCAGATGACTGGAAACTCCACCGACCAGATGATCTTCCAAAATTTCTCTGGCCCTTGCATCCAACAGCATCTGCCGCGTTGCCACATCGTCGAACAGGATTTGCCGCAAACCGTCCATCGCATGCTCCTCGTCTGCAAAGACGGCTGTCGCCACGAAAACATCATCGCAAAATGCGGCCGAGGATTTGCAGCCCTGGGCGGAAAGGGCCTGCATCAAAGTGGTGAAGTTCGACGGCACGGACTTTTGATGGGATTCCCATGCGGCATCACCGGCATCGATGGAGTCCAGGCGCGAGACAAGTTCAAAGGCTACTTCCACCGTTCGTGTTGTGGACCAGGTCAACGCGTCTTTGGCATCCGGGACATTCAGTGCGGGTGCGACGAGCTTTAGCAGTCCTGTGGATGCAAACAGTCTGAGCGAGGCTGCAGCCGTATTCCTCCGGTCCGTCTCGCCGCTCAACACGACAGTGCGGCTGCGGAGGCGTTCGTCCACGCGCGTTACGGCAACTTCCGTGTCGTGGTAACGCCGCCGTGTTTCTTTTTCTTCACCGCGCAACGCGTCGAGACGATCGCGAGCCCGCGCAACGCGATCCAGGATTTCACCCATGCTGGCATCAACAGTTTGTCCGGCCGCATCGCGGGTGATTTCTGATGCAATCGCACGCCGTTCGAGATGACTGGCAATTTCCTTCTGCCGCGATTCCCGGGCTGCGGCTTGTTCGACTTGCGTCCAGGTCCATTCACTGGCAGTGTTCGCTTCCTGAAAGGACTCCCTTGCGGCCCACAGCGACGCCAGTTCCAGACGATACTGCAAAATTCCGTCCTTAAGCCCATGAAGGTCATCCGCCCAACTGGAAAATCCCAGATCTGCGACGGCTCGGCCGCGACTCTCCATGCTCTGGCCGAACTGAAGTTGCTTCTGGGAAACAAAGTCTTCCGTTTCACCCATCCGGCTCCGCAAGCTGTCGAAGTGCCGCGCCAATGCAACGGAGTAGTCATATACCTCGCGCACCCCCTCGTCCGCGGGGGCGGCCTGTGCTTCGCTCCGAAGCATGTCTTCGCGTCGATTCAGCTCACTGATGGAATCGATGACGGGATCCAGCCGGTTCTGGGCTTCGACGATGGCGGCTTCCAGTTCCAGCAAACGATGGGATTGAGCCTCGGAAAGGTTTGAAGCGGATTCTGCCGATCCCAGCTTCACCTGTTCTGCTTCAAGCTGATGCAATTCCGATGTCATCGTCTTCTCGAGCTGCTTCAGACCGGCGCGAGTCTCCGCAAAATTCACAATCAATTCTTCGACGGCTTTCCTGCCTGCAACCGCGAAAGGGTTCGGACCTTGTGGTCTGTCGCACCAGTCCGACACCGACCGTAGAAACGACTCGTCAAATGGCAGCGGCAATTCGGTAAGATTCGCGGTCCAGTCGGAAGTCGTTCCCAGGAAGGAAGTCACGGAAGCCTGATGTTCTGCTCGCGCGGTATTCAAACATTCTCGCGCGTCATCCAACAGTCCGGAGAGCTGATCTTTCGCCGCGCTGGCACGCTGCCACTCGCCTTTTGCAGATTCCACGCGCTCGTTGAGAATCGAGACACGCTCCACTATTTCCAGTTGCGTCATGACCGCACCGGCGATTCGATCCTGAGCGTGCTTCCATAAGGCTTCGTCGAGGGACTGAATATCGAGTGCGTCGAAACAATTCCGATGCACGTCTTCCAAACCTGCAGACGTCGCCGCGGG
>Ga0184628_10001606_pt1 | contig 11169 bp, 5 predicted proteins | sample PLM4_5_b1_FD_133149 | JGI IMG/M metagenome (GOLD analysis project Ga0184628, IMG submission 133149) | Groundwater sediment microbial communities from an aquifer in East River, Colorado, USA - PLM4_5_b1 | ecosystem: Environmental > Terrestrial > Soil > Riparian zone | place: USA: East River...
GGAATGGGAAGGAAAAGCCGCCGTTTCCAAACAGCGACGGCAAGAACGACAAGCGGATCCTGAAGTCGCGCAAGAAGCACTACCTTCTGTTCGACGACGGATCCAAAGGCGTGGTCGAACTTCTTCACGAGAAGGGTCGCAAGATCAGATTTGACGACGACGGTTTCGCCGTGCAGGACGAAAAGGGAAACTCGGTGAAAGTCGACAGCAACACCGGCGCGATGACGATCGAGGCGAAAGGCGACCTCAAGATCAAAGCAGCCACGATCACCATAGAATCCAATGGAACCCTGGAACTCAAAGCGAACGCCACGCTCACGATTCGCGGTTCGCTCGTAAACATCAATTAGAGGAAGTTATGGGCCAACCTGCAGCACGTGTCGGCGACAGCACGAGTCATGGAAAGCCTCTGTCGCCCGGTCCCGGATGCCCGACGGTCCTCATCGCCGGCCAGCCGGCATGGCGCGCAGGTTCGGACTCGCATGTTTGTCCGCTTTCCGACGGACCGAAGCCGCACGCCGGAGGCGTCGTGGCGCTGGGAAGCACAACTGTGATGATTGGCGGCATGCCCGCCGCGCGAGTCGGAGACCAGGTCGTGGAGGTTGGGCCGCCTGATCCGATCGTCGTCGGCGCTTCAACGGTATTGATCGGATGAGCGCAGAGAATCCCAATATCGAACGCAAAGACTTTCTCGGCCGCGGCTGGGCGATGCCGGTGGAACTCGATCCGCGCACCGGCCGCGTTGCCAGCGTTGCCTACGAAGAAGACATACGGCAGTCGATCCGGATCATCCTCGAAACGGCACCGGGCGAGCGCGTGATGCGGCCGACCTTCGGATGCGGGATCCACGAACTCGTGTTCACGGCAGTTGACAGCACGGCCGTCCAACGAATCCGGTCGGTCGTCGAGGAAGCGCTGCGACGTTGTGAAGCACGTATCGATGTTCTCGATGTCACGGTGGACGAAGCTGCAACTCTTCAAGGCCAACTGCTCGTTGAAGTGGAATATCGGGTTCGCAAGACAAACCAAACCGGAAACCTGGTTTTCCCTTTTTACTTCCGTGAGGGAGGTAGGCCATGAAGTCGCCGCGTGCCCCACGACTGGAAGAACGGCGAACAGCAGAGTTCGCGGCCGAGCTTCTGGAGCGCGCGAAGGCATGGATTCCCTCATGGTCCCTCGAGGATGAAGAGCCAGACTTCGGTCGCGCCTTGATGGATATCGCGGCACGTTTCAGTTCGGAAGTTGCCGAGCGGTTAAATGACGCAGGCGAAAAGATGCGCCGCGGATTTCTCGATTGGCTTGCGGTGAAAGGAGAGGCTGCAAGGCCGGCGCGCGCGCCCGTCGTGTTCAAGCTGGCGGACGCTGCCACCAATGCCGTATTGGCGGAAGCGCCGGTGCGCCTACAGGCAGACGCCTCCGGTACGCCTGTCATTTTTGAAACTGAGAAAGATGTTCGTGTCGTGCCAGGCCGTCTCGATATCGTGGTCGGCGCTGATCTCGGAACCGACGCCTTCTATCTCTCGCCATCGGGACTGAGTGACCTTCAAACGCTCGAACCGGTACCGACGCAATGGCAGCTCAAGAGCTTCGCAGCAGCGGGTGCAACGAAGCTTCAGCTCGATCCGGAATTGGGCCTGACTCCCGGAATCATTCTGGAAGCCGACGGCGCGCAGTATCGCGTCACTCAATTCGAGAACGGGCTGGCCACGATTGAACCGCCGCTTGAGCGTGAATTGCTCACTACTGTCCGGATTTCCAAAGTCACGACGCTCTCTCCATTCGACGGCAACGCGCGAAACTGGCAGGAACACGCGCTGTATCTCGGGGATTCGGAACTCCTGAACATCGAAGCCGAAGCCACAATTGAGGTTGTCGGCGCGAAGGTTCTACAAACGGGAATCTCCTGGGAGTACTGGGGCAAGAGTGACGGGAGCGAAGAGGACAGTTGGCAAGCGATGAAGCTTGCTCCCCCGCTCGAACAGGCGAAGGTCAGCGACGCCATTGTTCTCAAGAAGCCAAAGGGACCGATCGATCAAAAAGAGATCAACACCCGGAGCAGCAGATGGATTCGCGGTATGACGCGCAACGTGGAGAGTGCCGAAGCCTTGCTTCGTGTCGACTCGCTCAAGCTGCGCGTTAACTGCATACCCAGGCCTGTGTCATGTCCGCCATCAGACCCATCCACGCCAGGCCCGGTTGCGGAAGCCATGGCCAACAACACGCCACTCGTATTGAGTGAACCTTTCTATCCGCTGGGACGCGAACCGCGACAGTTCGATGCGTTCTATCTGGGAAGCGCGGAAGCCTTCTCCAAGAAAAGCGCGGACGCCTCCATCTGTTTTGAGATGTCGGATGCCACCTGCCAGGCCTATGGCGTTGTTCCCACAGGCGTATTCGCGAACCAGATTCTGGCGGGCGTCGGCAAGGATCGCGCGCTGCATCTCTTCAGGATCGATCCAACGGGTACGATCAGGATTTATCGCGGGCCCTTGCGCCCGCCTTTGCCTGCGGAGGGCGGAACGACGCCTGTTGATTCCCCATCTGTCGAACTGAACGTGCGTTGCCGACCGGTGATCTGGAACGGAACCACGGATCCCAATGATTTCTATGTCGCTGTTGCTTCCGGCGGCAGGATCTGGACGTGGCGCGAGGTTGCATCCGATCCGAAACTGAGCGGATGGAAGCCTCATAGCGTCGTTCCCGATTTACCCTTGCTGCCTGCGCAGATTGAAGACATCGTCGTCCTGAAAAGTGTCCCCGATGCGCCAGGCGCCGTTCTCAGTAACGGCCGGTTCTGGATATTCGACGGCGTGAACTGGACCGAGCCGGAGCCGTTTAATACGCCGCTCCGCGATTATGCCTCGCTGGTGCCCGTTTACGACTCGACCGGAGCCTTGACCGATTCGATGTTGGCAGTATCTGTCTCGAACGACCTGTATCGACTCGAGACCGACGGCACGGAATCCGCAGTCTTGGCGGGCCTTAAGGTGGATAACGGAAAGTTGCCCACCCCCGCAAGTACCGTTCCCGTGGATGGCATTCGGCCCATCGCTATGGATGATGGCCAGCTTCATGTCGTGGCGATAAACAAAGATCGCGATGAGTTTGTGGCTGTCATATCAGGGTCCGCGCCGCAAACCGTTTCATTGGGCGCCGACGTTAAGGCCATCGGAACAGGTATTACGTCGGCGGACACTCCTGACGGGCGCCAGTACTCGGTTGGCGCACGGAAAGACCCCGGCAGCATTTTCCTGACGTCGTGGATTCCTACTTTTACTACTGCGGATCCCACAACAATCTTCGCCAGTCCAATTCCTGATGCAGATCGTAATGTCCAGGGCACACCGCTAGTTGTTGGGACCTTCGTAGTGGTCTCCGGGGGGCGCGGCGACCAGTTTGTTACCTCTTTCGACGCGGCGCGTCGTTTGAAATTCACGACAAAGGTGATTGCCGAAGGCGTCATCCTCCCCGCTACTGCGCCCTTTGTTGTCGGCGACCATATTTCGGTTCTCTTCAAGACCGCCGTGCCGCCGCGCATGGAGTGGACGGTTGCAAAGGCGCCCAGCCTGCGAGGCACCACCGACCTTATCTTTATGGTCGATCCCAGCCTTGGGGAGTGGGTTGAGGACGAACCGCGACTGCTCGGATACATCGACGCCGACTCTCATACAGGAACCATCTACAGCACGACCGATTTCGACTCCGCGTCGACGCCGGATGCCGATATCGTGCCGGGCACCATCCTCCGCATCGAAGTCAGTGCTCTGCCGATAGCGTTTTGCGAAGTTGACATCGTGAACGTGAACAACATCACGGTAAAGAATGCCACGCCGCTCCCCGCTGCAGTGGGATCGTTGACCTATTGGAAGCCCACGCCATCGCCCGCCACGGTAGTTCCTGCTGTCGAGTTTGACCCTTCGACCGACGGGAATTGGGATGCTTCGATTCTGGACACGGCTCACATTCATTTCCCGACAGCACCCATGGACCCGCAGCTCCAACCTTCATCGCAACGCGCAACGGCCTTCGGTCTTGTCGGCAATCGTCCCACGATCGTAGCGTTTGGACAGCGATGGACATCCGCGCCGCCATCGCTCACCGCACCGACTCCATTCATCATCGACGCGGTCCTCGGCGCCTGGCAGCACCAACTCCGCGATACGTCGTCGAATCCCGCGCTCTCATGGGAATACTGGAACGGCAAAGGCTGGTGGTCTCTGGACATAACGGCAGATGCAACGGAACGTCTGGCAACAACCGGGGCGGTGCAGTTCAAGGTTCCGCGCGACATCGCGGAGTCGGATTGGTCTGGGAAAACCAACTTCTGGATTCGCGCGCGCCTGGTCGGAGGCGATTACGGCCACGAGATTGTGAAAGTGATCTCGAAGCCTGGCCCCAGTGCCGGAGAGACTCAACAAACAGTGGAACGATTGACGGACGGCATTAAGGCGCCTCTGGTCCTGAGTCTGCACATCTCGTATTCGATCTGCGACGAAGCTTTGCCTAAATTCGTTCTCACCCAGGACAGCGGCTCGATTCGTGATCAGAGCGATGCGAACGGCACCCGTGGCGCCATTGTTGAGGCTTTTGTACCCCTTGCTGTGATGCTCGGGCAGTTGCAGAAGGCCGCGGAATCGGTAACTGCACATTCGCCGCAAGATTGCCCCCCCGAATGTAATTGCAAAAACCAGACGAAGTCTGAGGAGGCCCCGAGTTCTATCGCCACAGGACGTGCGATCTTCGTCGGTTTGGACGCGACACTCTCCGGGGCGCCCGTCAATGTTCTCTTTCTCGTTGAGGAGCACGAACACACGACACACGCGCCAACGATCGTCGAAGCCCTGGCTGCGGACCGATTCGTTCCTATCGTTGTGGACGATGCCACGCGCGCCCTTGGTGAGAGCGGGCTGCTTTCCATGGCTTTCGCAGTGGAGCCCACGCGCAGTGAATTGTTCGGCAAAACGCGGACGTGGCTGCGCCTTGCGCCGAAAATCGGTTCGAACAGCAACACCTGGATGCCGTCGCTTCGCGGCGCTTACCTCAATGCAGTCTGGGCAAGCGCCACCGAAACTTTGACGCGAGAACTCCTCGGATCCTCCCAGTGCGAGCCCGGTCTCACGTTGAGGCTTGCGCGCTCCCCCGTTCTTCGCGACACGCTGGAACTGCGAGTGAAGGAGCCCCTGGGCGAAGAAGAGCGCAAGGCGCTGCGCGAGGAAGACGAGAACCTTGTTTTAAGCAAGGTCGAAGGGCTCCCGGGAGACTGGGTTCTTTGGAAACAGGTTGTGGATCCAGGCGACGAGCTGCCGGGCGAGCGAGTCTACGCGTTGGATGAAGCGAACGGCGAGATTCGTTTCGGCGATGGGTTGCACGGAAAGATTCCTCCCATCGGCGTGGATTCGATTGTCGCGTTCCGCTATTCGCGAACAGAGCCCGGGCCGACCGGCGCGATTACCATGCCCGGGAATACCATCGAGGAGCGAATAGCTCTCAATCTGATTTCTCCCGTGGAGACTGTCGAAAGCGTCACGACTGCCGATCATGCCGCGGGCGGAGCACCTCCGGAGTCGGACGATCGTGTGCTGCGCTTCGGTTTCGCACGATTGCGCCATCGCCAGCGTGCGGTTTCGGCGAAAGACATCGAAGATCTTGCGCTGCAGAGTTCGCCCGATATCGCCCAGGCTCGCGCCATTCTCCGGCGAGGTTACGTCCGCATGGTCGTGGTAATGAGGGGAAAGGATCCGCGGCCGAATGCGGCACAGATCCGGGAATTGCGACGGCTGCTGCTCGCCGCGGCTCCCGTGTCGCTCAGCGCCAACAATGCGCTACGCATCGAACAGCCGAAGATTCGCAGACTCCAGATTGAACTTCTCCTGCGAGTGAACACGCTGGACCAGGCCGGCAAACTTGGCCGTGAGGTCAAGCAGCGCTTTATCGATTTCTTCAACGCGGCCACCGGAGGTATCGACAAGGACGGCTGGCCGCTGGGGCTGAGCCCGAGCCAGGAAGACATCGCTTTCGCGCTCGTCGATACGCCACACCTTGATGGCATCGGAGACGTGAAGCTGCACGCAGTCTCGCCAGAGGGCGACAAACTGGATTGGCCTCCATCGCTGAAACCTGACGAAATCGTTGTGCTTGCCGACGATCCCGTCCGTATCCAGTTCGAGACGGCGGAGGTGGCGGTATGAGTCCGCTCGCACCAGACCTCTTCCAGCGGCGGTTCCAGGACTTCATGGATATCGGCCGCGCACGGTTGCAGTCGCTGTCTCCAGAGTGGACCGACCACAATGCGCATGATCCCGGAATCACACTCATGGAATTGCTGGCCTGGGTCGGCGAAGCGCAGATGTACTCGCTCTCTCGTTTGCGTCGAGATGAACGCAGTGCCTATGCGGCGCTGCTGGGAGTGTCTCCTGAAGGTACCCGCGCCGCTCGCGGACTGATTTGGTCGGACCGTCTCAACCCGGAGTCCCCCGAAGCCACGTTTTTGAAAACCCTCGTGATTCCCGAATCGTCGGTTATTAACGTCTGGGGTGTGGAAACTCCCACCTTCCGACCCACGCAGAACCTGCTGTGGACGCCGGGACGTATTGAGAGGCTGGAGTCCCGAAGTGACAAAGGCAAAACGACGGACCACACGGCTGCCAATCAGCGAGGAGGCGCGGCGTTCCTGCCATTCGGAGAACGCGCCGGATCCCGCGATATCCTGACCTTGACGTTTCTGTGTCGTGACGATGAGGGCCTCTTTGGCGGAAACCGGCAAGCTGTCAAAGGTGCTCTTTGGTCCATCGGCATTCTTGCTGCACCTTCGCCCGAAAAAGCGGCGAAGACAGTGGAATCCACTCGCTCTTTCCGATCGGCCCTTTCCGCGACGCTCGTTGCCGGCGATCAGCGTATTCCGCTCAAAATCGAATCGGACTCGACGTCGGGTTTGCTCTCGACGGGAGTTCTCCTCCTGAATCTGGATCAAGTCAGCGTTTCGCCAAAAACCTTCAGCATCGAGCTGCGTTCTTCCAACGGGTTCGCGCGGCCGCCACGATGGCTCCGAGTCCATCCCAACGTCATTCCCATTCAGCAGGGCCGCACCATTGCAGACGAGCGGCAGGACTCGCAGGGTGTGCCGGACTGGAGTTTCCAACTCGCGGAAAGTGGGTTGCGGTTTGATGCCGGCAGGGAACCGGTGAAGGTTGAGGTGCTGGAGTCTTCCGGGCGAACCGCATGGTCGCGCACCCTTCGCCTTGCGGACTGTGGGCCCGAGCAAACCGTTTTCGAGTTTGACGACCGCTCCAGCACCGTGACTTTCGGTAACGGCGTCAACGGACTCATTCCCCCCGCCAACACCGTGGTTTTGGTCAGCTATGCCGTGTCGGACGGGGAAGAGGGGCGCGTTGCGCGCAATCGGAAGTGGAGCGTTGCGGGATTTGCGGGGGTCTTCGGAATCAATCCGGATCCGATCGTCGGCGGTTCCGGACGATCGGGATGGCTCGATCAACGGCGTGAAGCACGCCGCCGGTCACGTGAAGACCACGCACTCGTGAGCATGGACGACATTGCATCGGCAGCGAAGGCTCTTCCGCTGCTCGAAGTCTCGCGAGCCTGGGTTGAGCTGCCATCCGATGCTGTTCCGAGGACCGGAATCGTGACCCTCATCGCGTTGCGCCGCCGGCCACAGGATGTCGAGCCGGAAACAGCGCCCGAGACGTCTCGCTGGTTAACCGCCATTCATCGGCGACTAGTTTTAAGGATGCCTCTGGGAACGCGCCTGGTCGTGAAGGCGCCCCGTTATGTCGAGTTCACTATTCAAGCCGAGGTCGAAGTGGAGTTTGGCAGGAAGCCGGATGCCATTGAAGACGCGATTCGAAAACAGCTTCGCAATCGTCTCAGCCTCGACGAATCCGACCACAACCGGCAACCGCGGCAGCCGGGCGTCCCGGTTACGCTCCGCGATATTGGGGCATGGATCCGCGCAACAGACGGCGTGAAACATGTGACTCACCTGCAGGTGCGTAACGCCGCGGAGAAAGACATCGACAGCGTCGTCGTAGGCCGGCACGGCTTGCCGCGTTGGATCGCGAGCCGCAGCACGGTCAAGGCGTCGCGGCCGGCAACGGGGGCGTCGCGATGAGCGAAGACCGGTTGCGCAGTTACAGCTTTGCTACGGAGGCCCAATGGAAGTCCTGCCTCCTCGTGCAGACAGATCCCTCAGGTCTCGGCCGGAAAGCTCTGCGCCCGTTCCCACTCTATGCGCAACCCGCTGTCGGCTATCCAACGTCGGGCGCTTATGCGCCGGTCGGGGCATCCTCCGGAGAAATTCTCTGGCGCGACGCCAGCGGCGCTCTCTACCGACTTTCCCCGTTCGACGATGCGCCGGAGATTTCTGATGCGCCTTCGGCGATTTCGCAGGCAGACCGGATCGTCTTCACACCGAGCGGACTTTGGGTGAAGGCCGATTCATCGCAGTCTGTCCACAAATACGAAGCCGAATCGTTGAGCCGCCTCGCGGCTGTCGCCGTCCCGAACACTCCCGTCATCGACATCGCAAGGGACGGACAGGATTCCGTGCTGGCCCTTGTCGAGACAAACGAAGGTTATCGGGCGACGAGAATCGATCGTGCAGGTCACTTGAAAGAGGATATCGATTTCATCGGCATATCCGAGATCCTTGCGTTCGTCTTTCTGCGTCGTACGGAAAGATTTGTCATCCTCGCGGGGAGAGCTCATCCACGTCTTTGCTGGTTCAATGCGGAGGGCCGCGCTCTCTTCAGTCTGCCCGTTGCCGCATTTCGCCCGTGCTTTGGCCAACCGGTTCTTGCCAGCGACACAAGGGACAGAGTGTTCCTGGGCGGCGTCGATGGCGACACATTCGGCGGCGATGCGCATGTTGTGATTCTCGACGCGGATGGGAATCTCCTGGCTGACGTTCCACTCGAGGAGGCTGCCACCGGCATCGCGTCGACTCGAGACAGCCTGCTTGTCACCACCCAACGGGCTCTTTTGCGTTTCAAGTTCTCCGACTCGGTGCCGGAGGGTGCCGGCGAAGCGCGCTGTACGGTTCTGACGCCGATGCTTTTCTCACCCGACCGGGAAGACAAACGCCGGTGGCTTCGTGTCGAAGCGCTCGCCACGTTGCCTGAAGGAACGACGCTCGAGCTTTCCTGGTTTGCGACCGACAAGACTGAGGTCCGCGATCGCCTGAAAGCGGTTAGCGCCGACGAATCCTTACCTGCGAGTCTTCGCGTCCAGAAAATGCTTCAAGACCCGGACGTGCGCAACGGGCGAACGGAGTTTCCCGGTACGTCGGACGTCACCAGACAAGATAAGGAATCGACATTTTCCGGAAAGTTATTCGACGTGAGTGAGCGGTATCTCTGGGTAGTCGTCACGTTGACGGCTTCCATGGGATCACATCTGCCGAGCCTTTCCGAACTCGCCGTTCTGTATCCGGGCCGCACCCTGATGGAGAACCTTCCCGCTGTCTATCAGAAAGAAGAGGAAAGCCCGAACAACTTTCTCCGCGCGCTCGTCGGAGTTCTTGAGGCCACAACACAAGGTATCGATGCACGCATCGCTTCGATGGGAAGCCGGATCCATCCATCCACGGCTCCCGAGACGTGGATGGACTTCATTGCACGATGGCTGGGCGTGCCCTGGGACGACGGCCTCAGCGTTGCCCAGAAGCAAAGGATCCTCCAGCGCGCTCCCGATATCGCAAAAGGGCGTGGGACACGCGCCGGACTCGAGGCCCTTATTGAGAGCCTGATCCCGGGAAAGCCGAGGCGCTTTCGCGTCACGGACACCACAGCAGATTTTGGTTTCGCCATCGTCGGAGGCGATTTCTGCACCGGCAGTGCGCTGCCCGCGATGCTCGGCGGTTTCACACGATGGGCGTCGGAGTTGGACACGCGGGCCGTGCTCGGCTACATGCGATTGCCCTGCCCAGGGCAGCGCGAAGATGGCGCTTGGCAACTTGCCGGGAGAGTCCGCGTGGAAGTGGCGGCTACAGCGGAGGAACGTGCCGCATGGATGCCCTGGCTCCAGTCGCTTCTCGAGGAAATGATTCCGCTCGACGCGCGCATCGATCTTCGGTGGGTCACGGCTCACGCCCTCCGCACACATCGTCTCGACGACACATGGACGCTCGATCCTCCGCCGACGCCGCACCTCGGCACCGACGCGGTTACATGTTTGGCACATCTGCCTGAAGGAAGAACGCGCCTTTCAGGCGCCGGTCCAGAGACCGGCACACGCTTGCGTTAAGGACAGGAGAATGTATGCAGAGTTCAAAGACACCACGGACCGCACAGCGGAAAAGAACCCCGGCGGAGTGTTGCACCGACCTCGACTGCAAGTCCGGCCTTAGAAATAACTATTTCGAGGGCAAGCGGCTTTCAGCGGATTCTTTCAAGGTCGAGCAGGCGTATGGGCTCGAGAGGCGGCGGCTGATCAACCGAGCGGTTCACGGCTGGGGTGTGGTCTATGGCTATGCGATCGCCGTTGAGCCGCCGGACGGTTCGCGCCGCAACAGACGTGGCATTCTCGATATCGGAGGAGGACTCGCTTTCGACAAGTGTGGGCGCGAGTTATTGGAAACTGGAAGGCCCGTTCGACTCGAAGAACTGATCGTGATCGATGCCGATGGCGTTCCTATTGATCCCGGGGCAGCCTTCTCCAAAGCCGGCAACTCCGCCCGCCACCACAAGGACAATTCACCGCGCGAGTGCTGGCTGCTCCGAGCGCACTATGCCGAGCAGTCCGTCGATCATGTCGGCGTCGAGGAGGCTTGTCACTGCAAGCACGAGGAATGGGATCGCACGTGCGAGACTGTGCGCTACTCGCTTGAACGGGTTTCGTGCGACGAGTGCTGCATCGAACCTGAATGTGAGCTGACCTGCGACTGCGGATCCGGACCATGCTGCGATCCGAGCCAGACCGAAACAGGAGTGCGGCCTAAACGAGGAGGTTGCCAGTGCCTCTGCACGCACCTCATCAAATTGCCGCAACCAACGTGCGGTCCTTTGTGTCTCATCGAAGAGCCCTGCGCCGTCATAGGAGTCGATCTCAAGAATGGCGTTCCTCTGGCGTGCATCCATCTGATTTGGGACGCGCGATGCGATGACTGGTCCCTCGGTCTGGAAGTGGAACCGTGCGGACCGCGCCCCCTGGTGAAAC
>Ga0184628_10001607_pt1 | contig 11162 bp, 16 predicted proteins | sample PLM4_5_b1_FD_133149 | JGI IMG/M metagenome (GOLD analysis project Ga0184628, IMG submission 133149) | Groundwater sediment microbial communities from an aquifer in East River, Colorado, USA - PLM4_5_b1 | ecosystem: Environmental > Terrestrial > Soil > Riparian zone | place: USA: East River...
CATTCTAAGTTCACCTCTTTGAAACGCTGCAATATTATCGTCGCGTTCCTTTGTAGGCATTTTAGAATGAACTACTGCGGATTTTTCTCCGAAACCATGTAACATCTCGTTAATATGTTCGGCGTGCGTAATACCAGAAGAAAAGATAAGCCAATGATGTCTGTCGTGTGCAGATTCTAATGCTTCTTTGAGTGCAGCATATGTAACTTCATTCTTATCAACTGCTACTTGCAAGTCAGCTGAGTTAAACTCACCCATTTGGATGCGAACGCCAGTTGTATCAAGGATACGCTTGGTATTCTTAGGAATTAAAGGTGAGAGATAACCTTCTGCAATCAAACGATTGAACGCTGCAAGACTGGTAATATCAAAACATACATCATCGAATAGAGTACCATCGGCAATATGTCCATGTCCAAGACGATATGGCGTAGCGGTAAGACCAATCACTTTAAGTTTAGGATTAATTGATCGTACACCTTCAAGAAATTTCTGGTACATGGTATTATCACTAGGACCAAGCAAATGTGCTTCGTCAATGATTACCATGTCAATGCGGCCAAATTCTGGCCAACGTTTTGCAACTGATGCAATACCAGCGAAAATAATGGGCGAACGAATATCTCGTTGTTTTAATCCAGCGCTATAGATTCCAGCAGGCGCGAATGGCCACACCATCAAAAGCTTTTCATAGTTCTGTTTAATCAGCTCTTTGACATGGGTTAAGATTAGTATCTTTTGATTAGGCCAATATGTATAAACAGACTTTAAGAAGTCTGCGATTACAATGCTTTTACCCGTACCTGTGGGCATTGCGATAACTGGATTACCAGACTTCTGACCGAAATACTCATAGAGTGACTTAACGGCTTCTGTCTGGTATGCTCTAGATTCAATCATATGCTTTTATAACTCGAACAACCTTTGAGTTGATCTTCTTTAGAAAGTAACCGATTAGCTAGTGTACACTGCCACTCCCCTGATGACAAGGGTTCACTTGAGATACAAGTTCGACAATTAAATTCAGGTGTGGCATTTAGATGACATACAGGTCTATGATCGCACATTCTGCACTTATAATATCCAGAAGATTCATTTAATTTCTTAGGCGGTTCTGATGCAAAAACAATCTGCATTCCGCGGTCGAGATATGCATCAGCAATCTCTGAATTAAGAGAGATTAATTCACCATAAAGTTCATCTGTATTTTTATTGACTGCAAGATATAAACCAACTGCAAGACCCATCTTGCTCATATAAGTCTGCATTTGGATGTAATGTTCAAATTTCGATTGACGAACACCATCGTTCTTTAAACTGAGAAAAGATTTTTCCCCATGAGTTTTAAACTCGACTAATGCAGGAGTATCACCGAGTTCTGGAACCTTAATTGCTACACCATCACAGGCCCCACCCATATGGCCACCAGCATGAACAATTCGCATCTGTTTCCCAGAAGCATCTTGCTGATATACTTCAATACCAATAGTCAATAGCGCTGCAATCATGCGCGCTTCTTCCATATGACCACGATTAAAAAGACGAATTATCCGTCCTTCAAATTTTTTGTTTGTGAACCAACGAAATGAATAATAGATTGCACGAGCACAATCATTTCCGAGAATAGATGCTCCTAAGTGCGAACGAAAGTTCTCTTCCTCATCTTGTCTGTATGCATCTGCAATATGAGGAAGAACTTGTTGAAGCCAGTAACGATACTTGTTACCTTGGTCATCTGAGATGGCTTTATCAATTGCAGCGAGAGTCGTAGATGGAATAGTTACATTACGATTCATTTTGACTCCTAAATGAAATGGATGGAGCGACCACAGGAGTAAGCGCTCCATCCATCCATCAAAACAAGATGCCCATCGCAATCTTGTCTTAATTACCGCTGCCAAGGCGGAATCGGAGCCGCCGGATTTGCGGGTGTAGCGGGAGCAGCCGGCGTGGCAGGAGCAGCCGTGTTCCAAGGTTGAGCTGCACCTCCTGCGGGAGGACTCCAAGGTGCCGCAGGAGATGCAGGTGCCGCAGGGGTTGCCGCCGGTATACCATGCGGCGGGGTTGCTGCCGGTGCGGGTGCACTAGCGGGTGGCGGGGTAAACCCTTGCGGCGCAGCAGGTGCAGCAGGTGCAGCAGTTGGTGCGGGTGCAGCAAATGGCGCAGCACCGTTACCAGCACCAGGCGTCGGCTCGTTAATGTTCTTGTACGCAGTGATATCGTTGGAGTCATCATAGACACCATCGGTATCCTTACGAACCTTAACCTTCACCTTAAGCGGCTTACCGTGAAGCTCGTTAGTGTCAGTAAACACAAGAACACCAAGAGCATGACAAATAGCCGAAAGCTGACGATAAGCAATTTCCTTCGCCTGAATTGACGGATTGTCAAGATTCAGACGCTGGAAAATCTTCTGGTTCTGGAATTGACCATCAAGAATGGTATACCGAACATTCAGATAATTGCCATCACCGGCCTTGGTCGGACGCGGTTCCGTCTCGTCAATCATGACGTTGTACCAGCCTGCCGGAACAGCTTCGAAACCCTGAGAGGGTGCGACTGTCCGTGCATCGAAATTAAGCTGAACCATTCTAAAGCCTTTCACTACAGTTACCGCTTAGGGAAACAATTCGTATCGCGGTCTAACGAATTGGTGTGATCTGCTATGATAGAGCCTTGGCGATCACGTTTCCAAGATGAGGATATTCTATTGGATCCAGTTTACCACTACGATCTTTGGCTACAAACTGTAAATCAGGTGCAGTCTGCAAGAATCGATAGTTTTGTCCTTGAGCATCTTTATTCATACCAAGACGAAACACAAAGTCAAAAAAGTATGGAAGATTCGGTCCAAGCTTTGCACCCGGCATAGATGGACCGTACTTAATTACTCCAGTTAATCCATCTTTATTTGGCTCCATTTTAGACGCCATATAGACATGCTTTCCTGGAAGATCTCGAAATGCACGAATTACAGTTTCCATCTTTTCAATAAGCTCACCATAAGCTTGGCGAGGATCTTTAACTTGACGCTTCGCGTTGTTTAATACAGTTTCCGCTATTTCGCTAATAGAGTCAAGTGCTACGCTTTGGAAATTTTTACCTTCGTTTGATTTAAGAATCCAATTATACGCTTCAGACAAATCATCGACAGTTTTAATAAGAATCATTGGTACCGGAGATACGTAAGGCATGGTACCATAGATCTTTTTAAGATTAGATGCAGAAAGAGAGAGTGCACCAGATTCAGCTGACAACATCACAACATTAGGGAGACTGGCAGATAGAACAGTCTTTCCCATCCCAGAGTCACCGTAAACGAGCATTTTGATACCGTTTACAGCAGCTTCTTGAGCTGATGTCGTAAATTGAATCGGCATTTAATCTCCCAAGCGAACAGCAAGTATACTGTTTCTAAGTGCTTATGGCAACTACTTATTTCGTTTCTTTCCTTGAAAAATTTGAGAATGACTGATATATTTCATAGTAGCCTTACGTACTTCTTCATCGGAAGGTGGACGACCTCCATGAGGAGGAAAGAGATAATCAGGGGTCTTATAGTTACGTTCTCTGGCTAATTGCTCTATTTCTTTTTCAGAAATAAGAGCTTTGTGATCCATTTTTCGATATACCATTACATATCCTCTGGATGACGAAAGCCAATAAAGACAGGGAAACGAGGTGCATCTTTGACACCTGCGTTAGCGAAGTGTTTATATTTGACAATCTGTTTCTTAACAGAGTCTCTATTATTCCAAATTTCTTTGCGAAGTTCTTGAGTAAAACCCGTACCAATATCAACGAGCTGATTGCTATGAATATCACGGCATACAAGAGACCCAAGCGTATTCATAGGAATTTTCCCTGCTTGATGACTGCTACGCTTTGCATACCCGAAATTATCTTCTTGGAGCTCATTCGCATTATGCATAAATTCATTGAAGCTGAGAATCGTAGCTTCGCTATCTTCCCAACGTTTAATCTTAAGTAATTCTCCGCCTTTAGCGGTACTGCGACCGTATTTATACTTCCCTTCGGGATCACGAATCATAATTCCTTCGTAACCTTCAGTAATACAAATTTGTTCGTAGGCAATAAGTTCCTTTGTATCTCTAATATACGTTTGAATTATAAATTTTAATTGACCAGCATCTACAAGCTCTTTAATTCTAGGATAACTACCTGTTACATCAAAACAGAGCTGTTCATATCTCTTTTCAAATGTCTTAGTATTTCCCCAAATATCAAAGACCCAATAAGTAAAATTGGGCTCACCATCAAATGACATCACTCCACTTGTGGTTAGCTGCATTAGATTCTGTGCATAAGGCGGACCGACACAGAGTTCTCCATCAAGACCATCAAGAACACCGATGCCAAGAGTCCGCTGAACATATTTATTAGGAATCAATTTTCCCGTTCTGCTAAGAAGCTTTCCGTCTTTAACGTAAGCACGGATTCCATCTATCTTAGGACTTGCGTAAACGGGAAATCTAATGTCCTTCGCAGGACTCGAGAGCATCGGTTTCATTTGATTACTCCGAAGCACTTTCAACGTTGGAAATAACCTCTTCAAGGCTGCTAACTGCTTCCGCGAGCGTATTTGCATTCTCTTCCATCTTCTGACCAGCTTCAGCAGCCTGCAAACCTTCAGAAAGGTTATCGAACTTTTCCTGTTCGTCGCTGCCAACGTCTTCAATCAACCCTTTAGCTTCGTTGAGCTTGGAAACAGCCTCACTAAGCTTTGAACGACCTTCCTTGTTCATTTCAACTCCTATTTTCTGTTTGACGGTGGAACGATATCAAGCTGAGGCATACCATCCTTAATGATAAGGCACTGGTCTATCAGCTTAATTTCTTCTTCTGTAAGCTTACGATACTCAGCTACCTTCAGCTCATATTTAGTCCGAAGATAGTTATCAATATTGATCTTGTGTTGCTCAAACTGAGACGGTTCTCCGTTCGGTCCAGGCATACGGAATGCATTGACCGCACCAATATCGACATCTCGAGAGATAACTCGAGTGCCTTTAATTACATAGCTATCTGGAAGAACAGCACTGTTCACACCTTCCCGAGGATCTGGGAAGAAGTGCTTAAAGATCTTTGGACGGAGAAGATTCTCCAAAGTCTGGAGTTTCTTAATCTCCAGCTTTGTCTTGTACCATAGAGCAACTTCATCCATAGTAACAGGATTAGGAGGAATCTCAGTCATCACAAAACCTTGTAACTGACCTCAACCTTTTCACCAGGCTTTGTCGGATATTCCGACTTCAAAAGATAAACCTGATTATTACCAGAAATTCGCTCACCAGCAGCGAGCTTAACTTCATAGACCCATGTTCCTTTTGTCTCACGTACAAACGTGAATACATGACTAAACGATGTATTAGGCATTTAAATGCTCCAACTATTTAAGGTTCTGTAAGTATACTTCATCTAACTCGGCTTTACAAGTGTTATTTTATGTCCAATTACTTTTCTCTCAGATGGTTCTTTAGGTTTATCATCTAATAGTATTCTAAGATCTTCAAGATTTTTCTGAATCTCTTCAATCTTCTTTAAAATTAGTTCTTTATTCGTCATCAATTGATCCTACTCCAGGAAGATTAAGAATCTGATAACATTTACCATGATATGCATATACCTTGTGAGCTTTTTCTTTTGGAACTTCAGCGAGAAATCCATTATCAATAAATGATTTAATTGCTAAATCCATTCCTTGAACTGCGCCACCTCTAAATTTAGAGAACGCTGCACTCTGACCACAATAGACTTGAATATACCGGCGACTGACAACGTTTCCAGCCTTGAGCCTTTCTGCTTCCTGATGACTTTTAGGTGTCGGTTTATTTAGATAATTTGAAATAATCATCGCAAGTTTACGCTCACGCGATTTATCTGTTACGCCGACATCACCAATTTCAATACGACGTTTCATAATACCAATATCACGACGAACTAAATCAATAGCCCATTCAATTTGAGGTGCGGTAATGCAAGGATAAAGATGGTGATCTGCGACAGCTAGCAACCCTGCAACTCTCATAGCTTTAAGAGCAGCGCGATTCCACATCTGACGATATGATTCATTATTGGACTTATTAATTTCTGAATCACATTCTTTTTCAAAATTAGCCATGATAGTTGCAGCATCTTCAGTTCTCCCAATTGGGATACTAGGAGACGTGCCAGTAACCACACGATTTGCAGCATTTCCAAGGTTAGCTAGAACTTCAATAAGTGCTGAATCTGGTATCATAAGTTGATTTTCATTCGCCTGTTTACGAATACCAGTATATTCAACAGAAAGAAATCTAGAAAGAAATCCATCCTCCATCATATCTTCTGTAAGAGCTTCGAAGAATGTTCCTGGAGTTGTTTCACCAATCATACTATACGCTACGCCGCTAACTGATGCAATATTATTATCAGCTTGTGAATAACGAATACCTCCAACAATAGATTGCGGTCCTGACTTTTGGTATAGATTAGTCATAACTTGCCGCAGACTAGAAATCGATGGATCTTTACCTCCAGTTGCTTCTGCCATTCTCTTAAGAGTCTTACCCCATTCGCCAGAGATATTAACAAAGGATGGGTTCATCGCTGCACCCTTTGTCAATGCTGGACCAGATGCAAAACTATCAAAATTCACAAAGTTATGAAATGTTGGATCTACTTGAGTTACAGCCTTGACAATTGCACTAATCCCTGAATGCATTGCTTCCTTTCCGACTCCAGATTGTGCAATTAAAGTGATATACATATTCAATCCAGATTGCGGAAGATGCCATGCTTTACCGCAGACACCGGCCAGCAATCCTAGCGACGCAACTATAGCAACCTCTTTAACAGGGCGCGGTGCTGACTGATATACAAATTGTGCGATCTTTCCGGCTATGCCCGGTGGCCATGGTGCACCCTCCTCGCTAGCCGCTACCACAGTAGCGGGCAAGGGTGCATTGCTAGCCATTGCCGCAGCAGTGTTAGGAATGTGCTGTTGCGGTACCGCTAACCCTGCAACGTGCAACGGGTGCACCTCAACCGGATTTGTAGCACCTTGCAAAATAGCAATCTGTTCTTGAACTGCTTTAAGTTCGCTTCTAAATTTATCTGATTCGAGCACAATGCCAATTTGAGTGCTTTGTTCTGCGACTTCACGAGCACGAATCTTTTTAATTGTACGAATTAGATAATCTGTATTCCGTGTTGCTTTATCTCTTTGACCAAGCGAAGAATCACGGAAGAGATTAATAACCTGTCTATTACTCTTTGAGTAAAATGTCAGCATTCACAATAGAGCTAAATCAGCTTCTGATTGTCAAGGGTAACCTAACTCCTCCCATTTACCTTTCCACAGAGCAATAAATTTCTCTGAATTTTCAGCGTTAAAGGCAGTTTGTAGAATAAACCAATCATCATCTTCTGGAGGTAAATTTTCTAGAATTATTTCATTAGCGGACGATCTAGGACGAATTTGATCAGCAAAAGATAAAAGTTGTGCTTCGCGAAATTCAATCGGCTTATTATTTGTTACAACGCCAGTGCTGATAATAAATCGTTCTTGACTGTAAATTTCTACACCATACCCTCTAACACCTCGACCTATTTTTCCTCTTGCCCAAACATGGAAACCTTTTCCACTCGCAGAATATTCTGTATAAGTATCAAACCTGCGAATAGAATCAAGATAGTATTCATATTCTTCACGAGTTGTCCAGAGATTTTCTTTTCCAGGAGCATTGCTAGCATCCTTTATATCAAAATCAATACAACTATAAGGATCATCTGAAGTTAAGACGTAGCCAATATGGAATCCTTGAAGTGAAGCAATGTGAGCTGCTTCATCAAAAGACATCCATGTTCCTGGCTCAACTACTGATGCAAAAGTAAAAGTACCATCAGATCTTAAAGTTAGTGGCTCTTTACCCTTCTCGGAAAACATTCCGGCTGGAGCAGCGATACACCATTGCGCGCGCTCTTTCAATTCTCGGGGTAGATTAGCCCATGTCATTTATGCAACTCCGATGCGTTCTTCCCTTTTCTTTTTCCAAGCTTTAATGTAAGGCTCAATCTTATCTCGTTTCCATATCATAAGCTTACGATCAACTAAAATAGCATCAGGCAACATTCCCTTGGAACGTGCTTTTGGAATAGCTCCTCGAGTTATATTTAGACGCCGAACAATTTCACTTGAAGTGATGTAAAGTTTATCAAACTCTTCTTGAGCTGACATTTGACACCTTACGGGAAACTACGCACTGTAAACCGATCTTAAATTGAGCACAAGTTGTTATTTGCTTATATATTTTTGGACTACTCGACGTGTTCCACATTTCGGGCACAGTTCAGTAAACGTCGGTGGATTTGAAAGTGGAGTTATGCCATCGAAATAAAATTCGTGATCACAAGGCTTCTTATGCGGACGTTGTTCAAGTCCAAGAATGAATGCTTTGTCGCTATTACTATCTCGGACATATACATCAAAACCTTCGTGCTTCATTATAAGTCGTTGGTTATCAGCGGCTACCATAAGCCGGTCTATGAAGGTCAATTCAAATTTTGCATCTTGAAGATCTTGGGCAACTGCAACGCCTTGATCCTGCGCGAATACGATATCGCGGAGGATTGTGGTTATTCTCTTAGCAATAGTCATGATGGTGCCCTTCCAACAACTAATCTATCATATTTAGCTTCAATTGTAGATTGTTTTGAATATTCATCATGCCAACGAGACATCTCATCAACATAATATTCGCGTAATGTTTCAATACTGAGTGTTTGAGCATCGTGTTCGGCAATAGCAAGACACATTTCGCTTCGAGATGGCTTGATTGGCGGTTTAGGTGGAACAGTATAAAGTTCATCAAGTAGTTCATAAGGCGAAATCATTTTACGTCTCCCATAAACATAAGATAGTTCATCGCACGAGTACGAGCAACATAGTCAAGATGCTGCTCCTGTTGTGCCTGCCAAGGCTGGCGAGCCCACGGAGAAGGCATGAGGTCGTAACGGTAGATAACCACATTCTCCCACTCCATGCCCTTCGCCTTATGCATCGAGGACAAGGTCAGTGTAGGCTCATCGTCTTGGAACAACGCAGTGATACGGCCAATAAGACCCTGCACAGTGCGGGTGATTTCCGGCAGCGACTCCATCATCACGAAAAGGCACTCTGCACGATCCGCAATACCCGCTGCCTTCTGCTCTTGATCCTTTGCCATAGCAGCAGACATCTCCCGGTCACGCCAAGAAGTGAGCTTAACCTGAAGGTCATCAATATCAGTCGCCTGCATCTGGTTCACAAGTTTGATGAGTCCTTGTCCAATTTCTGAACCGAGAACATGGCAAGCGCGACCCTGACCAATCAACTTGAACGCCAAACTGACCAGCGGTGCAACGTTACGGCAGAGAATTGCATCCTTCTCCGTAAGGATTTCAAGAGCTTCCGACAGCGTGACGTCAAACACATCGCCTTCCTTGTTAGTGTCATTCACCTCAAAGTAAGGAACAATGTTTTTCACCGACTCAACGACCGCCTTCGGGCAGCGGAAGCTAACGTTCAGATACATATCGATAGCATTGAACTCATGCTTGATGAGGTCCATAGCATCTTTAGTAGCACCCGTGAATCCATAGATTGCCTGGCACGGATCGCCAACTGCGAACACGCGAGTATTCGCATGGCACGAACGCTTCATAATTTCGCGACGGACAGGATTGCTATCCTGCATTTCGTCACCAAAGATATAGTCCTGCTTGAACCAACGCAGATTCAGAGCAAGCGGCATGAACAGCATATCGTCATAATCAATATTGCCGTCCTTGGCCGCCTTGTACGATGTCGCCATCAAAGCGCGGGCGAAAGTAATGCCCTTTTCGATGGTGGCTTTCTCGTGCTCGAGAGACATATCATGATGGTCGATAATCGACAGGTACGCTTCCGTATTGCTTTCACGGAGAATACCAAGGCCTTCGCCCTTAGCGTAGGCCACAAGCTTGGTGACGAAAGAAGAGTAGAGAATGAAATCTTCTTCCTTGACCATCTCCTTGAACAACTTACGGCACTTGTTAGAGTCAGGCTTGCCAATCTGGATGTTGCGAGACTGAAGATGCCAACGCAGCAGACCGAAACCATGAGAATGGAAAGTTGCCACGCGGACGTTAGCGTAGGACCGGCCAGTCTCAATCTCAAGGTTCTTGACCTTGGACTTCATGTCCTCGCTGTTACGAGTGTTGAAGACAAGATAGAGAACTTTCTTGCTCGCAGGAATGTAAGGAAAGCTCCGAAGGATGCTGGTCGACTTACCAGATCCGGCAACTGAGATTAGATTGCATGAACCTTGTCCACTGGACACGAAGTCGAAAAACTCAGCTTGTTTAGCTGACGGAACGAACACCATTTTATCCTCCAGAGCGACTGAATGCGGCGCTCTTAACGCTTAGTAAGTATACCAAATCAGTTCTGATTATGCAAGCATTATTTTTTAGCTTCTTGAATGATCTGGTGTATTCTTCGAGACTGACGAGGAGTTAAATCTCCAGTCTCAGACACATACCTCAAGACCCCTAACACGTATTCATGCGTAAGAGCTCTTTTTATGATAAAAAGAGCCAACTGAGGCTCTTCTTCAGAAAAAATCTTCCAACTATCAGTGGACTGATACTTGTTAATCAGTCTTTGATTATCTTCTTTGAGCTTATTAGTTTCTTCTCTTATACCCTCAAGAGAAGGTTCTTTAGGAGCCTGTTTCAGATTAGCCCATGCTTCCATAGCATTACCAATCTGGATGCTATCTTCGAACTCCCACGCGCAACCGCTTCGGTAATGCGTTAAGTCTTTAGTGAGCCTAAGACCTGCTTCTTTTGGAGGCAGGTCTTCGAGAATCTTCATCCATTGTTCAATAGTACGAACCATTTAAAGTACCACATAAAGAGTTGAATTGGTCGGGTGTTTCTTAAGCTTCTTAAGCTCTATGAGCTTACCAATCGTAGCCCAGCAACTATTAGGACGATATCCTTGTGATTCAAACCAATTCTTAAGATTGGTAAGACTCACTTCTTTCATCTTATTATCTTTAAAATACTGCATTAACAAACTATGAGAACTTCCTTCAGGATTTCGATATCGTTTAATTTGATTTTTATTAGATCCTACA
>Ga0184628_10001608_pt1 | contig 11149 bp, 11 predicted proteins | sample PLM4_5_b1_FD_133149 | JGI IMG/M metagenome (GOLD analysis project Ga0184628, IMG submission 133149) | Groundwater sediment microbial communities from an aquifer in East River, Colorado, USA - PLM4_5_b1 | ecosystem: Environmental > Terrestrial > Soil > Riparian zone | place: USA: East River...
CAGGTGACGGTTAGGAGCTTGGCGGCTCCGGATCCGACAGGCCCCGTGTCGGATCAGCGCTTGTCCCGCGGCTGGCCGGCGTAGTAGGACGCAATATCGTCGATGACTGCGTTGCTGTAGATGATGCTCATCTTGTGCATCGTGGTGCTTTCGCGCTTGTCGTCGCGGTACGACCGCAGCGCCATCACAAGATAGTCCTTGTCCTGCGCCCGCAGGATGGGCACCACCATTTGGGGATTGTCCTCGGCGTCGTGGCAGCGATCGCATTTCACGGCGAGCTCCCGCGCGGAACTTGGCACGCTGTCGGCGGGCTTCGAGGGCTGGACAGTGTAGAACGCGGTGACGTTCTCGATGTCCTTGTCGCTTACGCCCGTGACGAAACGCTGCATGCCCCAATGCTGGCGCGAAGTCCGGTAGGCCTTGATGGCCTTCGTGAGGTACTGAGGGTCCTGGCTGGCGAGGGTCGGTGTCGCCGCATCGGTGCTGACGCCGCGGGGCCCGTGGCACCCGCCGCACATCGCGGTGAGCGGTTCACCCGCCGCGGGGTCTCCTCGCGCTGGCGCGGAGCGTTGCGCCGGCGTTCGGGACGCGAAATAGAGCGCCAGGCTTTCGAGCTCGAGTCTGCTCGCATCGCGCAGTATCGCCTTCATCGCCGCTTTCCCGCGGTCTCCCCGGTGATACTCCTGGATCGCGGTGACCAGATAATGGGGCTGCTGACCGGCGAGGCTGGGCACACCCGGTGTACTGCTATTGCCTTCCGCGCCGTGACACTTTTCGCAAGCTGATGCCAGTGCCTTGCCTTTCTCGGCGAGCGTAGCCTGTTTTGAGTCCTTCCCGAACGCCGGCGGGGGCGGCGGCTGGCTCGCATAATACGCGACCACGTTCCGCAAATCCGCTGGATTCAGTCGTCCTGCGAGTTCACGAAGGGCGGAATGCGTACGCTTTACGTCCTTGTACTCGGTCAGCGCCAGCAGCAGGTAGCGCTCCCGCTGCGCTGCAAGGTGCGGAATGCCAGGCGCAACGCCCTTGCCATCCAGGCCGTGGCACGCTTTGCATTCGCGCTCGGCGACAGCTTGTCCCGCCTTGGCATCCCCTATGGAAGGCTTCTCGGCCGGAATCGTGGCCGTCGGCGCAGCCTTTCCGGCCGATGCACTGGCGGGTTCTCTTTTTTCCGAGCAGCCAACCAGCGCTGCGGACAAGACAACACCCAGTAATACGTACCTCATCGCAAGTCTCCAAGTGAACCCGTAGCCAACCATAGAAGTTCCTCCAGACGGGCGTTTCGCGCCGTTTGAATTGATCACATTTTAAGCTCTTCGCCCGATGCTGTGGATGGTCATGGCTCCAACGGCTGATGACAAGCGAACTTACACGAAGGCATGGCACGGGTAAACATCAACACATCCAGCCGCGCGTGGACTCACGGCCTGAAGTCGTTGCTGAAAAAATGTAACGCAGACTGAAACCAGATAGCGAAGAACACTCCCGTTCGAGAACGCGAGTGCTGATCCCGGACATCATCATGGCGCAAACCTGGATACGAGCGGCGCCTGAACAAAAAAGATATGCCCCAACGGGGCGCTATATCTAATTAGAAACACAAAGAAATATTCGCGATCCCGAACCGGCGTGCACATGAAAAAAGTACTTCAGAAGGGCGGCGGCAGACTTCCTGTTGCCTCAAAAGGGCCCAATTTGTGCACATAACACGTTGAAACGAAAAGACCTTTTATCCGGCTAAGCGTTCCAGGCACGGTCGTTGCGTGATCACGGGTGAACAGAACCAATCTTGATATGGAGCATGCCATGAACACCTTAACCGCAAATGTGATGGTCGGAAACTTTGGTCCAAGGGTCGAGCACATCGCTGCACGCGGCCGGAGAGCATACCCCGCAGCGTGGAATGCTGCACTCGCAGTCGCGGCGCCGTTGATCGGGCTCGTTTTCGTTCTTGCCTTCCCGCTCGTGGGGCTCGCGATACTCGCGTGGATCGGTGCGCGGGCACTAGCGAGGAGGGCAAAACCGCTCGCTCGCTTCGCGAAGAACATCGCCCTCTTCGCCGCGGCGCCATTCGTAGGGCTCGCGTACGCCGTTGCCTTCCCGTTCGTTGGAATGGGCTACCTGGTGTGGAGAGGCACTCGCGCAATCGTGAAACGGCACGAGTTGCTCTAGCTTCACGCCTCAAGCGGTTCCGTGATCCGGACAGAGGGGATGCCATGAACACCTTACGCAGGAATGTGCTGGTAGTAGACGACGAGGAAGTGGTGCGCCGGAGCTTGTTGAGAAGCCTGGAGGGCGCCCGGTGCGACGTCGAAGCGGTTCCGGACGGGAGCGAGGCGTTGCGGGCAATGGAACGCGATGCATTCGATCTCGTGATGCTCGATCTCCGCATGCCGGGCATGGATGGCATGACGGTGCTCAGGACGATCAAGGAAAAATGGCCGGAGAGCGAAGTCGTCGTCGTCACCGGGTATCCATCCATCGAATCCGCCAAGGAAGCGATCCGGCTGGGCGCGACAGATTATCTTGCGAAGCCGGTCGGGCCGGACGAGATCATCAAAGCGGCGAGCAGCGCGATGCTGCACAAGGAATGGACGCTGCACCGGGGCGGACCGGATTCGAACCACGCCAACCATTGCGAAAGCATTCCGCGCGGCGAACGCAGCCACTGCGCGGCCTGAGAAACGGAGAACGCCATGAAAGCGCTACCAAAGAAGGTTCTGGTCGTTGACGACGACCCGGTGATCGGCCGCAGTTTCGACCGGGTCCTGTCGGAGAACGGTTACGAGGTGAGCACCGCCCACGACGGCTCACAGGCCCTCGCGAGGATGAGCCGTGAGGACTATGACGTAATCTTCACCGACATCAAGATGCCAGGCATGGACGGACTCGAGCTCGCCGAGCGCATCCGGAAGACGCGCCCGTGGGTCCCGGTGGTGATCATCACAGGCTACGGCACGCCGGCCAATGTAGCGAGGGCAGAAGCGGCCGGAGTTGCAGGTTTCCTGGACAAGCCGCTCTCTCCAGGGACTATAGAACGCAGCACCCGCGCGGCCCTGCGCGTGATCGAGGGCGGTGCGCGCAAGGCGGAGCGTGAGCCGGTAGCGGCCACGCCCGCGCCGGTCGAAGCGGTGGCGGAAGCCAAGCCTGCGGCGGCCGGCGAAGCGCGGCCGGAGAACCGTGGGGTTGCGATCCTGAAATCCACGGGGCTCTTTCTCGCAGCTCCCTTCGTCGGGCTCGCCTACATAGTCGCGATGCCATTTATCATGCTGGGCGCGCTCGCATGGATGGGCGTCCGGCCGCTCGCGACGCGACTCCGGCCGATCATCCCGTTCCTGAAGAACGTCGGGCTTTTCTTCGCCGCGCCCTTTGTGGGACTGGCCTACGTCATCGCCTTCCCGTTCGTCGGCGCCGGTCTCCTGCTCTGGCGCGCCGCCAAAGCGCTGAGGAAACGGTCAGCAGGGGAATAACCGTGTGGCGACCGGCCGGGGTCGCGCCAGCGCGCGTCCTCGCCACGCGTGTACGGGGTAATATGGGCTACCCACATGCCGAATACGCGCAGTGAAGTCAGCAGGATGAGAGCGCCGTGGCGCACGCGCGTTCCGGACACAGCCCTCGCCCTGTTCCTGGCGCTCTTTGCCGCCTCATTGCCTGCCGCAGCTGCCGGCAGCGCGGTCGATTCGCTTCCGGCAGCGGACCAGCAATGCCTCGGCTGCCACGCGACCGAGGGCATGAAGAAGGATCTCCAGAGTGGGGAGGCGCTGTCCCTGCACGTTCCCGGCGCAACGTATGCAAAGTCGGTGCACAAGGCGAACGGCTGCGGCAGCTGCCATTCGGAGGTGGACATCAAGAGCCATCCCCCGTCGAAGCACGACATCAAGAGCCCGCGCCAGTATGCGATCGAGCGGGCCGAGTCGTGCCGCCAGTGCCACGAAGAGGCGTTCAAGCTCTACGAGGGCAGCGTCCATGCAGCCCGCGTCCGCCAGGGCAGTCCGCTCGCGCCGGTGTGCACCGGTTGCCATGGTTTCCATTCGGTCACCCCGAAGACTGCCTACGAAACCTGCGTCGGCTGTCACGCGGCTGCGCTGGACGCTCACCAGAAGTGGCTGCCGAATGCCGGATTGCATCACGAGGTGGTGTCCTGCGCCGCATGCCACGCGCCGGCGGTCCTGCGGATGATCGACCTGCGGCTCTACGACCCGGCAACGAAGCAGTGGGTGGCGGAAAAGGAGGGCGACGCGCAGTTTGAAAAACTGGCGCGCTCGATCGATGCCGACGGCAAGGGGCTGGATCCGGAGGAATTGCGAAAACTCCTCGACGCAGTCAACCAGGACGGAATCCCCCGGAAGACGTTGCGCGGCCGGGTCGAGCTGCGCACCGGCGTCGAGGCGCATCAGCTTTCCGGCAAGGCCGATGCGATCAAGGCCTGCGACAACTGCCACCGGATCGGCGCCGAGCCGTTCCAGAACGTGACGGTTTCGATCACCGGACCCGACGGCAGGCCGGTGCGCTATCGAGCCCGGAAGGAAGTGCTGACCGCCGCGATCGCAGTGGGATCGCTGCCCGAGTTCTACGCGATTGGCGGCACCCGCAGCTGGCTGCTCGATGCGCTCTTCGTGCTCGTGCTGCTCGGCGGCGCCGGGTTGCCGCTCGGACACATGACGGTGAGGTGGCTCGCCCGCAAGCGTTCCGACAAGGCCGGCAAAGTCGCCGCGCGGGATCGAAACCGGTAACAGGAGCCACGCCATGCAGAAAATTTACGTTCATCCGCTCCCGGTCAGGATCTGGCACTGGATCAACGCGCTCGGTTTCGTGGCGTTGATCCTGACCGGCGTCCAGATCCGCTACATCGATCTGTTCGAATTAATGTCCTTCAAGGCCGCTGTCCAGCTTCACAACTGGATCGGGTTCGCCCTCATCGGCAATTTTTTCGTGTGGTTTTTCTTCTATCTCTTTTCGGACAAGATCAAGGTCTATCATCCGGAGCTCTCCCCGCTCAAGCATTTTCGCGGCAGCCTGCGCCAGCTCCAGTATTACGGCTACGGCATATTCAGGGGCGAGCCCAATCCGCACCACGTGAGCGCCTACGACAAGTTCAACCCGCTCCAGAGCATGACCTACCAGATCATCATGCTCCTGCTCGTTCCCCTCCAGTTTTTCACCGGCATCCTGCTCTGGGACCTGAAGCATTTCTCCGCGGCGGTGGATTTCTTCGGCGGGGTACGCGTGGTCGATACCGTGCACGTGCTGCTGTTCGTCTTCTTCACTGGATTTGTCCTCGTTCACCCGTATTTGGCGAGCCTCGCCCATACGCCGCTTGCGCACTTCAAGGCAATGATCACCGGCTACGAGGAAGTCGAGGAGAAACCCGCCGGGGGCCCGCCTGGGGGCTGATTTGAATGGGCGGCGGCGTTCAGCCGTCAGAGTCCGGCTCGCCGGCTTCCTTCTCCGCGTCTCTGATGCGAATCCGGTATTTTTTCATGAGCGCCTGGAAATTGGCGCGCTGCATTCCGGTCTCCTCGGCGCTGCGTGTGACATTCCAGGCATTGCGCTTCAACGCTTCCAGGACGAAGAGCTTTTCGATCTCCTCCACCGATCTTTCGCGCGCGGCTTTCTTGAGGCGCTTCAACTCTTCGCCCGTCTTCGGAACGTCGAGGTCCATGCGCGGTCCCGCCTCGAGGATCCCCGCGAGGTGAGCCCGCCGGATGACGTCGCCCGTGGCGAGAATGACCGCACGATGCACGGCGTTCTCCAGCTCACGTACGTTGCCGCGCCAGTCGTATTGCATCAGGAGGCTCATCGCGCCCTCTGAAAAGCCGCTGAATTTCTTGCCTACTTCCTTGCTCAGGACATTGAGGAAGTGGTGGGCCAGCGGGGGGATATCCTCCCGGCGCTCCCGCAGTGGGGGAACCTGTATCGGGAAGATGTTGATGCGGTAGTAGAGGTCCTCGCGGAACGTGCCGTCTCCTACCATTGCCTTCAAGTCCTTGTTGGTGGCGGCGATGAGGCGCACGTCCGTGGTCTGGGTGCGCGTGTCACCCACCGCCCGGAACTCGCGTTCCTGGATCACGCGCAAGAGCTTCGCCTGCGTGGAAAGCGAGAGGTTGCCGATCTCATCGAGGAACAGCGTGCCGCCATGCGCGACCTCGAACATCCCGCGCTTGTTGGCGACCGCGCCGGTGAACGAGCCCCTGACGTGCCCGAACAGCTCGCTTTCCAGGAGGTTTTCGCTCAGGGAATTGCAATCAACGGGCACGAACGACTGGTCCTTGCGCAGGCTGTTGTAGTGGACTGCGCGCGCAATCAGCTCCTTGCCCGTGCCGCTTTCCCCGGTGAGCAGGATGGTGCTGTTGGTGGGAGCGCACTTCGCGATGAGACGGTAGACCGCCTGCATCGCCGGGCTCGGGCCGATGATGTTCTCCATGCGGTAGCGCGAGCTCACCTCGCTCTTCAGGCTCAGGTTCTCCTGCAGCAGGCGCCGCCGCTCCAGGGCCCGCCCCACCACGACCTTCAGTTCGTCCGGATCGAACGGCTTCGGCAGGTAATCGAATGCGCCGAGCTTCATGGACCGCACCGCCGTCTCGATTTGTGACAGCCCGGTGACCATGATGACGTCGATATCGGGGTGCGACTCCTTCACGCGCCGCAGAACTTCCAGTCCATCCACCTTCGGCATCATGATGTCGAGTATGACGACGTCGTACGGATGCGCCTCGATCCTGCGCAGTGCCTCCTCGCCGCTCTGGACGCCTTCCGCTTCGTAATCGCCCTCGCCGAGTATCCGCAGGCAGCTCCTGACGACAATCTCCTCGTCATCGACGACCAGTATCCGCGCCTTCATGCGTTGCTCCGGCTGCCGGCGCCGGCCTCGCCGGCCGGGGCCCCCATGGGCAGGAATATGCGGAACGTTGAGCCTTGGTTGACCACGCTTTCCACTTCGATCGCGCCGCCGTGGGCCTTGACGATGCCGTGGCTCACCGAGAGTCCGAGCCCGGTTCCCTGGCCTACTCCCTTGGTCGTGAAGAAGGGGTCGAAGATGCGCTGCAGATTCTGGGCAGGAATGCCGCAGCCGGTGTCGGCGATCGCGACCTCGACCATCGGCACGGCTGGCAGGCCCGGCTCCGGACGCCGCGGGTCGGGACAGGGCCGGCTGCGGAGGGTGATGATGCCCTTGTCCTCGATCGCGTGCTGGGCATTTACGACCATGTTGACGATCACCTGCTTGATGAGATCCTCATCGATCCATGCCGGGGGCAGCCCCTGCGCGAGGTCGAGGACGATTTCGATGTCATGCAGGTGCGCGGGCCGCTCGACGAGGCGCACGGCGTCTTCGATGACGCGATTCAGGTCGGCGTATTTCTTCTCCGGTGTTTTTTCCCGGGCGAAGTCGAGCAGCCGCCGGATGATCGTGGAGCAGCGCTTCGTCTCCTGGATCACGAGATCGAGATCTTCCGCATCCTGGCTGCCGTCCGGAAGTTTCTTGCGCAGAAGGCTCGCAAACGTGAGTATTCCGGTGAGCGGATTATTGAGCTCGTGCGCAATGCCCGCGGCCAGAAGGCCGACCGAAGCGAGCTTTTCGCGGCGGGCGGCTCCCAGTTCGGCGATGAGCAGCTTCTGGGACCGCTCCTCGACCTTCTTCTCCAGCACGTGCGCCCAGTCCCGCAGCTCCCGCTGCGATTCACGCAGAGCCGCCGTCATGGCGTTGAAGGAGGCCGCCAGCTGGCCGAACTCGTCCGTACCCCGCTCCGGAATCGTGTGCTCCAGATCGCCGGAGGAAATCCGCTTTGCGCCATGTTCGAGGTCGCGCAGGGGCCGGTAGACCATTCGATGCACGAAGAAGCTGGCGCAAAACGCGGCGACGATCACGAAGCCGAGGGCAAAGCCCGCCATGATAATGGTGTTTCGCCGCACCGACCGGTCTATCGCCTCCAGCGAGTAGACGATATCGAGAACGCCCAGAACCGGCTGGACTGCCGGGCTCTCGTGGCAAGTCGAGCTGGCGCACGAGGGCTCGTTGCGAATCACGTCCATGCTGCCGAGCAGCCGTTTTCCGTCCGGGGTGGAGAATATGCGCGCCCGGTTGGCCGTGGAGATCTGCAGCAGCGGCTTTTCTTCCTGGTGACAATGGAAGCACCCCTCGGCCTTCCGGTCCACGGTCTGCCCGATTTCGAGCAGATAGGTGGAATGAATGATCCGGCCCTGCTTGCTGAATATTCTGACCTTGGCGATGTCTTCCTGGTTTCCCACGTCGTGAATGATCTGATCGACGTAAAGCGGCTGATTGATCAGCATGGCAAAACGCGTGCTGCGGGTGATGACGTCGGACAGCCGCGCGACGTGACCGGCCGCTTCCTCGAGCAGTTTCTCCCGCTGATGGCGTATGACGGGCACCGTGAAAAGCACCATGGCGACCGTGAGCGCGATGGTGAGATAGAGCACGATCTTGAAGTGGAGGCTGCCCGGACGCATTCCAGTCGACGGCTTGACCCGATTTGAAGAAGACCCAGTGGCCGGTCTGACCTCTGAATCCTAGCGGCTGCGAGGCGGGGCCACGTTGACCGGGATCAAACGAAGGCGCGCCGGGCAACGAGCGATGTCATGCGGCCAGGCTGCCGATGAAGCCGACCAGAACGCAGATGAGCAACGTCAGGCCGAAAATGATCAGCGTAATGCCCAGCACGCGGGAACCCAGCGTCATCGGGCGCGACGGAGCGTCGACCAGGTGCCTGGCGAGCTCGCCGGTTTGGACCAGCCGCTGGTACTCGAGCGCGTGCTCGCGTCTGAATTCCTCCAGCGCCACGGTGCCGGTGAACATGACGATGTCCGGCGGTGGCAGCTTGTCCGGCCGGAAGTGGTTGTTGAAGAAGTGCACCGTGAACAGGAACACCGCGGCGAGAATCGCTTCCTCCCCGTGCACCAGCGTCGCGACGTTGAACACCCAGCCGGGCAGGACCGATGCGGTCGTTTCCTTGAACGCCAGCATCATGCCGCTCCCGCCGATGATGGCCATGCCCCAGAACACCGCCCAGTAGTCGAATTTCTCCCAGTACGTCCAGCGGTCGAACGCCGGCCGCGGCCCTTTGCCGAGAAACCAGTTGAACATGGCGAGCGCATCGTCGAGATCCTTCCAGTTCGGAACCAGAGAGGTGGGCCCGAACCAGTCGGAGGGTTTTCAGCTCGGGATCACCCGGTATGCCATGTAAACGAGGTGGACGAAGAATATTCCGAGCATGATGGTCGCGCTTGCCCGATGCAGGATGCCCGCCACTCGCGGGCCGCCCAACGCAGCCACGATGAATTTCGCCCAGCCGGTTTCGGCGTAGAGCACCGCCATGCCGGTCAGCACCAGCGTCATCACGCTCAGCGCGAAGGCGAGATGGGCGACCCGCCACGCCGGCCGGAAGCGGTTGAAATGCTTGCCCTGCAGTTGCGGCAATTCGCCGGTTGCGACGTGGGGCGCGCTCTTGCCTTCCCGGCGATCCCGGTATTCGCGGTAGAACCAGAACGCCGAGTGCGTCCAGAAGAAGGCGAATACGCCCAGCAGGAGCGCGATCATGAACTTCGATGCGACCCACATGGTCGGGTAGCGGTCGTAATTGTGGGTATTCGCGTGCGGCTGGAACGTGACGAACCCCGCGGTCGCATGCTCGTGGCATTTCTGGCACGTTTGCAGCCGGTTGTTCGCGTGCACCGTGGATTGCGGGTGGCTGACCCTCTGGATGCCGTGATTGCCGTGGCAATCAAAGCAGGTCGCGGTATAGGCATAGCCCAGCTTGCCGACCTGGCCGTGGTAGGTGTTGGCGTAGGATTTGAGGCTCTCGGAATGGCAGTTGCCGCAATTGCGCACGATGGTGAGCTTGATCGAGTCGAGCTTCGGCCGGTCCACGTCATGGGTGGTGTGGCAATCGGAGCAGATGGGCGCGGCGGGATTGGCGTTGCCGATGACCTGCCTGCCGTGCACCGAGTCGAGGTACTCGACGCGCTGTTCGCTGTGGCACCTGCCGCAGACGTTCGGCAGGTTGAGGCGCCAGTCGGCGCGGCCAGGACTGTCTTTCGGATAGACGTAGTGGGCGTCGTGGCAGTTATAGCAGGTTGCGTTCGTGCGCGACTGGTCGGCGCGGCTCGGCCGGGCATGAATGGACTTCATGTAGTGGTCGATCTGCTCCACCACCACCCCCAGCCTCGCAAAGTCCTTGGTCTTGTTCTCCTTCTTCGCGGTCTCCCACAAGTCCTCGTGGCACTGCACGCAACTTACCTTGTGCTGCACGCCTTTCTCGTGCGGGATCTCCGTGATGTCCTTATGGCACTCGACGCACAGCCGTTTTCCGTGCACGCTTTGCTTGAATTTGTCCCCGACCACGTGCAGGGAGCGCGTTCTCCCGTTCGCGCCTGGCACCGCGAACCCTTCGTTTCCGTGACAACCCAGGCAGACTGTGCTGTCGATCGGAGGCGGGGCGGCACCCTTGCCGATGGCGGCATTTGCCGCGCGCGCGATTCCGCCGCCGACGGGGGCCCCCGCGAGGCAGACCACGCCCGCCAGTGCGGCTGCTGCAAGCGTCAGCATCCTCATTGACATGGATTCTCCGACTGCAAGAATCGCTATCTGCAGCCGGTTATCGAGGAATACAAATTACTTTGCGGAGAGCGCGTACCCGACCGCCGCCTTGAGCTCCTCGTCAGTAGCGGTGGCCTTGGGGTGGCCTTTGCCCTCCTTGAGCTTGCCCACCAGCATGCCCGGGGCGTCTTTGTTGCCCTGGTACTTGGCGGCCACGTCCTTGAACGACGGCCCCACTTTCTTCTTGTCCATTTCGTGGCAATTCAGGCATCCCTTCGCCTTCACGACATCCGCACCCGATTGCGCAAATCCCAGCCCCGCCGCCAGCGCTCCCGCTGCCGCTACGATCACAAGTATTGTCCTCATCGCGACTCTCCATACATTCAAGTTGAAACATCGAACCTACGCTCGTTGCGCCCGCAACGAGCGCAAATAATACATGGCATTGGAACCGCGCGCTTCATGTCCTGGACCTTTGCCCGGGACCACCGATCATACTTGGCGAAACAGGTTGGAACCGCGCTACGCGCTGGCGTGAGCCGAGGGTGAAGAAGCCACGGCTTTCCCCCAGGGTGGAAGCACCCGGACCGCCGC
>Ga0184628_10001609_pt1 | contig 11143 bp, 10 predicted proteins | sample PLM4_5_b1_FD_133149 | JGI IMG/M metagenome (GOLD analysis project Ga0184628, IMG submission 133149) | Groundwater sediment microbial communities from an aquifer in East River, Colorado, USA - PLM4_5_b1 | ecosystem: Environmental > Terrestrial > Soil > Riparian zone | place: USA: East River...
CACCCTGAGCAACGCCGCCTACGGCACCGCGGCGAACGCCTACTCCACCATCCTCAACCAGACCGCCCCGGCGGGGTGGAACCAGTCCTTCCAGGGCCAACTCGGTGATGCGTTGCAGGGCAAGTACACGCCCAACCCCAACAGCACCTTGCAGGTCAGCGAGTCCATGGACGACTTCGCCCGCCGCCACGTCGCGGAGATGCTCAAGGGCATCAGCCCGTACGCCGCGTCCATCGCCGGTGCCCAGGGTCAGATCGGTGACCCCGGTCAGGTGATGAGCGGCGGCCAGATGACCGGATTGCAGCAGCAGGCCACCGGGGTGGTCAGCGACGCCCTGGCGAACCCTCAGCAGATGCCCGAGATCAACACCAACTTCATGCCCCAGCCCATCGACATCGGCCAGTTCGCCATGGCCGGAACCAACGGGAGCCTACCCGCGCTCCCCCCGCCGCAGCCCGATTTCAGCAGCCGACCCGGCGCCGGTCAGGGCCGGGGGTAAGATAAGGCCGTCCCATGCCCGAAGAAGTCGAGACTCAGGAAGCACCAGCACCCGCACCGGCCGAAGAGCAGGCCCCTTCGACACCGGAAGGCGACGGGCCAGCAGACGGCGAGAAGTCCGAGGGAAACTCGTGGTTTCGCGAGACCGCTCAGGGGTTGATCTACTCCCGACCCCTCGACACGGCCAAACGGAGCGAGGAGTGGGCCGAGGCGAACGCCGAACTGCGCCGTGGCCGGAAGGCCAAGTCCGAGGACAAGCCATCCGAGGAGGATGCGGAGCCAACTGACACTCAGCCTGACGGTAAGCCGGAAGCCAAGGCGTCTCCTCGGGAGGGAGATGACGGGGCGTTCGAGCGCAAAGTCCAGGCCGAGGTGGACCGCCGCGAGAAGGTCCGGCGTCAGCGGGCGGAGGTGCAGATCGAGGAGCGACTCCGGCGGGAGAACCCCACCGAGTACGCCCGGTACAAGGAGCAGCAGGCGCAGCAGTCCCTGGCCCAGAACACCGTCGCCGCGTCCATGCGGCAACTGGCCCAGGACTACGACGCCGCGGCGCTCCAGCCGCTGATGAACTCCCTGGAGGAGAAGACGCGCAACGCGATCCTCTCCAAGGCGGCTGAGGTCCACGGCATCCCCCAGCGGAAGCTGCTGGTCGAGGAGGGCCTCAAGGCCTTCCGCAAGGCGGCCTACGATGAGGGCCTGAAGAAGGGGCGGGACGAGGCCCGGAGCGGCCTCCGCCGGTCGAAGCAGTTCCGCGACGAGATCCTGCACGAGATCCGCGGTGCGGACGACGAGCCGGAGCACGTCCTGGGGAACGGCAACGCCGCGGGCGGGGGCGACGACTGGGACATGAACGACTGGATGCGGGCCAGCCTCGGCAAGCACAAGTCGAAGTAGCCGTTAGCGCCGTCTAGGAGTAGACCCATGCCCTACAACAGCATCGTCACCCGGCAGGAATCGGTCTCGGTTCCCAGCACCGGGTACGGCGCGCTGATTCCCGAGGACTTCTCCCGCGAGATCTACAAGGGAATCCTGAACAAGTCCGCGGCCATGCAGTTGTTCCCCCACCGCACCATGTCGCGCATGCAGCAGCGCATGCCCGTGGTGTCGGCCCTGCCCAGCGCCTACTGGGTGGCCGGGGACACCGGCCTCAAGCAGACCACGGCGGTGCAGTGGGCCAACAAGTGGCTCATCGCCGAGGAACTGGCGGTCATCGTCCCCATCCCCGAGAAGCTGCTGGACGACACCGACTACGACCTCTGGGACGAGATCCGGCCCCTGCTGGAGGAGGCCATCGCCATCGCCCTTGACGAGGCCATCTTCTTCGGGGTCGGCAAGCCCGCCTCCTGGCCCGCCGCGGTGGTGCCCGCCGCCATCGCCGCTGGCAACAGCGTGGTGGCCGGTACGTCCACCGCCCTGGACGTGGCCGAGGACCTGAACAACGTCCTGCTCTCCGTCGAGGTGGACGGCTACTCCCCCACCGGGTGGTGGCTGCGCCCGCAGTTCAAGGGACGCCTGCGCGGCCTGCGTGACGCGAACAAGGACTTCCTGTTCCTGCCCGAGGGGCCGTCCAACTACGGCGTCGCCAACAACGACGCCCTGGCCCTGACCCGCCGCGGCAAGACGGCGGACGGCGGCATCCGCGCCGGGATGCTGTTCGGGGAGCCGGCCTACGTCTCCTACGCGGGCCTCTCCGGGTTCGCCACCTCCACCGGCGGCGCGGCCACCCAGGCCGAGGCGATCACCGGCGACTTCTCGCAGGGCATCCTGGGCGTGCGCCAGGACATGACCTTCAAGATGCTCGACCAGTCCGTGATCCAGGACAACACCGGGGCGATCATCTACAACCTCTCGCAGCAGGACCTCGTGGCGATGCGCGTGGTCTGCCGCTACGCCTGGCAGGTGCCCAACCCGGTGTCCCGCACCCAGGCGTCGGAGGCCAACCGCTACCCGTTCGGCGTCCTCCTCCAGGTCCCGATCCCCTGAGCCGAGCGGGAAGGAGTCCGCGATGCCCGCTAAGAGTGCGAAGCAGCAGCGCATGATGGGGGCGGAACTCAACCGGCGGCGGAGCGGGGGGAAACCCTCGCTCCCGTCCATGACCGACGACCAGGTTGGGGACTACGCCCATAAGCCCGCCAAGGGCTACAGCAAGACCAAGAAGGCGAAGTAGGTCATGCCAAATACCACCGTCTCAGGGATCGCGGCCTCCTCCGGCACGCCGGAGCGGTACGTCGCTCCCACCACGGGGGTGCTGGACACCTCCTTCATGATCGTCACCTACGCCCTGATGGTGCCGCTGACGCCGGTCCCGGTGGTGGTGGCCTTGCGGAACAACGCGGAGTTCTCCGACCAGAACCCCTCGTTCGTCACCCCGCCGAAGTACCCTCCCGGGCAGACCGTATCCGTCCCCGCCTACGCCGCCCCGCCAGCGAGCGGGGGCATCAACAACCCGCCCAACGGGGAGGTCGCCAAGGCCACCGGGGCCTCAAGCGGCATCCCCGGAGCCTGGATACCGTCCGGGGTCACCGCTCCGTACAACCTGCTCGCCGCGCCCCCGGCGACGAACCCCGCCACCAACTGGCCCGCCACGAACTACATCGTCTGCCGTGACGCCTCCGAGATTTACTGGAACGGCACCAAGTGGTTGGCTGGCCGCCACCCGTAGGAGAAGAAGATGTCTGAGGAAAAGGCCCCCGAGGGCGTAGACGAGAAGCTCTGGAAGGCCAACAAGGACCTCCAGAAGCAGATGCGCGAGCAGATCGAGTCTGAGCAGGCGGAGCAGACCGCCGCCGCCCAGGAGGCCGCGGGCAAGCCGCAGACCACCACCACGATGCCGTCGCAGACCGTGGAGGAGGCCGGGGCGGCCAACGAGCGCGCTGCGGCGAAGTCCGCCCCGAAGAAGTAGATGTCGGCCACGCTCGCGGCGCCGACGACCTGGGGCGCCTACGGTTCGGTGCCGGTGCAGGTCAACCGCCGCGGCGTGCTGTGCCCCGCCGCCTTCGCGGAGTGGCTCCCCTACGACTCCGCTCACGGCGGGGCCGTCCTCTACAGGGGCGCCCTGTACGACGCGCCGGACGCGCCGACTCCGCTGCTGTTCCCGCAGCGGGCCGACGCGAACGGGCTGATCCAGGTCTGGGCGGCGGCGCCGGTGCGCCTCGTCGTGTCCGCCTGGCTCCCCGGCTACCCAGCGGTTCGGCAGACGCTCGATGTCCAGTTCACGGCAGACGTGGGGACCGGTGGGGGCGGCACCCCGGGACCGACTGGACCCCCAGGGCCGCCTGGCGAGCCGGGCGAGCCGGGGCCGGTAGGACCAGCGGGCGAGGACGGCGCTCCAGGAGTCGCTGGGCCACAGGGTATCCAGGGGCCTGCCGGGGCCGCCTCTACGGTGCCCGGACCGCAAGGCCCGGCTGGCCCAGCCGGTGCGGACGGTGCTCCGGGATCGACTGGTCCGAAAGGTGATACGGGGGACCCCGGGGCGCAGGGTATCCAGGGGCCTGCTGGTACGGCCGGGGCGACGGGAGCGCAAGGCCCGGCGGGACCGGGTGTGCCAGCAGGCGGCACCACCAGCCAGGTGCTGACCAAGACGAGCGCGACCGACTACGCCACGGCCTGGCAGACGCCCGCGGCGGGTGGCGGCGCGTTCGTGGACGAAGCCGGGGACACGATGACCGGCGCCCTCATTCTTCAGGGGGCGGCGGCGACTACGAACGTCCTCCAGGCGAAGCTGGCGGCGGATACGCAGCCCCGGTTCCGGTCGGACGCGAACGGCCGGCTGGAGTGGGGGGCCGGCGGCGCCTCGGCGGTCGATAAGGCGATCTTCCGCGCCAGCTCGACCCAATTCCAGGTCATCGGTTCGTGGGTGCCCGACACCACGAACAGCTACAACCTCGGCAGCTCGGGCAGCTTCTGGGCCGACACCTACTCCACCAACTACACGATCAGCAACACCGGGACGCTGCGGCTCGGGACGACCCTGATGCCCTCCACGGGCACGGTCCGGATGCGGAACACCGCCCTCCTCGCGTGGCGGAACGCGGCGGACAACGGCACCTTCACGCTCGGTGTAGACGCGAGCGACCGGCTGGCGTACAGCGGAACCGCCTTCCAGCTGGGCACGACCCCGGCGGCCTCCGGGGCGGTGCGCCTCCCCAACAACCAGGCCCTCGCGTGGCGCAACGCGGGCAACACCGCCGACCTGGCCCTGGTGGTGGACGCGACCAACGCCCTGACCTTCAACGGCGCCCCGGTCGCCGTGGGCAGCTTTCTGCCCCTGACCGGCGGAACGCTCACAGGCGACCTGGTGGTCAGCAAAACCACCCCGGTCGTCGCCGTCAAACTAACGGCGGACACCCAGCCCCGCAGCCAACTGGCCGACAACGGGCTGTGGTTCGGCCCGGGCGGCGCGACGGTGCTCGACATCGCCCTCCAGCGCACCGGGCCGGGGTCGCTGGCGTTCAACCCGAGCGTGGCGAAGCCGTGGGCTGGCGGCGTCACGTCCTGCCAGATCGGTCCTCGGATGCACCTCGTCAGCGGCGGCACCGACGCCTACCTGTCGTACAACGCCTACTTCGACGGCACCAGCTTCCGCCTGATCGGCGCCGACGCCGCCTCCCGACTGTACCTCCTCGGGGCCACGCTCTCGTACCAGCACACCGGGTCGGCCGCGGCCGACACCGCCGTGGGCTGGGTCACCCGACTGGCGGTGGCCGCCACCGGCACCGTCACCGTCGTCCAGGACGCGGGGCAGGTCGCCTACGGAATCGCCCGCGGCGACCAGGGGCTTGCGGGCGACGGGTCCACGAACGGGATGGAGATCAAGGGCTTCTCCGGCCCGATGATGTACTTCCGTCCCGTCGCCGGGTTCGACAACGCCGCCTCGCTCGGCTCCGCCTCGCAACGCTGGAACGTGGTCTACGCGGGCAACGGGACGATCCAGACCTCCACCTACGAGGCGAAGGAGGACTTCACCCCGCTCGACCCGGCGGCCTGCGCCGCCGCGGTAACGGAGACGGACTGGCTGTCGTACCGCTACAAGCCCGCGGTGGCGCAGATCGAGTCCGATGATGAGCGAGAGACCGACGAGCGGACGGCGAGGTATCTGGTCGAGTCCGTCAGCGAGCGCAGCCAAAAGGGGTACGTCTTGCGGTCGCCCGACCACAAGGTCCACGACCTGTTCGGGCAGCCCGACCGGGAGAGCGCCAGCCCCAGCAGTGACCTCGCCGTGGTCGCCTGTGCCCTCCAGCACGCGCTGGCCGAGATCGAACTGTTGAAGGCCAAACTGCCGTGAGTATGATTCTGACGCTCCCCCCGGAGCCGGACCTCACCCCGGGCCTGCCCGTCGCCCCCGATACGGTGTCCTTGCGCGAGATCGAGCAGGAAGTGGCTCGCCGGGTGGGGCCGTTCTTCCTGCGCGTGGCACGGAACCAGGCCCCGACAGAGAGTGACGCCACAACCATCGCCGTCCCGGCGATCCGATCCACCATCGACCTTGGCGGGATCGAGGACCTGTTCGTGTTGCGCCGAGGGCGGCTGGCGGACGGGACGCGCTTCCCCACCACCGCTCCAGACCCGGAGCGCCCATGGTCGCCCGGAGACCGGGTGCGGGCGGTTCGGGCCTACCGCCCGCAGGAGGGCCTGGTCGAGGTGGACTGGCCCTACGACCACCCCGTCTACGACGGCGAGGAGATCGAACTGCACCACCTGGACCCGGAGCAGGAGTTGCGCCCCGCTGTTCTGGCCGGACTGCGGCGCTGCTACGTGGTGCACCGGCTGACCGTGGACGGGACGGTCGGCGGGGCCTTCGACACCATCGACCTGACCGAGCGGGCGCCGTGGATCAGGTCACGCGATCAAGTCTACGGGGTATCCCTCTCCGGCGGCGCCCCGGCGGTGGCCTGGCGGGTGGAGTCGTATGGTGGGGGGCTGTTCCTGGTCCTGCGCGAGTACGCCTACGGGAAGTCCTACGTGGTCAACCGCCGCCCGGCGACGGCCATGGTGTGGCTCGCCCCGCCGCACGCGCTTCCCGGCGGCGGGCCGCTCCTGGGCACCTGGGACCGGGTGGCCTTCCACACCTGGGACGACCTCGCCGCGAATCACACCTGGGATAGCGTCCTGTTCCCGTACGGAGACCCGGGAGTGGTCGCCGGGGTGGACGACTGGGGGGTGCGCGCCGGGACGGTCAACGAGCCGTGGGACGACGAGGACCGCTTCCCGATCCCCCTGGACTACCCCGCCGCGGCGGGGCACATCGAGTGCTGGCGCAGCGTCCGGCCCCGGCTGGCGGCCCTGTCGCAGTTGGACCTGTGGCCCAAGCAGGCGGAGGCGGCGGCGGAGTTCACCCGCGTGTCCACGCAGCACTTCGACCCGCCGCGCCACGAGCCGGTGCTGTCCGTGTCCTCCAGGCTGTGGCCGGACAACCCGTTGAGTAATACCCCCTGATGCCAGCGATCACGCCGCGGCTGACGCGCACCGACCCCGCCCGCGTCAGCGGACCGGTCACCGTCCACTCCCGCCGCCGCCCGTGGCCCTACGACATCGAGATCAACGGGTTCCCGCTCATCCTGCGCGAGTCGGACGCCGGGTTGATGATCGGGAAGAAGGTGCAGTCCCTCCAGGGCGTGGCCCCCATCACCTACGACTACTCCTCGCAGCCGGTCTACGCGGAGCGCACCTTCGCCTTCCGCAAGATCGAGAGCGGCTACGGCGAGCGGGTGCAGCGCTCACCCGTCCCGGCCCGCTACTACTACGCCCTCAACGCCGACCTCTCCGTGGGCGGCCTCCAGATGAAGGGGCCGAAGTTCCACGTCATCACCCCGATGACCACCGGCCCGATCCGCTGGTTCATGGACGCGGTGTACCCGTCGTTCGTCGTCCCTCCCGAGTACCCCAAGGGGTGGCCCCCGCTGGTCACCTTCGCCGGGGCCGGACGCTACGTCCTCTTGCGGAGCGCGGACGCGGACGCGAGTTGGGCGGTGAGCAAGGACTTCGGAGCCGGGGTCGAGACGGTCAAGGCGGTGCGCTACCGCGCCGCCGGGGCCGGAGCGCTGGACTCCCTGTGGGTGACCACCGACAACGGCGAACTGTGGCAGTTCGACGGCACCACCTGGACGAAGAGCGCCCAGCCCGCCTTCACGATCACCGTGCTGCGCGACGAGTTGTGGATCAAGGACGACGTGAACTCGGTGCGGAAGTGCACCGCCGACCCCCTGGTCGCCGCCAACTGGGACGCCCCAATCCTGGTCGGGGACAAGTCGCAGCCGGTCACCAACATGGAGGTGCTGGACGACCAGTTGTACGTATTCAAGACCAACGGCATCTTCGTGGTCGGCACCAGCGGCGAGGCCTCTGACCGCTTCCCCTCCTTCCGCCAGCAGCCCCTCCCCCGCAACGGGGTCAACGCCACCGCCTGGTTGGGGCGGCTGTGGTTCGGCTACGGCGACTCCTACTACTGGCTCGACAACGCCGGGCAGTTGCACCCCACCGGCCCCAACCTGCTGGTCGAGAACAACTCCGAGGTGTCCGGGGAGGTCACCGCCTTCACCGGGCACGCCTCCTGGTTCGGCTACTACGGGCTGTGGAACAAGGGGCCGACCCTCGCCACGCCGGGCAACGGCGACTCCTACCTGATCAAGCACGGCACCTGGAAGAACCCGAGCGAGGATGCGCCCGGCGCCTACGAGTTCGATGAGGTGCCCAACGGCGCCTTGAAGAAGTGGACGAACAAACGGCTGACGGCGCTGTACGTCTCCGACGCCGCGCAGGGCAACTCCCGCCTCTACGCGGGGTTCGCGGACGGCTCCTTCGAGTGGTGCCTGCTGCCGCGGGGCACGCCCAACCCGGCCCACCCCACCAGCGGGTGCGAGTTCACGACCGAGGAGTCCTGGGTCTACTGGCCGCTGCACCACGCCATGTTCCAGGCCGACGCCAAGTCCTACCGCGGGTTCAGCGTCTTCGGACCGCGGATGGACTCCCAGAACACGGTGCGGGTGCAGTACCGGCTGGTCAACCGCAGCGTGGAGTCCGACCCACCGTCGTCCCAGACGGCCTGGCGCCAGGCGGGCGGCGACTTCGCCCTCACCGGGCAGCGCAACGACCTGGACGAAGATATCTTCGGGCAGGCCATCGAGGTGCGCCACGGTCTCTTCTCGACCGACCCCACCCCCGCCTGCGCCACCCCGGTGATCGAGGGGGTGGCCCTGCACGAGCAGGTGCGCCCCGCCCTGCTGTTGGAGTACACCTGGACGATCAACGCCCGGCGCCACCTGGCCCGGCGCGACGGGGCGGTGGACCGCCGCACCCCCTGGATGATCAGGGAGGCGGCGATGACATGGGCCGCCACCACCGGCACGGTGGAGGTGGTGTTGCCAGACGAGGGGGTGCAGGCCCTCTCCATCATCGACTACTCCGAGGCGCTGTCTCCGGTGACCAAGCGGTACGGCGCCGACTGGGACGTGGCGATGAAGGCGGTGCAGTTCCGCACCCTCACCGTCTACGGCACCTGGGACCGGGTGGCGATGTACTCCTGGGACACCATCGCGGACTACACTTGGGACGACCTGCTGTACCTCTAAGGAGAAGTGGCGGAGATGGCCTACACCGACACCAGCAACATCGTGCTGCACATGCCCGTGCCGGGCACCCAGGAACCGGCGGCCATCTCGCTGCTCAACGAGAACTGCGTCCAGTTGGACCTGCACGACCACCTCTTGGGGAAGGGCGTCGGCGTCGGACGCCTGCGCGCGGGCATCTCCGCGAGTCAGCCCGCGGCGGGGCAGGTAGGAGGCGTCTACTTCGCCTCCGACTCCCGGTTGCTCTACATCGACGACGGGACGACCTGGCTGCGCTTCTTCACCGACGCCGGGGACGGGACCGAGGACTGCACCCTGATCGACCCCATCATCCGAGACGCGCTGGCGTTCGGACCGGAAGGCAGCGGAGTCATCGACGCCGTGCTCGGGCGCACGTCCGCCCGACACCTCGACACCGACAGCACCATCACCATCAACCCCTCCACGAATCAACTCGGGCTGTCCATCCTGCCCGGGACACCTCGGCCATCCGCCGGGGGCGTGGCGACCATCCAACTCGGCCCGCAGGGCTTCATGCAGGCCGGGTCCAACTTCAACAGCCTGGTCTACAACGCCTGGTTCGACGGGGCCGGTTGGCATACCATCGCCATCGGCCCGGCCTATCGCTGGATGGTGTCGAGCGGTGGCGCCACGCTCGATCAGGTCGGCGCCGCGGGGACGCCCGCCGACTCCGTGGGGACCTGGGTCACCCGGCTGTCTGTGGGCACCAACGGCACGCTCACCCTGACTCCGGATGCGGCGGCGTCGGCGCTGGTCGCGAACGGCTCGATCACCACCACCATCGGGGCCGGGGTTGAAGGACTTCGATGCACCTTCGTGGAGGGGCCGGGCGGCACCCTGGTGATCAAGTACAGCGCGGTCGGGGCGGGGGCGACCTCGATCCAGTCGCTCAACGGGTCGCTGCTGCTCGCCGCGGCGGGCGGGGTCGTCGCCCCCATCGCGGACAACACCTACGTCCTGGGCACCGTACCGGGACTGCTGAAGTGGGTCTCCGTGGCCGCGGTGGCGGGCACCATCCAGACCAGCAGCGCGGCCGCGAAGGAGGGCATCACCCCTCTGGACCCGGCCGCCTGCTACCAGGCGGCGAAGGACGTGCGCTGGTACGAGTTCGCCTACCTGCCCCCGGCGTACCACGACCCGGAGCCGGACGCGGCGTCGGCCTACGACGCCACCGACAGCAACGAGGTCAAGGCCGAGAAGAAGGCCCTGCGGGACGCGACCGAGGCCAAGGCCAAAGAGGACCACGCCCGGCTGGTGGCGGAGACGGCCTCGACCAGGCGGCAGCGGGGATTCGTGTTCCCCGCCGGGGCGAGCGCCAAAGACGAGGCGGGCGGGGCGCTGCCCCCGGTGCCCGACCTGTTCGGACTCCCCGACCGCGAATCCACCACCCCGCAGGCGGACCTCGCTACGCTGGGAGCCGCACTCCAGGAAGTCATCCGCCGACTCGAATCGTTGGAGGCCACCGATGCCCCGACTCCCTGAGCACATCCTTCCCGACCTGCGCGGGAAGTGGGTCAAGCTGACCGGCGCGCGGGAGGTGGCCCAGCACGCCCTCTCCGCCGCCCAGCGCATCGAGTCCGAGTACCAGACCACGCTGAACACCGCCCTGCGGATGATCGGCGCCGACCCCGGACAGCCGTGGCGGATCAACCTGGAGACGGGAGAGGTCGAGGAGGCCCCGGTCGAGACGCCCGCGAACGGTGTCCCGGCGCTTACCTGATCGACACCCGGCCTGAGGTCCGCGTCGAAGAGTTGCCCCTCGCGGAGTCTACGGAGGGACAGCACACCGCCACGACCTACGGTCGGTGGTGCCCCTACTGCGGGGCCGACCTGTCCAACGTCCCCGACCGCTACAGCCACGCCGACGAGGCCCTGTTCTCCACCGCCGGTCGCCGCCTCAAGATCACCCTCGCCGTGCTGTTCGTGGTGATCTGGCTGGCGATCAGCATCTGGGACTGGATCGACAACCCGTCCACCGCGTTCGTGCCCGGGTGGTACTCCGCCCTGGGCGCGGTGATGCTGTTCTACCTGCTGGGCTTCAACCCGCTGGGGTTGATCAG
>Ga0184628_10001610_pt1 | contig 11142 bp, 10 predicted proteins | sample PLM4_5_b1_FD_133149 | JGI IMG/M metagenome (GOLD analysis project Ga0184628, IMG submission 133149) | Groundwater sediment microbial communities from an aquifer in East River, Colorado, USA - PLM4_5_b1 | ecosystem: Environmental > Terrestrial > Soil > Riparian zone | place: USA: East River...
CGCGCGGACGCCGATTCGGGTTCCTTCACGCGCACCGACACCACACCGGCGCGTCTTGCGGGATCAGCAGGCGTCACCAGGCTGACGTTCCGGTGACCCTCAGCCCACCGCACGATCTGCGTCGCGCGTTCGGCTACGAGTGAGTGCACTGCAGGCCACCCGACGGACTCGAACAACTCGAGTGACGCGTTGAACCCTGCGAATTCCTGGTACGGAAGAGTGATCACCTCGAAGCGCCGCGCGTCGTCGAACCAGCTCAGTTCGTAGTCGCAGAGGCGCGTGAAGTCCTCCGAGTTCTTCACCGCGAGCCACCCTACCGTACGCGGCTCGAGCCTGGTGACCAGTTCGCGACGCACGTAGAGGAAGCCCGTACCCCAGGGCGAGAGCAACCACTTCTGACCGCCACACGCGAGAAAGTCGATGTTCGACTCGTGAACGTCGATGGGCGACGCGCCAACGCCCTGCATCGCGTCCACGACGAAGTAGATGCCGCGCTCGCGGCAGGCGGCGCCGAGTCGTGCGAGGTCGAGCTTGAGGCCCGTTTCGAATGAGACCCACGACACGGAGAGGATGCGGACATTCGGCTCGTCGAGCGCGCGGATCAGTGATTCCTCGTCGGCGAGTCCGTTCACGACCGGTACCCTGCGGTAGGTGAGGCCAAGCCGCTTCGCGAGCGCCATCCACGGATACACGTTGGCGGGGAACTCGCGATCGGGCGTGACGATCACGTCGCCCGCGTTCAGCGGGATGGTCGACGCCGCAACGTTGATCCCGTATGTCGTGTTGACCACCAGCGCGATCTCGTCAGGCGTTGCGCCGATCATCCGGGCGCACAGCTCGCGGGAGCGCACCATGACCCCACGTTCATCGGGCCACGCGACTTTCCACGGCTCGCTGCGGAGCTGGTCCCACTTCGCGAGCGCGGCTACGGTTCGCGCAGGCAGCGGACCGGTGCCGGCGTGATTGAGGTAGGAGACCTCGCCGCGTGTGGTCCAGGGAAACTCGGTTCGGCGCAGCTCGTTCAGGTCGGTCAACGTCGTGCCTCCCCCGCGCCAACGAGTACCGGATCGCGCAACTCGTCAGGCGTCCCGGGTGGCTGGCGTTTCCAGCGGCGATGATGCCAGAAGTACTGGCCCGGATATCGGCGCACCCACGACTCCAGGATGCTGGTGTACCTGGCGACGACGGTGTCGACGTCGGCCTCGCGATCGCCCGTGTCGGGGATCTCCACCGGCGTCACGACGCAACGGTACTTCCCGTCGGGCTCCCGCACCGCCGCGACGAAAAACGTCGGCAGGCGATAGCGCATCGCGAACACCGCCGGCCCGCGCGGTGTCTTGGCTGGCCTTCCGAAGAACGGCACGAACGTGGACGCGAGGCCGAGGACACCCTGGTCGGCGACAAAAGCAACCGCGTGCCCGGCATTGAACGCGCGTGGCGTGCGCCTGACCGCGTCGTGGTCGTGCACGACGATCATGCCCGTTCCGGCACGTGTGCGAGTGACATAGGAGTCGAACAGCGGGTTGTTCATCCGCCTTACGATGGCCTCGATCGGGATCCCTCGTGAGGCCACATAAGCGCCGGCGAGTTCCCAGTTCCCGAAGTGTCCCGTGATGAGGATGATCCCCTTCCCGGCCTTGTGCGCCTCCTCGATCGCCTCGAACCCTTCGGTCGACTTGAACAGGTCGAGGATTCCCTGGCGGCCGAGCTTCGGCAGGAGCGCTGTCTCGATCATTACCTCACCAAAGTGGGCGTACGCTTCCCGCGTGAGCGCGTCGACCCGTGACGCAGCCGTACCGGGGAACGCGCCGGCGATCTGCCGCTGCACCACGGTCCGGCGGATGCCTAACGGCGAGTACCCGAGCCCGCCCAGCCAGCGACCAACCTTTCGCGCCGCGTCGAACGGCACAGCGCTGAGCGCGCCCAGCACGCCCCGTCCGGCGACGTACTGGACCCAGTGACGCAGCTTCGGTTTCACGACGGCCATTGGTCACCCGGCCCACTGCCGTTGCGTGAGTGCCCGAGCGTCCACAAGTGCGCGTATTTCGCCGCCACGCTCACCGCCGCCAGGATCGAGATCACGACACCGTGGGCGCCGTCGCGCCAGCCGCCCCGCCAGAACAGCGTAGACAGGAATCGTGCCGGCGGTCGCGTCACGAGCGTCAACGCATTCACCCGGCGGCCCTTCGCATGATTCTGCTCCGCCCAATCCCTGCTGTACCGGCCGAGCTTCTCGAAGTACTCGGCCAGGTTCGCGTACGGGTTGTGAAGGAGGGACTCCTCGAGCATCGCCGGCTCGCTGTTGGTCAGGATGTGCTCGTGCACGGGGCGCGAATCATAACGCAGCGTAGACCGGAACAGGCGTACCGGGCGGTCGCGATCCCAACCGCTGTGCCGGATCTCGCGTCCCATGAACCAGTTTCGACGGGGCACGCGATACGCGTCGGCCCAGTCCTGCTGGATGCGACGGGCGACCTCGGCGCCTAACGCGGATGTGCCGCGCTCATCGGCGTCGAGCACCAGGATCCACGGATACCGGGCTCGCGCAATGGCTGCGTTTCGCTGCGCGCCAATCGTCTGGAACGGATGGCTGAACACCTCGGCGCCGGCAGCACGAGCCCGGGCGATCGTATCGTCGGTGGAGTCATTCTCGACGACGATCACCTCCGCGGCCCACGACACGCTGCGCACGCACGCCTCGATCTCGTCCGCTTCGTCGTGCGCTGCGATCACCACCGTGACAGGAACGCGCGCCTCGGCCGGCGCGGTCACGCCGCCTCTCCTCCACGCGGGAACTGGAGGGCGTGCAGTCGATGGTATGCGCCGCGGCGCGCCAGCAGGTCCTCGTGCGTCCCGTGCTCCACGAGGCGCCCCTGGTCGAGCACGAGGATCTGCGACGCATGCGCGACGGTGGAAAGGCGGTGAGCGATGACGAACACCGTGCGGCCGCGAAGCAGTCGATCGATCGCTTCCTGCACGAGCCGCTCGGACTCGCTGTCGAGCGCCGACGTGGCCTCGTCGAGGATCAGGATTGGCGGATCCACCAGCAGTGCGCGCGCGATGGCGATGCGCTGGCGTTGGCCGCCGGAGAGCCTGGTCCCGCGCTCGCCGAGTATCGTGGCGTAGCCTTCCGGAAGCTGGGCGATGAAGTCGTGTGCGTTGGCGGCGCGCGCGGCGGCGATGATCTGCTCCTCGCTGAACCGACCGGCGGCGCCGTACGCCAGGTTGTTTCGCACGGTGTCGTTGAAGATCACCGTGTCCTGGCTGACGATGCCGATCAGGTTGCGCAGCGATCGTAGCGCGATCTCGCGCGTGTCGACGCCGTCGATCCGAATGGTGCCCCGTGTTGGCTCATAGAACCGCGGAATCAGGTCGACCAACGTGGTCTTCCCTGCTCCGCTCGCGCCGACGATCGCGACCACGTCGCCGCGCCTGGCGACGAAGCTCACGTTGTCGAGCACCGGCGTTTGCTCGTACGCGAACGTGACGCGATCGAACTCCAGGTTGCTGTTCAGCGTCGCCACCTGGCGCGTGCCGCGATCACGATCGTACTCCGACTCGGCGTCGAGCACGTCGAACACGCGTTCGGCCGCGGCCATCGACTGCGCGGCAACCGTCGGCACCTGCGAGAGCTGCTTCAGTGGCTGCAGCGTGCGCAGCGTGAGCGCCAGGAAGCCGATAAGGGTCTGGCCGTCGAGCCCTCCGCCTTCGAGCACCTCGCGCGCACCGAACCAGAGGATGACCACCGCTACTGCCGTACCGACCGTCTCAGTGATCGGCAGCGCGAGTTGGGAGAGCCGGGTGACGCGTCGCATACCGCGCGCATAACGATTGCTGGCATCGCGGAAGCGCGCTTCTTCGTACTCCTCGCCCCCGAACGACTTCACCAGCCGAATCCCGCTCACGGCTTCCTGCACCACGGCCGTCATATCGCCGAACTGGTTGGACAGCTTGCGATGCCCGCGTCGCAGCGCGCGCAGGATTGGCTGCAGGAGGCCGATCAGGAGGGGCGCCACGACCAGTGCGAGCAGCGTCAGGCGCCACGAGATCCGGAAGAGCACGATGACCGAGGTGAGCACCACCGCCGCGCTCTGGATCGAGCGCGTCACCGCCTCGGTGATGACGGCCTTTGTCTGCTGCGTGTCGTTCAGGACGCGCGCCAGCAGTTGGCCGGTCTTCGTGCGCGTGAAGAACGGGAGCGGCAGCCGCTGGAGATGCGCGTACATCGCGTTTCGCAGGTCGCGCGTCACGTACTCCTGCAGGCCCGCGCCTAACTGGCTACTCGCCCAGATCAGCAGGTTCTTCGCGATCACCGCCGCCATGATCAGCACCAGGATGTTGCGCAGTGAACCCATCCTGTCCGACTGGTCGAGGAAGCGACCGATCAGGTTCTGCTGGATCTCGGTGACGGGGCCGACCGCCGGCTGCCCGAACAGCGTGCTGAGGAACGGGATCAGCAGCGTGACGGTGAAGACATCGAGCACCGCGGCGAGCAGGTTGCACGCAATCGTGCCCGCCATGCGCCACCAGTGCGGCCTGAGAAAACCCAGAAGCCGCGGGTATAGCGAGCGCTGGACCGTACCCGAAGCGCCCAATCCCGTCGCCCGTCCCCCATCTCCCGTCATTTCGGTGTCAGGAGGGCGAGTGGCACGATGACTTCCTCCGGGGTGACTCCTCCGTGAAGGAAAGAACCCCGATACCGGCTCTGGTACTCGCGCAGCTTGGTCGGGTAGACGAAGAACGTATCGCCCACGGCCAGCAAGGTGTTGGCGCCAAGGCCCCGACGCGGAAGCCGCAGGCGGTCCGCGTTAGGGAACATCATGGCGTGCTCGGTGCGTTCGGCGCGCAGGTCCTCGCCGAACTTGTAGCGGAGGTTGGCGGTCGCATCGCGCTTGGCAAAGACCGTCGCCGGCGTCGTGCAGTGGATCGACCCGTGATCACTCGTGATCACCACCGTGATCTTCCGCCTCGCCGCCTCGCGCAGCAGCGACAACAATGTCGAACGCTGGAACCACTGGAGCGTGAGTTGCCTGAGTGCGATCTCATCGCGCGCGACCTCGTACAGGATGGCGCTTTCGCTGCGCCCGTGCGTCAGCAGGTCGACGAAGTTGAAGACGAACGCCGAAACGCCCTCGTGACCGATCGCGGTCGACATGCGCTTCTCGAGGTCGTCCGAGTCGGAAGTCGACGAGATCTTCTCGTACCGCACCGACGCCGACACCTTGAGCTCGCGCAGCTGCGCCGTGAGCAGGTCGCGCTCGTGCGCGTTCAGCGTTTCGTCGTCGCGCTCACCCCACCAGTCCGGGAAACGAGCCGCGATTTCGCCCGGGAAAAGCCCGCTGAACAGCGAGTTTCTCGCATACGGCGTCGCGGTTGGAAGCACCGCGAAGTAGTGCGTGGTCTCGACATCGTACAGTTGCGCGATGACCGGCTCCAGGATCCGCCACTGGTCGAGTCGAAGGCAGTCGACCACGACCAGTATCACGGCGGGGTTGCTGCGCAGCACGGGCAACACGAACTCGCCAACGACGTCGATCGAGAGCGGCGGACGGTCCCCCTCGAGTTTCGCGAGCCATTCGGGATACTGCTTCTGCATGAAGACCGCGAACTCGCGATGCATGTCGGGCAAGAGGTTACGCAGCGACTCGTGCAACCCTCGCTCGCCCGCCTCGATCAGGTCCAGGTCCCACCGAACCAGCTCGTCGTACCGCTCGATCCAGCCGCGCCAGTCGAGCACGTGGCCACGCTCCAGCTCGAGCGCGCGGAACCGGTCGACGAACGCCCGTGCCACCGCCTGACGCCGCAGGTTCGGGCCGTCGAGCAGCTTCGTCACCACGGACAGCACCTGGCGCGGGTTCACCGGTTTCACCAGGTAGTCAGCCACCTCGGCGCCTAACGCTTCACGGAGGGTGGCGTCGTTCTCGCTCTTGGTGACCATGACGACGGGAAGCAGCGGCGCGATCTCGCGGACCTCGCGATAGGCGTCGAGTCCGCGCTTCCCCGGCATCTGTTCGTCCAGGAGCAGCACGTCATACGACCGGCGCCGCAACATTTCGACGGCGTCGTCCGCATTGGTGGCCATCACCACCTCGTATCCCTTATCGGCGAGGAAGAGTCGGTGCGGTTCGAGCAGTTCTGCCTCGTCGTCAACCCACAACACCGACCTGGGCGGCTGCCCGTGCTTCGCGGGAAGCGGCATGCCCGAATGTACTTGCGCCCGCTGCGTTTGCCGAGTGCCAGTCCGCCCCTAGATTCTGCGTCGTGCCAGCATCACCGCCATTTGCCCTCGCCGCTCCGGGATTTCCGTTGCGCTCGCTCGCCGCACTTGCCGCCCGCGCGGCGCTCGGCGGACCGCGCGAGGTACTGCTCGCCGCGATGCAGGCGGCGCGCATGGTGGAGGGATCCGCCGGCCCACATCCGCTTCCGGAATCATTGCGCCGAGCGAGGGCGAACGCCGCTCGCTCGTGGCTGGCCGCCCTCGCGCTTCCGCAGGCGTCCCGCGCCGTCATCGCCCGCGCGATCGACACCAGCGCCAGTTCTGACCGCGAAGCGCTGTCGCGCGCGTGGGAGGCTGTCGTCATGCTGATCACGCCCGGTGCCGACATGGCGGTGCGCGCCGAGTTGCGCCGGGTGAGCCTCACGCTCGCGCCGGCCGCGTGACGCCCGCGCGCCGGCCATCCGAAGAAGAGAAGTCGCCGCGCCAGTCCGAGGCCGAGTCGCTGGTCCCGGCGGCACTGGCGGGTGAGGCATCGGGTAAACCGGTGACATCCGGCTACCCGAGCCTCGACTCGTTGTTAGGCGGTGGCCTGCGGCGGGGCGACCTCGTGGTGCTGGCCGGCGACGTGGCAGTAGGCAAATCGGCGTTGACGCTGGCCATGACGATGCGCTCGACCGCCGCCGGCCAGTCGGCTGCGTTCCTGACCGGCGAGATGTCGGTCGCCCGGGTCATGGAGCGTGCGCTGGCGATCGAAGGTCGCGTGCGGGTCGACGACCTGCGGCGGGGCGGGCTGGATGACGTCGCGCACAGCGGTGTCGCCGCGGCGGCGATTGCCCTGAGGCGCCGGACGCCGATGTTCGACGATCTCCGCGCGGGAATCGACGGCGTCTCCGACTTCCTGGCGCAGAACCTGGGCGTCGACCTGACGGTTATTGACCCGATCGAGGCGCTGATGCGCGGCGACAGGGCGGCGGACGAGGAACTGGCCGACATTGCGCGTCGCCTCAAGGAGTTGGCGCTTCGGCGATCCACGGTCATCGTGGCCGTGACCGGACTGCGTGAATCGGCCGCCGGACGAGCCGACCAGCGGCCTTCGCTTCGCGACCTGGCCGGACTTGGTGCCCTGCGTCACCACGCCGACATCGTTCTCGGGCTCTTTCGCGAAGAGTTGTACACGCCCAGTCCACACATCGAAGGCGCAACCGAGTTGGCCGTCCTGAAGAACAGAAGTGGGCCAACGGGGCTAGTAGATCTGTACTTCTACAAGCAGTGGATGCGATTCGAGGACATGGTAGAACCAAAGTGAGAGGTCAGCGGTCAGAGGTCAGAGGTCAGAGGCACCCCATTCTGCCTTCCGCGTGGCTGGCAATAGTCGCGTTGGCGATGGCCTGTGCGCCGGCAACGACACCGCCTCCGGCGCGAATTCCGACGCCTGTTCCGACTCCACCCGCGATCGAACCGACGCCCGCGCCCGTGCGCATCGCGCGTGAGGGGATGATCGACGGTGGCGCCGGAAAGCTCTGGTACTCCATCGCGGGGAGCGGCGCCGACACGGTGATCGTGCCATTGGCAAGCTGGCTCGCGCCGTCGCTGTCACCACTCGGCGGTCGTTTCACCATCGTGTTCTACGACCCGCGGCATCGTGGGAGATCGCACACGATGGCGGATTCGATGGCGGCAACGTTCGACGGCGACGTGGCTGACCTGGAATCGGTGCGCGTTGCGATCGGCGCGCCGCGAATCTCGGTGATCGGCTACGACTACTACGCGGCGGTGGCCGCGGCGTGGGCGGCCCTGCACCCGCAGGCCGCGACCCGACTCGTGTTGCTCAGTCCCATCGAGCCAGCCGACAGCCTGGCGCAGAACTGGAATCCACCTGAACGAATGGCGCGGCTGGATACGACTGCAGCCCGCGGGCTGGTAAAGGCGCGAGCCGCGGGTCGCGACACGACGGATCTGGTGGGTTATTGCCAACAGTTCTGGCGCGTGAACACGCCGATCTTTGTCGGAGATACGGCGCGCGTGAACGCGGTGCACGCCGACTGGTGCGGGCTGCCGAACGAATCGCCGGCGCGGGTCGCCATGAGCTCCGGGAAGACGTTGTCGTCGTTAGGCCCGGGGATGGATTTCGGCGCCCGGACCCGCGGGATAACGTCGCCCACACTGGTGATGCACGGCCGGCTGGACCTGATCGCGAACCCGGAGGGCGCGCGCGAGTGGACCCGCAGGATCGATGGGGCCCGGCTCCTGTGGATGAGCAACGTGGGGCACCTCCCGTTCTTTGAGGCGCCGCAGCCGATGGTGGGCGCGATCGGCGAGTTCATGGCGGGTACTTGGCCCCCGCGCGCCGGGCCGCCTTGAGTGCCAAAATCCCCTTAACAGCTTGAACCACAGGGGACACAGAGGACACTGGGGCGATCATTGTCCCCGGTGCCCCCTGTGACCCCTGTGGTAACAGCTTTTTTTTGGACCGCCCGTGCGAATGGGCTCTTATATTGTTCTTCCCCGAAAACCCGAAGCAGGATCGCGGCGATGGCAGGTCACAGCAAATGGAAGCAGATCAAGCACTACAAGGCCGCCACCGACGCCAAGCGCGGCGCCTTGTTCACGAAGCTCATTCGCGAAATCACGGTGGCCGCCAAGCAGGGTGGCGGCGACCCCGACGGGAATCCCCGGCTCCGGACCGCGATTGACGCCGCCAAGGCGTCGTCGATGCCGAAGGACAACATCGAACGCGCGATCAAGAAGGGCACGGGCGAGCTGGAAGGCGTCGAGTACGTCGACGTGCTGTACGAGGGGTTTGCCCCCGGGGGCGTCGCGCTGATGATCCAGGCGCTCACCGACAACGCCACGCGCACGGTAGCCGAGGTGAGGTTCAAGCTCTCGCGCGGCGGTGGCAACATGGGCGCGACCAACTCGGTGTCGTGGATGTTCGAGCGAAAGGGCCAGATCTACCTCGACGCCAACAAGTACAAGGAAGACCCGACGCTCGAAGCCGCGCTCGAAGCTGGTGCGACCGACTTCGTGCGCGAAGACGACCAGTACATCGTGAGCACCGACGTGCCGTCTTTCCACGCGGTCAAGTCGGCGCTCGAAAAGAAGGGGATCGTCGCCACCGAGTCTGAGGTGGCGTGGATCCCGAAGCAGACCGTCTCGGTCGCCGGCGCGGACGCGGAAGCGGTGCTGCGATTGATCGAGTCGCTCGACGACCTGGATGACGTGCAGAAGGTGGATGCGAACTTCGACATCGACGCCTCCGTGATGTCGAGCCTGCAGTCGTGACTCGTTATTCGTGAATCGTGACTCGGCGGTGCGTATCAGACCTCTGACCTCGAGGCTCTGACCTCGATGCTCGTGCTAGGCATCGACCCCGGCACCGCCGTCACGGGCTACGGCCTCGTGCGCCGCGACCAGAACTCGAAAACCGGTCCGGCCGGAATCGGCATGAGGCTGATCGAGTGTGGAGTCATCAGGACGAAGCCGCGCGATCCACTCGCCGCTCGCCTTCGCGAAATCCACCAGGGCGTCTCGGAACTCATCTCACGGCACAAGCCGGATCACCTGGCGGTCGAAGACGTCTTCTACTCGCGCAATGTGCGCACGACGCTCGCGCTCGGGCATGCGCGCGGCGTCATACTCCTTGCCGGTGAAATCGCTGGATTGTCGATCCATGAGTATCCGCCGGCCGAAGTGAAGAAGGCGATCGCCGGCACGGGCAGCGCCACAAAAGAGCAGGTGCAGTTCATGCTGACGCGTTTGCTGCGGCTCAAGGCCGCTCCAGAGCCAGCCGACGCGTCAGACGGTGTCGCCGCCGCGGTGACGTACATGCTGACGGCACACATGGCAGCAATTACGAACGGTGCGCATAACGCCGCGCGCACCGGCAGGCCCGCACGATGATCAGCCAGGTCAGCGGACGGCTGGTCACGCGCGACGTCGAGCAGGTCGAGATCACCACCGGCGGCGGCGTCACCTACGCCGTGTCGATCCCGCTCGGCACGTTCGAGGCGTTGCCACCGCGTGGCGAGCCGGTCACGCTCTTCACGCACCTGGTCGTGCGCGACGACGAGTGGTTGCTGTACGGCTTCAGCTCGGCGCGCGAACGGACGGTGTTCCGGCGGTTGCTCAGCGCGACGGGCGTGGGACCGGCGCTTGCGTTAGGCATGCTGTCGCGGTTCAATGCCGACCGGCTCGTGCGGGCGATCCGCGAGAAGGATGTCGACACGCTGCAATCGGTTCCGCGCGTGGGGCGGAAGAAAGCACAGCAGCTCGTACTCGACCTGGCCGACAAGCTGGACGACCTTTCGGATGACGGCGTGTCCGGGACGACCCCGTCGGCCCCGGGTGCGGATCATGCTGTACGTGCGCTGGTGTCGCTCGGCGTCGCCCCGGCGGACGCGGACAAGGCAGTGCGGGAGGCGATGGCTGACGGTGCATCTGGCAAGGACCTGGCAACGCTCATCAGGGACGCACTTGGCAGGACACGCAAATAGACGTGAGATGGGAGATGGGAGACTTGAGATAAACTGCAACACTCGATCAAAGCGGAGTTGATCGGACCTGCTGGGCTTCCCACCAAGGATCTGAACTGATCGGAGTGCAGGTGATCTCAAGTCTCCCATCTCCCATCTCCCATCCACTCACGAAACGCAAATGCCCTCGTTAAGAACCTCGACTTTCACGGAAAGCGTCATCAGGGAGATGACCCGCGTCGCACACCAGCACGGCGCGATCAACCTCGCCCAGGGTTTTCCGGATTTCCCGATGCCCGAGCCGATGAAGGTTGCAGCGGCAGCCGCGATCCACGGGGACGTGAACCAGTACGCCATCACCTGGGGCTCTCCCTCGCTCCGGCTCGCGCTCGCCGAGAAGTACCGTCGGTGGTACGACTTCGCGATCGACACCGAGACCGAGATCACCGTGAC
>Ga0184628_10001611_pt1 | contig 11141 bp, 11 predicted proteins | sample PLM4_5_b1_FD_133149 | JGI IMG/M metagenome (GOLD analysis project Ga0184628, IMG submission 133149) | Groundwater sediment microbial communities from an aquifer in East River, Colorado, USA - PLM4_5_b1 | ecosystem: Environmental > Terrestrial > Soil > Riparian zone | place: USA: East River...
CCGGTGCGCAAGGTTTCCTACAAGGTCGAGAACACCCGCGAAGGGCAGATCCTCGATTACGACAAGCTCACCATGACGATCGAGACCAACGGCGCCGTCAGCCCGGATGACTCGCTCGCGTATGCTGCAAGAATTCTGCAAGACCAGCTCAACGTGTTCGTGAATTTCGAGGAGCCACGCAAGGCGGAAGCTGCCGAGACCATTCCGGACCTCGCCTTCAACCCGGCCTTCCTCAAGAAAGTCGACGAGCTCGAGCTGTCGGTGCGCTCGGCCAACTGTCTCAAGAACGACAATATCGTCTATATCGGCGATCTCGTTCAGAAGACCGAAGCCGAAATGCTGCGCACGCCGAACTTCGGGCGCAAGTCGCTCAATGAGATTAAGGAAGTGCTGGCGCAAATGGGCCTGCATCTCGGCATGGAAGTGCCGGGCTGGCCGCCGGAAAACATCGAAGAGCTCGCCAAGCGTTTCGAGGATCACTACTAACTTTCTGCCCTGTATTGGAGAAGAGCGATGCGTCACGGAAAAGTTCACCGCAAGCTGGGCAGACACTCAGCGCATCGCACCGCCATGTTCGCCAATATGTGCGCGTCGCTGATCAAGCACGAGCAGATCGTCACAACGCTGCCGAAGGCCAAGGAGCTGCGTCCGATCGTCGAGAAGCTGGTGACGCTGGCCAAGAAGGGCGGCCTTGCCGCGCGCCGCCAGGCGATTTCGGAGATGCGCGACATCTCGATGGTCAAGAAATTGTTCGACGTGATCGGCCCGCGCTACAAGGATCGCAAGGGCGGCTATACCCGGGTGCTCAAGGCCGGCTTCCGCTACGGCGACAATGCGGCCAATGCGGTGATCGAGTTCGTCGACCGCGACGTCGAGGCCAAGGGCAAGGATTCAGGCCCGGTGCAGGAGAAGAAGGTCGACGAAGAGGCGACAGCGGCGGCGTAAGGTCCCGCACAGGCAAAATTTGCAAGAAAGGGCGGCTCTCAGGCCGCCCTTTTCGTTTTTGCAGTTGTCACGCTATGATCGCACCAAGAAGCGAGAATCAAGAACCGTCCATCCAGTCAGGGAGATTAATTATGATCCGTACGGGGTTGGCCGCGCTGATATTGAGCGCGGCGCTGATCGGAACAGCCAGCGCGCAATCCGATCTGGTCAAGCGCGGCGACTATCTGGTGAACGGCATTCTCACCTGCGGCAATTGCCATACGCCAAAAGGGCCGCCGGCAGCCATCGCCGGCAAGGATTTTTCCGGCTTTCTTGAGTTCGACGAGCCACCGTTCAAGGTGACCTCGCCCAACATCACACCCGACAAGGAAACCGGCATCGGCAATTACACCGACGCGCAACTCAAGACGGTGCTGCGCAAAGGCATCAAGGCGAACGGCATACCGGTCGCGATGATCATGCCGAGCAATTTTTACGAGATCATGACCGAACGCGATCTCAACGCGGTGATCGCCTATCTGCGCACGCTCAAGCCGGTCAAGAACAAAGTGCCGGACCCGATCTACAAAACGCAGCAACATCATCAGATTCCGCCCGGCGGCGAGAAGCCCTACACCGAAGCCATGCTGAGCGACAAAGTGAAGAAGGGCTTCTACCTCGCCACCATCGCCCACTGTATGGAATGCCATACGCCGCTCGGGCCGCGCGGCCGCGAATTCGCCGACAAGCTCGGCACCGGCGGCTTTGAGTTCAAGGGGCCGTGGGGCGTTTCGGTGTCGCGCAATATTACCTCGAGCAAGGAGAAGGGCATCGGCGCCTGGACCGACGACGAGATCAAGCGCGCCATCACGCAAGGCGTCGACCGAAAGGGCAACAAGCTCAAGCCGCCGATGGGCTTCCAATACTACGCCACGGTAACCCCGGACGACCTCGACGCCATCGTCGCCTATCTGCGCACGGTGCCGGCGAAGGAATAGCGGCTTTACCCTCTCTTCCGAATCGGAGGAGAGGGGCGCTGTCGGCCTTCATTTAGTCCCGCAGGCGGCCTATATCTCGGCCACTTGCCGGGAGTTGGAGACCTATGCGCCTTAAACCCTGTTTGAACGCCGTATTGCTTGCCGCCCTGGTCGGGGCTGGGCTCGCCCCCGTATCCGCCCCAGATGCCGTGGCGCAGGAGCGGCGGGTGCCCAATGCTGCCGAGTTGCGCCTGTCCTATGCGCCGGTGGTGCAGCGGGTGGCACCGGCGGTGGTCAATGTCTACGCCGCCAAGACGGTACAGAATCGCAACCCGCTATTGGACGATCCGATCTTCCGGCGCTTTTTCGGTGTGCCGGGCGGCGGTGGTCCGCAGGTGCAGCGTTCGCTCGGCTCCGGCGTGATCGTCGATGCCTCCGGGTTGATCGTCACCAACAATCACGTCATCGAAGGCGCCGACGAAGTGAAGGTCTCGCTCGCCGACAAGCGTGAGTTCGAGGCCACGCTGGTGCTCAAGGATCAGCGCACCGATCTCGCCGTGCTGCGCATCAAGGACGGCAGCGAGCGCTTTCCGACGCTCGAATTCGCCAACTCCGACGCGCTCGAAGTTGGCGACGTCGTGCTCGCCATCGGCAATCCATTCGGCGTCGGCCAAACGGTGACACACGGCATCGTCTCGGCGCTGGCGCGCACCCAGGTCGGCATCACCGATTATCAATTCTTCATCCAGACCGACGCCGCCATCAATCCCGGCAATTCCGGCGGTGCGCTGGTCGATCTCACCGGCCGGCTGGTCGGCGTCAACACCGCAATCTTCTCGCGCTCGGGCGGCTCGCAAGGCATTGGCTTCGCCATTCCCGCCAACATGGTGCGGGTGGTGGTGGCTTCCGCCAAGGGCGGCGGCAGCGCGGTGAAGCGGCCCTGGTTAGGGGCCAAGCTGCAGGCGGTGACACCCGACATCGCCGACAGCATGGGTCTCAAGCGTCCGGCTGGCGCGCTGATTGCGAGCGTGGTCGCCGGCGGCCCGGCGGCGCAGGGCGGCCTCAAAGCTGGCGACGTGATCGTGTCGGTCGACGGCCAGGCGGTCGACGATCCCAATGCCTTCGACTACCGCTTCGCCACCAAGCCGCTCGGCGGCAGCGCGAAACTCGGCGCCTTGCGCGCCGGCCGCGATCTGGCGGCGACTGTCGCCCTGCAGACCGCGCCGGAGACGCCGCGCGACGAGATCACCATCCGCTCGCGTTCGCCATTCTCCGGCGCCAAGGTAGCCAACCTGTCGCCGGCGCTGGCCGATGAATTGCAGCTGCAGAATGTCGATGACGGTGTCGTCATCCTCGATGTCGACAACGGCTCCTACGCCAGCAATCTCGGCTTCCAGCGCGGTGACGTGATCGCGGACGTCAATGGCGAACGCATCGCCAAGACGCGCGATCTCGAACGCCTGACCAAAACGCCGAGCGGCAGCTGGCGTATTGGCATCATACGGCACGGACAAAAGATTTCCGCGGTGTTCAACGGATGAGTGCCGCCAAGCACGGACCCGTGTCCCGGGCGCAGCGCAGCGTGAAACGGTGCGCTGCAGACCCGGGATCGTTACAAACACCGAGTTTGGTAAGGCCCCGGGTCAGCGGCGCACCACTCCACTTCGTTTCGTGCTGCGCCGCATCCGGGGCAAGGAAGTCTTCATCATGAGCCCGCGCGCCAAAGCCGCCGGACCGACACTGTTCGCGGCCGCAGGCTTCGACAAGGACGCGCCGCGTCCGCTCGCCGACAAGTTGCGGCCGCAGAAACTCGACGAGGTGGTGGGGCAGGATCATCTGCTCGGCCCCGACGGCGCGTTGACGCGGATGCTGGCGACGCGCTCGCTGGGTTGCCTGGTGTTCTGGGGTCCGCCCGGCACGGGCAAGACCACGGTAGCGCGGCTGCTGGCGCAGGAAACCGACCTGCATTTCGAACAGATTTCTGCGATCTTCACCGGCGTCGCCGATCTCAAGAAAGTATTCGAAGCCGCGCGCGCGCGGCGCGACAGCGGGCAGGGCACGCTGCTGTTCGTCGACGAGATCCATCGTTTCAACCGGGCGCAGCAGGATTCGTTTCTGCCGGTGATGGAAGACGGCACCATTGTGCTGGTCGGCGCCACCACGGAAAATCCCTCGTTTGAATTGAATGCGCCGCTGCTTTCTCGTGCAAGAGTTCTGGTGTTCAAGTCGCTTGACGCTGCGGCCATCGAAAAATTGCTGGCGCGTGCCGAAGAAATCGAAGGCAAGTCGCTGCCGCTCGATCCGCAAGCACGTGCCGCGCTCGCCGGCATGGCCGACGGCGATGGCCGCGCCGCGCTGACGCTGGCCGAAGAAGTCTGGCGCGCCGCCCGCAAGGATGAAGTCTTTGACTCTGCGAAGCTGCAGGAGATCGTGCAGCGCCGCGCGCCAATCTACGACAAGGCGCAGGATGGCCACTACAATCTGATCAGCGCGCTGCACAAGTCGGTGCGCGGCTCCGATCCCGACGCAGCACTTTATTATCTCTGCCGCATGCTGGATGCCGGCGAACCGCCGCTTTACATCGCGCGCCGGATCGTGCGCATGGCGATCGAGGATATCGGGCTCGCCGACCCGCAGGCGCTGGTAATCGCCAATGCCGCCAAGGATGCCTACGATTTTCTGGGCTCGCCGGAAGGCGAACTGGCGATCGCGCAGGCGCTGATCTATGTCGCGACGGCGCCGAAATCGAATGCGGCGTACGCCGCCTATGGCGCCGCGATGCGTACGGCGAGAGAGGCGGGCTCGCTGCTGCCGCCCAAACACATTCTCAATGCGCCGACCAAGCTGATGCAGTCGGAAGGCTACGGCCGCGGCTACGCCTATGACCACGACGAGGACGAGGCTTTCTCCGGGCAAAATTATTTCCCCGACGCGCTGGCGCGCCAGCAATTCTACAATCCGCCCGAGCGTGGCTTCGAGCGCGAGATCAAGAAGCGGCTCGACTACTGGGCGAAGCTGAGGAAGGAAAAGGGCGGGGAATGACGTTCGTGAGGTTTGCGGCGGTGGTTTTTACCTTGTCGGTATTTAGTGGAACATCAAGCCAAGCGGCGGACACCGTCAACGGCCGCTGGGCGGCCGACGAATCCGCGTGCACGCGCTGGTTCGGCCCGGCGGCGCAATCGCCCTTGATCGTCTCCGAGAATGCCTTGCGTTGGTCCGACGATGCCTGCCGCATCGAGCGCACCTACAAGACCGGCGATACCGTGCATATCCAGGCGATGTGCTGGGGCAATGGTGGCGAGCGCTCTATTCCTGTATCGCTGCGGCCACATGCTGGGCGGCTGGCGGTCACCTGGGACCGCGGCGCGCGCGGCGATCTGAAGCGATGCCCGTGATGGATGAATTGATATGAGAATGCGCAAAGGCGGCTATGGCGGCGGCAAAAAAGCCGCGGCGCCGCGCGGGCGAGGCCACGGGCGCGACCGCGATGAGCGGAATCGCGAGCGGTCTAAAGAGCGGTATACGCAGCGCCAATCCGAGGCGCGCCCGAAACATGCGCCGAAGCGTGACGGCGGCCGGGGTCGTTCCTTTCCCGCGCGCCCGCCGCGCGAAGCACCAATGGAATCCATGGTGGCGCCGAAGCCGGTTGCCGCACCGAGCCTGAAACATTTTTCGGCCGGCGTGCAGACCGTCAGCGTCACGCCGGACGAGAACAATATGCGCGTCGACCGCTTTTTCGAGGCGCGCTTTCCCGGCCTCTCATTCAGCCACATCCAGCGCATTATCCGCAAAGGCGAAGTGCGGGTGAACGGCAAGCGCACTCAGCCCAAGAACCGGCTGGAAGCAGGCCAGGCGGTGCGCATTCCGCCGCTCCAGCTCGAAGCGCCGAAACCGCGCGACGACGCGCCGCAAGCGCAGAAGGACCGCGCCTTCATCAAGTCGATTACGCTGCATGAAGACGACGACGTGCTGGTGCTCAACAAGCCGATGGGACTGGCGGTGCAGGGCGGCTCCGGCACTACCCAGCATATTGACGGCATGCTCGGCGCCTTGCGTGGCTCGCATCCGGACGCCCAGCGGCCGCGCCTGGTGCATCGTCTCGACAAGGACACCGCCGGATGTCTTTTGGTGGCGAAGACTCGCTTTGCCGCGGCAGCGCTGGCCAAGACCTTCCGCACCCGCTCGGCGCGCAAGATCTATTGGGCGCTGGTGGTCGGCGTGCCGAAGCCGAAACAGGGACGCGTCTCGACTTACCTCGCCAAGCAGGAAGAGGAAGAAGATTCTTACATGCGCATCGCCAAGCATGGCGACAAGGACGCCGTGCACGCCGTCACCTACTACGCCGTGGTGGAGACGGCGGCGCAGAAGCTCGCCTGGATTTCGCTGAAACCCGTGACCGGCCGCACCCATCAATTGCGCGCCCACATGGCCCATGTCGGCAATCCGATCATTGGCGATCCAAAATATTTCAACATCGAGAACTGGCAACTGCCGGGCGGCATGCAGAACAAGCTGCATCTCCTGGCCCGCCGTATCGTAGTACCGCACCCGCGTGGCGGCACCATCGATGTCAGCGCGCCGTTGCCGCCGCACATGTTGCAGTCCTGGAACCTGCTCGGCTTCGACGCCAAGCGCTACGACCCGATTGAGGAAGCGCCGGAAGAGGAGTGAAAACGGTCCTTTAAGCAAAAATCAGAAAATCATACATCGGCGGTTGCAAGCGATTTAGGCTAAACCAAATTGCTCGTTGGAGGTCTCGATGGAAGAAGTACCATGGTATGTTAGTCTCATTGTTGCCTGGTTGCCGTTCCTTGTCATGATTGGTTCGGCGCTTTGGCTTGGGCATCGGATTGCGAAGGAATTGAAGACCTCGGACGGGCGCTCGATTGCCTTGGTCGTCGATGAATATGGCCGTGAAATCAAGCGCTCGAATGACATGCTTGAGCAATTGCTGGCCGATTATCGCAAGCGGCTCGAGGCGGTGGAGCAGCGAAGCTGAGGCGAGGTGGAGTAGCCGGCAGCTGGTGTGGTTACTATCTGATGGATATGGCGCGCCGGTTTCCGCTCATCGCCTTGCTGGGGCTGACGGTGATTGTGCCGGCAATGCCGGCGCATGCCCAATCCGACAATGAGCGCTACAACATCATGCGCCCTGAGAAGGGAACCAAGCCCACGCAGCCCGAGCCGTGGCTGGCACCGAAGTACCAGTCGCCGCGCGGCACGCGTCAGCATGTTGTAATCCCGCAGCCTTCGACGGTTCGGCAGCCCCGCGCCGTGGTTCCACCTCCGCTTTTCGTGCCGCAGACCGGCCAATCACTGCCGAACCTGCCGGCGGCAACCGGAGCAGGGCCGCGCGGGCGTGAGACCTCTCAGGACCGCGCGGTGCGCTGCGCGCATCAGGCCGGTGTCTATGGCCCGGCCGCCACCGGCGACCGCAACAGCTATATCGGCAGCTGCATCAATCAGTGAAAGTCAATGAAACTTAGAGGCCGATCTGGTGCAGCAGGCGGGCGATGCCCGTGCGCGGCTTCGGCGGCGGCGCGACCCCTTTATCGTCAAGCGCCATGCACAGCGGCGCGAGCCGCATGCCGTAGAACAAGCCTTCGCCGGTCGTGACGGTCTTACCGTCGAAACTCGCCTTTGGATCGATGGTGGCTCGGATTGCGTCGTTCAATTTGACGGCGATCTCGCCGGTAACTTCGCGCTTGTTCGTGATGGTGTATCTGGCGGTTGCCTTTAAGACCTGTTGGCCTTGGCAGATATGTTTGCCGGCATGGATATAGAAGACGACGCTGTCGCCGCAGCCAGGCTTGTCTTGCAATGTGGCGGACAGTCGACGCAGGCTTTCAATCGAAACCTCGAGAACGCTGACATCGGCCAGTGTGAATGAAACCGATTCAATCACATCGCCTTTGACCTGCTCCTTCAGGCTTTCCGTTAACTTCGCGCTGCTGTTAAGCGTGGCCTTACGCAGGTTTTGCGTGTCCAGCGTTTCGGTCGGAGATTCGCGCATGACGTCTTTGAGGTCCTTGGCGTCGGCCCAGCAAAGCACGGACTCCACCTCGCCATCATCGTCGATCACATAAATCGTGCCCGGCGCCCGCAGCGTCGTCGGCGGAGTGATCGGGTGGAAACGCAGGCTCCTGATTGCGTCTTCCAGCGCGTTGGTTTGGTGAGGCTTGGAATAATAGATGTAGATGGGGGCAATCACGATGACGGCGGCGATCACCGCCGCGCTCAAATAAATCAAGTTCCGCAGTGTCAGCAGAGAGGACGCAAACGCCTTGGCGTGCCGCAGGTGTTTCATGACCAGCCCGGACAAAACCTATGGCCGTGAATCGGACTCTATGGGCAGCAGACTCGACCGCAAGGATGCTTGCAGTCCTTCACTTGGGCGTTAGAGAGCGGTGTGCTCGACAATATGAGCGCGAAAGCGAGTAGAACGATGACCCATCGCATGGCGGTCCTCCTTCTATCGACGTTACAACTATAGGAGGTATTGTCCGGACGGGCAAGCGGACGGCGGTTGTGCCGGCGCGGCGAGCTTAACAGGCGATTAAAAGCCTCAGGCGCTGGCTTTATCCAACGCCTGCACATCCTCACCGCTAAGCTTTAGCTGCACCGCCTGCATGACCTCAGCCAGCTGCTTGAGGCTGGTGGCGCTGACGATCGGCGCGGTCACGCTGGGCCGCGCCATCAACCAGGCCAGCGACACTTGCGCCGGCGTGGCGGCATGGCGGGCGGCGACCGCGTCCAGCGCCTTGAGGATGAGCAGGCCGCGCGCATCGAGATATTGTTTGACGCGGCCGCCGCGCGTTGCGCTTTTGGCGGCGTCTTCGAGCGAGCGGTATTTGCCGGTCAGGAATCCGGCGGCGAGTGAATAATAGGTGATGACCCCGATCTTCTCATTGACGCAGAGCGCTTCGTAGTCGGCCTCGAAAGTCTTGCGGTCGTAAAGGTTATAGAGCGGCTGCAGGCTTTCGTAGCGCGGAATTCCAAGCCGCTTGCTTGCGTCCAATGACTCCCTCAACCGCGCCGCGCTCATATTCGAGGTGCCGACTACGCGCACCTTGCCCTGCGCGATCAGTTGCGTATAGGCCTGCATGGTCTCGTCCGGCGCGGTGTTCGGGTCGTCGAAATGGGTCTGGTAGAGATCGATGCGGTCAGTTTGCAGCCGCTTCAGCGACGTCTCGGCCTCGCGAACGATGTCGCTTGTTTTCAGGCCGCGGCCTTGCCCCATGTCCTCGCCGACCTTGGTGGCGATCACGATTTTGTCGCGTTTGCCGCTGCGTTTGAGCCAGTTGCCGATGATGGTTTCCGACTCGCCGCCCTTGTGGCCGGGCACCCAGCGCGAATAACTGTTGGCGGTATCGATGGCGTTGAAGCCTGAATCGACAAAGGCGTCGAGGATTGCGGACGAGGCGGCCTGATCGACGCTCCAGCCGAACACATTGCCGCCGAGCATGATCGCCGCAATCTGCAGATCGGATTGCCCGAGCCGGCGCAAATTCATGAGCGCTGATCGATCTACCGCAGACTGGCGTTGAACTGGTCGAGCGCGGCCTGCCCGGGGCAAAGCTCCTTTTCGCCCAGCGAATTGAGCGGGGCGTCGACCGTGTGCAAATGCGAATGCAGGTCTTCCGAATCCTTCTCCATATAGAGCAGGCCGGTGACGATCTGACCCTTGGCGGCATGATGCTGGAGGAAGCCGAGCGCGGCGGTGCGGTCGTGCAATTCGTAGTCGGCGGAAAGCTTGCGCAGCGCGATCTTGGAGCCGTCGTGCTGCTCGACCACCTCGACGGTGCCGGGCTCGTACTTCACTTCGATCGGCATGCGGCTGGAGATGAAATCGAGCCGGTTCACCGCCTCGTTGTGCTCGCGCACGAAATCGAAGCTCTTGGTGGAGCCGGCATGGTTGTTGAAGGCGACGCAAGGCGAGATCACGTCGATGAAGGCCGCGCCCTTGTGCGCGATCGCCGCCTCGATGATCGGCACCAGCTGGTGCTTGTCGCCGGAGAACGAGCGGGCGACGAAGCTGGCGCCGAGCTGCAAGGCGAGCGCCGCGAGATCGATCGAATTATCGGTGTTGATGAAGCCGCGCTTCGATTTGGAGCCGCGGTCGGCGGTGGCTGAGAATTGTCCCTTGGTCAGGCCGTAAACGCCGTTGTTCTCGACAATATAGACCATGTTGACGCCGCGCCGCAGGCAATGGGCGAACTGGCCAAGCCCGATCGAGGCTGAATCGCCGTCGCCGGAAACGCCAAGATAGATCAGGTCGCGGTTGGCGAGATTGGCGCCGGTCAGCACCGACGGCATACGGCCGTGCACGGAGTTGAAGCCGTGCGAATTGCCGAGGAAATAAGTCGGCGTTTTCGATGAACAGCCGATGCCTGAAATCTTCGCTACCCGGTGCGGCTCGATCGCCAGCGCAAAGCAGGCCTGGATGATCGCGGCGGTGATCGAATCGTGGCCGCAGCCGGCGCACAAGGTCGAGACCGTGCCCTCGTAGTCGCGATGGGTATAGCCGAGCGCGTTGGTCGGCAGGTCGGGATGATGGAAGGCCGGTTTGGTAAGATAGGTCATGAGGTCACCTTCATCGGCTTGACTTTCAGCGCGTCGAGATGATCGCCGATGGATTTGGCGATGAAACGCGCGGTGATCGGCGTGCCGTCATAGTGCAGGATCGGCACCAGCCGCACCGGGTCGATGCCGCATTCGTTGACGATCAGCGAGCGCAATTGTGCGTCGCGGTTCTGCTCGACCACGAACACGAAATCATGATCGGCGACGAAGCTGTTGACAGACGAATGGAACGGGAAGGCGCGGATGCGCATGCGGTCGAGCGCATGGCCGCGTGCCTCGATCATGGCGATTGCCTCGTCCATCGACGGCGCGGTCGAACCGTAATAGATCACGCCGTATTTGGTGGGCTTGCCGGAATTCGCCAGCAGCGGCCGGGGCACCATATCCTTGGCGGTATCGAATTTGCGGACCAGCCGCTGCATATTGTCGACGTAAGGCGCGCCTTCCTCGGTGTATTTGGCGTAGCGGTCGCGCGAGGTGCCGCGGGTGAAGAACGAGCCTTTGGTCGGGTGCGTGCCCGGATAAGTGCGGTAGGGAATGCCGTCGCCGTCGACGTCGAGATAGCGGCCGAATTCCTTGCCGGCTTCCAGCTCCTCGGCGGTCATCACCTTGCCGCGGTCGTAAGGTCGCTTGTCGTCCCAGGAAAACGGCTGGGAC
>Ga0184628_10001613_pt1 | contig 11133 bp, 6 predicted proteins | sample PLM4_5_b1_FD_133149 | JGI IMG/M metagenome (GOLD analysis project Ga0184628, IMG submission 133149) | Groundwater sediment microbial communities from an aquifer in East River, Colorado, USA - PLM4_5_b1 | ecosystem: Environmental > Terrestrial > Soil > Riparian zone | place: USA: East River...
AGACCCAGTTCAGAACATTATTTAACGGATACAATTTTGTGGTCGCCGAATAAAGTCCGTAACTGCCGAATAAAGTTTGTTAGCAGACCGACTCACGCCCTCCGGCTTTGCTTCGCAACTTCGAGGGCGACGATGATTTGCATTGCGCGAATTCGCCGCTGGCTCCCGAGACTTACTTCCAATGATCGGCCAGCACGATCCACCCGGCCAGACAGGTCAGGTGGAGCACCTGATCACAACCAATCAGGAGGATGGGAAGATCGGGGGAATTTTCGCACTTCTTGAAATATTTAATCAGCCACTGGATGGGGACGCGGGTATCCACCAGCATGTGGAGCAATCCCAACGTCAAGCCGCCAGCCCACCCCAGAACGAGGCCCAACAATACGGCGTGGATGCCGCCATGCACCCAGGCAGCAGGATGTGAAAGCCGGACTTTGTTGACGGACATCCATTCATTCTGGAGCAACCAGTCCGCAACCAGGTGCAGCATGAAGGCCGCTTCAAAGGGAGTCAGGCGCATGGCAGATTGATTATGACTGGGACGGGTCGGCCGGTGGTTTTACCAGCAACCGAGGGAAAGCGCCGCAAGCCACGCGCCGTTTCCCGCGACTTCACGGGAGCTGGACAATTCAGGACCGGCGATACGTTTGGGATGCGCTTCCATGCGCGCGTTTATGGCAGAACCCGCGAGTTACTGGCAAGTGCGGGCAACAAGAAAACCACCGGTCTGGATTCGTCCGGCCGGAATTGAGCGAAGGATGGCCCAACCACTGCCGGGCGGTGATCGGGTAGCGGACAGGTCTGTCGGGTCAGGCCCAAGATCATGGTGCGCTGGCTCCGCTGGCAGCGGTTCTTCCTCAATGGTCCAATGACCCAAAAGTGTACCAAGCTTCTGGTGAATGACGTTGACTTAATCTGCGGGAATTGAGAACGAATCCGCGGCAGAGTGCTCCCCTCTAGCCAAACGTTGCTCAATTCCAGCATCAGAAAGTAAGATCGTATGAAGAAGTCATGCCGTAGTTTCGTGAAGATTGGTGGCGCCATCAGCCTAGTTCTCGGATTAGTAGTCAGCCAAAATCAGTCGGCGTTCGCCGGTTGGACAGGCCTCATCAGCGTCAAAGGGACTGGATGGGCTTCCGTCAATGTGAGATCCTCCACGGGCATCTCCAACCGGGTCACTACGGTCAATAATCTGGCACTTCCCAGCGCGTCCATGGCCCCGACGAATGGCTACAAGACCAATGCGCCTTTGCCCAGCGGCGCGCTTGCCACCACGTATTCCCGCATCAAGGCGCTCTCCAACGGCGGCTGGCTGGCCTCCGCCAACTGCACCAATTCTGGCGACGGCACGGACAACGCCGAGTTACAGCAACGGCTGACCATCACTCCTTCCGACTGCGCGTCTATGACCTTTGAATCGGCTATCAACCAGTCCCCGGCCGAATTTGCGGCCAACGGAAACTCAGGCACGATCACGGTGAACGCCAAAGCCACGGCGGGGACAGCCTTGTGGCTGCGCGGATTTGAGTACACAGGCTCCATGGCGGATGTGCCACTGGACAATCCTGACACGGTGGAAAACGAGGCCATTGAGTACTTGAAAGCGCATGGTTCGTCGAAATTTGAAACGCTGATTGCCGGGCCGTTTGAGTTTGGCGGGCCCGGTGGCAGTACCTGCCCGTTGATCATTCCGTTCAGCCTCAGCAGCACCAACATTGAACATCTCGTTTACACGACGGATGGAGTCACCCTCAGCCTTCCGCTGGTCGTCCTTACTCCCTCCAATGTGGTGGTCAAGTGCGATGAGTCGTTCTCCTACCCGGCGGTGCAATATCTCGGCTGCGGGACCATCACTCTAAGTTATGTGCCGGCCCCACTGCCCGGCGGTGTGTTCCCAGCTGGAACCTTTCCGGTCGGGGTTACGCCGGTGACAGTGACCGCCACCGACGTTCATGGCAACTCGGCCAGCAGTTCCTTCACCGTAACAGTCACAGACACGGTTCCGCCGGTGGCACCGGTTCTGCCGACTTTGACTGGAGAATCCTCGGTGACCGTGCCCCAGCCCGCGCCCACGACCGACAACTGCGGCGGGATTGTGAGGGCCACGACAACTGATCCGCTGCTCTACACCAATCAGGGCACGTTCACCGTGCACTGGAACTTTGACGACGGCCATGGCAACACCAACCCAGCCAACCAGTCCGTCATCGTGGATGACGTGACGGCCCCGGTGGCGCCAGTCCTGGCCACGGTGACCGGGCAATGCTCGGCCACCGTGACCGTGCCGACGGCAACGGACGCAGTGGCAGGCACCATCACTGGCACGACCAGTGATCCGTTGACCTATAACAGCCAAGGCACTTTCACGGTTCGCTGGACGTTCAACGACGGCAATGGCAACACGAACACGGCCAACCAGACCGTGATCGTCAAAGACACGATTCCGCCGGTGAGGCCAACGCTGGCCAATTTGACGTTCGCGATGTGTAGCAGCGCGCCCGCCACACCGCCCACGCCGACGACGACCGACAACTGTAAGGGAGTGGTGAGCGGAACAACGACTACCCCATTCCCCATCACGACTCCGGGTACTACGGCAGTAAATTGGACCTTCAATGACGGCAACGGCAACAGTACCACGGCCACTCAAAACGTGACCGTGGCGGGGCTGACCTTCAAAGGGTTCTATTCACCGATCGGTACCGTGAGCAACCTTTGCAGTGCTCCAGTAGTTATCAATCAAGGCAGCGTGACACCCATCAAGTTCGACGTGTTCTGCGGCACCTTCCCTGTCACTACCGGGCAGCCACCGATCGTGAAAATCCAGGTTTGGACCGGATGTACGGAAGGTGCCGAACCTGTCTCGGTCGCTGCCGTTTATCAAAATGACTGGCATTACAATTGGGATACCAGCGGTTGGGCCAAGGGCATTTATAAAGTCATCGTGGTTATGCCCGACCAGACGACACGGCACGTGTTTGTTAAACTCAAATAATCTCTGGCGAACTCTGAAATCCAATCGATGGCAGATGAGCCGGTTATCGGCGGCATGAAGCCGACGAAAGCTTGGTGTCGGGGCGGGGCATGGCGAGCCGTTATGGCCAGCGTGGGGGTGCTGCTGCCGAGCGTCATGGTGTGCCAGTGCCCCGCCCAGATCATCCTGGATGGAAAGTTCGGTTCGAGCGGCGGCTTGCTCGGGCCGAATTTTAGCATCACCGCCGATTTGGGCAGGATCCGGGGGAATAATCTGTTCCACAGCTTCACCCGGTTCGATCTGCAGGCCGGCGATACGGCGACTTTTTCCGGACCGGCGAATATCCACAACATCCTGGCCCGCGTGACGGGCGGCAGCGCCTCGTCCATCGATGGCACCGTCCGTTCCGACATCGCGGGGGCAAATCTGTTTATCCTCAACCCCAACGGAATCATCTTCGGCCCCAATGCCGCGGTGGATGTGAGCGGTTCGTTTGCCGCGAGCACGGCCAGCTATTTGAAGCTGTCCGATGGAGCCCGGTTTGTGGCGTCGCTGGATGCCGATGACTCCGGATTGAGCACGGCCCCGGTGAGCGCCTTTGGCTTTTTGGGCAACAGTCCCGGGACCATCACGATTCAACAAAGCACGCTGGCTGTGGCGGCTGGTCAAACCATCTCACTCGTCGGCGGTGACATCGCCATGGACGGCGGTTTGGTGCAAGCTCCGGGCGGGCAAATCAATCTGGCCAGCGTCAAATCTGCCGGCGAAGTGCCGGTGGGTTTGCCGGCGCCTAGCCGCGCCGCGTTTAAAGCCGCGTTTCCACAGCAAGGCCGCATCACCATGCAGAACGGCGCCCAACTGGATGCCAGCGGCGAAGGTGGCGGCCGCATCGTGATCCGTGGCGGCCGGCTCTTGGTGGATAATTCCAAAATCCAGGCCAACACCACCGGCACGGGCAATGGACAGGGAATCGATATCGCCGTGGTCAACGAACTGGAGGTTTTGAACGGTGGCCAGATCAACAGCATCTCCGCCAGCGGCCTTGGGGTCGGCGGAAACATCAGCTTGTGCGCCGGATCCCTTCGGGTGGATGGCGGGGGGCTGGTGGACGAGAACTACGTTCCAGTTACTCAAATCTCGACTTCCACCGGCGATCTGTTTGCCGGAGGCGGCCCCGGCCGGGGCGGCGATATTACGATCCATGTGGGCAAATTCGAACTGGCCAACAGCGCGCAAATCTCTTCCGCCAGCTTCGGCGCGGGCGACGCCGGGAACATTCGAATCACCGCCTTGTCCATGCGGCTGGACGCGATGTTCACCACGGTCGCCCAGATCAGCGCCAATACGCAGCAAATTGAAGGCGGGGGAAAAGCGGGGGACATCACCGTTCGCACGGACAGCCTCGACATAATGAACGGGGCCGCGATCTATGCCACCACCTATGGCTCGGGGAACGGAGGCCTCATCGACATTGCGGCGAAGTCAGTCAAGCTGGTCAACTATGGCGCGATCTCACCCTCCACCTACGGCACGGGCGACGGTGGCAGCATTAAACTCACGGCGGACTCAGTTCTGCTCGACTCATCGTTCATCCAGGCTTTTACGTCTTTCACCGACGCAGACCCCACGCGTTGCAAAGGCGGCAACGTTTCCATCACCACTGGCTCGATTGATATCCGCAACGGCGGACAGGTTTCGACGACTACCATTGGATCGGGTGCTGGCGGCGCGATTGAACTGACGGCGAACTCCATCCGTCTGACCGGAGCCCCAGGACTAACGACCGGAATAAGAGCCGCCAGCGGACAGGACTTTGGCGATGGTTTTATCGTGGTGGGAACAGGCAATGGCGGCAACATCGTCATCAAGCCCAAGGACTCGGGTTCTCTTAATCTAAGCGTGTCCAAGGGCGCGCAAATCTCCACCGAAACAATAGGTTCGGGCAATGGTGGCAGTATTGATATCTCGGCCTCTTCCGTGAGTCTGAGCAGCGCCGGATACATCTCCTCGGCCTCGTCGTCTCTTGAGCCGGGTGCCGGCCTCGCCGGCAACGTGGTTGTGAACGCCAGCGATTCGGTCATTTTGACCGGGCAAGGGTTGATTACGACCGCCGCCCCCAATGCCGCAGGCGGAAACATCAGCATCACGGCCGGCTCTGGAATTCAATTGGTGGACAGCCGCAGCACCGCGCAAGCGGGACCCGGTGGTGGAGGAAACATCACGCTGAAGGCCCCCGATCTGACTTATCTGTTGCGCAGCACCCTGAGCGCCGAGGCCGTGGGTGACGGCGGTAATCTGACGATTGATCCGTCGTTCTTTGTCCTGAACAACAGTGCGTTGATCTCCAGGTCCAGTTCCGCCAATGGCGGAAACATCAGCATCTTGACGGACTATTTCTTCCAGTCATCCAGCCTGATTGATGCCTCGGCCCCTTTCGGTTTGCCCGGGACCGTCAGCGTCACCGCGCCGGATCTGGATCTGAGCGGCAGCCTGATCGGCTTGTCGGGCAGCTTGCTCGATCTGGAAAGCCAGCTACGTCCCGACTGCCGGGTTCGTTCAGCCGGAAATGCCAGCAGTTTCATCATGCTGGGCCGGGGCGGCCTGCCCCTGGCCCCGGGCGGTTTCATCCCAAGCGGGCTGCCTTGACCACTTGATGAACAAAACAAAACGCCTCGTGGTTACTGAATGATTTCCCCGCGCCTGCCCCTGCTGCTGACCGGGGTTCTATTCTCGGGTGCGCTCCACGCTCAGGTGCTGCCGCCGCTCCCGGTTGGCCCACGGGGGGCCGCGAGGCTTCCCGCAGATCAGGAGGTTAAGCTGCCGGCTGCGCCCCGCATTTTTGTCCGGGGATTCCAGTTCGAAGGCCACCGTGCCTTTACCGATGCGGAACTGAACCAGGTGACCGGGTCCTTCACCAATCGGGAGCTGGCCCTCGAGGATCTGGAACAAGCGCGGCGTGCGGTCAGCCTGTTTTACATCAATCGCGGTTTCGTCAACTCCGGGGCCTTGATTCCAGATCAGGACCCCACCAATGGGATCATCCGGATCCAGATTGTGGAAGGCGTGCTGACTGGGATCGAGTTGAGTGGCAACAAATGGCTGCGCGACAGCTATATCAACAGCCGGCTGCAACGCTGGTCCGCCCCGCCGCTTAACCTCAATGAATTGCAACAGGGTTTGCAACTGCTCCGCCAGAATCCCAACGTGACACAGATCAACGCGGAGCTGAAACCGGGGACCGCTCCCGGTGAGGCCGTGCTGGACGTGCGGGTGGCCGACCAGCAACCGTTTCAACTGGGCATCCAGTTTGATAACCAGCGCCCGCCCAGTGTGGGTGCCGAGCAAGTCTGGCTGGTGGGGTCCGATCAGAACCTCACGGGAAACAGTGACCGCCTCGACTTCCGATATGTGATCGCCAATGCGGGCTCCGACGGCATTCAATTCTCCGGCGCCGACAACTTGGAGGGCAGCTACCTGTTGCCGCTGAACCGCTACGACACCAGCATTGGTTTGCATGCCAGCCGGTTGAACTCCAGCCTGGTCGAGGCCACCTTCCTGCCGCTGGACATCGAGAGCCTGACCGTCAGTTATGGCATCGTCCTGCGCCAGCCGCTTTACCAGACGGCCAACCGGGAATTCGCCGTCTCGATCGGTTTTGATCATCGGAACAACGAAAGCTTCCTGCTCGGCGAACGGTTTAATCTTTCCCCCGGTGCGGTGAAGGGTGAAACCACTGTTTCGGTGCTGAGGCTTTCCCAGGAGTGGCTGGATCGTGGGCAGAATCACGTTCTGGCCCTGCGCTCCACCTTCAATTTTGGCCTGGACGTGATGGACGCCACCGATGACGGCATCCGAAACCATGCGGATGGGACATTCTTCTCCTGGCTCGGCCAGGCGCAGTATGTCCGGCGGTTGTTCAACACTCAGACCGAACTGGTTCTGCGACTGGCTGGCCAGTACACCGACGAGCCGCTGCTCGCCCTCGAGCAATTCAGCGTCGGCGGCCTCGAGACGGTGCGGGGCTATCTGGAGAACCAAATGGTGCGCGACCGAGGGGTCGTTTCTTCCGTGGGACTGCGCGTGCCGATCTTCTTCAACAAGGCTGGCGCCGGCATTGTGCATCTGGCCCCTTTCTTTGATTTTGGCGGCGCTTGGAACGTGGATGGTTCAGCCAGCCCGAACACCATCTCCAGCGTGGGTCTGGGTTTGCTGCTCGCGCCGGGCAAACACTTCTCGGCCCAGATTTACTGGGGATACCGCCTGCGTGACCTCAATGTGTCCGATCACTCCGGCCTGCAGGAAAACGGCATTCACTTCAAACTCAACCTCATGGCCTTTTAGCTCGCGTTGCTGGCCAGAGTACCACCGGGCGGGCCGGCACCGGCGGCAAGCAGCCTGCCTGAAGTTAATTGCGTGGTTGCTGCGAAATGCGGCAAACTAAGACGGATTGAATGCATAAAACATGAGCATCCGCGAGGCGCATCGAAACACGGACAACATCCGCTTTGCTTTTTGCCCGGGTCGAACGCCAGTCGGCAGCTTTTCCCAGTCGAGAATACCATGATGCTTCCAAGCGGCACGATGTTGGGCCGGTATCGAATCGAGGAGGAGCTTGGCCGGGGTCAGGCGGGCGTGGTTTATCGCGCGTTTGACACTGCCATCGAGCGGGTCGTCGCCATTAAGTGTTTGCGCACGCCAACTCCGGAGGTCGGGCCGACCGGAACGCAACCTGTGAAGGGTGTGCAATTCGAGGAGGCCAAGATGATTGGCCAGTTGAATCATCCGCACATCACCACCGTGTTCGACATGGGCAACTCGGACAGACTTTCCTACATCGTCATGGAGCATGTGGAAGGCGAGACGTTGAAGGCCAGGCTCACTCGGACGCAAACCGATCCGGCTTCGGTGCCGCAGGTCCTCAGCTTCATCGTCATGGTCGCCCGGGCGCTGCACTATGTGCATCAGCGGGGCATCCTGCACGGCGACATCAAGCCGGCCAATCTCATCGTCACGCCACAGGGCACTCCAAAGATAATGGACTTCGGCATTGCGCGGCGCAGTCCGGCGAACCGATCGACCTCCTGGTCGCTGGCCGTCGAGAATGAGATCTGGGGCACGCCCGCGTACCTGGCCCCCGAACAATTGGTGTCGAACGAAGTGGATGCCCGGGCCGATGTATTTTCCCTGGGAGTGGTGGCCTATGAATGGCTGGCTGGAGGCAAGCCTTTCCGGGGTGACAGCGTCGAGGCGATACAGCATGCGTTGTTGCACAGCCGCCCGCCTTCCTTGAGCCAGCTCAGTGATTTCGATGCAGAACTTTCCGCGGCCATTGATCAGGCGCTGGCCCGGGATCCGGCGCAGCGTTTTAACTCGGCTGACGCCCTGGCCGATGCTCTGGAAATCTGCCAGGAGCGATGGTTCAAGCAGGCTCCGAAAGAAAACCAACCCGAATCCGCCGGACGCACCGAACGTCCCGCCTTTCCCCGCCTTAAGGGCCGCAATATCCTTTTTGCCGATTTCAGCGAAGAGGATCTCGCCAATGTGATGCAAGTGTCCCGCCAGGAGACTTACCAAACGGGCGAGACGATCCTGCAGGAAGGGACGGGCGGATCAACGATGTACGTCGTGGTCCGGGGGCGGGTGTCCGTGCGGAAGATGTCCGGCTCAAAGCAAGTCGAGATCAAGCAAGTCTCCAAAGGCGAATGCTTCGGAGAAATGGCCGTCATCAGTCAGATGCCGCGTTCGGCCACCGTCGTGGCCTTGGAGCCGACGGAGGTCGTGGCTATCTCGGGCGCGGTGCTTCGCTCGGCCAATCAGGTACTGTGCATGAAGCTCTACCGCAACATCGCATCCCTATTGGCCGATCGTATGCGCCAAAAAGATGAACAAGTGGTCGCTTTGCTGGGCGGTGAGCCGGACAAGAAATTGGCAAAACGCCTCTTCCCATTTTGGTGAACTCCGGGTCGTGCGACTGAACTTAGAAACGGCAGTTTTTAGCCACGCATTTCGCGGTTCCAACTGCTTTTTTCTGGCTGAAGCTTTATTTGGAAACCTCGGCCTGGGCCGCCGCGTTTAATCCCACTTGGCGAAGCAATTCTGCCCGCGTCTGGCGCAAGCTCTTGTTCCCGGGCTGCGCGTCAACCTGATCGGAAACGGCGGCCAGAGCATCGTACCAGATTCCTGCTTCTGCGTAGAGGCCGGCCAGTGATGTCGGCGTGGCCTGGGAGATTTTCTCCTTCAAGTCCCCCGTAGGCTCAACGCGCCTGATCACGCCACTGGCGACCAGATCGGTGGATCGGCTTTCGGGATCGGTCACCAGCGCCACAACCCATTGATAGGCCACGCCAGGAGTCAGTTTCACGCCGTGATCCGACAGCTTCAGCCGCTGGATGCCCGCCTGGCTGGCGCGCTCCACTTTCACCTGAACGAGCGGCTTGACCTTGTTTTCCTGAAGCAACGTCAGCTCGAACTTGGCCTCCGCTGGTTTGGATTGAAACCAGAACAAAGAGGGTTGGTCCTGGGTGGTCGTGCCAATGTCGTCCGGCGCTAGCACGTCGAGTGTGATGGCGGCGTTTCCTGTTCCACGCGACCCCCCTGTCACCCGGACCGAGGCAGCGCCCGTGGTCTGCGGGCGAAACTTCACCCCGGAAGAAGCGTTGGTAGCCGGTTTCGGCGCGATCGGTTTCGGCGCGGCAGCCTGGGCCAAAACCTGTTCCATTCCGAAGCGGCCGACCAACAGCAGGGTCAGCAGCAAAGGCAATTTACCGGCATGGTGCGCCTGGGTTTTCATATTGTAAGTTTGAGATTTGTTTACCGGCCGGACAGGGAAATATCCAACCCGACTGACATGGGTTGGTATCTGGTTCGATTTTTGATGTCAAAATAATTGTCCTACTGATTCGCGTTGGTGACTGGCTTGATCCTGCTTCACCCGGCCGAGGCGGCAGGTTTCTCATCCAGGATCTGAAAAACAGGAACCTTGTTCACCTTGCCCTTGACCTCCAGCAGGCCGATTTCTTTCGACTCGAATCTTCCGTCCAGGAGGTCGTGCGTCGGGGCGCCGATCAGGATCCGGCAGCGGTTGGTCAGGAGGTCGGGGTCCGCCAGTGTCTTGTCGTAACTTTCGAGGCGGGAAGCGGTGTTCACCACGTCGCCGATGACCGCATATTCAAACCGATCGTCGCTGCCGACACTCCCGGCCGCCACCTCTCCGGTGTAAATCCCGGCGCGCATGCTGACCGGCGGCAGATCGGCCGCCTTCCATTCGCGTTGCAACTCTACCAGTCGCCACCCGAGCGCCAGGGCGCACCGGACGGCGGCGGTGGCATCCTTCGCCTGCGCGGCCACCGTGGTGTGCGGCACCGGTACGCCGAAGAGGGCCAGGATGCCGTCGCCGGTGAATTGTTTCAGCACGCCGCCGTGTTCCTGAATGACTTGGGCCATGGCCCCGAGATAGCCGTTCAACCATTCGTACAACCGAGCCGGTTCCATGCGCTCGGAGATAGTGCTGAAGCCCTTGAGGTCGGTGAACAGAACGGTGACGACGAGTTTCTGCGCCAGCGGTCGATTACCGGCGAGAAAGGAATCCCGATTCTCCCAGATGGATTCAGCGATCTCCTTGGAGACGTGCCGTGAATAGAGTTTCATCAGCACGCTGCGCATCGATCGCTGATGAAATGCGACGTAGGAGGTAACGAGCAAAGCGGTCGGCGCATAGCCCAGAGCCGGGGCGGCCAGAGGAATCCACCAACCCTTCGAAAAAGCCAGCCAGACGATTCCACCCAAGACCAACAAACAGGCGGCGCTCTCCGGACCGAATCGCCACGGTGAACGCACCCGATAACCGATGCCTCCTCCCACTAGACACCAAAGGAGCACCCACGCGTCCTCCATCCAGTCATTCCAGAAATGCAGCGACTTCTCACCTTCAAGCGCTTGCCGCAAAAGCTGGTTGACAATCACCGCCTGCACTTCGATTCCCCGATGGTTCCGCTTGACCGGCGTTACGCGTTCATCAGAAACGCTCGGCGTATTCATGCCTACCAAGATGATTTTGTCGTGGAGCTTTTCCGGTGGTACTTGCCTGGAGAGAACTTCGCTGAACGAGTATCGGACGAATTGGTCTGGACATTTGAAGTCGAGCAACAGCTGCCACC
>Ga0184628_10001614_pt1 | contig 11127 bp, 6 predicted proteins | sample PLM4_5_b1_FD_133149 | JGI IMG/M metagenome (GOLD analysis project Ga0184628, IMG submission 133149) | Groundwater sediment microbial communities from an aquifer in East River, Colorado, USA - PLM4_5_b1 | ecosystem: Environmental > Terrestrial > Soil > Riparian zone | place: USA: East River...
CAGAACGGCGCGCCGCTGGTCGAAGCGGAACGCCAGCTTCATCAGGCACTGGCGGAGCACGTCGAGCAGGCCGTCAGCACGGCCCGCAACGACCCGTACTTTTTCGAGAGCGTGTACGACACCGGCGAGCCGATACCTCCTTCGATCGATCCTGACCAGCCGTTCGATCCACTGTCTGTTCCGTGGTTTTACGAGGAGGAACGCGAGATTCTCGCGCGGCTCGGCGCGCTCGAGGTCCACTGAGCCCGGCGACGAGGTCTGATGGGAAGGCTGATGAAAGCTTGATGGAATGAACCATCAGGGGTTGTCGTCCCGTCGGTGACGGCGGGCACCAGTGCGGGACGGATTGTCCATCAAGGCGCCATCGGGGGTAGCGCTGGCGCTGGGATGATGCGCAATCATCGCTCAATCAAGATCGGCCGGGTCTGTTGCCCCGCCCGACGCGCCACTTGAAAAGGGCGATAGTTGGTTTCGCCCGAAGAGGCCCACCGGTCGACGTGAAGACGTCGCGCGAGCCAAGGCGCGAGCGATTCTGGCGCGGCTCGACACGCACTGAGAAACAGGTCGCGCGCCCGCCTGCGGACTGGGGACAGCGCCGGTCAGTGGACCAGCGCCTGCGCGTTGGCGGGGCGCGGGTGGATGCCGAGCGGGGCGAGGTGGGGGAGGATCCAGCGCGGCAGCGTGCAGTCGATCTCGCCGGGCAGCAGGCCGAGCTCCTCGGCCTCGGCGTCGCGCGGGCGCGGCGTCGTGGCGGGGGCGCCCTTGGTCAGGCAATCGGTCCATAGCGCCTGGCGCTGCTGGGTCGACCAGGTGCGGATCACCCAGGTGGCCGCGCGCGCGCCGAACGTCGCGTGGCGGGTCTCGTCGTGCAGCAGCTCGGTGTAGGCCCAGCCGAACAGCGGCTCGCGCACCACCGCGCGGGCGGCCGCGAACGCCGCCGCGGCGACCGGCTTGCCGAGCGCGAACTCGGTCACCAGCGTGCGGGCCAACACGGCCTCGTCCGGCGTGGGGCGCTGGATCGTGCACTCGAACCGACCGCTCACGCGCGCGCCGGGGTCCAGCTCCTCCAGCACACGCGCGCACACCTCCAGGTGGTGGATCTCGTCCTGCACCACGCGTCCAGCCATCGCCAGGATCTCGGCGGGTGCGTCGAGGGACGCCAGGTCCGCGGCCAGGTGGGCCGACGTCACGATGCCCCGGCGCTCGTCCTCCGCCAGCCGGCGCCAACCCACCGCGACTCGACCCAGCAGGAGCGGGGAGTAGTTCGACCGGTCCAGCGTGTGGGATTTCATGCCGCCGGATCGAGCAAACGGCGTGCCTTGAAAGGGGCCCCGGCGACGCACGAAAACCCGCCCCGACCCACGATTTACCGCGGAATTTCGTGGTAGTTCGTGGACACCACGACACGGATGTCGCTGCCTACGCCACCCGGCGTTGCGGTCGGTTGCGCAACCGAGTTACAGGCTGCGGGCCTAGGCCTACTTGGTTCGGAGGCGGTGCAGCTCTTCGGCAACTTCGGTGGCAGCCGGGTCGATGGCCAGCAGGCGTTCCAGCTCCTGCACCGCCAGGTCCGGCTGGCCGGTCTGCGCGTAGATCTCCGCCAGGTGCTGGGCGGCCGCGCGGTGGCGCTCGTCCAGCTGCAGGGCGCGGCGCAGCTCCGCGACGGCGGCGCGTCCGGCGCGCGCGTCCGCGGGCGCCTGCCGGAACAGCGCCCACCCGAGCGCGGCGCGGAAGTCGGCCTCGTTGGGGACCAGGCGCGCCGCCTGTCGCAGCGCCTCGACCGCCTCGTGGTGACGGCGCGCCTTCAGGTGTTCGAGGCCCACCTCGTACAGCGCGCGCGCCGCCGCGTTCGACGGCGAGCCGGCGGCCGACGCGCTGCTGGGCGGGGGCGGTGTCAGCGATCGGGCGCGGTCGCCACGCTCCGCCGGCGCCTCGTCGCGCGCGTCGTCACCCGAACGCGTCAGCTTGGCGAGGTAGCTCTTGCGCTTCGCCGGATCGCGCAGCGTGCGGTGCGCCTCGGCGAGCTTGTCGAAGATCTCCTGCGCCGTCTTGCGATCCTCCTCGGGCGCCAGCCGGTAGCGATCGGCGTGAAAGCTGCGCGCGAGGGCCTCGTAGGCGCGGTCGATGTCGGCGGCGGGCGTGTCCCGTCCGACGTCCAGCGCCCAGAAGTAATCCTGCGTGCGGACGGTCTGCAGCATCATCGACAGCTGGCCGCTCGCCAGCGGCGCGCTGGTGGGTGGCGGCGCGGCGGGCGCGCCCAGCACCGGCATCGACGACACCGCCGGGGCAACAGGCGGTGCCCCCTTCTTCCGCGCGGTGGTCTCCTGGCGCTGGATCATCCCGGCCTCCGACAGCGCCACCAGCAGCAGGCGCGCCTTGTCGCGCGAGAACTCCGCGCGATCCAGGATCACCTCCAGCTGTCGCGTGCCGTCGATGCTCTGGATGAACGCGAGCTCGACGGGATCCGAGGTCATGTCCTGCAGCCGCAGCAGCGGATCCGACGTCAGCCCGACGTATTGGTGCGCGTATTTCTCCAGCGCCGCCTGCTGGCGCGCCTCGTCGTAGTGCAGCCGGATGCCCTCCAGGATCGTCGCCGCCGGCGATCGCTCGAGGCGCCGCTGTTCGACCGCCGCATCACCGGCCTTGAACATGAACTTGCCGTCGCTCCACGAGAACGTCTCCAACAGCTTCGCCTCCACCTGTTCGACGAGCGCGCGTTCCAGGTTTAACGGCGACAGCGCCCCCATCTCGACCAGGATCTCGCCCTGGTGACGCTTCTCCTTCTGCATGCGGCCCACCGACTCGGCCAGGATCTCGCTGGTGATGAGGCGCTTCTGCAGCAGGATGCGCCCCAGCGTCTCGCCCAGCACGTTCGAACGCACCGACACCGGATAGCCCTCCGCGAAGATGACGATCTTCTTGGTGGTGTCGCGCAGCAGCAGCAGCGAGCCGGTCGCGCGTTTCGCGTAGAGGCGCTGGAGCAGGCGGGCGAACGGGGTGCGCTTCAGCGTGCCCTGCAGCTCGGCGTCGTCCGCATCGGCGGCGAGGCTCTTGGCGCTGCGTTCGACATCGCGGCGCTCGCGCTGCTGGGCCGGATCGCGCAGGCTCTCCTTCGGCGTCGGGGGCGGCGTGACCTCGTCGGAGAGATCGACGTCAACCGATGTGTCGGCGGATCCGTTCGCGGCCAGCTCCGCCACCCGCGGCGCGAGCCGCGCGAGGTCGAGCGGCGTCGGCAGGTAGTCTGCCGACGCGAACCGGCGCCGCGCCTCGGCGCGGTGGCTGACGCCCCGGTGGGTGCTGGCGACGAAGACGATCGGGGTGGCGCGCGTCTCCGGCGCCTGCCGCAGCTCGTCGGCGAACGCGAAACCGTCGCCGTCGGTCAGCCGGGTGTCGACGACGACGACGTCGGGCACGCGCGTGCCAACGGTGCGCTTGGCCCACGCCGCCTCCGCCTCGGCGTGCAGCTCGAAGCCGGCCTCGCGCAGCGCCGCGCCGATCTGGCGCTGCAGCTCCGCGTCGCTTTCGACGATTAATACATATCCGGCCATTGCGCCCGGGGAGTTTAGCCCGTCTTTCGCGACGGGTGGGGCTCGTGCTTTACTTCACCCCCGCGATGACCTCCTCCACCCCCAAGAGTCCACTCGCCGCGATCGTGCTCGCGGCGGGGAAGGGGACGCGCATGCGTTCTTCGCGCGCAAAGGTGTTGCACGAGCTGCTCGGCCGCCCGCTGGTCTGTTATCCGGTCGAGCTCGCGCGCTCCCTCGGCGCCGATCCCGTCGTCGCCGTGCTCGGCCACCAGCACGAGGCCGTCGAGGCGACGCTGCTCGCCCGCTTCGGGGCCGGCGCCGTCAGCGTCGTCGAGCAGACCGAGCAGCGGGGAACCGGTCACGCCGTGCTGCTGGCGATGCCGGCGCTGGCGCGCATGGCGGACGGGATGGTCCTGATCCTCTACGGCGACGTTCCGCTCTTGCGCCGCGAGACGCTGGAGGAGCTGGTCGGGACGGCGCGCCGCTACGGCTGCCTGGCGCTGGTCACGGCGACCCCGCCTGACGCCACCGGCTACGGCCGCATCCTGCGCGACGAGCGCGGGCACGTGATCGGCGTCGTCGAGCAGAAGGACGCGGCGCCCGACGAGCGTGCCATCAACGAGATCAACGCGGGGATCTACTGCGGGCCGGCCGATTTCTTCCGCGAGGCGACGCTCGGTCTCGGCACCGGCAACGCGCAGGGCGAATATTATCTGACTGACGTCGTCGCGCGCGCGGCGCGCAGCATCGGCGTCTCGGCGATCGAAGCCGCCTTCGAGGACGTATGCGGCATCAACGATCGCCAGCAGCTGGCCGAGGCCGAGGCGACGCTGCGCGGCCGCATCAACCGCGCGCTGCAGGCGCACGTCACCTTCCGCGACCCCGCCTCGGCGGTCGTCGAGCCCGACGTCGAGGTCGGCGTCGACGCGGAGCTGGGGCGCAACGTCTCGCTCAGGGGACGGACGAAGATCGGCCACGGCGCGCGCATCGACGACGGCTGCATCCTGACCAACACCGAGGTCGGTGCCGGCGCCCTGCTCAAGCCCTACACGATCGCGACCGACTCGGTGATCGGCCCGGGCGCGATCATCGGCCCGTTCGCGCACATGCGGCCCGGGACGCGGCTCGGCCCGGACGTCCACCTGGGCAACTTCGTCGAGACCAAGAAGACGGTGATCGGCCGGGGCAGCAAGGCCAACCACCTCAGCTACCTGGGCGACACGACGATCGGCGAGAAGGTCAACGTCGGCGCGGGGACGATCACCTGCAACTATGACGGCTACAAGAAGTACTCGACCGTCATCGAGGACGGCGCGTTCATCGGTTCGGACACGCAGCTGATCGCGCCCGTACGGGTGGGCAAGCGGGCGGTCATCGGCGCCGGCACCACCGTCACGCGCGACGTGCCCGACGGATCGCTGGCGCTGTCGCGCGTGGCCCAGGTCGAGCGGCCCGGCTACGCCGACAAGGTCGCGGAGCGGTACGCGGGCCCCGGGAACGGCGCCAGCCGCCGCCAGATCGCGGCGGCAACGCCGCCGGCGCCGGCAAAGTCCGCAGCCGCGGCACCGCCGGTCGCCCGTGCGGCAAAGCCTGCAAAGCGATCGCCCGCGAAGGCGCCCAGCAAGGCGAAAGCCCGCAAGCCCAGCCGCCGCGCCCGCTGAGTTGACAGCGACGGGACGCGCCTCGATTATGTCCGTCGGAGGTCCCATGCCGACGTCGGTCAAGACGTTCTTCGACGAGAAAGTGCCTGCCGTGCTCAACACCAGCCCGGAGAAGGTGAAGGACGTGGCTGCCGTCTACCTGTTCAAGATCACCGGGCCTGACGGCGGCACCTGGACCGTCGATCTGGTTTCGTCGCCGCCCACGTGCAAGCCGGGCGAGCACGGGACGCCCCAGTGCACGATCGAGGCGAGCGACGCCGACTTCCGCGGCATGGTCGACGGCGGCATGCAGGCGGCGATGTCGCTGTTCTTCAGCGGTAAGCTGAAGGTCGGTGGCGATCCGATGCTCGCGACCAAGCTGACCAAGCTGTTGCAGGCGGCGGGGTAGGGCGGACCGGCACGAAGACGGCGACGGCGACGAGGACGAGGACGGCAACGAGGACGAGGACGGGGGTTGGGACGCGGGCGACGCTCGCGTGGGGAGTGGCGGTCACTGTGCTGGCGTTCGGCGTGCGCCTGGCCTGGGTGCTGGCGGTGCCGACGGTGCCGGTCAGCGACTTCGCGATGTATCGCGAGTCGGCCAACTATCTCTCGGAGTTCGGGCACCTCGACGGAGGATTCATCTACATGCCCGGCTTCGTCGTGCTGCTCGCATGGGTCCAGCATGCGGGCGGCGGGTTGCTCGCCCAGAAGCTGCTGGGTGTCGGGTTTGGCACGCTCGGCACCGCGGCCATGTTCGCCATCGGGTACAAGCTCCTCGACGACCGCGATGCGACGACGGACGCCGCACCCCCCTCTGGGTCCGCCTGGAGACGGCTCTGTCCGTGTCCACAGGCGGCCGCCACCGCGCTGCTGTTCGCGCTGTGGCCCGCCGGCCTCGCGATCGCGAGCGTCGTCGGGACCGACCTGCCCGCCGCCGCCCTGCTGGCGCTCGCGCTGGCGTTGCTGGTCACGCTGGGACCCCGCCGGCCACTGGTCGCCGCGCTGGCGTTCGGCGCGGCGATGGGCCTGTGTGCCTGGGTGCGGGCGGTGGCGCTGCCGCTGTCGGCGCTGGCGATCGGCTACTGGCTCGCGCGCCGGCAGAAGCCCCTCCGCGCGGCGCTGCTGACCGTCGCGGGCGTGGCCGCCACGCTGGTCGTGCTGCTACCGTGGGGCATCCGGCACGCCCGCCAGAGCGGCGCGCTGTATTTCACCGACGATCACGGCGGCATCACCGCGCTGATCGGCTCCAACCCGAACTCGGAGGGGACCTACACGCGCGCGCTCAATCGCATGTTCAAGGACGTCACCGGGCGCAGCGTCCTCGACGAACCGCACCACGACACCGACCGCGCCGCCTACGCCATCGCGCGCGAGTGGTTTCGCTTCGAGCCCGGCTATACGCTGGGCCTCGCGACGCTGAAGGCCGATCGCCTGTTCGACCCCGAGCATCGCCTGCTCTACTGGTCGATCCTCCGGCCCGGCGTGCTCGTCGGTCGGCCCGCGGCCTGGTTTGCCGCCCGCCGGGGCGCCATCACAGGGTTCGCGGACGCCTTCGGCCTCGCCACCGCCGGGCTCGCGCTGGTCGGTTTCGCCGCGGCCGTGGCGCGCCGGCGCTGGACGCTGCTGGCGCTGGTCCCGTTCCAGCTCGCGCTCGTCGCGACGTATGCGACTTTCTTCGCCGAGCCCCGTTACCGGCTGCCGATCGAGATGCTTGCGTTCCCGTTCGTGGCCTTCGCGCTCGGGGAGATCGTCGCTCTCGTCCGCGCCGCCCTGGCGCGATCGGTACCGGGGTTGGTTCACGCGGCGAAGGCTCTCGCACCGGCGCTGGCGCTGCTCGTCGTCTGGCGCGTCGGCTGGCCCGCGTTGCTGGACGCCGGCACCAGCCTGCGCGCACGCCATCGCTGGGCGGTCAGCGAGGCCGACGTCGACGGACGCCAGCGCCTGCTGCTCTGGGCGCCGGCGCCGCCGCTGGCCGCTCAGTCGCCGCTGGCCGGGTCACCGGAAGGCGTCCGCGTCCGCACGGACGGCGAGGGGCAGGCGAGCGCGCTACGGCTACGCCTGGGGGGCGGGCCGCTGCCGGCCGGGCGTTACGGGCTGCATTTTCGGCTGGAAGCGGCGTCCGGGGCGGCGCGGTTCAACGTCGCGGGAGCGGCCGCCGATGTGTCCCCCGGTGCACCCGCCACGCTGGACGCCGACGTGACCCACCCGGGTGGGCCGCTGACACTATCCGCAACCACGTCCGGTTCGGCGGGCGGATCGGTCTGGGTCGGCGAAGCGACGGTCAAAACCCTGCATTAATGGAGCGCTTTCGGACATCAAGAGCGGGAACAGGGAAGTCCCCCCGGCGGGGCGAGGTCATGTTAATCCTCTCGGCACGCATGCTGTGGATGGCGAGAAGGCTCGGGCTGCTCGCGGCGCTGTGCGTCGTCGGCTGTCATGGAAAATACAAGCGCCCGGTCAGCGACGAGCCGATCGCCCCGGAGGCCGAGCGCCTGCAGCGGGGCAGCTATCTCGTCAACAACGTCCTGTATTGCGGCGCCTGCCACACGACGCGCGAGCACGGCAACACGCTGACCGAGCCCGAGCGGACCGATGCGTTTCTGGGCGGCGGCAACGTCTACGACGACAAGGCGATCGGCGTCGTCTGGGTCCCCAACATCACGCCCGACGTCGAAACCGGCATCGGCAGCTGGAAGGATGACGAGATCCTGCGCGTCTTGCGCGACGGCGTCGCCAAGGACGGCCACTTCCTGCTGCCGCTGATGCCGTTCAGCGCGTATCAGTATCTTTCCGACGACGACGCCCGCGCGGTGGTGGCCTACTTGCGCACGGTGCCCCCCTACCGGCAGACGAGGCCGCGCCAGGAGAACAAGCTCGGGTTCATGCCGAAGCTGCTGTTCAAGGTCATCGGCGTGCAGATGCACAAGCCGATCGCGAGCGTCGCCCCGCCCGATCGCGCCAACAAACACGAATACGGTCACTACCTGATGCGCGTGGCCGCGTGCGGCGACTGTCATTCGCTGGCGGAGAAGGGCCCGCGGCCGGAGACCGATCCGATGGCGTTCGCGGGCAGCGAGGTCCCGTTCGAGGACCCGGGGCTGGGCAAGGTCTACGCGAGCAACATCAGCGGCGATGCCGAGACCGGGCTGGGCCGCTACGGCGCCGACGCGATCAAGCAGGCGCTGCGCAACGGCACCCGCCTGGACGGCAAGAAGCTGGCGCCGCCGATGTCGATCCTGATTCCGCACCTTTCGGGCATGACGGAAGACGACGTCGACGCGCTCGTTGCGTACATCAAGACGCTGCCGGCGGCCAAGCGCAAGCCGCCGGAGCGCCAGCTCAACGAGGCGTTGCGCGCCCAGCTGGGCAGCTGACATGAGCGAAGACGTCGTCGACCAGCCACCGCCGCCACCGTCGTCCGGGGAGGATTGGCCTGCCCGGATCGAGCAGCTGCTGGGCGAGGCCGAGAGCGCGCCCTCCGTCGAGGAGCGCGTGAACGTGCTCTGCCGCGTCGCCGAGATCTACGAGCGCCGCCTGAACGATCCGAACGGCGCGCTGGTGACGTTGCAGGCGGCGCTGGAGCAGGATCCGACCAGCGGGCGCGCCGTGCAGGAGATGGAGCGGGTGGCGCGCAGCAGCGGTTGCTGGAAGGAGCTGATCGCCATCACCGCCGAGGTGGCCGCCGGGCTCGAGGAGCCGAAACAGTCGGCGGATCTGTGGGTCCAGATCGCCTTCTGGGACGAGAGCGGTCTGGGCATGCCCGAAGAGGCCACCAACGCCGCCCGCGCGGCGCTGAACCTCGCCCCCAGCCACGGCGGCGCGCTGGCGCTGCTGGAGGACCTGTACCGGCGGCAGCGCAACTGGGATAGCTACGTCGAGATCCTGATTCGCAAACACCAGCTCCGGATCGACGACCCGTACAAGCTGCTCGAGTCGTACCGCGAGGTGCTCCGCTACGAGCCGCAGCACCTGGGGGCGCTGGCGGGCCTGGCGAGCGTCTGCGAGGAGACCGCCGACTGGGAGCCGGCCGCCGATGCGTTGCGCAAGTTGATCGCGGCGCTGCCGCCCAGCCTGGAGGCGGAGCGGCTGCTGGCGCGCCATCGCCTGGGCGCCATCCTGAAGGATCGCCTGGGCGACGTGCGCGGCGCCGAGGAGCAGCTGGTCGAGGTGCTGGCGGCGCCGGGCGGCGAGGGGCACGTCCCCACCATGCTGACGCTGGCGGCGATCTACCGCGAGCGGCGCGACTGGCTGAAGGCGCGGCAGTTGCTCGGGCGCGCGGCGTCCGCCGTCCAGGACCTCGACGAGCGCGTGCGCCTGCTGGTCGAGGCGGCGGAGATCTGCGCCACCCAGCTCGATGACGAGAACCAGGCGGCGGAGATCTACGCGGACGCGCTGTCGCTGGATCCGGCGCGCATCGATCTGGTCGACAAGCTGGCGGCGAATCGCTTTCGCCGCGGCGAGTGGACCAGCCTGCTGCCGCTGGCGGAGCGGCTGGTCGCCCAGATGGCGCCCGTGCTCGGGGTCGCCGAGAAGCCGGCCGAGGAGAAGGCCCGGCTCTGGTATCAGCTGGCGCGGGCCGCGGAGGAGACCGGCGATCTCGCGCGCGCGGCGGAGGCGTACAGCGAGGCGCTCGGCTCGCTGCCCGAGGGGCCGCGCACACTGGCGCCCAGGCGCGATCTGGCGGCGTTGACGTTCCGGCTGGAGAAATGGCCGGAGGCGGCGGCGGCCCACGAGGCGCTGCTGGCCGGCCACGCGAGCGAGCTCAAACGCCCGGAGATGCTCGCCGCGCTGGAGCGGCTCGGCGTCGCGTACATGCGGGCGGGCGATCCGGCCAAGGCGATCCAGCCGCTCGAGAAGGCGCTGACACTGGAGCCACGCCGCCGGGTGGTGCTGGAGGCGCTGGTCGAGGCGGCGAGAGCCGCGGGCGACGACGACGCCGTTGTCCGGCACACACAGGCGCTGCTGTCAGTGACGGACGATCGCAAGACCAAGCGCGAGCTGCTGGAACACGTCGCCGAGATTCACCACGAACGGCGAAAGGATCCGCAGCGGGCGATCGCGGCCTACATGGCGGCGCTGGAGATCTGGCCCGACGAACGGTCGATCATGCACCGCCTGCTGGAGCTGCTGAGCGAGACCCGTCAGTGGAAGCAGTCCGTCGCGTTGCTGATCAAGCTGGCGGAGCAGACCGAGCCGGAGTACCGCGCGCCGTATTACGTCGCCGCGGGCAACATCCTCTCCGACGAGATGGGCGCCGTCCCCGAGGCGGTCGACGTGTACGAACGCGCGCTCGACGCCGACCCGAGCGATCTGAAGACCTTCGAACGTGTCGACACGCTGGTGAACGCCACGCGCGACTGGAAGACCCAGGAGCGGACCTACCGGCGGCAGATCAAGCGGATGGGGATGGGGACCGACGTGCCACCCGAGAAGCGCCCGGCGATGCTGGCGCTCTGGCACGGGCTGGGCGAGATCTACCGGACGCGGCTCAAGGACTACCCGTCGGCGATCGCCGCGTTCGAGGTCGCGGCCGGGCTGGATCCCGAAGCCAACGAGCGCCGCACGATCCTGGCCGAGCTGTACCGCCTCAACGGTGCCGAGACGTACCCCAAGGCGATCGCGGCGCACCGCAGGCTGGTCCAGCGCGCGGCGACGCCCGCCGAGATGGCGCCCGACCTGAAGACGATGCTGCGCCTGTTCGTGGAGATGGGATCGCTCGACGAGGCGCACGCGGCGGCGTCGGTGCTGGTGGGCGCGGGACAGGCCGATCATGACGAGCTGGCGCTGTATCAGCAGTACCGGCCGCGCGGCGTGATCCGCGCGCACGGCCGGCTGACCGAGGAGCTGTGGCAGCGGCACCTCTATCACCCCGAGGAGGATCGCGGGCTGTCGCAGATGCTGGCGTCGCTGAGCGCCGCGGTCGCCTTCGCGCGCGGGAAGCTGCCCAAGGATCTCGG
>Ga0184628_10001615_pt1 | contig 11127 bp, 12 predicted proteins | sample PLM4_5_b1_FD_133149 | JGI IMG/M metagenome (GOLD analysis project Ga0184628, IMG submission 133149) | Groundwater sediment microbial communities from an aquifer in East River, Colorado, USA - PLM4_5_b1 | ecosystem: Environmental > Terrestrial > Soil > Riparian zone | place: USA: East River...
AACCGCCCGGCCCAGGTCCCCGCTGCGGCGATCACCGCAATGTTGAACCCGGACACGACAACGAGGTGAAATACACCGCCTGCCTGAAACTGCCGTTCCGTTTCCGCTGAGAGGCCGGAGGTACGGCCAATAACCATACCCATCACCAGGGCTCGAACATCGTCGTCGTCAAAATGACGGGCAACGCGGTTCTCTATCCATTGTCGAGCTCGATCGGGTCCGTGCCAGCCACGACGGAGGACGGTGATCAGCCGAGGATTCCGGATCGTGCCCGTCCAGAAGATGCCTTCGCGTTCCAGATGTCTGCGAAAATCGAAGACTCCCGGATTGCGGTAGGTGGCAGGCCGTCGCAAGGCGACCAGGATCTCAACCTGGTCTCCGCTTCCGATACCGAGTGCGTTGAACAACTCAAGCCGCTCGGGGTCGTCCAGAAATTCGGAAAGACGGGCACGCCCTCGAAAGTTCCGGCCATCAATTCGGAGTATCTGGACATCGAGGTAAACACCAATTCCACGCCACTCCGGCGCTCGAGCAATTTGACCGACAAGTCGAACGGCGTCAGTGCCGGGATCCGGAGGGACTGCCGGGATGGAATCCCGAAGACCGGCTCCCACAATAAACACAGGCAACAGAAGGAGTGGACGCCTTGCGATACCCAGCAGAATTGCCAGTGGTAAGCATAGCCACAACGAGCGCGTGTCCAGATAGGGACCTGCGAGAATGCCGGAAATCAGAGAGAGAAGTGGGAAGAGTAAAGGAACCATGCAGTCCTCGTTCGAACTGCAAAGGGCTTAGACAGTATATCGGATTTTCAGGGGGCGCTACAGGTTGAACGCTGCAGCTATTTCGATGTGGTACGTGTTGGGAAATTGATCGATCATCGTGATGCGTTCGAGCTTGTAACCCTGCTTCAGGAAGACTGCTGCCTCGGGTGCAAATGTGCTTGGATTGCACGACACGTATACGATTCGTGGTGCCATCATCTTTGCGACGACCTGAGCGGTTTGCTTTCCGCATCCGATTCTCGGTGGGTTCAACAGGATCAGGTCCGGTCGGACATCTGAATCCTTCAATGCCGTATCGACGTCTCGCTCGACGAATTCCAGGTTTTCAATTCCGTTGAGCTTTGCATTCAGCCGGCCTTCCCGCACGGCGATACGGCTGGACTCTACTCCAAGCGATTCTGTCGCGCGCTTTGCCACGGGAATGGAAAAGAAGCCACTCCCGCAAAACAGGTCCAGCACATACTTCGGCGTTGGTCCCACCTGATCCAGCACCTCGTTCATGAACCGCTCCAGCAGAAATCGGTTCGATTGAAAGAACGCGTCCGGATGCATGTCGAACACAAAGTCGTTCACATGGATCTGTGGGTTTTCCATTCCCGTCGATCGTCCGTCGAATGTCGCCGCTACCACCGGCCCGGACACCGCGCGAATCTCTTCGACATCATCGAATGACGCCAGCAGTTTGTTGGCCTCGGGGATGAAGGCATTCAATTCCGGAACAAGGGAACTACATTCTGAGATAGGAACAACCGTGTTGCTGCGCTCGCGAACAAAACCGACATGACGATCGCGCACATGAAATGTGGCTCGCAGGCGATAGTTTTTCTCGGGGCCGCTAATGATTTGTATCGGACCATCCCAGTTGAACCGGCCGGCACGCTGCAGCGTTTCCCGCAGCACCGCCTCCTTGATCTGAAGTTGCCGGTCGTATCGAATGTGCTGCCAATGACAGCAACCCGCCGTTTCGTAATTTGGACAATCCGGAATCTGCCGGTCCGGTGAAGGTTCGGTGATCGAAGTCACACGTGCCGAGGAGTAATCCTTTTTGCGATCGAAGATCTCCACTTCAACCACGTCGCCCGGCGCGGTACGCGGAACAAAGAGGACTCCCTGATCGGTGCGGGCAAGGCCGGCACCGCCGTAAACCATTTTTTCAATTGTGACTTTCATCAGATCAGATAGAACAGGCTCAGGCGCTCGAGGTTGTAACGCTCCATCAGCTTCCGGCGCCACAGTTGCTGTTCGAGCATGGAAAGTTGTTCGGCAGTCATTGTCGCACGGCATGGTGCCAGGTCGGCTTCCACGCCGCGTTGAATGTCCAGCATCGTGGATTCGTCGGACGCCACTTTCAGGATTGCGATCAGCCGTTCTTCCAGCGCAGACAGCGCCTGCTCTGCTTCGCGAAAGTTGGCCGTGTCGATTGCGCGCACGGCATCGGCGATCGAAGTGATTCGAGGGGCGAATTCCGGAAAGACGATACCGAGTTCAGCAGCCTTCCCGGCGATTTTCTGGAGATACTTCTGTGTTTCCTCCAGCGGAATCTCCGGAAGATCGGGCCGCTCGATTCTTGTTTCCTTTTGTTCGTGGAGGACTTCGTCGATGGCCCGAACGCAGTAAGCCAGTGAATTGATTCGCTTCTTCGCATTGGAGAAAGCGCGATCGATTCCCTTGAGCACAATCTCGAGTGGAATGCCCCGTTCCTTCCAGTTTTCAATCAGGACCCAGTCGAGGGACGAGACCAGCGTAAAGGTCTCGCGCTTGGTCTGATAGAAGTTTTCAATTTCGGTGAAGTAGTTGAAGTAGTTCAATTGGCGCTCTTGATCCAGCCGCCACCGACCACGACGTCCCCCCAGTAGAAGACCGCGCCCTGCCCGGGCGTTACCGCGCGCTGCGGCTCATCGAATTCCACGAAAACCTGTCCGTTCTCGATTGCGACCGTTGCGTTTCGAGGTTCAAATCGATTTCGAATCTGCACTTCGCAGCGAATCGGTTCGGAGGGCTGCTCGATTGCAATCCAGTTTGCATCTCTTACCGAAAATCGACGCTGGCCCAATTCCCGGTCTTCGCCGATAACGATCCGGTTTGCTGCCGGATCGATTCTGACGACGTACTGTGGCCGACCCGCCGCAATCAGCCCTTTTCGCTGGCCCACCGTAAAATTGTGAATGCCGGAATGCGTGCCCACGACTCCACCATCGGAGTCGACTATCGAGCCGGGCGATGTCGCTTCGATTCCCGCGTAGTTTTCGACAAACTCCGCGTAGGAGTTCCCCTGAACAAAGCAGATTTCCTGGGATTCCGCCTTGTCGAAAGTCGGGAGCCCTGCCTGCCGCGCAATTTCGCGCACTTCCGGCTTTGTCAGTTCGCCAAGAGGAAACACCGTCTTCGACAACTGTTCCTGCGTGAGTCCGAACAGGAAGTACGACTGGTCCTTCCTTCGGTCCCTGCCGCGCAGCAGAAGCCAGCGTCCAAGTGCCTCATCAAATCGCACGCGTGCGTAGTGGCCCGTTGCGACACGATCTGCGCCGATGCTGGCCGCGCGATCGACCAGGTGGTGGAACTTCACGAAGTTGTTGCACAGAATGCACGGACTCGGCGTTTCACCACGGAGATAGCTGTCCACGAATGGCGCCACAACCGTTTCTTCAAACTGATTTTCGAGATTGAGCACGTAAAACGGCATGCCGAGATGGGTGGCAACTCGCCGCGCGTCCCAGATGTCGTCGATCGAACAGCAGCGCCCCGTACGGGCGACTTCGGCTTCCGCGGATTCTTCACCGGGCTTCTGCGGTCCAGGAGCGCGACGCTGATTCCACAACTGCATGGACAGGCCGACGATCTCCTCGCCCTGGCTGCGCAGCAACGCCGCTGCTGCAGAGGAGTCCACGCCTCCGCTCATGGCTACGGCAATCATGCGAATCCCTTCAGCGCTTCACGAATGGCATCGCAAGCCAGGACGCTGCAGTGCATCTTCGAGCCGGGCAATCCACCCAGGGCGTCTGCAATGTTTTCCTTTGTGATAGCGCGTGCCTGCTTCATGTTCATCCCAATGATCATTTCTGTCGCATACGAACTGGTGGCAATTGCGGCACTGCAGCCCTGGGCCTTGAACTTCGCGTCGACGATTTTGTCGAGTTCGATCTTCAGCCAGAGCTTCATGACGTCTCCGCACACGGGATTGCTCACCTGCGCAACAGCATCCGCGTTTTCAATTTCGCCGGCGCATCGAGGGTTTTCGAAGTAATCAATCAGCTTTGCGGCATATGCCATATCAGGCTCGCTTGTAGTACGGGGACAATTCTCGAAGACGTTCGACGATACGAGGGAGAACCTCCACAACGTAGTCGACGTCTTCGGCAGTGTTCATGGAGTTCAGGCTGAATCGCAGGCTGCCATGCGCTTCATCCGGAGTCTTGCCGATGGCCGTCAGTACATGCGACGGTTCCAGCGATCCCGATGAGCACGCCGATCCCGTTGATACGGCAATACCCTTCAGGTCGAGCGAAATCACCAGGCCTTCTCCTTCTGCGAAGTCGACCATGATGTTCGAGGTGTTTGGCAATCTCGGGGCATTTTCTGCATTCACATGGATCAGCTCAATGTGCTTCTTTAATCCGGATTCCAGCCGATCGCGAAGTTCCTTCACGCGCGGCATTTCCGACGTCAGCCCCTCATTTGCCATTTTCGCGGCGACGCCGAACCCCACGATACCCGGCACATTTTCTGTTCCGGAGCGACGGCTGCGTTCGTGTCCGCCTCCGGTGAGTTGCGGCTTGAGCGCCGTGCCCTTTCGGATGAATAGCGCTCCCACTCCCTTGGGCCCGTGGATCTTGTGGGCGGAAATAGAGTACAAATCCACTTTCAGTTTCTTCACATCGACCGGAATCTTGCCGGTGGACTGCACGCCATCGGAGTGAAAGTAAACGTCGGCGGTTTCCGCAATTTGTCCAATCTCTTCGATTGGCTGGATGGTCCCGATCTCATTGTTCGCATGCATGACGGAAATCAGAATCGTATCCGGCCGTATTGCCCTTCGGACCTCCTCGGGATCGACCAGACCGGCGGAAGAGACGCCAAGCCACGTGACTTCATAACCCTGCTTTTCGAGGTCCTTGCAGGTGTGCAGTACCGCATGGTGCTCGATCTTCGTCGTGATGATGTGGCGTCCCCTGGCCTTCTGCGATTCCGCGATTCCACGGATTGCCAGGTTGTCCGCTTCCGTGCCGCCACTCACGAACACGATTTCTGAAGTTTCCGCATGGATTAGTCTGGCTACCTGCGCCCGGGCTTCATCGAGCAGGGCCTTGGCATGCTGGCCGTACCAATGAATGGACGAAGGATTCCCGTAGGCTTCCGTGAAAACAGGAAGCATGGCGCCCACGACCTCTGGGCGCATCGGGGTCGTTGCGTTACTATCAAGGTAGATTCGCTGCATAGAACCGCATGATTATAACCTTAACCACGGATTTCGGCCTGAAGGATCCCTTTGTCGGGGCGATGAAAGGCGTGATTCTCAGCCGCAATCCAGCCGTCCGGATCGTCGACATCACCCACGATATCCCGTCCTATGACGTCATGGAGGCATCCATTGTCATTGGTGATGCCTGTCGGTTCTTCCCGGCTGGAACGGTCCATGTGGTCGTCGTCGACCCGGGTGTCGGAAGTACGCGCCGTCCTATTGCGGTGAAGGGAACGGGGCAGGGCGCCCACCAGATTTTTATCGGTCCGGACAATGGGGTATTTTCCCTGGTTTCTGGATCGGGACCTGCGCATCACATCACGAATACCGGCCTTTTCAATCATCCCGTCAGCCAGACGTTTCATGGCCGCGACATCTTTGCTCCAGTCGCAGCGTACCTGGCCGCGGGCGCTCCCATCGAGTCCGTCGGCCCGGTTGCGGTCGGGCTCGTGACACATTCCGGGCACCAGAATCCCTCGGTCCTTCGCGTCGATAAGTTCGGAAATGTACTGACGAACCTCCGCCGGGATCAACTGGGGGCCGACTTTGTAATCCGCGCCGGTGGAATCGAAGTCCGCCGGTTGCTGTCCAGCTACTCGGAAGCTCTCCCTGGCGAGGTCTTTGCAATCGAAGGAAGCGCGGGCCTGATCGAGCTCTCCCTGAACCTGGAATCTGCCGCAGATCGGCTGAAACTTCAGCGTGGAGCCGAATTCGAAGTAGAAACCGGCAGGTTAAACCAATAGAATATTGCGCGGCCAGAAACCGGGTAAAAGAATGGGAGATTTCACTTTATGGCGGGTTTAGAGGACGTTGTAGCGGGCGAGGCAGGGATTTGTTATATCGACGGGGTCAAAGGAATACTCGCGTATCGTGGTTACAACATCCACGAACTGGCTCCTCATTCCACATTTGAGGAAACCTGCCATCTTCTTTGGTTCGGAAAATTGCCCACCGCCGCGGAACTGAAAGACACGTCGGCAAAGATAACTGCAGAGCGTGCGATTCCGAAGCAGATCCTTCAACTTATGGAGGCTCTTCCCAAGAGTGCGCTGCCCATGGAAGCGTTCCGAACCTCCGTTTCTGCACTTTCCATGTTTGACCCGGAGGCCGAGGACATGTCTCCCGAGGCCAATATCCGCAAGGCGATCCGCCTCACAGCACAGTCTGGAACACTGATTACCGCGTTTCACCAGATCCGTAATGGGAAAACTCCGCTCGCTCCCCGTGCAGATCTCGGTTATGCCGCGAATTTTTCCTATATGCTGACCGGGGCGGTCCCGAACGACACGATTGTGAAGGCTCTCGATGTTGCTCTGATACTTCATGCCGATCATGAACTCAACGCATCGACGTTTGCCGGTCGCGTGACTGCAGGAACCTTGTCAGACATTTATTCGGCGTGTACTTCGGCGATTGGCGCACTGAAGGGCCCCCTGCATGGTGGTGCAAACGAAGCCGTCATGCGCATGCTGCTGAAGATCGACGATCCTTCAAAGGTGGATGCCTACGTGAAGGATATCTTTGCAAGAAAGCAGAAGATTGCCGGATTCGGTCATCGCGTATATCGCACCGAAGATCCGCGCGCCACGCACCTGCGACGGATGTCGAAGGAAGCCTGCGAACGGGAAGGTCAGGCGAAATGGTACGAGATGTCGGCGCATATCGAGCAACTGGTAAAGGCAGAGAAGAATCTCAACCCCAACGTCGACTTTTATTCGGCGAGTACCTACTACGTCATCGGAATGCCGATCGACATGTTTACGCCCTTCTTCGCGGTGAGCCGCATGTCCGGATGGACCGCGCATATCCTGGAGCAATACTCCAATAACCGACTCATCCGGCCGCGCGCGGACTACATCGGGCCTCAGCCCGACCTGAAGTGGGTTCCGGTAAGCCAGCGCTGACGTAAAGCCAAAGTTCCGGGTGGCGTTTCCCGACACTGCTTTATGATGGTTGGGCGTGATCGATATCCACTCTCACATCCTTCCTGAAATCGACGACGGTGCCCGTTCCATGGACGAGGCCCTGAGAATGGCTGCCATTGCGTTCGCCGACGGCATTCAACAGATGGTCTGCACGCCGCACCTTTTCAACGGACTTTCGAACGATCCCAGGACAGCTGAAATCGAAGATCGTGTTGCCCAACTGCAGAATGCAATCGGAACCAACGGCCTGAAGGTTCTCCCCGGCAGCGAAGTTCGCGTCACCTCCGCGCTCATCAAACAGTCTCAAGCGGACCTGCTGACGAAGCTCAATGGGAAGACCTACATGCTGACGGAACTACCAACTCCTTCGGTTCCCAGGGGAACCCGTTCGTGGTTCCGAAAACTGAAGCTCCAGGGAGTGAATCCAATCCTGGTACACCCGGAGCGAAACCTGCAGATCCAGCGTTCGCCGTGGATCGTGGCCGACCTGGTTGCCGATGGAGTATTGACTCAGGTGACCGGCATGAGTGTGTCCGGTCAGTTCGGCGTGGCTGCAAAGACCTGCGTCGATAGCCTCCTGCGGCACAACTGCGTGCACTTTCTGGCAACAGATACGCACCGTCCGGAGAAACGCCCACCTATACTTAGCCGAGGCCGCGAATCGGCGGCAGCGATCATCGGGTCAGACGCCGCACGCATCCTCGTGGAAGACAATCCTCTTGCCGTCGTGAACGGCATTCCCATAGTTCCCCCTGCGGTGATTCCATACGACAAGAAGTCTGGGTCGTTCTTCGGACGGCTGTTCGGTCGATAGAGACAAGCGGCAGTCCAGGACGATGTACACATATAGGTTGGAATAGTGGTGGGAATGTACGGTTGGATGTCAGCGGGGAACCGTTGGGGATGCGCTTGAGAATCGTCAACTGGACTGCCGCAAGGATGAACTCGCATTGCAGTTGAAATTGCACGATCAGTTCCGTCCGGAAGTGGAGGTATTCCGAGGAATTCCGGACGGTGGGTCGAGACATTGCCGAATTTAATGCCGAACTTTGCGCGATTTCTTCGCGATCCGCTAATTGCGGGTTTTCCCACCTGGCAGAATCAGAGTCGAGTCCGCCAATCTGCCCAGGTCGCTTGCGCTTTCCGTGGACACAACAACCCCGATTCCACGCTCGCTTGCAAGCGTTCGCAGAAAACTGGAAATTTCAGTTCGAGCCCGCGCGTCCAGTCGAGCCATGGGATTGTCCAGCAGCAGTAGCAATGGGTTGTGAGCCGATGCAGAAATCAGCGACAGCTTGACCTTTGCGCTGCATGAGAGTTCTTGAATAGAGACGCCCGGATCGATGCTGAACTGTTCCAGCATGAGAGCTGCCGTGGTTTCGTTCCATCCATCGTAAAAGTGCGACATGAATTGAAGGTGGTGCCGTACGGTTGTTTCATTATCGAAACATGGAACCTCCGGAAGATATCCGGTCTGACGCCGGATCGACATCTGATGCAAATGGGGCTGTAGATGGAAAACGGATATCACACCCTGATCGGGCATCAGAAATCCCCACAGGAGTCTCAGCAGTGTCGTCTTGCCGGAGCCGACGTTCCCGACGATTCCCAGGATCTCACCCGACCGAAGAGAAAGATCGACAGGGCCCAGCCTGAATTGATGACCTTGGTGCTTCACGACGCTCTCGGTTCGTATGAGATCCATGGCGCCAAATTGCACTTCACGTTCAATGCCAGATTTGGAGTCTTCGGAATCCGGCCGTTTCATGGATAAATCCGAACGACGTCGTTTCATTGTCGCTGGAAAGGCGATTTTTTCTTCGCCAAGTCGCGCACAATCTCGGCCAACGCTCGCCGCGTACGCATGAGTTCCGTTTTAATAGCGGATTCGGATTTACCCTGGATCCGTGCGATCTCCGCAATCGAACAATCGTTGTCATAAAAGAGTTCGAGTGTGGAGCGCTTGGACGATTTCATTTGAAGCAATGCCTGCCGCAGGAGTTCGGTCTGTCGCCGGCGGTCGAGTTCGCTTTCGAAGTTGGGTAACTCCGCAAACCGCGATTCATCAATGCTGCTGATATCGAAAACGATCCGGCGATGCCTCCAGTAGTCGTGGACGGCGTCGCGTACGATCTTCATCAGGAACGCGCGGGGGTAGCGGATGTTCTGTTGCTTGAGACAGGCTTCCATGACCTTTAATGACACATCCTGGGTCAGATCATCATCGTGCACCGGTGAGCCTGTGCGCTGAGTCACCAGGCGAATGAGCATTCGAATTTCAGACGCGTCGATATTCATGTGACTAAACTCCGGGAAGTGCGGCTATAGCTGGCATGATTGGAAAAAGCGAAGTCATGCAACAACTGACCGAACGGATTCGAACCGCCGCACAAGTGGCAGGTTCGGTCCTGGTGATGGGAGAAACCGGGAGTGGCAAGGAGCTTGTTGCCCGTGCCATTCATGAGTTCAGTGTCCACAGTGCGGGACGCTTTGTTGCCGTGGATTGCGGGGCTCTGCCGGAAGACCTGATTGAAAGCGAACTGTTTGGATACCGCCGTGGAGCATTCACCACGGCGACGGCCGACAAACCCGGTCTGTTTGAAATCGCCAACGGCGGCACGCTTTTTCTCGATGAGATCTCGAATACGTCGCGGCGATTCCAGGCAAAACTGCTGCGTGCGCTCCAGGACCGGCAGATCCGACGTCTCGGTGACCTGACCACGCGTAAGGTGGATATCCGTGTCATTGCGGCAACCAACTGCGACCTGCTGCGCCTTGTTCATCGCGGAGATTTCCGGGAAGACCTCTTCTACCGGCTCAATGTGTTTTCCATTCGAGTGCCGCCATTGCGTGATCGCCGTGACGACATTCCACTGTTGACGGAATTTATTCTTCAGGGGCGGCGTCGCATATCCCCTGGGGCGCTCGCGAAACTTCAGTCCTACGATTTCCCCGGGAACGTGCGCGAACTGGAAAACATTGTGGAGAGCGCCATCTATTCCCGGAATACCGAGGTGATCGAAGACCGCGATATCGTTCTGCCTGGCGAGCAGTTGCGGGGCACCGAACTGGATCTCCAGATTGACAACTTCTGGGATTCGATCGCCCGTCCTTATGCCAACCGGCAAATCACTCGCCACCATGTCGAACACCTGATTCGCAAAGGACTGCTTCAAACCGGGGGCAGTTACCGTCGACTCGTCCGGCTGCTCAACATTCCGGACACCGACTACAAGCGATTCATGGACTTTCTCCGACGCCATCGATGCAATGTCGACTACCGGCAGTATCGGAAAAGGGAGGAGCGGAACGGACAGTGAAACGGGAAAGCCCCCGAAACAACAGGGGGCTTCCCGGTCCGCGATAACTGTTACGTTCCTTCCTTGAACAGCTTCACAACAAAATTTCCGACCAGCAGGTGTTGCGTCTTCGTGACGAATTGTCGATAGGAACGGCTGGAGTGATATCGCAGGCAGTCTTCGCGCGACTTCCAGACCGTGAGAGCGACCGCCATGTTTCCGCCGTCCTCCACCAGGAATCGCCCGGATTCAAACCCGGGTTCCTTCGCGAGGTCCGGCAGTACATCGGACGCGTAGATCAGCGAAAATTCCCGCACCTGATCCTCGCTGACGGTTTCGCCGATGACCATTCGCGCGTACATCGGGCCTACTTCTTTGGAGGTTGCTTCGCAACCAGCAGGTCTTTCACTTTGTCGTACTCTTCCTTTGTCATCAACTGCCTGGAGACGAGGTCGGCCTTGCTGCGAAAAGGCCGAGCCTGAACGATTTTCTTTGCGGTGGCGCGATCGATCCCGACGAGAGCGAAGTCATCCTCGGGGGCTGTATTGATGTCGATTGGCTTCAGCTTCATCTGCTTCGGAGCCTGCGTTGCGGGTGGCTTGGCTGGACTGGCCGGCGGCTTGGTTTGTGCGGCCATTGAAGTCGAGACGGCCAGAGCG
>Ga0184628_10001617_pt1 | contig 11126 bp, 8 predicted proteins | sample PLM4_5_b1_FD_133149 | JGI IMG/M metagenome (GOLD analysis project Ga0184628, IMG submission 133149) | Groundwater sediment microbial communities from an aquifer in East River, Colorado, USA - PLM4_5_b1 | ecosystem: Environmental > Terrestrial > Soil > Riparian zone | place: USA: East River...
CCCGGGTGGCGATTCCACGCGTCTCGGTCGTCGCCGGCGATGTCGTGCTTCTCTCGGCGGGGAGTCTTGTTCCCGCAGACGCGATCGTGCTCGAGGCGAGCGATTGCTTCGTCAGCGAAGCGCTTCTGACTGGCGAGAGTTTCCCGGTACAGAAGCGGCCGGACTCCGTGCCCGCGTCGTCCCGCCTGGCCGAACGTCTCAACATGGTATTTCTCGGGACGAATGTCCGAAGTGGCACGGCGCGGTGTCTCGTCGTCGCCACGGGCCGCTCGACCGAGTTCGCGCGTATTGCCGCGCATCTCATCCCGCAGCGGCCCGAGACCGATTTCGATCGCGGACTCCGCCACTTCGGGTATCTGCTGACGAGCGCGATGTTGGTGCTCGTCGTGATTGTGTTTGTCGCCCATATGCTGGCCGGCCGTCCGGTCATACAAACGCTGATGTTCGCGGTGGCATTGGCGGTTGGCCTCAGCCCGGAACTGCTTCCCGCCATTCTCACCATCAATCTTTCGCGGGGCGCGCAGGAGTTGGCACGTCGCGGCGTGCTGGTGCGGCGCCTGAACGCGATCGAGAACCTCGGCAGCATGACGGTCCTATGCACGGACAAGACGGGCACGTTGACAGAGGGCACGATGCGTCTGGAAGGCGCGTATGGGACCGACGGCGCAGCATCGCAGGCCGTCCTCGACCTCGCGGCGACGAATGCCGGTTTACAGACCGGCTTAAAGAACCCGCTCGATGAGGCCATTCTCAGCGCCCACGCGGGCCAGTCGGCCCCGGGTCGCAAGATCGCTGAGATCCCCTTCGACTTCATCCGCAAGCGTCTCAGTGTCATCGTCGAAGCGGAGGGCGGCGCCAATCTGATCACCAAGGGCGCGTTTTCCAACGTCGTCGACTTGTGCACGCGCACGATCGATGGCCGCCCGGTGGACCCCGCCGTTCTCTCGAGCGCCACTGCGATGTATCAGCAATGGAGCGATCAGGGCATTCGCGTGCTGGCCGTCGCGACGAAGCCGATTGCCTCGAAAGCGAAATACGACCGCACGGACGAAACGGACCTGGCGCTGGCCGGCTTTGTGACGTTTCTCGATCGTCCCAAAGCCGGCGTCACGGCGGCACTCAAGGATCTGGAACGCCTCGGTGTCGGCGTCAAGCTCATCACTGGCGACAATCGACTCGTCGCCCGGCACGTCGCAGCTCTGGTCGGCATGAAGGTCGAGCCGATGATCACCGGATCAGAGCTCGCGCAGATGGATGACCCGGCGTTGTGGCGATTGGCGCCGAAGACGAGCCTGTTCGTCGAAGTCGACCCGAATCAGAAGGAACGCATCATCGTCGCGCTCAAAAGAGCCCGCCATGTGGTTGGTTTTCTCGGCGACGGCGTTAACGATGCGCCGGCGATGCACGCTGCCGACACGAGTCTCTCCGTCGATCAGGCCGCGGACGTGGCCCGCGAAACCGCGGACTTTGTTCTCCTGGAGCCGGACCTGGACGTGATCCGCGCCGGCATCGAAGAGGGACGCCGGACGTTTGCCAATACCCTGAAGTACATCCTCACGACAACGAGCGCGAACCTCGGCAATATGATCAGCATGGCGGCGGCATCGCTGATGCTGCCGTTCCTGCCGCTGCTCGCCGGTCAAATTCTTCTCAACAATCTGCTTTCGGATGTGCCCGCCGTCGGGATCGCTGACGACCGCGTTGATCCCGAATCGGTCACGGCGCCTCCGCGCTGGGACCTGCGCTTTATCGGCCGCTTTATGGCAACGTTCGGCCTGCTCAGTTCGGCGTTCGATTTCCTGACGTTTGGTGTGCTGCTCTGGGGCTTTCATGCGTCCGTCGAACTGTTCCGGACCGGCTGGTTCGTCGAGTCGTTGTTGACCGAGCTGGCGATCGCGCTGGTTGTACGAACCCGGCGCCCGTTCTTTCGCAGCCGGCCGGGAGCTCTTCTTTTGTGGTCTTCCGTAGGCATGATGGGCGTGGCATTGGCGCTACCGTTCACGCCGCATGCCGGTGTCGTGGGCCTCATCCCGATCCCAGCACGCCTGCTCCTCGTGATGTGCGCCATCACGGTGCTCTACGTCGGAGCCACCGAAGTGGTGAAGGTGTGCTTCTACCGCGTCTTGGCTGCGAAAGACTCCGCAGCCACCGTGTGACTCCACGCGGGCTTCCGGCTGCGCTTCACCGCGCTTCGCCGGTGCTTCAAAGCCATCCGCGTCTCGCGGTCCAGCGCCGGAACCACCGGGATGCGATGCGTCTTGGGTGTCCTGGCGGCGCGCTTCAGAAGTGTCAGCAGCCGCGCGTGCGCGGTCTCACGATTGGTTTCCTGTGAATTCGACGCCCGGCCTCGGTTCTCATTATTCGAAACGTAAAGCGCTCAGTGGATTGAGATGCGCGGCCCGTCTCGCGGGGACGACGCCGAAGAGGATCCCCACGATGACGGACACGCCGAAGGCAATCGGAATCGCCTCGGTCGGCACGATGTAGGGAATCCCGATCAGGCGCGCGGCCACATAGCCGCTCGTCAAACCAATGGCGAGGCCGACCATTCCACCCACGGACGACAGCATCGTCGCTTCCATCAGAAACTGCAGCAGGACGTCGCCGGTGCGCGCGCCGACGGCAAGACGCACGCCGATCTCGCGAGTCCGCTCCGTGACCGACACGAGCATGATGTTCATGATGCCGATGCCGCCGACGGCCAGCGACACCGCCGCCACGCCCGCCAGAAGCGTCGTCAGCATGGCGGTGACCGACTCGAGCAGCGCCTGGATCTCGCGCGGATCCCGCACGGCAAAATCCGGCTCTTCACCGGGCGGTACGTGCCGCCGGCCGAGCAGAATGGACTCCACCTGCCGCTTGGCATCATCAATACGATCGGTGGACACCGCCGCAATCATGATGAAACTGACGCGGTCCGTGCCCATGATCCGGTGGGAGAACGTCGAGAATGGCATGAAGACCACGTCGTCCTGATCGACGCCAAACGTGGATGTGCCCTTCGTTTCCATGATGCCGATCACGCGGCACGCGACGTTGTGCACGCGCATCTCGTGGCCGAGCGGATCCTGGCCTGGGAAGAGCGTGTCCGCGACCGTCTGACCGAGGATACACACGGACGCGGCCTGCCGCTCATCGTCGGCGGTCAACAACCGCCCGCTCGATACGCCCCACTGCCGGATCTGAAAATACTCAGGTGCGACGCCGCCGATGTTGACGTTGTGGTTTCGTGAGCCGGCCACCGTCCGCAGCACACGGAGGTTCGCCGCGGCCAGATGTCCGACGTCACGCGCCTGCCGTCGTATCGCGTCCACATCCGCGACGGTGAAGAGCGGCACGCCGACCGAGGGTGGGCCGTACGCCCGCGACGATCCCGGTGCAGCAATGAGCATGTTGCTCCCCATGCCTGAGATCGCCTCGCCCACATAGGCGGTCGCGCCCTTGCCCATCGATTGCATCGTGACCACGGCGGCCACGCCGATCACGATGCCCAGGATCGTCAGGAGCGAGCGCATCTTGTTGCGCAGGAGCGCGCCCGTGGCGAGCGGAACGATCGAGGACACCCTCATGCCGCCACCTTCCGCTCGTCGGCGATGATGCGCCCGTCGCGAAACACCACTTGCCGCGGCGCGTACGAGGCGCATGCCGCGTCGTGCGTCACCATCACCACCGTGATGCCGCGGTCGTGATTCAGACGCGTGATCAGACGCATGATCTCGGCGCCCATTTTCGAATCGAGATTGCCGGTCGGCTCATCGGCCAGAATCACCTCGGGGTTGTTGACGATGGCGCGCGCGACGGCGACCCGCTGCTGTTCGCCACCGGAGAGTTGGTTGGGGCGCGCGCTTTCGCGTCCAGCCAGGCCAACGGCTTCGAGGGCGGCCGAGGCCAGGCGCCTGCGCTCCCGCGCCGGTATATCCGCATAGATGAGCGGCAGGGCCACGTTGTCGATCGCGGAGGTTCGCGGCAGAAGGTTGAAGGTCTGAAATACGAACCCGAACCGCGCGTTCCGGAGGGCCGCCAGCACATTCGGCGGCAAGTTCTGGACGGGAACATCTTCGATGCGGTACTCGCCCGACGTTGGCGATTCGAGGCAGCCGAGAATGCTCATCGTCGTGGACTTGCCGGAACCGGAAGCGCCCGTGATGGCGACGAACTCGCCGCGATCGATTTCGAGCGTGATGCCGTCCAGCGCGCGCAGCGCGACCGCTTGCTCGCCGTACACCTTGACGATGTCGTGCAGCGACAGCAAGGGCGCGGTTGCAGACTCTCGTGCGCGACCGTCAGCGGACGAGGCCATACGCGCGCCTTCCCTCGAGTGTGAGATCCACCAGCACTTGCGTCCCAACCGTTAGAGCGCCGGGAGCTATCTGCGTCAGTTCGCCATCTGATACGCCCGGTGTCACGGGAACCCGCCGGACCTTGCCCTGTTCCAGCAACCAGATTCCCGGGCTCCCAGCCACCTGCTCACCGGGCGGCGTGAACGTCAGCGCCGCGGCCGGCACGCGCAGGACGCCGGTCGCCAACGCCGTCTGAATGCGTGTCGCCGCGGTCATTCCCGGCTTCAGCGCGAGATCAGGATTGCCGACCTCGACGACCGTTCCATACGTCACGACATCCTGAACGATGGCCGGTGAGTTGCGGATTTCTGTCACGACGCCCTCGAACCAGCGATTGGCGTACGCGTTGACTGTGAACCGCGCGCGTTGTCCGACCTTGAGCTCGCCCATGTCGGCCTCGTCGACGCCCGCGATCACACGCATCCTCCGCAAATCGGCGGCGACGACAAAGAGATCGGGCGACTGCAGCACCGATGCCACGGTCTGGCCTGGATCGACGTTGCGCGTAATGACGATGCCGTCAATCGGCGCCGTGATGATGGCGTGACTGAGATTTGTGCGGGCGACTGCGTACGCCGCCTGCTGCGCGGCCAGCTGGGCTTCGGCCGCGTCAAGGCGCTGCACCGCGAACCTCGCGGCGTCGGCAGCCGCGTCGCGCTCGAAGGCGGAGACAAAACCGGCGCGGAACAACTGGTCGAGCCGATCCAGATCCCGGCCGGTCCGGTCGCGATCAGTCTTCGCTTGCGCCAGCGATGCGCGGGACGCCTGAAGGACGGCGTCCACCTGCTGCAGCTGGGCGTCGAGTGTCGCCCGATCGAATCGCGCGAGGATCTGTCCCGCTTTGACGTGCGCGTTATAGTCCACAAGCACGCTTGCAATCCGCCCCGAGATCTCTGAGCCCACCCGTACGGTCGTCACCGCTTCAACGCGACCGGTCGCGCGGATCTCGCGGAGCACGTCCCCTGATGAAACCCTTTCAATCCGGAATCTCGCCTCAATCGGGACCGGCACGGGACGCAAGAAGAATTGCCAGGCTCCCCACGCGGCCACAGGAACCGCCGCCGCGAGAATCCACCACACCCATCGCTGACGCCGCTGGCGTACTTGTTCTTCACTGACGAGCGTCGAGAGCGGCAGCGCCGGGGTGCGAAGCGTGGGGGCGGCCGGGACCGGTTCCATGCATATATGCAGGGACGATGCCGTGCCGGGCTGAGCGTGAATCGTGCGCTGACGGCTCCGAAAACAAGGTAGTGAGGATTCTTCGGCGATGGCCGGCGAAAGATTCCACGGTCGAGGCGCAACGACCCGCCAGTTGCCACGCAACCGCGCGGCACAGGACATGCAGTGCGCACTATGGCGAGGGACGTCCGCGCTGCTTCAGCTCCAGCCATCACATGAACGGACTCTCAGCCGCCGAAGCTGCCGAACGCCTCACTCGCCTCGGGCCTAATGCCCTGCCCGCCGCCCGTCGTGTCCCGCTATGGCGACGCGTGGTCTGGCAATTCGAGAGTCCACTCATCTACGTGCTCGTGATCGCGCTGGCGTTCGATCTGGGCCTCTGGTTTTTTGAAGGCGCTCATGGATGGCCCATCGAAGCCACCGCCATTGGCCTGATCCTCGCGCTCAACGCAGCCTTCGGTCTCTATCAGGAACAGCGATCGGACGCAGCCCTCAGCCGGTTGAAGGACCTGGCCGGCGCTCAAGCGTGGGCCCTCCGGGATGCCCAGCTGGTTCGTGTTCCGACAGAGGCGCTGGTTCCGGGTGACTGGGTGCGCCTCGAGGCCGGCGACCGCGTTCCCGCAGACGGAAGGCTGACCGAAGCGCACGGCGTCATGCTCGATGAGTCCATCCTCACGGGCGAGTCCGTGCCGATCGACAAGGCCTCTGGCGCAGAGGCGTTCAGTGGCACGCTTCTCGTTCGCGGGACGACCTTCGTGCAAGTAACCCGCACCGGCGCGACGAGCGCCATGGGCCGGCTCGCCACCATGTTGGGCGAGATTGAGGCCACGAAGACGCCCCTGGAGATTCGCGTCGAGCAGCTTGGGCGCCAGATCGCGAAGGGGGTGCTGATGCTGGCCGGCGCCATCAGCGTGCTCGGCGTGCTCGCCGAAGGTCTCCATCGCTCGGCGGAGATCGTCGTATTCGCCGTCGCGCTTGCCGTGGCCGCTGTGCCTGAGGGACTGCCTGCCGTGCTCACGATCGCCCTGGCGCTCGGCGTGGAACGGATGGCCAGCCAACGCGCTGTGGTCCGCCGCCTGTCAGCCGTCGAGGCCCTTGGCTCGGTGAACGTGATCGCCACGGACAAAACAGGAACGCTGACCGAGAACCGCATGGACGTGCGGGCACTCGACGTGTCGGACCCGCCGCGGGCGCTCACCGCCATTGTTCTTGCCAACGCCGCCGATTTGTCCATGGGCGCCGGCGATCCCCTTGATCTCGGTCTCCTGCGCTACGCCTCGGCCCACGGCGTCAACGTCCGGCAGCTTCGCGATGCTCATCCAACCATCAGCGCGCGGCCTTTCGATGCCGCGTGGAAGTTCGCGCGTGTGTCGGTTCGCGATCACGGCGAAATCGTGAGCTACGTGAAGGGCGCCCCTGAAGTGATTGCAACCCTGTGCTCGCTTTCAGCCGCCGATCGGGAATCGTTAAGGGAGAAGGCGGATGCGTATGCGAAGGAAGGCCTCCGGGTCCTGGCGATCGCCTGGGGCCGCGGTGAGGCAGAAGAGGGCCTGACCTTCGTCGGCCTCGCATTGTTCTGGGATCCGCCGCGCGCCGAGGTACCGGACGCGGTGCGCAGCGCGCTGGCGGCAGGCATCCGCGTCGTCATGATCACGGGCGACCATCCAGCCACGGCGCTCGCGATCGCGCATCAGATCGGCATCCCCGGAGTCCGAATACTGACGGGCGAGGATATCCAGGAATACGAGAGCGGCACGTTACGCGATGCGCTCGCCGAGGTGAACGTGTTTGGGCGAGTCGGCCCGGCGCAGAAGCTGCGGCTCGTTGAGGCGTTGCAGGCGGACGGCCAAATCGTCGCCATGACGGGCGACGGTGTCAACGACGCGCCGGCTCTCAAGCGATCCGACGTCGGGGTCGCGATGGGAAAACGGGGCTCGGACGTCAGTCGCGAAGTCTCCGATATCGTCCTGCTCGACGACAATTTCGCCACGATCGTGCGCGCGGTGCAGGAAGGGCGCGGCATCTTCGAAAACATCCAGAAGATCCTGCGCTTCCTGTTCTCCACCAACTTGTCGGAAGTGTTGCTGGTCGCCACCGGATCCGTGCTCGCGTTCAGCCTTGACCTGCGCGACGAGGGCGGCGACCTCCTCCTGCCGCTGACGGCCGTGCAAATCCTCTGGATCAACCTGATGACCGATAGCCTGCCGGCGATGGCTCTAGCGCTTGACCGCACACCAGACGTGATGCGGCGGCCGCCGCGACCGCCGAACTCGCCGCTTCTGGACAGGCAGTCGCTGCGGTTCATTGCGGGCGTCGGTATCGTGATGGCCATTCTGGCCCTGTGCGCGCTGCGTCTCGTACCCAGGCTTGGCTACGATCTCGACATGGCACGAGGCGTAACGTTTCACTTCATGGCCGTCGGACAGCTCTTTATGACTTATCCAGCGAGGCACACCTGGATCCGGCCGCTGCCCAACATGTATCTGCACGCGGCCGTCGCCATCGGTGTCGGCATTCAAGTCGCTGCGGGCTCGTTTCAGTTCTCCCGAAGCCTGCTCGGCCACGCCAGCATTCCGCCGGAGTTGTGGGCGCTGGTCCTGGGTGGCGCGCTGCTCGCATGGGGACTTGCCGAGGCTATGGCAAGGATCGTATGGCGCCGCGAAGGTGCCTCACACGATCTGACCAATAGACCTGCCGTGAGATAGCGTCGAGATCCGCCCGGTACTGCCACCGCGATCAGGATGTTGCGGCCTGCGCTCCTCGAGTGAGACAGTCTTTGACTTCGCCATCCGTCGTCGGGCTGAAATCGACATACCACCGGCCGACGGCGTCGAAATCCGGCGGCGCTTCAACGCAGACGACGGCATCGGCGTGTGGCCGGAGTCGTTCAATCGTGCCGGGCGCGCCGACAGGCGCCGCCGCCACCACGGACCGCGCACCGCCCTCACGCAGCGCCGTCAGTGCCGCTAACATCGTCGCGCCCGTCGCCAGTCCGTCGTCAACGACGATGACCGTCTTTCCCTGCACGTCTGGCTTGCCTCGTCCATCGCGGAAGACGCGATTCTGGCGTTCGATCTCGAGATGCTCGTGGGCGAGTGTCCGATCGATAAGCGCGCGCGGAATATTCAGTTGATCGACCAGGTGCTCATCCAGCACCTGGTGGCCGCTTTCTGCGATGGCGCCCATCGCGAACTCGGGATGTCCGGGGACGCCGAGCTTGCGAACGAGGAAGACATCGAGTGGCGCTCCCAGCTCTCTCGCGACTTCCGCGGCGACCGGCACGCCGCCGCGCGGCAGGCCCAGCACGATGACGTCCGATCGTCCGGCGTACTGCACCAACCTCGCCGCAAGGCGCCGACCAGCCTCGACGCGGTTAGAAAATGGCTCTGTCACGGTGATCGGCTCACCCCGTTGGCGGGCGATCTGGTGCGGCGGCCGTCGATTCGACCGCCGCGCCACCGGTCTTGCTACAGCGTAACGCTCGGCCGGACGATTTCCTCGCGCTCGACCACGTGTCCATCGCCGCGAGGCTGACACACGGCGGCCAACGTCTTGATCAGTTCGTGGTCGACGCCGCGCTTGTGGGCCCGCGCCGCCAGGCGCGCCAGGTCGTTCATCGAGATGATGCCGACTGGACGGTTTTCAGAATCCAGCACGGGAAGCCGCCGAATCTGACTTTCTCGCATCAGATACTCGACCTGTTCGATGAGCTCTTCTTCATGAACGGCGATCACCTGTTTGGCCATGGCCGTCGTCACCGGAATCGCGGACAGCGCAACGCCCTGCGTATAGGCCGCCATGCAAATGTCGCGGTCGGTGACGACGCCGACAAGCCGGCCGTCGGAGTCCGTGACCGGAATGACGCCGCAGTCGTACTGCCACATCAGCCGGGCGGCGTGATCCAGCGTGCTCCCAACCGGGCATGTCATCACGGGCTGGGTCATGATTTCCTTGATCTGCATGTTGTCTCCTCTACTTCGGCGCTGAACGACCAGACGAGGTCGCCGCTAGGCGATCTTCACGTCAACAGAGCGCGGCTTCGCCACCGGCGATTTGGGCAGATGCACGTTCAACACGCCATCCTTGAAGTCAGCCTGGACCTTCGCCTGATCGACGTCGCTCGGCACGGCCATCCGACGGACGAACTTGCCGTAGCTGCGTTCGATCCGATGGAACTTCTGGTTTTTCTCGTCCTTCTCCATCTTACGTTCGCCTTCGACCGCCAGCACGCCGTCCTCAACCGACACTTTGACGTCCTCGCGCTTGACGGCCGGCAGATCAGCTTTGATGAGGTACTCGGCGTCGGTTTCCTGCACATCCATCGCCGGCGCCCAGTCGGCAAAGACCTCTCCCTCGGCGGCCGCCGGCAGCTTGCCGAAGAACCGATTCAGACGGTTGGTCATGTCTTCGAGCTCTCGAAATGGTTCGAATCGGATCAGATTCATGGTGATTCTCCCGAGAAGAAGGCCAAATGACTTGAGGGACCTTCAGCCGAGCGTGGGGTTGAAGGGCCTGCCGTCCTAAAGGAGCAAGAAAGCTGCCACCGGTCGGACGGCCGCTTCCGCGCGATCAGATCGGGTTCGCGCCATGACTGTTGATTAGTTCGCGGTCGCTTCGAATTTTTCCGAAGGACCAGGCCGCCTCCGGCCCAGCAAGTCGGCGGTTACGCGGCCGTCATGGCCGGACTCATGCCGGCGCGTTGATGCCACGCAGCCAGCCGTTCCGGCGTCCCCAGATCGGACCAGCCGATCGAAGCCGGCCACACGTAGGTCCACAGATCGGGTGCGGGCGTCAGCACGTGGCGCGAGAAATCAAATGCCGGCAACGTCGCATAGACGGCGTTCAGGAAGCCGGGCCGTTCGTCCGCGGGCAGACGCGCCGCGGTTTCGAATACCTCGCGGAGTTGCGGCAGCAAGCTGAAGCAGAGGTCTCTGATCGCCGATGCCCGCGCGACAAGGACCATCGTGTTCCAGACAGCGCCATCTGCCCAGAGCCCGGACGCGACTTCTGCCGAAGGCTTTTCGACGAAAAACTGAACAGCTCGCAGTGATGCCGGATCCGGTGACGGGCCCGGCATGATCCAGCCGTAATCGCGATGCGCCGCGGTCGGCTCAACACCCAGGAGTACAACTGCATCCCGGCGCACGGCATGCCGCGCCGCTTCGCGAATACCCGCACGGAATCCTTCAGTGTCGACCACGCCATGATCCGACGGCGTGATCATGACTAACGCATCAGGATTGACACGGAGAATCGGGGTGAGCGCGAGCAGCACTCCCGCCGCCGTTCCACGGTCCTCGGGCTGGTAGATGATCGTGGCAGGCGACGCCGAAACGCGGTGGTCCTGCACGTGACGACGATGCAGTTGGTCCACAATCACAACGGTACGCGAAAGCGGCGCCAGTGGCGCAACCCGCGCCAGCGTGTCATCGAGGAGCGAAGAGCTCCCTTGGCCGCGCCAGAACTGTTTCGGGATTCCGCCGGTCAGCGATGCCAGTCGACGACCCTGGCCGGCGGCAAGAATTACAGTCCATGACGGTTCGATCATGCTGCTGCCTCCCAGGAGCGGCTGTTGCCATGGCGCCCACCATGAGCCGGCCGCAGGCA
>Ga0184628_10001619_pt1 | contig 11111 bp, 8 predicted proteins | sample PLM4_5_b1_FD_133149 | JGI IMG/M metagenome (GOLD analysis project Ga0184628, IMG submission 133149) | Groundwater sediment microbial communities from an aquifer in East River, Colorado, USA - PLM4_5_b1 | ecosystem: Environmental > Terrestrial > Soil > Riparian zone | place: USA: East River...
CCGAAGTCCTGTACCCGGATGGGTACGCCCCGGGCAAGCCGTACGGGCGCATGGCGACGATCGATGAGGTCTTCGCTCGCAGCTCGGTGAAGATCCTCAACCCCGAGTACAAGAAGCGCTGGAAGGGGTTGATGGTCGCCTCGGGCGGCAAGCTCGGCATCGGCGGCGGCGGGCGCACCACCGAGCAGCAGGAGACCGTGTTCCTCTCCCGCCACAACAAGGTCGGTTCCGGTGGCTGCTGCAGCTACAACGGCCAGCGCTACCAGTTGAAGAGCGGCTTCGCTCACGCCTCGCCCCCGGGGCTGTCGTTCCACGAGACGATCGTGGACGGCGGTGCTGCTGCGGTCGACGCCGTCGGCGACTTGAAGTGGGCGGCGCTCCACTGCGAGGCGTACGGCCTCGCCCAGGCGTCGTGGGGCAACGAGCTGTGGCACTTCCAGTTCTACGAGTTCCCCAACAGCGTGGGCTCGTGGAAGCGCTCGGGCTCGCCCTCGCCGCAGGCGTGGAAGCTGCCCGGTGGCAGCACGCCGCCGCCCCAGCCCAAGCCGCCGTCCGGTGGCACCACCTACACCGTCGTGGCCAACGACTCGTGGTACGGCATCGCCAGCAAGGTGGGCTGCACGCCCGAGCAGCTCGTGGCGGCCAACCCGCCCAAGACGATGCAGACGGTGCTCCACCCCGGCGATGTGCTCAACGTGCCGTCGAGCGCCACCAAGCCGCCTGCTCCGAAGCCGCCGACGGATTGGGTGAGCTACGGCGTCAACGCCAAGACGCCGCCCGGCAACCCGATGCTCTCCAAGGGCATCGTGCACTACAACGTGCAAGAGCTGCAGGCGATCCTCTGCTCGATGCCGACGCTGCCCGCCGACGGCGGCAAGCCGATCTACAACCCCGAGTGGGTCGACAAGGACAAGATCGGCTCGGGCCCGCAGACCGACAACCTCTTCGGTGACGCCACCGGCCCGGCGCTGGCGTACTGGCAGAGCAAGAACGGCCTCACCGCCGACAGCAAGTACGGCCCGCAGACCTCGGCCAAGCTGGCGGCGGTACGGGGGAAGTGACCACATAGCGCTCGGTGGAGGGGCGCACCTTATGTTCAAGGGGCGCTCCGTCATCGAGATGATGATCCTCGCCTTCACGGGCGTGGTCGTCTTCGTGATGATCACGATGGCGGCGTCGATCATCGCCGTAGAGATCGCCAGCAGAGGTGAGGCCAACACCGACCGTGCCGTCGATGCCCTGATGTCTTTAGTCAGCGGCATCCTCGGTGCGCTTCTTGGGCTGATCGCTGGTAAGACAACGTCAACGAACACCGATCTCAACCAACCACCGCCGCCTCAACCACCTGAGCAGCCACCACCGTCATGAGTAAGTTCCTGCCGCTGTACATCTTGGCGGGAGTGTCCGTGGGCTGCGGCGCCTCGACGGCTGCCGTGCTGGCAGCCACTGACGGTGCAGGCGGGGTTACGCCGGTCACCACCGTCGTTGAAGTACCGACCGGTAGCGTTGCGTTCGAGGTCATCCCTGGGCCCGCTGGGCCTCAAGGGGTCCAAGGAGAGCAGGGCGATCGTGGCCAGCCTGGCCCACCGGGAAGCGATGGCCTCTCGATCATCGGGCCAGCTGGTCCACCAGGCAGTGATGGCGAGAGCATCGTCGGTCCCGCTGGGCCTCCCGGCAGCGACGGACGTGACGGCAGCAACGGGATGGCTGGCGAGTCCATCGTCGGTCCCGCTGGCCCCGCTGGACCTCAGGGCGAGCCCGGAAGCGACGGCCGTGATGGTGAGTCGATCCAAGGAGATAGTGGCCCCGCTGGCCCCGCCGGTCCTCAAGGCGAGCCAGGGCAGGACGCTCAGAATGTTCCGGTACCGGGCCCGCAAGGAGAGTCTGGTCCAGCTGGTCCGCCAGGAAGCTCGGTGGTTGGGCCGCAAGGTGAGCAGGGAGTCCCAGGCCCGCCAGGAGCTGACTCACAGGTCGCTGGTCCGCCCGGTCCCGCTGGCCCACCGGGCAGTTCGGTGATCGGTCCTCAAGGACCGGCTGGCGAGTCCGTAGTCGGGCCTCCTGGGCCGCCCGGGCCTACTGGCCCACCGGGCCAGCCAGGAAGCTCCACCGGCTGGTGCCCCGGCACCTTGGGCAACATCGTCGTGCGCACTGGCCAGGGTCACGACGCAACGGTCTACGCCTGCGTGGTGGGGTGAGAGCACCGCCGAGTTAGTGCTGCGTGGGAAACTGGCGGGGTGACCATGACGTCGAGCGTCTTCGGTCCCGGCACCTGGAGCATGGACTACCTCGTGACCGGGGGCTGGGCCTATGCGCCCATCGGCGACGTCTACCCGCTGGAGCCGATCTGGTCGGAGAGCCACGGCGTTACCGGCGACACGGTCAACGTCGCCGACGAGCAGAACTACTACTCGATGGTGTGCCCGTACTACGCCGACATCGACCCCTACTTCATCGTGCAGATCACCGAGGACGACCTCTCGACCGAGGACGTTGTCGAGGAGGGTGTACCGGCAGGCGCCGTCGCTACCTCGGCGTGGTGCTGGCTGCCGTGGGGGTTCCACCAGGAGCATCAGGTGCTCGTGCAGCAGGTGATGAGCGGCGAGGCTCCCGACGAGGTGTGGACCGGCAAGTTCAAGGTCACCTTCGAGAAGCCACTGCGTCAGGCGATCGGTCCCAACACGTTGGCCAAGTTCGCCTTCGACTTCTGGATCGAGGGCGATCTCGAACGTGCTCGACTCGCCTTCGGCGACGTGGTGTTCCGTCGATGACCGACACCATCAACGAAGCTGCGCTCGGGCCGAAGCGCAAGTTCACGGCGACCGTCGGCTTCCCATCGTCACGGGTCTCGGTGGGGCGCAGCGAGTCGATCGACTTCGTCACCGGGCCCGGTGGCACTGCTGGCACCCCGGGCCCACCCGGGCCGCAGGGTCAGTGGGAGAAGATGACCAAGGCTGACTTCGACGCCCTGCCCACCAAAGACCCCAACACGCTCTACGTGATCATCGGATAAGGAGACACCCGGCCATGCGCCACTTCGGCACCAGCTACAAGTTCGCCCACCATCGAACGGTCGACGGTGAGCGCTGCCTCATTTGGGGCAACGGTATTGGGGAACTGCTCATCCCCGTCACCTCCCTCGAATACGCCGAGGCTCTCGGCGATCGTGGTTGGCAGGGCAACGCTCTCGTCAACGAGGGCGAGGACGAACTGCTCAACACCTACTTCCGGGCGCAGGCCAAGCAGACCACGCTCTACGGGCGGCTGTACGGCGCTGGCTCAGTGCTGGAGACGTCGACCCTGGCGGCGCCAGTGGCCACCGAGGTGGCGGGTACCGGCTACTCGCCGAGCACGCAGTGCGCATGGACGGTCGGCAACACCGACTTCGGTGCGCCCGCCGACTCCTCGGGCTCGCAGACGACGACCTCGATCACCAAGACGTTCACCGCTGGTGCGGGTGGTTGGACGGCTGCGGTGCAGCTGTTCCTCGCCACGGCTGCTACCGGCACGGCGGGCAAGCTCCTCGCCTTCGTGGCCCTGTCGGCCACCCGCACGCTCGCCGCCACCGACACCCTCGACGTCTCCGTTGCTGTCGGCCTGAACTGAGGCCCGCCTAACGGCGGGAGTAGCTGATGGCGGTCGCATTCAAAGCAGCGGTAGCGATCGGTGTCGGCACCTCATCAAGCACCACGCTCGTCTGCACGACGAACGGGGCGATCGCTGTCGATGACCTCGTTGTCGTCCGTGTTGCCACCGACAACCTGAGCGCTACGACCCCGACGCTCACCTGTACCGACTCGGGCGGCAACACCTACGTCCGTCACCACGGTGGTGCGGTCAACGCCACTGCCGCAGCCGGGGTAGCCGGGGCGATCTTCGCCACCAAGGCGACCGTCGCCGTCAACATCGGTGGCACGATCACCATCACCTTGTCGGGAGCCGTTGCCCACAAGGCGTGCTTCGCCCAGTCGTTCACTGGAGCCGAGAACACGGTGCGCTCGACGGCGGTCAGTGCCACCGGAGCCTCAACGGCAGCGGCCTCACCGGCCAGCGGCACCGTCAACGCTGGCGACCTCGTGCTCGGCACCGTCTCTGCCGAGACTCGTGGAGCGCTCGGCGCTGACTCTGATTCCCTCAACGGCGCTTGGTCGGGGATGACTTCGCAGCCCAGCGCTACCTCCGGTGCGGACGCCACCTGCGTCCATGTGGGCGGGCAGTTCAAGATCCCCACTGCTTCTGGTGCGCAGACCTACAACAGCACGATCGCCTCCACCGACTGGGTGGCCTCGCTCATCGTCCTCCAGGCGTCACCCGACCCGGCGATCACCCAGGCGGCGTACCAGTTCTTCGATGACGCCGGTACCGAGCCGTCTGGTCCCTCCCTCGCCGCTCAGGACACCCCTGTCGTCGGCAACCTCGCCAACGGCGACGGCTTCGGCATGATCCGAGTGCGGTTGCAGTCCACGACGGCAGTGGCCATTCCGGCCACCGATGACTGGCAACTCCAATGGGAGAAGAACGCCAGCGGCAGCTGGACGAACGTCGGTACCGGGGCGGTCATCGGCTACGACAACCCCAACCTCACCGATGGTTCTGTTGCGAACTCTCGTCTCACCGGAGCGACTGGTAGCTGGGGAACAGGCAGGGTGTCCGAGACGGGCCTTGTGACAGACAAGGGGTGGTCGGCCAACGGCTACGTCGAGTTCGTGTACTCGGTGAAGCTGCTCGCCGCCCAACTTGCCCACAACGACGTGCTCCGGTTCCGAGTGCTCCGCAATGGTGTCACGACGGGGATGACTTACTCGTCAACGCCAACGATCAACATCAAGGCGCCGTACGACGAGAAGCTGCGATCGATCCCCGTCGCTGCGACCACCACCGTCGTTGACGTACTCCACACTCTGCCGAAGGCGTACAAGGAACTGGTCGGCGAGGCGTACTTGGTGCCGAGCATCGGCACGGTATCGACTCCCGACCCTCTCACCTCCGGGTTCCCGACGACCGGCTGGACGATGGTGATCAAGGCCCGTGGTCCGCAGGGCAGTGGTCTCTACATCTACGCCTCGCAGAACCGTGGCTCTCCCAATCGGTCGTGGGCAGTGACTCGTGACGACTCCGGGGTATCGGCGTTCGTCGGGTACACCGCCGGGACCGACTTCCCCAATACGTCGGTCACCTATGCCGGTGGCATCGGCCTCCCTGATCTCGTCAGCCCCGAGTACGTGGCCCATCAGTTCAACTACGTCACTGGCGATTCCAGGGTGTTGGAGTCCACCAATGGTGGTGCCTCCTACGTGGAGACGGACTACTACAACTACGGCGCCAGTAGCGGCCCGGTCCCGTTCAACTCTGCTGACGACATCACGATCGGTGCGAACGGCACCGGCTTCGACAACGTTTGGGACGACCGCATCTACTGGATCGAGATGCGCACGGGCATGGACCCGAAGGCGGGCACGATCCTGTGGTGCTACAAGGCGTCGGACTACCCCGGCTCGGGCACGAGCTACGTCGACCCTCGTGGTCAGACCTGGACGCTGACGTCAGCGGCGGCCATCGTCCCGGCGGGGATGACGATCACCGCCACGGCGACGGTCACCTGCACCGACACGTCGAGCGCTTTCCCGTCGGGAGCGGTCGGTTGGTTTGACGCCAGCGATGCATCGACGTTCACGTACTCGTCGGGCGCAGTGGTGTCGCAGTGGCGGGACAAGTCGGGTGCTGGCAAGCACATGGTGCAGGCGACGGTTGGTGCCCAACCGATCCGTAGCGGTACGCAGAACGGCAAAGCCACCGTCGTCTTCGACGGCGTCGATGACGTACTGATGAGCGTCGGCCCGCTGACCACCGCCGTCGACAACATCACGATGTTCGTCGCCGCTGTCCGCACGGGCGGCGGTGCCACGGTCGACGTTGAGTTCTACAACGGTGACTCCGGCGCCAACGGGTACGGGCCCGTGTTCCGTTCCAACAACACCAACTGTGGCCTGCTGCGTGGCGGGTCGGGCTGGGACAGCTCTTCGACGCCTGACCCCGGCAGGGCGTCCTACATGACGTTGCAGCGATCGTCGGGAGCGTGGTCGCTGAGGGTCAATGGTGTCCTCACCAGCCTCGCCACGTCGACCAACCCGAGCGCCCCAACAACGAGCGCCCAACTCGGTGCCACGGTGTTCGGGGGAGCCGTCTTCGAAGCGATGATGTACGACCGGGTGCTCTCTGGTGCTGAGGTCACCACGGTCGAGTCATATCTCGCTACCAAGTGGATCCCCGCCAGCACCAACTACCCCGAGACCGGTCGCTCCATCACCATCGCAGCGACGACCACAGTGCCGACCGAGAAGGCCGGGCGCAAGGAGCTGGTGCTCTCGATCCCGGGCGCTGTAGCCACCACGATCACAACGGCGTTGAAGGACAGGGAGCTGGCGCTCTCGATACCGATCGCCGCTACGACCACCACGCCGACCACCAGGAGCGGCAACAAGGAGCTGGCTCGCCTGTTGGCGATCGCCGCCACGACCACGCTGCCCACCACCTCGGCCCACTACAAGGAGGCGGGCGGGGGCGCACCGGCATCGCCCTACATCTTCGCCGAGGACTGGAACACCGCCGACGACACCCACTGGGACTGGGCCAAGTGGCCGGTCCAGCGACCGTGGTGCACCATTTCGGGCAACAGGGGGATGGTCACTGGTAGCGGTGGCCCGACCGTGGTGGCGTCCGACAAGTACGTCACCGATTTCGAGATGCTGGTGAAGATGACGTGGGACGGGGCCAACCCCGGCTACCCGGAAATCTGCTGGCGTCTGTACGACGGACTGGGTGGCTACGCAGCGTCGGCTGGCTACTGCATTCAGATCCATCCAGGTGGGACAGTCAACCTCCTCAAAATTGGTGCGTATGCCACCCTGGGTGCTGGCACCGTCAGCGTTGTCGACGCTGCGCTCTCTGCTGCGGGCACCCGCTGGTTCAAGGTCCGTGTTGTCGGCACCAGCCACAAGGTGAAGTGGTGGAACGACGGTGCGGGCGAACCGGGCACCTGGCAACTCGACGGCACCGACACCGTGCCTCAGGTCGACACCCAGGGCGCTCCTGTCGTTGGTGGCACCATCGGCTTTCGCAACTACGGCTCACCTCCCAACTACTACGTCGATGACCTCACCGTCACCGACCTCGCCTCGCCGCCGTTGCCAACACAGGACGGCTCCATGCGGATGTTGTCCAACGCCAAGGTCATCACTATGGGCGGCGCTTCCAGCGTCTTCCCCAGCGACACCGACCTGACGTGGTGCGGCTGGGTGAAGTACAGCGCCTACTCCGGTAACGCATGGGACGTGTGGTCAACGTTCAGCGGCGGCAGCACCTATTGCAGCACGTCGGTGACTCCCGCTGGTGACCTGCGTCAGTACATGGACACCGGGGACTTCACTCCCGGCTACAACGTCCCGCTCAACACCTGGGTCTTCATCGCCATGTCCCGGTCGATCACCGGAGGCACCGATGTCTACTGGGCACCGCAGGGCACGTCGACCCTGTCCACGGCCCACAACGCCAGCAAAGGCACGGTCCACGGTCTGAAACTGCGGATGCTGTCTGGTGAGTACGGCAGCAACCCCTACTCGCAGGGATGCGCCTTCAAGGTGTGGACGGCAGCGCTGACCAAGACCGAGCTTGAAGCCGAGATGGCGACGTACGCAGTGCAGCGCACGGCCAACCTCTTCCTCCACTACTCGATGAAGAACGGGCTGGACTACAGGCCCGACAACGAGCCGCTCAACGATCAGAAGTGGCTCTGGTACGAGGCGGGTGGCTTCGTGTCAGGTCCGGTGGCGACACACCTCCTCGATGCACCGGTCGCACCGAGCGGTGCGGTCGGGCTGGCGCTCACTGGCACCGTCACGTTCACCGGCACTGATGCGCCGGGCGCCAACCACTTCAACGAGACCGGACGCTCGATCCTCGTCACGGCAACGACGACAGGTACCGACCGGGCGCACTTCCGCAACGCCGCCTACTTCCGGGTGCCATCGCTCCTCTCCTACGACTTCGCTGACACGGGCACGACGGTCACCGACCGCTCGGGCAGCGGGCGCAACGGCACGCTGTCTGGTGGAGCGTCGCAGACCTCGGGGGAGATGGTCATCTCGGCTGCCGGGCATCGTCTCGCCTACACCCCCGACGCTCCCGCCCTTCCGACGTACGCCTCGGTGACGTTGAAGGTCCGCACGTCAGGGTTCCTGACCTCGCACAACATCTGGACGAAGATGCGAGTGAGCAACTCGTCCAACTTCAACCTCTACTGCGACGGCATCAGGCTGGCTGCTGTGGTGCGAGGTACCACGGTCGTTGGTCCGTCGATCATCGGCACCGGCCCGACGATCGCCATCAACACGACGTATCAGGTTGCGCTGACCTACGACGGCACGACCACTCGGATGTACCTGAACGGCGTTGAGGCGGCGACGGCCACGACGGCGACCGGCCCGCTCGACATGACCGGTGCCGACACGACGTGGAACATGGGTTCAACGCCGCTGGATACGTCAACGCCCATCGGGGCCACCGTCTACTTCGATGACGCTCGCTTCTTCGACTACGCACTGACCCCAGCCGAGGTGGCCTACGCCGCCATCACGCCGGTCATCGCCGGGCTCGCCGACCTCTCGATCACGAGCACGGCCACCACCACGGTGGTCGACACCTACCACGCCGGGAGCATCGGCAACAACGAGACAGGGCGCTCGATCCCGATCGTCGTAGCGGTCACCGCTACCGATCTGATCCATCGCAAGGAGCTGGCGCTCGCCCTGCCGATCGCAACGGCGACCACGCTGCCGACCGACCGCCTCAACAACAAGGAGCCCGCCCGCTCCGTTCCGGTCGTCGCCAACGTCACGGTGGCCGACGCCTTCGGGCACCTCGGCAACTTCTCCGACCTGAACCTGTCGATCGGCATCGCCGGGCCCGTCACCGTCACCGACCAGGCCGACTTCCACGAGCCCGTCCTGGTCCTCACGGCGGTGGGCGCAACCACCGTCACCGACAGGCGTGGGACCAAGGAGCTGGCCCTCGCCCTCCCCATCACCGCCTCGACCATGGTCACCGACCGGCAGGGGAACAAGGAGCTTGCGCTCTCGATCCCGGCTGCGGCGACGGTCACGGCGACCGACCTGATCCACCGCAAGGAGATCGGCCTCTCGATCACGGCGGCGGCCGCCACCGCCGTCACCGATCTGTTGAAGCTGCGTGAGCTGGCGCTGACCACACCGGTCACCGTGACCACCACCGTGGTCGATCGGAGCAGCTACAAGCAGCTGCTCCTGCCGGTCGGTGTGGCGGCCGCCGTCACGCTCACAGATGCCTACTCACACCTCGGCAACTTCTCCGAGATCAACCGGCTGGTCCCCATCACCGCCACCACCACGATGGTGGAGCAGGCCGACTACCACGAGACGGCGCTCTCGGTCACCGCCACTGCGACGACCACCGTCACCGACAGCGCCAAGCGCCGGGAGCTGATCCTCTCCACCACTGCCGTCGGCACAACGACGTTGCCCGTCGACCAGGCCGACCTCGAAGAGCATCCGGTCAGCTTCTCGATCGTCTGCTTCGTCAACGTGACCGACCTCCACGGGGCGCCGGGGCACTACGACGAGACGCAGCGCTCTGTCCTCGTCACCTGCACGACCACGCTGCCGGTCGACCAGGCGGATCACCATCACGTCCTCGGCGAGACGGTGGCGGCGACGGTCACCGTCACCGACATCCGTCGCACCTACGAGACCACGCTCCCCACCACGGCGGCGGCTACGACGTCGGTCACCGATCGCCTGCACCTCTTCGACCCGACCAGTGTCCTCATCGCAGTCACGGTCGACGCCGTCAGCCAGGCCGACTACGAAGACCACCCGGTCAGCATCACGACCGCTTCCGCCGTCACGCTGACGATCGAGTCGGTCGGTCGGCACGAGCCGACGATGCCGATCGGCATCAGCTCGACCACCAACCTGACGCACCGTTCGAGCTACCGACAGCTCGCTCTGCCGGTGGGCGTGTCGGCGACCACGACGATGTCCGACGGGCTGCATGCAGTGATGCTGTTCGCCGTGCTCGTGGTCGCCAAGATCGCCTGCACCGACTTCCGGTCGAGAAGTGGGATCGTGTTGATCAGTGACGCCGACGCCCTCTTCCTCGGTGACGAGGAGGTCGACTTCGTGTACGCAGGCGCCGACCGAGCCTGGCCCTAAGGAGTAACTCATGGCCCTCAACGACACTGTTCTCAACATCGGCGCCAACGCCATGCGCTCGGCGATGCAGTACGTCTCGCTGCACTCAGCGGTCCCCAACGGCGCCGGTAACGGTGAGTCGACGGCGGCTCGTATGCCGTCGGCGTGGGCAGCACCGTCGGGTGGTGACCTCACCAGCGCCTCGATCAACTTCTCCGGCGGTGCCGCCAACGGCCCGGTGAAGGCGGTCGGGTTCTGGAGCATGGGCTCGGGCGGCACCTTCTACGGCTACTACCCGATCGGCTCGGGCGATCAGGTCTTCAACGGATCGGGCCAGTACACGCTGGGTGCCTTCACCCTCGCCGGTTCGAGCGGCTGATCTAGGCTGGCTCTGATGGGTACCGTCACTTCTACTCGTGGCCAGGTGAAGACGTCTGGCGGCGTCAACGTGATCCCCGACGCTGCTGCGCAGCCAGCGGCCCACTCCGACTTCTTGAAGATCGCCAACGTCCTAGAGGCCAAGCTCGTGCTGCGAGTGGCCAACGCCGCTGCGCTCGGGACTCTGGCTCCGGTGGAGGTCGGCATGATCGCCACCACGACCTCGGCCCCCTTCGAGGTGTACTACTACATCGGCTCCTGGGTGAAGATCTACCCGGTGATCTACAACGGCACGGGGGTGCCAGCGGCCGGGCTCGGCGCCAACGACGATCTCTACATCCAGTACTGATCGATGGCCCTCACCGTAAACAAGGCGGGGGTGTACAAGCCGACGAAGCAGCCCTACGTCAAGAAGGTCGGCGTCCAGAAGCCGGGCACGAAGGCGTACATCAAGAAGGCCGGTGTGTGGAACGAGGTGTGGCCGCTGCTGCCCAATCCTCCGCAGAACGTGCA